>Ga0316202_10001361_pt1 | contig 19342 bp, 17 predicted proteins | sample 3monrhotite_MG_FD_204934 | JGI IMG/M metagenome (GOLD analysis project Ga0316202, IMG submission 204934) | Microbial mat bacterial communities from mineral coupon in-situ incubated in ocean water Damariscotta River, Maine, United States -... | ecosystem: Environmental > Aquatic > Marine >... | reverse complement strand
ACCAGTCTTGTGTTGGACAGATCGTGATCTTCAGGCACCCAGCGTTCGTCGGTGAGCATCACGTTGACCTTGTCCCAGCCCAGATCGGTGCCGCTGAGCATGTCAAAGATCGGCCCCGGTGTTGTGCCGCCCGGCACGGCAAAAGATGCGCTTTCATGGGTGAACAAGGCATTCTCAATTTCGCCTGCCAGTTCATCCGCGACCCGCATGGTCAGAAGTTCGCGGTCAGGATATTCGATAAATTTCATGGTGTTACCTTTCGCCATTCACGTCCGTCGCGGCGCATCATCTCGGTTGAATCGGTGGGTCCGTCGGACCCGATGTCATAGGGTTTTGGCACGTCATGGCGGGCCTCCCAACCTTCGATGATGGGATCGGTCCAGGCCCATGCGGCCTCGACCTCATCGCCGCGCATGAACAGGGTTTGATTGCCGCGGATCACGTCCGTAATCAGCCGTTCATAGGCATCCACATGGTCAGAGCCATCCACGCCCAATGCCTCGGCAAAGGTCATATCCAGCGGCACGTCGATCAAACGCATCCCGCCCGGCCCCGGTTCCTTGATCGTGACGCCAAGTGTGATGCCCTCATTGGGTTGCAGGCGGATGGACAGCACATTGCGGTGGCGTCCGGCGTCTTCGGCAAAGATCGAATGCGGGGTGTCTTTGAAGATCACCGTGATCTCGGACGACCGCGCCGCCATGCGCTTGCCCGTGCGCAGATAAAACGGCGTGCCGGCCCACCGCCAATTGCTGATATGGGTTTTCAGCGCGATAAAGCTTTCGGTGCGGCTGCGCGGATGATCGACCGCCTCGCGATAGCTGGGCATCTCGGCCTCATTGCCGGGCATGGCGTCATATTGGCCGCGGGCGATGTGATGGGGCAGCACCGGATCAAGCGATCGGATCACCTTGAGCTTTTCATCGCGCACCGCGTCAGGGTCAAACCGTGCGGGCGGCTCCATCGCGATCAGGCAAAGCAATTGCATCAGGTGGTTCTGCACCATATCGCGCATTGCGCCCGCTTTGTCGTAATACTCTCCCCGCCCGCCTACACCTACGGTTTCGGCCACAGTGATCTGCACGTGATCGACGTATTGTGCGTTCCAAAGGGGTTCGAACAGCATGTTGCCAAAGCGTACAGCCATCAGGTTTTGCACGGTTTCTTTGCCCAGATAATGATCAATCCGGTAGATCTGTTTTTCATCAAAATAGCGGGCCAGCGTTGCGTTCAGCTCCTTGGCCGAGGCCAGATCGTGCCCAAAGGGTTTTTCAACCACGATCCGGCTGTCCTCATCCGCCATTCCCCAGTGTTGCAGCCGTTCGGCCAGATCGCCAAATAATGCCGGAGAGACCGAAAAGTAAAACGCCTCCACCCTGCCCTTGCCGACCATCAATTCCGACAGTTCCGCCCAGCCGGTCTCGCCGCGGGCATCAATGGCAAGGTATTGGATCATATCAAGAAAGCCGTTCAGCGTGCCCTCATCCCAGGCAATGTCGCGGCCAAATTCGGCAAGCGCCTCGCGGACCATCTGGCGATAGCCATCGCTGTCCAGATCGGTGCGGGCCGCGCCGACAATGCGCGCGTCGCTTGGCACTTGGCCGGCGCAAAAACGTCGGAACAACCCCGGCAGGATTTTGCGCCGCGCCAGATCTCCGGTGCCGCCAAAGATCACCAGATCGAAGGGATCTACGGGAATCACTCTCGAAACCATCTCTGTGACCTTTCTTATCTAAACCGTGTCTGCACAGGTCTATACTGCCAATGTTATCGCTAACATGCATATTCTGCGCGGCATCACAAGGTTGTGCATCACCTCATGCTAGGACTTTCACCCGTCGCCGCTATACCTTAGCAGATAATGGACATCGCAACCCATCGCACAAGGACCAATCATGAAAGATCTCGCCGGGGCAAATCTGGACAAATTCAAAGATCCCGCTGTCACGGCCAAGGGTGAGACCCGTGCGACCGTTGCATTGACCCATCCCGAGACCCTTTGGTTCAACACCGGCACCCTGTGCAATATCGAATGTGTGAACTGTTATATCGCCTCAAGTCCCAGCAATGATGCGCTGGTCTATATCACGGCGGATGAGGTGCGCGATTATCTGGACCAGATCAAGGCCCGCGATTGGCCGGTGCACGAGATCGCCTTTACCGGTGGTGAGCCGTTTATGAACCCCCAGATGATCGAGATGACAGAGGCCGCGCTGGCGGCAGGTTATGAGGTGTTGATCCTGACCAATGCCATGCGGCCGATGATGCGCAAATCGATGCAGGCGGGGCTTTTGCGGCTCAACAAGGCTTATCCGGGCAAGCTGACGTTGCGGATATCTGTCGACCATTACCGGGCGGATCTGCATGATGCGGAACGTGGTGATGGGGCGTTTGACAAGACGTTGACCGGGATGAAATGGCTGGGCGACAACGGCTTTCGCATGGCGGTCGCGGGCCGCTCTGTCTTTGCCGACAGCGACGAAGACAGCCGCGCTGGGTATGGCCGGTTCTTTGCTGAGCACAGCTTTAAGATCGATGCGCAAGATCCCGGAATGACAGTGTTATTTCCTGAGATGGACGAAAGTGTTGAAGTGCCGGAAATCACCACCGCCTGCTGGAGCATCTTGGACAAATCGCCCGATGCGGTGATGTGTTCCTCCTCGCGGATGGTGGTCAAACGCAAGGGTGCGGCGGCCCCTGCTGTTCTGGCCTGTACCCTGCTGCCCTATGATCCGGAATTTGAGCTGGGCACAACCTTGCAAGAAGCCGAGCGTGACGTGGCCCTGAACCATCCGCATTGTGCAAAGTTCTGCGTTTTGGGCGGGGCTAGCTGTTCGGCCTGAGGCCGTTTCGCCCTGCCTCACCCTTGCCGTTCAAAGCCGGATGATATGCCCATCACGAGGATCGGCGGTGCCGTCCGCCAATGATTTGTAAACCGCATCCGAGGCTGCGATGCCGTCATGCACCACCACGTTGAGCCAGCCTGACGCGTCCGCTGCAACACGTTTCCACGCTTGGGTGATCTGTTGTTCAATCTTGCCCGGTCCCCAATCCTCCCGGCGCTTGGCGACCTGCGCAGGGGCGAAAAAGAACACGGGCTTGGGGCCTGCAAGGTCTTGGGTTTGTTCAAATTTATCCCAATGGCTTAGACCCACAGCGGCGGAGTGGCGCAGATGATCTGCCAGATGGCTGTGCAGCGCTGCTTTGACCTCTGTGTTGCCGGCCATATCGACATAGACAGATGACACCTGTGCCAGATTGCTCACCTCATCATAACTCAGAACCTGATCACAGGCGCCCAAGCCTTCGACGAAGGCGCGATTGCGCTCTGACGTCAGGCCGACAATTTTGTAGGGGCGTTTCTCCGGCTCGGCGAGGTATTTGCACAGTCCAAGCCCGGTCTTGGATGAGGCGCTGCCGATGATGATCTGTTCGGCGCCAAACCAATCGTTGTCCATCAACCAATCAAACAGCAAGTAAGACGTCGCCAACAGCGGCTGTAGAATCGCCCGCAGGTGATCTTGTTCGGCCGTGCCGCCATGGACAGGCACATATTGGTTGTAGATCAGCGGCAAATCCTTGCGGTGCGGCGCAGCGTCCAGAATGCTGCCATGGCCGTCGGCCTTGGGGGTGATCACCAGTTCCTCCGCCATTGGGTAATAGCCATAAAGCCGGGTGCCGACCGCCAGATCATCGCTGGTGCTTTCGGCTACTTCGGCCACGCCCCAAACTGGCACCAAACCCTGTCCATCCTCACCCGTCGGAAAGAACTTCCAATACCCGATGGCAAAGCCGGAGGCGGCATAGGTCACATTGTTGGCCGTCAGTGCAAAGCTTTCCAGCTTGAGCCGGGCCTGACCATCAGACAACGGCGCCGGGGCCACCTCTTCCAGTTTGGTTTGGGTGATATTTCGGTGGTCCACCAGAAGTCTGTGCATGTCGGCCCTCAAATTGCTGTTTGTCACAGCCTAGGGCAGCCGCTTTCGCTGTCGCCAGTGATTTTTCCGCGACGTTGCGTGAGAAGTTCAATGCAGGGTGAATTCGCCCACCTGATTTTGCCACTCGCCCGGCCCGATCAGCTTGCGATGGGTAAAGCGCAAGGAATGCAGTTTGCCTTCGATCTCTGATTGCCAGAATTCGACAAACCCAAACAGTTTCTCGTGATCCGGGGCCAGATCATAGTCCTGCCAGATATAGCTGTTCAACACATGGGTGTAATCGGGCATCCGGTAAAAGATCTCAGCGGTGGTTAATCCATAGCCCTTGAGCATCAATTCGGTCTCGCTCGGGGTCATTTTTCCCTCCTTTTTGGCCTGTTGCTGCACCAGTTTGACCGGAACGAATTACTTTTCAATGAAAACAGTGTGTTGGCACTCAAAGCGGGATGCTGCCAGTGCGTTTGGGCCACAGGCATTGCACCTGATCTGCCGCTTCTGCTATAAATCAACGCAAGATATAGAGCGCCCCAACAGCTGAGCAGTGAACGTGAGCGATACGCCAGAAACCCCTGAAAACGAAGACGAAAATACGCCACAGCGCCCCGTTTATGACGGGCCCTCTGTGACCATCGAAGAAGAGATGCGCAATTCGTATCTCGACTATGCGATGAGCGTGATCGTCAGCCGTGCGATTCCCGACTTGCGGGATGGTCTGAAACCTGTGCACCGCCGCATTCTTTATGCCATGCATGAGACCAACAACACCCACGACAAACCCTACCGCAAATCATCGCGGCCAGTGGCCGAGGCGATGGGCAAATACCACCCGCATGGCGACAGCGCGATCTATGATGCGCTGGTACGGATGGCGCAGGATTTCTCGATGTCGCTGGTGCTTTTGGACGGTCAGGGCAACTTTGGCTCCATGGACGGGGATAAGGCGGCGGCCTATCGTTACACCGAAGTGCGGATGGAAAAGGCCGCGCAATATCTGCTGGAAGACATCGACCGCGATACTGTCGATTTCCAAGACAACTATGACGGCAAAGATCAGGAACCCACGGTTCTGCCTGCCCGGTTCCCCAACATGTTGGTCAATGGCGCTGGCGGTATTGCGGTTGGCATGGCCACCAACATTCCGCCCCATAACTTGGGTGAAGTGATTGACGCGACTTTGGCATTGATTGACGAACCTGACCTGACGTCCGAACAATTGATCGACTATGTGCCCGGTCCTGATTTCCCGACGGGCGGTATTCTTTTGGGCCGCACTGGCGCACGCAAAGCCTATCTTGAGGGGCGCGGCAGTGTGATCATTCGGGCCAAGACCCGTGTCGAAGAAATCCGCAAAGATCGCTGGGCCATTATCATCGAAGAGATCCCCTATCAGGTGAACAAATCGGTGATGATCGAAAAAATCGCCGAGCAGGTGCGCGAGAAAAAGATCGAGGGCATCGCCCATGTTCAGGACGAATCCGACCGCAACGGCGTACGGGTTGTGGTCGAGCTAAAGCGTGACGCCACAGCCGAAGTGGTGATGAACCAGCTGTACCGCTTTACTCCGATGCAAACCTATTTTGGCTGCAACATGCTGGCGCTGAATGGTGGCCGGCCCGAGACCCTGACATTGCGCAGGTTCCTGACATCCTTCATTGATTTCCGCGAAGACGTTGTTGCGCGACGCACCGCCTATCTGCTGCGCAAGGCGCGTGAGCGGTCGCATGTCTTGTGTGGTTTGGCCGTGGCTGTGACCAACATCGACGAGATCGTGCAGACGATCCGCAGCTCTGCCGATGCCGCCGAGGCCCGCGAACGGTTGATGACGCGCCGCTGGCCTGCGGAAAGCATTCTGGATTACATCAAACTGATCGATGATCCGACCCACACGGCCAACGAGGACGGCACCTATAACCTGTCCGAAACGCAGGCCCGCGCCATTCTGGAACTGCGGTTGCAGCGTTTGACCCAGATCGGCGTCAAGGAAGTCACCGACGAGTTGGAAGAGCTGGCCGCCAAGATCAAGGAATACCTCGAGATTCTCAGCAGCCGTGAGCGGATCATGGGCATTATCGCCGATGAGCTGCGCGAAGTGCGCGATCTGTTCGCCGTCCCGCGCCGCACCGAGATTGTCGATTGGTCCGGCGACATGGACGACGAAGATCTGATTGCCCGCGAAGATATGGTCGTGACTGTCACATCGGGCGGCTATATCAAACGGACCCCTCTGATCGATTTCCGCAGCCAGCGGCGCGGCGGCAAAGGCGTGTCGGGGATGCAAACCAAGGAAGAGGATGTTGTCACCACCCTCTTTGTGGCCAACACCCATACGCAGCTTTTGTTCTTCACCACCGATGGCATGGTTTACAAGCTCAAGACATGGCGTTTGCCGCAGGGCGGGCGCACCTCCAAGGGCAAGGCGATCGTGAATATCCTGCCGATCCCGGTGGGTGTTTCCATTGCCGCGATCATGCCGGTCGACCGCGATGAAAAAGAATGGGACGATCTGCAGGTGGTCTTCTCGACCTCCGCAGGCACGGTGCGCCGCAACAAGCTGTCGGATTTCACCAACGTAAAGTCCAACGGCAAGATCGCGATGAAGTTCGAGGATGAACACGCCGAGACCACGCTGATTAATGCGCGGATTGCGTCCAATGATGATGACGTGATGCTGACCACCAATTCGGGCCGCGCGATCCGGTTCCCGGCCACCGATGTGCGGGTGTTCAACAGCCGCGCCTCTGTCGGGGTGCGCGGGATCAAGCTCAGTGGATCTGACAAAGTGGTCTCGATGTCGATCATCCGTCACTTTGATGCGGGCGCAGATGAACGCGCCGCCTATCTGAAAATGCGCCGCGCGGTTGCGGGCTTGGCAGACGATGTTGATGTATCAGATGAGGATGCGGTCGATGCAAATGCCACTATTGATCAGGAACGCTATGCGGAAATGTCGGCTCATGAAAACCTGATCCTGACCATCACCGCCAAAGGGTCAGGCAAGCTCAGCTCAAGCCATGATTACCCGGTGCGTGGACGTGGCGGTATGGGCGTCACAGCCATGGACAAGGCGATGCGCGGCGGTGAAATTGTTGCCTCCTTCCCGGTTGAGATGGACGATCAGATCATGCTCGCCACCTCCAAGGGGCAGTCGATCCGCGTGCCAGTCGAAGGGATCTCATTCCGGTCGCGGTCTGCGGGCGGGGTCAAGGTCTTTGACACCGGCAAGGGCGAAGAAGTTGTCAGCGTCGCATGGATCGCCGATCAGGGCGACGATGACGCCGAAGACGGCTCTGAAGGCGAAGAGGCGTAAGTCTAAGACCGATCCGATTGTTTGGTCTGATCCATCAAAGCGGCCATTTCCCCATCGGGAATGGCCGCTTTTGCGTAGGTAAAGGTGCCTTGATGCATCACCTCTTCGGCGGCGCGGCGCAATGCGCCCAAGGCCGCGCGGGCAAACGATCCGCCAACAGAGATCCGGCGCACACCGGCAGCGGAAAGTTCTGGCAACGTATAGGCCTGTCCCGATAGCCCCATGACCACGTTCACCGGCTTGTCCACTTCCCTGCATATCGTTGATATAGCGTCTAAATCCGGCAATCCGGGCGCGTAAAGCACATCCGCTCCGGCCTCTGAATAGGCCTGCAACCGTTTGATTGTATCCGCCAAATCAGGACGCCCAGAGATAAAGTTTTCGGCCCGCCCGGTGAGCAGAAAACCGCGGTCTTTGGCCGCCTCTGCCGCAGCCCTGATCCGGTCTGTGGCAAGGCCGATGGGCAGCACAGGTTCATCAGGATCGCCCGTTGCATCCTCGATGGATCCGCCCACCAGCCCAATGTCGATGGCCATACCAATGGTCTGCGCACAACGGGTGGGATCGCGGCCAAATCCATCCTCCAAATCAGCCGAAACCGGCAGGTCGGTGGCGTCCACGATGGCTTTGGCATTGATCAGGATTTCTTCGCAGCTCAAGCTTGAAAAACTGTCACGTTTTCCGGCGGCAAAGGCATAGCCCGCGCTGGTTGTGGCTAGCGCCTCAAACCCCGCATGGGTCAGCAGCCGCGCGGTGCCCGCGTCCCATGGATTGGGCATCACAAAGGCCGTGCCTTGCTGTTGGTGCAGGGCTTTGAACGCCTCGAACTTCTGATCTCTGTTCATGATTGCGAACCTCCCCTTTCGGGAAGGTTAGCAGATGCGGAACAAAATGCGAACAATTCTTCGGAGCGGTTTACGAAATACCGTAAAGGTCCGAGAATTTGGCCTTGAGGTAGCTCACCAAAGGTGCCTCGCTTGGCGCTTTGCCGCAGGCGCGGGTGATCACTTCTTTGGGCTCATAAAGACCGCCATGCACCTGCACATTATCGCGAAGCCAGCTTGTCGCGGCGGTGGTGTCACCCTTGGCAAGTTGATCATCCAGATCCGGCACGGCACTGCGCATCGCCTCGTTCAGACAGCCAGCATAGACATTGCCAAGGCTGTAGGTCGGAAAATACCCGATCAGGCCAACCGACCAATGCACGTCCTGCAACACCCCGTTTGAGGCCTTGTCGACGGCAAAGCCAAAGTCGGCCTCAAACCGGTCGTTCCAAGCCGCTTCAAGGTCTGGCACTTGCAGATCATGGCTCACCAAGGCGCGTTCCATGTCAAAGCGCATCAGCACATGCAGGTTGTATTGCAGCTCGTCCGCTTCGGTGCGGATAAACCCGTCCGAGACCCGGTTGACGATGCGGTAAAACGTGTCTTCGTCGGCCACACCAAAATCGCCAAAAGCGTCTTTCATCTGACCAAAGAGATAGCCGGTGAAGGCACGGCTGCGGCCCAGCTGGTTTTCGTAAATCCGGCTTTGGCTTTCATGCACACCCATCGACACGCCGCCGCCCAAAGGGGTCAGCAGATAATCGCGGTTGATGTTCTGCTCATAGGCACCATGACCGGTTTCGTGAATTGTTGAGTAAAAACAATTGAATGGATCGGCATCATTGGTCCTTGTGGTGATCCGCACATCCAGGCCGGACCCTGATGCAAAGGGATGCACCGCCTTGTCAACGCGGCCATGGCTCATGTCATAGCCAAAGCATCGCGCCAGTTGGCGGGTCAGCTTCATCTGGGCGCTTTCGTCGAATGTCCCTTGCAGTTTGGGCGGGGCTTTTGCCTCGCGCACCGCGCCGCGCAGTGCGGCCAATTCAGGGCGAAGCGCGCCAAACATCGCCTCAAGCTCGGCGCCAGTGGTGCCTTGTTCATAGTCGGCCAGCATTGCGTCATAGACATCGGCATTGCCGCCAGAGGCGAGCGCCTGCCCCTCTTCGCGTTTCAGGGCGACGACCTCGGTCAGGGTCGGCACGAAGGCTTTGAAATCGTCGTTGGCGCGGGCTTCGGCCCATGTACCTTGCGCCTCAGATGTGACGCGGGCGATGCGGGCGGCCAATGCGGCGGGCACCTTGCTGGCGCGGTCAAAGCTGCGGCGGATGTGGCGCAGATTGGCGCGGCCCACATCGTCCAGCTTGGCCTCGTCAATCCTGTCCAACCATTCGGCCATACGCGGATCGGTGCGGCGGGCGTGCAACACGCCTTCCATGGCTGCCAATTCCTCGCCCCGTTGGGGGGCTGCGCCGCGCGGCATCATGGTTTCCTGATCCCAGCCAAGGCGGCCCGCCACCTGCGACAGCGCCTCTGTGTCGCGCTGGAACGCCATCAATTCATCATAGGCAGACATGCTCAATTTCCTCTCAGGGATGTTGCAACGGGATAGGCGGCCAGAAAACGGGCCCGCAGGATCAGCACCCAAAGGACCACGGCAAGTGCCTGATGGACAAGGGCAATATGCACCGGTGCCGCATAAAGCACGGTGGTGATGCCCACGGCGATTTGCAGGGCCAGCGCCGCCATCACCGCGTTAAAGGCAAAGCGGGTGTTGGGATGCGCCGATTGACGCCCGCGCAACCAGACCACAATGCCAAAGGCCAGCAATAGATAACCAGCCATCCGGTGCATGAACTGCACCAAACCGGGGTTTTCAAAGAAATTCCGCCATGCGGGGGTGATATCAAAGGCGTCAGGGGGAAAGAACTGCCCCTGCATCAGCGGCCAATCAACAAAATAGCGGCCCGCGTCAATTCCTGCGACCAGGGCGCCAAGCAGGATTTGCAGGAATGCAAAATGCAACAGCCCCGTGGCCAGCCCAAATTGTTTGCTCTCTTTGGCGCGGCGGGCCTGCATCAGATCGCGTTCGCTGCGCCCGAGCAACAGCACATACCAAGTGATGAACCCCAAGATCACAAAGGCCAGCCCCAAATGGGTGGCAAGGCGATAGCTGGCCACATCCGTGACGCCCTCACCGCTGGTCACGCCAGAGGCAACCATCCACCAACCAATCGCGCCCTGCACACCGCCAAGCGCACCGATAAACACCAATCGGCCCGTCCAACCGGTGGGGATTTGACGCCGCACAAGGAACCACAAAAATCCGATGGCCCAGACAAGGCCAATCACCCGGCCCAATTGCCGATGCCCCCATTCCCACCAGTAGATCACTTTGAAATCAGACAGTTGCATCCATGCATTTTGCACTTTGAATTCGTCGATCTCTTGGTATTTGGCAAATTCGCTTTGCCAGTCTGCCTCGCTCAGCGGGGGAATCGCGCCGGTCAGGGGGCGCCATTCGGTGATCGACAAACCGCTGTCAGTCAGACGGGTCAGGCCGCCCACTGCGATCATCACAAACACCAGCGCAAAGAGGATCATCAGCCAGATGCGGATGGCGCCGCGTGCGCCGCCCCTGCCCCGATCAATCACTCCGGTTTGTGCCACGGGACGTTCGGCCTCTGCCGCGCCGACCTCTTCGAACAACTTGCGTTTTTCCGCCATGCTGCGCCTCACTTATTGTCTTGCACAGATAGGTAGGGCAGCCGGCGCAAAAGGTCTAGTCGCGCTCTTTCCAGCGCACCATTTGACGCATCATTCCGTGCAGCATTTGCACATCCGCCCGCGTCAGAGGCATCCGCGACCACATGTTGCGCAAGTTCAACTTCATCGAATTGGCCTTGTGCGCGGGATAAAAGAAACCAGCGTCATCCAAACGGTCCTCGAAATGTGCCGACAGATGTTCGATCTCTTGGCCTTTGGCCCAATCGGTGCCGGCCATCTCGACGGTCAGATCCGTCACCTCGGAGCTGGCCCGCATCCATTCATAGCCCATGAGCAGCACACATTGCGCCAGATTGAGCGAGGCAAATTCCGGGTTCACCGGCACGGTCACAATGGCATTGGCACGGGCCACGTCATCGTTTTCCAGCCCTGCCCGTTCTGGCCCGAACAGAACCGCAACGCGCTGCCCGTCCTTGATCCGTTTGGCGGCATCGCGCATCGCGGCTTCGGGGCTGAACACCGGCTTGGTCAGATCGCGGCCCCGCGCGGTGGTGGCATAAACGTAATCACAATCGGCTAGGGCATTCGGCAGATCAGGGCAAAGTTGCGCCGCATCCAGAACCCGGCCCGCGCCAGAGGCCATCGCAACCGCTGCCGGATTGGGCCAGCCGTCGCGCGGCGCAACAATACGCATGTGATCAAGGGTAAAGTTCAACATCGCCCGCGCCGCCGCGCCGATGTTTTCGCCCATCTGCGGGCGCACCAGCACCACGGCAGGCATGTTCAATTTGCCAATATCATCGCTCATTCCCGCCTCTTACGTGCCGCCGCTCTGGGCTGCAAGACGGCGGCCCGGCGCAAGGAAAAATCCACCTGCCCCAGATAGGGTTTTGCATTTGCCGCCCCATCCGATAATCAGGCGCTCAAGACTTTGAAAAGGACGCGCCATGGACCAGCCAGAACAGCCGCAGATCTATCTGATCACGCCGCCAGAAATTGAACTGAGCAGCTTTCCCGATGTTTTGGCCAGTGTTCTGGATACCCATCCCATCGCCTGCGTGCGCCTTGCCCTGTCCACCCGTGACGAGGACCGCCTGTCGCGTGCCGCAGATGCCCTGCGCGAAGTGACCCACGCCCGCGACGTGGCGCTGGTGATTTCAGATCACATGTTGCTGGTAGAACGTCTGGGGCTGGATGGTGTGCATCTGTCCGATGCGGCGCGGTCCGTGCGTTACACCCGCAAAGAGCTGGGCGATGATGCAATCGTTGGCAGTTTCTGCGGCATCTCGCGCCATGATGGTATGGCCGCTGGCGAGGCTGGCGCAGATTACGTCAGCTTTGGTCCGGTGCAGGCCTCACCTCTGGATGACGGCAGCTTTGCCGAGTTGGACGTGTTTCAGTGGTGGTCCGAGATGATCGAAGTGCCGGTTGTGGCAGAGGGCGCCTTGGATGCGGCGATGATCCGTACGTTGACGCCCTATACCGATTTCTTTGGAGTGGGTGATGAGATCTGGCAGCAGGAAAACCCCGCTGCCGCTCTTGGTGATTTGATCAAGGCAATGGGCTAATACGCGCCCGCGCCCATAACAAATACAACCGTTACAAAAACACCCGTTCTATAAACCAATAGGCCCCGATTGCTGCAATCACGCAAGAGGCCGGCACCGCAATGCGGCTGCGGTACCATGCGTGATTTGCCGCCCAACCAACGGCGGCAAAGGCCAGCGCGATCACGGTCAGCTGTCCCAGTTCCACACCCACGTTAAAGCCGATGAGCGCGGGAATAAACTGCGCCTCTGGCAGGCCAAATTCGCCCAGCACAGAGGCAAAGCCAAGCCCGTGCAGCAGCCCGAACCCAAAGATCACCAAGGGCCGCCATGCGTTGAGTTTGGAGGCAAAGACGTTTTCAATCGCCACATAGACAATCGAGGCAGCAATCAGCGGCTCAACAATCTCTCCCGGAACAGAAACCCAACCCAGCGCCCCCAAGGCCAGCGTCACGGTATGCGCCAGAGTAAAGGCAGAGACCTGCCAGATCAGCGGACGCAACCGGGTGGACAGGAAAAACAGCCCCAATACGAACAGGATATGATCCAGCCCCTTTGGCAGGATGTGGTCAAAACCCACGGGAATATAGCTCATGAAAGCCTGCATCTGGGTTTGCGCACCGCCGCCCGCCAGCGCAATCGCGCCAGAGCTTTCGCCGCCGTTCAGATACCCGGTAAAGGGCGCCTCTACCCCCTGCTGGCGCAGCACCATTGCGCCCGCACCATCCGGCCAGTTCACGGTGATACTGCGGGCATCGGCGGGCAGATCGGCGGTGAAGGTCCATGTGGACAGCCGCGGCAATGCCAGATCGACATCTTCCGGCACCTGCAGATCGCGGGTTACAAGCGGCACGGCCTGATCACCGGACATCATGAGGGGCAAAGCGTTCCAGCCGGGCAGCAGCACGGGCGCACGTTCGGCGACCTCCGCTGCGCTGAGCCCGCGCCATGTGTCGTAATCGGCCGCATTGGGCGCATTGTTGGTATCGTCCAACTCATCCAGATCGATCCCGGCCAGAAACGCCTCAAGATTGATTTGAAGGGTCAGTTCCAATTGCCCGTCCGCAACCGAGAAATCACCGATGGTCGGCTGCACCTCATGGGCGCGAACCACGGATGCCATCAGCAGCAGCAGGCTTGACATTAACGCCGCCAGCGTCAGCTTGATACTGGTCCCACTAAAGGTATGTCGCATGTTTCTGTCTCGCCTTCTGCTCTTGCCGTTTCTTGTGGCACTGGCCGTGCCGGTCGCTGCCCATGAATTCTGGATCGAACCGGATCAATATCAAGTGCCAATTGGCGGCACGCTACAGGCGGATTTCAAAAACGGCCAGAATTTTCGCGGCACAACGCTGGCGTTTTTCGATCGGCGGTCTGAAACCTATGCGTTGATCACAAATGGCAACCGCTCAGAGTTGATGCCGCGTGCCGGTGATCGGCCTGCGCTCAGTGTTCCGGCGCCGGACCGGGACGCTTTGGCGGTGGTGATCCACGAAACCGCGCCCTCGACTTTGACATACAAGGAATGGGCGAAGTTCCTGAAATTTGCCGCGCATAAGGATTTTCAAACTGCCGCATCGGATCATGCGGCGGCGGGCTGGCCCATGGAAGGGTTCAAAGAGCGGTATACCCGCCACGCAAAATCCTTGATGGCGGTTGGGTCCGGCGCAGGTGCTGACGCAAGCACGGGAATGCAAACGGAATTTGTCGCGCTTAGCAATCCCTATGCGGCGGATTTTGATGGCCAGATGCGGGTGCGGGTTCTTTATCAGGGCGCTGTCCGCCCCGATGCACAGGTGGAGGTGTTTGATCGCGCCCGCGCGGGCGATGTCACGGTAACCCTGCACCGGACCGACGCGCAGGGAGAGGTGGCAATCCCCGTTGTTTCTGGCCACAGCTATATCTTTGATGCGGTGGTTCTACGCCCCGCCGCTGACATGGCTGATCCGGGCAAGGATCCGGTTTGGGAAACCCTTTGGGCGGCACTGACTTTTGCGGTGCCGTAGGGGCAAGGCCACTTTGCCGCATCTCGCGGCTTGCCCTTGAGCGGCAACAGCGGCTACATCCGGCCTATGTCTGACACAAATTTCAAAACCCCCGATATTTTATGCATCGGTTCCGTTCTGTGGGACGTGATTGGCCGGTCCGAGACCGCCATGCGCCAAGGCTCCGATATGCCGGGGCGGATCACCCGCCTGCCGGGCGGTGTGGCGCTCAATATCGGGATGGCGCTGGCACGGTTCGGGTTGAAACCTGCTTTGCTCAGCGCGGTGGGCCGCGACACCGAAGGGGATGAATTGATCCGGGCCTGCGCCCTGAGAGGGCTCAACACGGACTACATCTACCGCTCGGATGATTTGCCAACAGATCAATATATGGCTGTTGAAGGGGCAAACGGGCTGATCGCGGCGATTGCCGATGCCCATTCGCTGGAGGCGGCGGGCGACAAGATTTTGCGCCCCCTTTCTGACGGCAGTCTGGCCGCGCCCTATCGCGGGGCAGTGGCGCTGGACGGCAATCTGACGCTGGATCTGCTGGCCCATGTGGCGCAAAGCCCGTTGTTGGCGCAAGCCGATTTGCGGGTCGCGCCTGCCTCCCCCGGCAAGGCGCTCCGGCTCAGCCCGTTTGTGCAATCAGGGCGCGGCACGCTTTATGTGAACCTCGAAGAGGCCGGGCTGTTGTGCGAAGCGCCGTTTGAAAGCTCTGCCGATGCGGCGGCTGGCCTACTTGCGCGCGGTGCGGCGCGGGCGGTTGTGACCGATGGCGGCAATCCGGCCACCGTGGGGCAATCAGATGCCCTGATCACCATGACGCCGCCGCAGGTCCATGTGGCCCGCGTGACCGGTGCGGGTGATACCTTTATGGCGGCCCATGTCGCCGCAGAATTGCGCGGCCGCGATCCGCAATCGGCCCTGTCCGATGCGCTTGAGGCCGCCGCCCTTTATGTGTCCGGAGAGACCAAGATATGACCACCCTGCCCCTGACTTACAGCGCCGAAGTGGCCAAAGCCCGCACATCGGGCGCTGCGATTGTTGCGCTGGAAAGCACGATCATCACCCATGGCATGCCCTATCCACAAAACCTTGAGGTCGCCCGCCAGGTTGAGGATGACATTCGCGCCGCCGGTGCGGTGCCGGCGACCATTGCGGTGATGGATGGCACTTTGCACATCGGGCTTGACCCTGAACAATTGACCGCACTGGCGCAGTCCAAGGGCGTGGCCAAGCTGAGCCGGGCCGATATGGCGGTTTGCATCGCCACGGGAGGCACCGGCGCCACAACGGTGGCCGCCACGATGATCGCGGCGCATTTGGCAGGGATTGCAGTTTTTGCCACAGGCGGCATTGGCGGGGTGCACAAAGGCGCAGAAGACAGTTTTGACATCTCGGCAGATCTGATGGAATTGGCGCAAACGCCTGTGACCGTGGTTGCCGCCGGGGCCAAGGCCATTCTGGACGTGCCCAAAACGCTAGAGGTCTTGGAAACCCAAGGGGTGCCAGTGATCGCCGTGGGCCAAGACAGCTTTCCCGCGTTCTGGAGCGCGACATCACCCTTGCCCGCCCCCTTGCGGATGGATGATGCAGCACAGATCGCCCGCGCCCACCGGATGCGCGGCGCGATGGGCCTGCCCGGCGGGCAATTGATCGCCAACCCGATTCCGCCCGCAGATGAGATTCCCGCCGCCGAGCTTGCCCCGGTGATCGCGCAGGCACAGGCTGATGCAGATGCCCACGGGATTGCAGGCAAAGGCGTCACACCCTATCTGCTACAGCGGATTTTTGAGCTGACAGAAGGGCGTTCATTGACCGCCAATATCGCACTGGTACGCAACAATGCCCGTCTGGCGGCGGATATTGCCCGCGAATTGACCGAACTGTCGCAATAAGCTCATAAAAATCAGGTGATCAGCCACCATTTACAGGTGCAGCCATTGTCGGACCTCGGCAAAGGAACTAGCTATAGCCAGATCGATTTTGGAACCCTTGCGCCATGAACACGCCTTTTGACATTGAACCCACACCCAAGCGCGGCATGCTGGCCCGTCTGCGGGCATCATTCCTCACCGGATTGGTGGTCATTGCGCCTGTCGGGCTGACCATTTGGCTGATCTGGACGGTTGTCGGCTGGATTGACGGCTTTGTTCTGCCGCTGGTGCCGGAGGTCTATCATCCCGACCGGATGTTGCAGGATTACCTTGGCCTTGATCCATCGGTGCAGATCAACGTGCGCGGTCTTGGCGTGGTGATTTTTCTGCTGTTCACCATCATCGTAGGCTGGATGGCCAAGGGGATCATGGGCCGGTCCCTGATCCGGTTTGCCGAAGGTCTGGTAGAACGTACACCGGTAGTGCGATCGATCTATTCAGGCATTAAACAGATTTCCGAGACCATTTTTGCCCAATCCGAACGCAGTTTTGAAACCGCTTGCTTGATCGAATATCCGCGCCGGGGCATCTGGGCATTGGGCTTTATCTCCACCACCGCCAAGGGCGAGGTTGCCGCCAAAACCGATCCATCGGACGAGATGATATCGATCTTTTTGCCCACTACGCCGAACCCGACCTCCGGCTTTTTGCTCTTTTTCCCGCGCAAAGACGTGATCGAGCTTGATATGACCGTCGAAGACGCCGCCAAACTGGTGATCTCCGCTGGGCTGGTTTACCCGTCCGACCGCGAAAACGGTGAAGGTGTGAAAGGCGGTTTGACCGATCTACTGGACAAAATACCAGCCAAAGACTGATCTTTAGGGTCAGGCCCTAACCAAACATCTGCGGCAAGTCGACAGAACTGCGCTGGCCCAAATCCGCCTTGTGATTGGTTAAGAACTGATCCGCGGCATCATACCCGGCATCGCGCAGGGTTTTAATGACCGCCGCGTTGGGCACCAGTTTGGTCGCCACAGACAGCTGTGCCATCAATTCATCATCGGCAATCATATGCACCCGCACACGGCTCATGTGCCCTTCGGAAACCGCGCCATCATCCAACAGGCGTTGGACAAATTCGATGGCCCGTAACTCGCGAAACAGGCTTGAATTAAAGCTGATCTCGTTGATCCGGTTCTGGATCTGTTTGGGCGTGACCGGCAGCTCGTCCCGTTCCAGCGGGTTGATATTGATGATTACGATGTCATCGGGCAGATCTTTTTGAAACAGTGGGAACAGCGCCGGATTGCCGGTGTAGCCGCCATCCCAAAAGGCCTCATCCCGTCCGGTTTCCGGGTCAAAGAGTTCGACCGCCTTAAAGATCGTTGGCAAACAGGCCGACGCCATCAGGGCATCAGGGCCAATTTCATCGCCCTCAAATATCTTGATCTTGCCGTTGCGCACCCGCGTGGCGCAGATGAACAACAGTGGTGCGACGTGGTTGCAAACCCGGTCATAGTCGAACCGTTCCACAATATCGGCCAGCGGATTGCGATAAAACGGACCATAGGCGTAGGGCGACATCTGGTTTGACACCGCATCGGACAGCGCGACCGGCCAGCTGTATTCAATGGTCTGGCTCAGCGCCCCGATGCCAAAGGGGGCCATCCAATGGGCCAGACGCATATCGGTGACGCCCGCGACTTGCCCCCAAAGCCATGACAGATTGTCCCGCGCACCGTCTTTGCCGCCCTGCACCATTCCGGCCTTGAGCGCGGCACCGTTCAGCGCACCCGCCGAGGTACCGGAAATGCCGCAAATCTCGACCTCGTCGTCTTTCAACAACCGGTCAAGCGCCCCCCAAGTGAAGGCGCCATGCGCCCCGCCGCCCTGAAGCGCCAGATTGATGCGTTTCTTTGCCATGGATTACAGCGCGGTCCAGCCGCCATCGACGCTGATGGTGGTGCCGGTGATTTGCGCCGCCACAGAGGAGCACAGAAACGTCGCCGTCCCGCCCATCTGTTCTACAGTGGCAAATTCCTTGCTAGGTTGGCGGGTCAGCATGACGTTTTCGATGACCTCTTCGCGGGTCATGTCATATTCTTTCATCGTATCGGGGATCTGCTTTTCCACAATCGGGGTCAGCACGTAACCGGGGCAGATCGCGTTGCAGGTGATGTCTTCCTTGGCGGTTTCCAGCGCGGTTGTTTTGGTCAGGCCGACGACCCCGTGTTTCGCCGCAATATAGGCCGCTTTGAAGGGAGATGCCGTCAACCCATGGGCCGAGGCAATGTTGATCACCCGGCCCCATCCGGCCTTGCGCATCATCGGCAGCGCCACGGCGGTGGTGTGGAAGGCGGATGACATATTGATCGCGATGATCGCATCCCATTTCTCAACCGGGAAATCCGGGATCGGGGCGACATGTTGAATGCCCGCGTTGTTGACCAGAATATCACAGCGCCCGGCCTTTGTGATCAGATCGCGGCATTGATCGCCCTTGGACATATCCGCCTGAATGTAGCGTGCAGTGACGCCCGTTTCATCCGCGATGGTCTTGGCCAAAGCGTGATCTTCGTCATTGTCGGTAAAGGAATTGAGAACGACATCCGCGCCCGCGCGGGCCAGTTCCCAGGCGATCCCGAGGCCAATGCCCGAGTTTGAGCCAGTGATGACGGCAGTTTTGCCGGACAGATCAATCGTGAATGCCATGGGATGTCTCCTTGAATATGCTGCGCGCGCATCTTGCCGTGCTGCGACTGCAAAGGAAACGCCCTATTTCTGATTTGGTTCCGGCAAGGTTTTGGCAGGGCTCAAACCTGCTCTTGCCAAAAAAAAACGCCCGCACGAAGCGGGCGTAAAGTTATTGAGGCAGGTTTCATACAGGCAAGAAACCTATCGAGCAGTGACCCCTTTATAAGCAATCTCGCGCCTCAGGCCAAGCTAAAAGTTGCAACTCCCCGTTAACCCCCGCTATTCATGGCCTCAATAAAACAAGGGCAGATCGGGATTGTTGCGAAAATGGCAATGGAGTTTTTCCAAAAATTGCGGGGCGTTGCGGGCGCTTCTTCACTGATTCTCTTTGCCGCAATGGCGCAGGCAGAGCCAAAACACGGGATATCTATGTATGGTGC
>Ga0316202_10001360_pt1 | contig 19354 bp, 26 predicted proteins | sample 3monrhotite_MG_FD_204934 | JGI IMG/M metagenome (GOLD analysis project Ga0316202, IMG submission 204934) | Microbial mat bacterial communities from mineral coupon in-situ incubated in ocean water Damariscotta River, Maine, United States -... | ecosystem: Environmental > Aquatic > Marine >... | reverse complement strand
ACATTAGTCCATTTACCTCCCTTCATTGTCGTGTCGACCAGGAAGTCTATTCTATTAGTCCATCGTTTGTTCATGCGATCTCTTATGACCCAAAGGCCATCCATATCACCTGCATTACTAACAATAACTAACTTATTCATAGTAAAGCCTTTAGCTTCAAGATCCCGAGACACAGCGATTATTCTGTGTGACTCAGGATTATTCATATTTATCTTAAAGTTTGTGGCAGTTCTATCAGGCGTACTGTCTGTTTGCTTGATGGTAGCGTGATATATAGTTGCCGTTACTGTCAAGTCTGACGTCGAGATCGTCGACATCAAAAGGGTACTCAGTATAAGGTTTTTCATCTTTATTAATTATAGATTTTTTATCGTTAATATAATAATTCCAATAAGCTTTTAAAGTATTCCAATTAACCTTGTATTCATCGGGCATGCATTGTGGTGGCGCTGTAAAATGACCGTTTTGCATACCTTCAGGAGGATTTAATAAAACATCTTTGCATTTTGTAATACTTAGATGAGTTTTTTTATAACGTTTAGTATATTCCTCACCAAGCGCCATCATATAATCATAGAGCCAAAAATACGTTTGCATATTTTCTCTTGCCCATTGCGTCGAAGGGTGATTATAATGTGCTTTTTTGTAAGGAATATAACTAGCGTCATACTCATACAACTCAGCATAATGATGATGAGCTGTACAGAGCATTTGAGCTGCTTCGAGTATCATCTTAACTTTATGTTTGTCATAATGATAAGCGGCAGCTTTATTAGGGTCAGGGTGTAAATAAAATATATTCATGTCTTATTTACTCTGTTATAATGTTGATCAAGTAGCATGTTGGCAACTTCTATGCTGATCATATTATCGTTGTATAATTGCCATACTAGCTTACTCATAGTTACGAATAGTTTTAAATAGTGGGTGTCTGTAACTACCGTATTGAGTACGTTCAAAATATGTAAACGTAGCTCTTTTACCTATATAGTCATGAATATTTTTTAGTATATTAGCTAGATCTTTGTAATTGTAGCCTTTACCTGGAGGACAGCCAAACTTGTTACCATCGTCATCCTGCATTAAGAATTTGCCAATAGTACCTTCACGTTTGCCTTTACCTTCTTCGTAGCCTACAATAGTAGCTTCGGTGTCATGAAAGTCTTTAAACTTTTGTAAGTTGTAAGATCTTTTACATTGATAAGGACCATCTAGACGCAGTATAGAGCCTTCGTAACCGTTATTTAAGTTGTATTGATGTCTTAACTGTGCGGCGTCTTTAGATCTAACTCTAGATGTTTCTACATATTTAACACAGTAAGAATACATATCACTTGTAACAAGTTGATTCATTCTTGTGCTGTAATCGTGCATTTGATCTATATAGTCATAACAGTGAAACTGTACTAGTTTTTTAGCTTCTAGCTTATCAGATTCAGTTGGTTTTTGTTTTCTAACTAATGATATAATCTTTTCGAAGTCATCTTTAAGATCATGGTTGTATAATTCACCGTCAAGAATAACATCATCATTAAACTCAAACCAAGGTTTTAGTGAGTCTTTAATGTGATCAAGGTTGTGAAACTCTTTACCTGTTCTAGAGAAACATTTAATGTTTTCTTTTTCATCGAGAGTTATAACACAACGCACGCCGTCAAGCTTAGGTTGAATATACACTTTCTCGGACCAGTCGACAGGTTTTTTGTCTACTTTGTATGCGAGCATTGGTTTAATCATAATTTATCTATTTTGTTTTGTAAGTTATTAATTTTAGTTTTCATTATCTCAGCTTTTTCGTACTCTTCATCATCAATAAATTTGTTTTGAAGTGTACATAATCTTCCAAGTTCATCTTGTAATACTTCGCGTTTTGACAATTTACCTTCATATATAGGTTCGTCTTCTACGTATTTAATACCATAAGATGCTGTTTCAGGGTTAATAAACTCCTGATATAGATCGAATTTAATTCTATCTAATAGTTTTTGATATTGTTTTTCTGTCATTAGTATAATCCTAGTTTAGAAGGGTTATTTAAAAAGTATTTTATGTCAGATTGTTTAGCTTCTAAAGCTTCAATTCTTTCTAACATTTCTTTGAGAGTGTGTAACTCTCCATCTTCGTGAGATTTTATACCTCCGTAGATGTTCTGTGCGTTGATCGTTAGATCTTCTTTAAACATATTATCCATATTTTATCGTATTTAGTTTGTAATTTTAGTTCTATTTACTGCATCAGTTTCTACTAAAAACTTTTCAGTCCAGTCAGTGTAACCCATGTTTCTTTGCTTATATCTGTGTATAAGTTTTTCAGGTGTACCGACAAATTCACACACGCTATTGTACTGATTATAAGCGCTTAACCATACATCAGGTTTACCTGTCCATATGATCCACGTGTATTCATGATCTACAGAGTCAACATTAGGATATAAAAATTGACTATTGTAGTGAAAGTCATGTACTAAATGTGATGCTATTCTTGAGCTATCACCAAAATTATTAAAACCTCTGTATTCCTGCATGTGGTTAATCCAGTTTGCAAGCTCTATGCCTCTCCACTCAGGATAACCGTCATGGTGCAGATACATGTGAACATTAGCTTTATCACTAACTAATTGAGGTTTAAGTGCAAAGCCAGCCTCATGCTCTTCCGCGTGTGATCTATCGACCACCATTGTTAAATTTCTAGTACTCATTATACTAATTCTTCTACTATACTGACTACTTCAGCAATTATTAATATTGTAACACCTATAGAGATAGATGACATTAGCAGTATAAAACCGCCTACTCTAAGCACAGATTTAACTACGCTTGCTGCAAAATGAGGAGTAAATTTACATCTCATTTGATCATAAAAATTATTCATATTATAAATTTAAAGTTAGTTGACTCGCTAGGGCTCGAACCTAGACTCTTCTGGACCAAAACCAGACGTGTTACCAGTTACACCACGAGTCATTATTTAAGACAATTGCTTTTGTATATCAAGATAGTCTATTCTTTCGTGATCTTTTTCTATTAATAAAGCTATATAATCCCATACTTTTCTTTGCATTTTTGTGTGATTTAATACGCCTTCTAGTTGTTCTATTGTAATAAAAGGTGTTTGATCATCTTTTATTTCTTGCTTTAGCCTGCTAATGTCATTGTCTAAACTGAATATAGTAGCAAAAGCTTTATCGTGTGCTCTGTTTTTAATTTCTAATTCCATTATTTAATGATTATTGAGTTACCATATATTATATCTTGAGCAGATAAATTGTAAGTTTTTACGTCACAGTAAACTGATATGTCAGATATTTGACTGACTGTTAAATCATACCATGATGTTTCAGACATAAGTGCATACTTAAGTCTTTTAGCACTAGAGTATTTTCTAGCATTTGTTTGCAGTGACGACTTAAAACCTGGTTTTAGTCTGTCATAAATTGTTTTTAATCTCATATTTATATTATCCGTTTTAATTCGTATTTAGTCTGTATTATGTAATGTTCTTGATTTAGTTAATAAATCTTCTATCTCGCTTTCTAGATTTATAAGATCCATAGCAAGCATTTGCATGTCTTTAAGACCATTTACCTCATAAATACTTAAGTTTTCACTTGTTTCTTTGTCTTCAATAGCTGACACACAGTCAGCCATTGCTCTTGCAGTGTTTTCAAATCTGCAGTAACTCATGTTTGGCATAATTTATTGTTTTTAATGTTAGTTGCGGCGGAAGGATTCGAACCCCCGACCTTCGGGTTATGAGCCCGACGAGCTGGCCACTGCTCTACGCCGCATTTAGTGGAAGTGGGCGGAGTCGAACCGCCGTTATCAAACCGTATCCATCCAATTGGTTCATAGTTTAATCTTACCTTATCACTCCCTATTTTCTACGCCAAGATCTATGAACTCTGTCACTTAGTTCTTGACTTACTATTTGTACTTCTAGTACTTGTTTGTTTGCAATAATAGGAATATAACTATATTGCTTTGTTTCGCTACAGTTTACACAGGTTGAATAACCTAGTGCTAGTCTGCCTGCTGGTATTTTATTGTTACATTTACATTTCATATTTATATTATCCAATTATGTTCGTATTTAGTTTGTAAATTGTAACGTCTAAACCACTCAAGTTCTATACGTTCAGCGTCTTGCCTAGTAATTTTAAGTAGTTTAATGTGCTTATGTCTTACTTTTCTAGTCTTCATCTAAACCTGCATGTAATTTTTCTATTGTAGCAGACATGATCATGTGCATTAATTCATTGTACTCATCACCTGCTAGTTTTTCTTGATCTAACTCTGATCCGTCAATAGCCCACTGAACAGAATCATATAGTGTTTCTTTGATGTAAGAGACTTGTGCGTCTGCTATTTCATCTATAATTTTCATTTTACTCATACTTTATTTATTAATTTTAGTTGATTTACAGTATATTTCTGCGTATACTCGCGCCAGTAACCAGTGTAAACATGCTTTTTACGCTTACTATAGTTAGATTTTTGGTATATTTTTACCTGTTTGTACTCGTTTTCGGTAAATGGTTGACAAGTACCGTGCACTTTGTTTAGCTCATAGTGTTGAAAACCACGTTTTTTACGCTTGTTTGCAACATATTGCTTTAGCTCTTGCATGCTACTACACATAGATTCTATCATTTATAGTATACCAGTTTAAGTAGTCTGTGTATTCTGTGTTTTGATGTAGTCTAGTTAGAGCTTTGTAGCCATTATCTGTCTCGATAATAGCATTGCCAGTTTCTTGATTGAATTTGATTTTTTTCATATATAATTATTATCCGTTAGTTTTCGTATTTAGTTTGTATTATAACTTACCATAAAAGTAGTTTCTTAAGTAAAAATCTAGCATAAATTTCATTCTAGCCATAGTATTCCATATTGGAACTCTAGTGACACCTTTGTAAATATATGTTTTAAGTGTGCCTTCGTCTGTTAGAAACATTTGTCTACGCTCTGATTTGTAAACTGGATTTAGTTGATAATTAGATGAGCAACTGTTACAGTTTCTTACATAACCTGATTTATACACTGCTAGTCTTAGTTTTATTTTAGAAGCAAATTTCTCGCCTTTTAAATAAAAATATCTTGATGGTACAGGAAATTCAAACTCTCGTGTACTATTTTTAGCTTGACGCTGTGTAGTGACTTCTTTGATATTATACTCGACTAGTAGTCGTCTAGCGAATGCATTTTCCAATGCTTCTTGCTCGAGTTTAAATTGTTTATACGCCATATTTAATTGTTTTTACTATATTTTGTCGCCATTCCCACTCACGCTTACGAAATTCATAGCTGTTACACCATTTTTTCCATGAAGTGACTGTCATGCACTCACCGTATTTTGCTTCGTAGTCAAGACATTGTTGTAATTTGTCTTGTATTTGTGAAGCGGGATAGTCTTCAAATTGTTCTTTCATATTATTATTATCCATTAGTAATCGTATTTAGTTTGTGTGTAAGTATAATACCTTCTACGTCTGCTCTTGTTAGCTCGTCAGTCATTTGTCTGAGTATGGCCCAAGTGAGATCTATTTTACCATAATGTGTATTTAAATTGTAAATCATATTGCTACTACATTTACAAAATAGTAAGATATTGCTACTATAGTTATTAAAGTTAAAAGTAAGTTACTTTTTTGCATTTCATTTAGTTTTCTATTATTATTCATATTATTATATTTTATTTATTAAATTAGTTAAAGTTTCTTTTAAAATGGTTTTAGTAATATTACCATTTAAGTATTGATTTAGTTCATTAATAGTATTTTTTATTGAAATACTAGTGTGTACATTAAAGAAATATTCATTATTATTCATATTATTAATTATTAAGATTAGTTGTCACAGTGTGAATCGAACACACTTGTATACCATAGTGACATTTTACTTGTTCGCATTTTTATACTTATAGAAACAAGTGGAACTTAAAGTGGTAGATTATACTAATTCTACATTTCTTAGTACTACTGGAATATTATTAGTAGCAGTATAACTTTTGTACTTTATGAAGCAAGCCATTTTTTCTAAGTTTGCTTTCATGATATTGTACGCTTTATCATGATTGTAAGTGTGTTTAACACCTTTTTTGTTAGTAAATTCGATAGTTACATTTTTTCCGATTAGTGATTTTCTGATTACAAATCTTTTTGAAGTTAATTTAGTCATATTATTATTATTTATTAAGTTATTATTTAGTTTATTAGTTACATTTATATTATCCATTTGATGTCGTATTTAGTTTGTAATTAAACTTTCTACTTTGATTAATGTGAAATTGTAGAAGTTGTTTACTATTTAATTTGTTTAGTGATTTATCTACTGTTACAAAATGTATTTTATTATTTTTCATGAGTGTATATTTATTTATTAGTTATTATTAGTTAGTATGTATACCGCACTGTCACTTATTGTAATATTAATTATTATTATTTTAATTACTTGTTACATATATATTATCCAAGTGAAGTCGTATTTACATTGTAATATGTATTAGTTAGTTTATAATATGTAAAATGTAAATGTGTATTTATAAAATATATAAAAAGGTAAAACATTTTTGTAAAATTCAAAAAAACATTGGGGGGCCCCATAATATAAAATCATTTTGTGTAACACGTTGGTAGTCAGGAGTATAGGGGTAACACCATACTTCTATATAACTAACAACTTTTATAGTGACATAAGCCTATTAAGGTAGTATAGTAACAGGCTAGTGTCACACTTTTAAAATATGCATCTATATATAAGAGTAAACCTAGCAAAAAACATGTAATATTACTAGCATAGCGCGCTTCACAAAAGCCCGTTAGAGAAAAACTCATAAATTCACATGTTTACACGGTAGACAGAATATAAATAAAAAAAAATATGGCACAAATCTCTTCATATCCCTTGCTAAAACCACAACTTGGTGACAAAGTACTAGGATCTAATGTATTTGACAGTTCGGGTAATGCAGTATTAAACAACCCAACGTGTCAATTCAACTTCACAGACGTAAAGTCTCTTATCGATCAACAATATACAGAAAAGCTATCAGCTTCCAACACAGGAACGATCACCCCGGGTAACAATAACACTGGTGTAATCTTAACTTTTGGCGCAGCACAGGGTACTTCATCAGATGATGTCATGATTGATGTCAACGGTAAGGTAACATTTAACACAATGGGTAGTTATGTTGTACAGCAAATTTACTATGCACAAGCTACTAGTGGAAATAGCATTATATTAAACTTTAAAACAGTACAGGATGGCACCACTCAAGTTGGTCCTACCTCTATAGTTAAGTTTTTATCTAATTCTACAACATCAAGAGAAAGAATTAATATAACATCTTACGTAAGCGTGTTGCAATCCTCTGTATATTACAATTTTTGGGTGCAAAACCCAACATCAGGGGCCGCAGCAACACTACAACCTGAATCAACAGCTGCTTCATGGGGAACAGACGTACCCTCTGCACAATTAATCATTACAAAACTAATATAACATGGCAATAATATACTCATACCCTACAGTAACGCCTACATCTGATGATTTAGTTTTAGGTACAGACGTAAATGGAGAGGGTAAACCAACAAAAAACTTTACAATACAAAGTATTGTAGACATCGTACAGGGTGGAGCCACTGGTTTAGGTGCAGTACTTACTATTAGTAGTGATGCTCTTCAACAACCCGCTACAAACTTCACAAATGTACAAGGTACAGGTACATCCACCTTTGGATCATTCACCGATGGTACAATGACAATATCAAGTGGTGTCGGTACTGGGTTTACAGCTTTCACATCAACGGCTATAACAGGTACACTTCAAACAGCTGCTCAACCAAACATCACATCACTTGGTAATTTAACTGGTTTAGTAATAAACGGGGCTATATCTGGAACAAACGTCATAACAAGTACAACACTGGTTGGTGCCTCTAACACAAACATAGCAAGTACCCTTGCAATTAAAACATACGTAGACAGTAACCCATCAGGTGCTGAATCACTGGCTGCAACATTACTTATTGGTAATATAACAAATGGTAGAGATATAGTAGTATCCGCTGGTGATGACATTACTTTTACAAATACAAGTAAAATATTAATGGGTACAACAGCCACTGATAATTTAGAAATATACAGTGATAGTACTAATAGTATAGTTATAGACAGAAGCCCTGGTGCTTTAAAACTACAAACTAGTTTATTATCTGTAAGAAATGAAGCAGATACAACTCAAACAATAAGTGCTAGTGCTGCTGGTGCTGTAGAATTATACCACGGAGGAACAAAAAAATTCGAAACAACATCATCTGGTGTTAAAACAGATGGTATAGTAGAAAACCCAGCGGGTACATCAGGTGCACCTACTTTTACTTTTACAGGTGATACCACGACAGGTATGTATCGATCAGGTGCTGGTTTTGTTGCTTTTAGTTCAAATGGTAATATAACTGCTAGAATAAGTGAATCAGATTTTGAATCTGAAAGTACTGACTTTACAGTTAATGGTGTGTTTAGAGCGTTTTCAACTGCTCAAGCTTCTTTTGGTGGTAAACTTACGGTGGCTACTCCAACAGCTTCATCAGATGCTGCAACAAAAGGATATGTTGATTCAAACAATGCGGGTCAAACATTAGAGTATGCAGGTGATGCAACAGGACCATTTGCTTTAAATTTAGTTGATGATGATTTAGAATTTAATGGTGATTCAAATATAACAGTGACAGCTGCTGCAGTTGCTGCAACTAAAGGTATTGTAACTATTGATTTAAATAATGATGTTGGTATATCAGGTACAATGACCGCAGGTACATTTACAGATGGTAATTTTATAGGAATTTCTGGTACATACACAGGTTACCAAAGTATTACGTCAGCTGCATTTGTTGGGCCTTTAACAGGTAATGCAACTACAGCTACAGCTTTAGCATCACCCGGTACAATACAATTGTTATCAGGATCTGGTGCAACACAAGGTGTAGCAAGTAATGCAGTAACTTATACTGATGGTGGTAATATTCAATTAACTACAACGCTTGCCGATACAACAGTTACTGCAAAAGCTTTAACTAACTTACCAACACCTACCTCTTCTGCTATTGCAGCTTCAGATACTATACTTGCTGCGATGGCAAAACTACAAGGCCAGATTACAGGTATAGCTGGTAGTCTTGCTTTTGAAGGAACATGGGATGCTAGAACAGTAGCTGAAGGTGGGGCAGGAACTCCTCCATCAGCCACTCCTGTAAACGGTCAATTTTGGATTGTTGATCCTGCTGGTAGTCAAAATTTAGATGGTATTACAGATTGGTTAGTTGGTGACTGGGCAATATATGTAAGTAATGGTGCTGGTACAGATGCTTGGCAAAAGCTTGATCAATCAAATGAAGTGTTAGGATCTGGTGCTGCTAACAAAATAGCTAAATGGACATCAACAAATACTTTAGCAACAGGGCTTATATCTGATGATGGTACAACAGTAACTATAGGTACTAACGGTAATTTAACAGTGCAAGGTGATACAATACTTGGAGACAGTGCCACTGACGATACTATTACATTAAACGGGCCAACTACTTTTGAGTCAACAGGTAGATTTAAACAAGGTTTAGCATTAGGCACAGCAACAGATGGTTCAGAGTATGGTGCAACTGGGCAAGTGTTAACTACAGGTGCTGCGGCAGGTTCACCTCCAACGTGGGAAACACCTACTACAGGTACAGTTACAAGTGTTACTGGTGGAACAGGTATAACAATAACAGGTACAGCAACTGCAACACCAACTGTAAACATAGATACAGTAGGTACAGACAACGCAATTGCGGTGTTAACAGCAGCAACACCTGTGGCAACAGATACTTTATGGTTTAATGATATAGATGATTCTAATACTATTAGAAAAGCTACTATAGCAGATATTGTAGATTTAGGCAATGAAACGTTATCTCAAGTATTAAGTAATGGAAATCAAACTGGTTCAACTAATATAGTCGTTCAAAAAAGTATACAACTACCTTTAACTACAACTAACAATAATACTCCAACAGATCAAGGTGTTATATCTTTTGGAGGAACATATACTAATGGTAATAGGATTTACAATCATGCATCAGGAGGAACTCTTAGAGTAGAAGGAAGTAGTAATTTACAGTTATATGCGCCAAATATAAGTTTGTCAAATTCTAATGGTAGTTTAATTATAGCAGGAGACACTTCAACATCTTTACATCAAGCTAATTCAGGTGAAAAATTAAAAACTACAACAACTGGTATTGAAGTATTTGGAAATATAATTCTTGAAGAAGGTGAAATTAAAGTAACTAATGTAGGTGGTGAAGGTAAAATTACAATGGGTGACTACCCTACAACAACATCAAAAGTATGGGGACTAGCATCTTCAGTTAGTGCAGCTAGTGAATTTGGTGTTTTTCAATCAAATGCAGCTGGTGGTAATCCGTTTTCAGCTGGAGCAGCTAAAATGCTTTTTGATTCAAGTGGTAATGCAACTTTTACAGAAAAGGTTGGAATTGGCTCTTTAGCTACAACACCTACTAGAAATTTAAGTGTTACAGATAGAATAAATATTGTTTCAGCTACCAATGCAACTGCTAACTTATTGTTTGGTGATACGGCTGATGATGATAGAGGTCAAATTAGATATAATAATGTTGATGACTCTATGGATATTAAAGTTGATGATGCTGTTTCTTTAACTATAAACAACACTGGACTTATTGTTAATAGAGGATCAAGCAATAATTTTGTAGCAATTGGGGCCTCGGCTTTGCCAGCGTGGCAAACTAGCCCAGAATACCATGGTGTTCAAATAGGTTCAAATAATACTATTTGGTCTAGAGCAAGCGAATTGATGATTAATAATTGGGTAAACTTATATATAGACTCAAGTGATGATGAAAGATTTATAGCAGACGGTAAAGCTGTTACAGCTAATTTTGGTAGTGACAGTATTTCTTTTAATCAAACTGAAAGTGATGGTGTAGCTGGAGCATTATTAAGTTCTGTAACAGGAGGTTTAAGAACTTTACTTATAATGGATACTACTGACGGAGCTAAATTTGGATCAAACGCTTTTGATGTTGATGTAGAGATAACCGGTGACTTAACTGTTGATGGTCATATAATCCACGGTGGTAAAGGTGGTACGTTTACTGGAAGCGCTGCTCTTACTGATGGTGTTCAAGGAAATTTATTTACTTTAACTAGAGCCAATACAGGCACATTGATGTTTGACGTTTGGTTAACATCAGGAGATAACACCACTGAATCAATATGTAAAAGATTTACGGTAGCTAGATCATATGGTGTAGTTAGCCCTCCTTTTAACAAATTAATAGATACAGGACCAGTAAGTAGTAATGATTTTGCGGTAAGCTTTGTAGGAGACTCTACAACAGGTGTTATATGTAAAGTAACACCTAGTGGTACTAATCAAACTATAAGTTATACTGTGATGGTTGGTTTTGATTCTGTTAATACACTTACTGTTTCATAACAATAAAATATGGCTAATTTATCTAATATAAATAATAAGTTCATAGTTAGTGACGCGGGTCATGTATCTATAGGTAATGTAACCACAAATACATATTTAGTACATGCTAAAAGTTCAGGTATAAACAATGCTATATTAGCACTTGAGTCTTCTTCTTGGTCTGCAGGAGCATCTGCTGAATTAAGATTATCTTATGTAGCAGGACATGAGCGTTCTATAAAAGGTGGATACGCAACAGGACTAGAATTTTATACTAACAATGCAACCCCAGCTATAACTATTTTACCTGGAGGATCTGCATCTGGAGCAACTGGCAGCGTCGGGATCGGCACTGTTTCACCAACCAGTAAATTAGATATTTCAGATGCTGTTGATAGAGTGATGAATTCTAATGGTGAAGGTCAATTTGAAATAACAGGTAATGGATATACGTTTGGTATAGCAATGGGTAATACTACAACCGCATTGTATCATAATTCAGACGTAAGAAGTTTAACTTTAGGTACTAATGAAACACCACGGTTAACAATTTTGGGAGGAGGAAACGTCGGGATCGGGACGGATTCGCCTTCTGCTTTATTAGAAATTCAAACAGCAGGCACGAGTGGCTCTCAAGATATGCAAATTTTTAGTAGAGGAGTAAGTCCTAATTATGAAGTTTTAAAAATATCAAGATCAGCAGGTAGTACAGAGTTTTTAGCTAATCAAAATTTAACTTTAAGTGCTGATTATGATGCTAACCATACTTCAGTAGATTCTAATATAATATTTAAAACTGACAACGTAGAAAGAATACGTATTACACCTGCTGGAAATATTCAATTTGCCCAAGATGGGTATATAAACACAAACACGGCTGATGCTTCAGATAATCTTTCATTACAATTAAGTGGGGGTGGAGCTTTTGGAGATACAAGAGGTGCTTGTATTGCTTTAGCTGGAAATGAAAATGGAAATGGAGGTTTAATACAATTAAGAGCGGGTCAAGGTACTTACTCAGAAGTAAGAACCTATACATCAGGTGCTGAGAGAACAAGAGTTGAAAATAATGGAGATTTTATACTTTATGGTGGTAGACTATATTTAAATTCTGGAACAGGTTATAATAATACTGGTTATATATATCTTTCAAACGGTAGAACCGCTATAGAATCAAATATAGTAAATTTAACGGCTAATGGAGATACAAGTTTAAATTTTAAAACAAGAAGTGGAGGAGCGACTTCTTCAGCTATGTATATTGATGAGTTTAGAAACGTCGGGATCGGAGCAATTGACCCTGTTAAAAATTTAGATGTTAGAGGCTCTTTAGCTATTTCAAATAGCAGTACTTCTTATTGGTATTTAGATAGAAACGACGGTACAGGAACTTTTGATATAAATACAGATGACAACGTTACAAGATTAAAAATCGATTCCGATAGTAATATTACTATTGGTACATCTGGCGGAGGAATTAATGAAGGTGCTATATTGCTTCAGAATGATCACTATGTTAATAAACGTTTTTCTTTTGACCCGCTAGTAAGTAATTCACCCACTGCATATATGATATTGTGTGAGAATGCAGCGAGTCAAGATGTTAATGGTATTATAACAATGGATAGAACGTCGGGTTTAAGACACGCTTGCTCTATTCAAGTTTTAGTTTCTTCTGGAAGCGCAACAACCCCTGTAGGAGGTTTAAAAGCTATGGGTACTACTGGTAATGGAACACCTTTTTATGAACTAGTAACTTGTGATTATGACGATGGAACAGGGTCTTCATCTCATATAGCTGTTAAAATGTCAAATCCAGATGGTTATTATGAAACGTCTGGGGCATATTTCACTGGTAGAATTGTTAATTCTAATAGCGGTGTAATCGTACCTGTATTACCAGCCGCAGTTAGCAATGTGGTTGATTTTGAAGCAAACTGTTTACATAACTTCCAAGGTGATGCTATTTTTAATCAAGGCAACGTCGGAATCGGGACGGATTCGCCTAAAGCAAAATTTGAAGTAGTTGGAGGAGCAAATATAAGTAATAGTGCTGTAGGTGCATCAAGTACTACTTTACGAATTGGTTCTTATAGTGCAAGTGCTCAAACATATTATGGAGCAAAATTAGTGGCATATCATAATTATACAGCATCAACTGCTACTGATTTAGCTTTTGAAGTAGGAACTATCGAGGCAATGCGTATAACATCTGCGGGGCATATTTTATTTAATAATACCACAGCTTCTTTAACAAGTGGTCTTGGTTTTAAATTTATCGAGGATGGAGTTGCTCCTTACATGGGTATAGTAGCAAATAGTTCTTCAGCCACAGGTAATACAAATTATCATTACTATAACATGAATGCTGCGTATAATGGTTTTAGGTTTTATATAGCTAACAATGGAGGTATTTATAATTTTTCAGCTAACAATGTAAATCTATCAGATGAAAGAGTAAAACATAATATTGAAAACTCTGGAAATTATTTAGATAAAATATGTTCTATTCCAGTAAGATTATTTAATTACAAAGATGAACCAGAAGGAACTGATAAAAATCTTGGTGTTATTGCTCAAGAAGTTGAAGCTGTTGCGCCAGAACTTGTAAATAATGATGGTTTTGGAGAAACTCCAGAAGACGGAATAGAATTAAAAACCGTTTATTCAACTGACATGATGTATGCTTTGATGAAAGCAATACAAGAACTAAAAGCAGATAACGATATACTAAAATCTAGAATTAAAACGTTAGAAAATAAATAAATGGCATCATTATCTAATATAAACGGATTATTTGACGTCCATTCCACTGGGGCTATACTTTTTAGTACATCTCATGGAACTTCTGGGCAGATATTAAGATCAAATGGTAATGCGGCTCCAACTTGGGTTGATCCAAACACTGTTGGTACAGGGCCTTGGTTACCTTTAGCTGGTGGTATAGTTTCTGGTGCTACAACTTTTCAAAGTAGTTTAACTGTTGGTGGCACTTTAACTGTAAACGGATCAGGTGGAAGTGTTTTTAATTCAACCGCCACCACAAATCATATAATAGCTGCATATAGAGCTTCAAATGGAAATAATGTAGCTACATTTAGAACTACAGATTCAGGATATATTTTTAGAATACACGCGCAAAACGCAGGAACTATATATGTTCAAAACGATGATGGCTCAAATTACATTAAAATACCTGATAGTGGATCTAATGAAGTTTCAGGTAATACAACTTTTGCAGGAAATGTAACATTAAGTCAACCAACAAATGGTGCAGAGGCTAAATTAACATTAACATCAAAAAGCGCAGCAGGTAATTCAAGAACAGGAATAATTGAATATGATGCAGATGTAGAAAAAATATTTTTTATTAATGAAGGTTCTACTGTTGCCGCAATCACATCTGATGCAAAAGTAGGAATCGGAACGGATTCGCCTGATGCTAAATTAGAAGTTGAAAGCGATGTAAACAGTGCATTTTATAGTATTTTTGCTAAAAACCTAAATAGTGGCTCTAGTGCTTTCGTAAGTAAGAAGTGGTTAAATGATGATGCTGCTTTTGGGGAAATTTGGAGAAATAGTTCAGCTAGATCAGGCACCGGACAAAGTGCACTATCTTTTAACATGTACAACAGTCATGATATAAACTTTTGGTCTGGCGCAAGTCACACTATGGCTTTAGTTGGAAGTAACGTAGGGATCGGGACGGATTCGCCACAGGAAAGATTACACGTAGTAGGTTTAGATGGTAGTGTTCCGTTATCAAGTTATTATGGTTCACTAGTAGTTGATAACAATGGTGAAGCAGCTATGAGTATAATTGGAAATAGTTATTCAAGTATATATTTTGGTGATGCAGCTACAAATTTTGCTGGAGGAGTAATATACGAACACTCTAGTAATAGTATGAATTTTAGAACTAATGGTAACTCAGAAAAAATGCGTATTACAAGTGGGGGTATAGTTAATATTGGAGGTACAACTGGAAATGGATCTAGATTTAACATTATAGGAGATACCACTACTTCAGTAGGATATAATCAAATGAATATAGCTAACGCTAATGGCGGGTGGGGTTTGTTATTAGGTTTTGGTAATGGTGTAGCTACAGGTAATTATCACGGTTTAAATCATGCAGCTATAATAAATGTTCAATCAGCTCCTTTACATTTAGGAACATCTAACGGAGCTAAGTTAACAATATTAGCTAACGGCAACGTCGGGATCGGGACGACTTCGCCTGACTTTGCTTTAGATATTGAAGCTATAAGTAGTGGGGTTCAACTACAAATGGGAAGAATTTCCACAAATGTAGGTTCTGCTTGGATGGGTGCATCAGGTTCTGGATTTGCTCTTGGTGTAGGAGCTTATGGCGCAGGAAATTCAACAACTGATCCTAATGGTTTTTTAATTGATGCATCTGGTAATTTATCTACAAAAAGAAGAATACAGGCCAAAACAGATACTGGTGTTGGTGTTGCGGTTACAAGAAATTTATTTGTTGCACATGGTGGTTCTGGTTTCGATTATACTTTTGATCCAGTAGCTCTTTTTGGAGCAGCTTTAGGTGGTGGAAAACTTCTTTTAGAAGTAACAGGTTGGCCATCGAGATTAAATTGTGGTTATATTGTCTGGAGAAATGATGGTAATGGATCAGGTTTGATTGGTACAGGAGTTGTTTCTTATGTACAAACAGCAGTCCAAAGCGCTGGAAATGTAGCTGTTAGTTTACCTTCAACAAGTACAAATGAAATAAAAATAACCTTTACCGGATGGCACACTAATGATCACGGATGGTCATGTTATATAAAAAATGATTTTTAAAATAAATAAATGGCAAATTTATCAAATATAAATAATATATTACGAACTAGTAGTTTAGGAGTAGGAATTAATTGTGATGCTGAATTTAGTTTAGATATAGAAAAAGCTAGTGCCAATGCAATATTAAGCTTAAATAGTAACGGAGGATCTGGGGCTGAGTATTTATTATCTAGTACAACCTCAGGTGAATTTGTTTTAAACAAAAGATATGTAGGTGATAGATTAACTATTTCAAGTGGTGGTGATGCAACTTTTGCAGGAAATGTTTTATTAAATGGTTATTTAAGTGTTGAAGGTACTACAGGAAACACAGGTGGAGCAACAGATAGATGGATAGGTGGAGATGGAACAGCAGGAACTTGGTTTTATAATGTTCCAACAGGTTCAAGTCATTTATTTGGAATAAACAATTCTAATGTCTTAACTTTAAATGGAACAGGAGCAACCTTTGCAGGGAATGTAGATATAAATGGAAATTTAGATGTTACAAGTACTGCTTCAGATGCTGTATTTTTAAGAAGTTCACAAGCTACAACTACAAATGTATATATAACAAACACAAATGCAACTGCAAATAATACTGCAAACTTATTTTTTGCACCTGCTAATAATGTAGCAGGTTCTTATATAAAATCAACAGCTATTGAAGATTTTTCAACATCAGCAAATAGAACATCAGATTTAAGATTTGCAGTTAGAAAGGATGGTACATTTAATGAAGCCCTTATTATAGACAGTTCTGGAAACGTAGGAATAGGAGGTACTCCAAGTGAACAATTTGAAGTTTTTAATGATAGTGCTTCTGCAGTAATAATGGCTAAAAGTTCTGCTTCAACTGGAGATGCTTATTTAATATTAAATGCAAGTGGTACTGGAGCAGGTAGACAATCAAAAATATTTTTTGGTGATAGTGCAGATTTAGATGTAGGTGCTATTGATTATTTACACGATAGCGATAGTATGCAAATTAGAACAGCAGCAACTACAGCCTTAACAATAGATAATTCTCAAAACTCAACTTTTGCAGGAAATGTAACCACGCCACAAATTAATTTAAATTCAGCAGGTGGTGGAATTATTGATAATCAAACAGGAAATATATTTATCCAAACCCCTTCAGGAACAGGATGGATTTTTAGAAATGGTCCATCTGGATATGACGAAAAAATGCGTATAGACAGTTCTGGAAAAGTTATTATTAATGATAATACAATAGGAGATAAATTATTATTAGCAGGAGATGATGCAGGAACTGCGAGGGGTTTAATGTTTAATTGTTCTACAACTACAAATCAAGGAGATACTTGGGATATAGATGCTCAAAGTAGTACAGGAATTATTAAATTTAGTACTACAAGTACAGAAAGAATGCGTATAGACAGTGAAGGAAGTTTAATAGTAGGAACAGCAACTGTAGCAGCAGCAAATGCAGCAGCAGATAATTTTGTTATTAAAGGAACAGGTGCAGGAGTAGGTTTAACAATATCTCAAGATACTAATTCGGGAACAGGCACAATATTTTTTGGAGATGCAGCAAGTTCATCAGCAGCAGGTTTTAGATATAATCATAATACAGGTGATATGGCTATTTCAGCAGAAGATAATATAACTTTTGCTTGTGACAACGTCGGGATCGGAACGACTTCGCCTTCTGCTAAATTTCAAGTTAATGGTGAGGGACTACAAGGAATGCAAGCTTGGTTTGGTAATGGATTTATAAATAACGCTAATTATCATTATTCTTTTGCAAAAGTTGGGTTTTCAAATACCGACCCGACCGGTACAGAAACAGGTGCTGGTTTTCAATTTAATACTAGAAATTCCTCTAATGGCAACTGGATGCACGGATATATTTATCAACCCCAAGATGGAGGAATTGCTTTTGGAACAGGTGGGGCAGGTACTATACAAGCCACAGAAAGAATGCGTATAACATCTGCGGGTCAAATAGAATTTGCTGCCACTTATAACAATACTACTGCGTCTGCTGCAAATATGCACATAAGTAGTGCAGGAGGTCAAATTTTTAGATCAACTTCATCTTTAAAATACAAAACAGACGTTAAGGATTATGACAAAGGATTAAATGAAGTAATGCAATTACAACCTAAATACTATAAAGGCAAAAATGATGGCGATACTCAATTTGCAGGTTTGATAGCAGAAGATGTTAACGATTTAGGATTAAGTGAATTTGTACAATATGCAGAAGACGGAACTCCAGACGCTTTGGCTTATACTCATATGGTGGCATTATTAGTTAATGCAATACAAGAGCTAAAAGCAGAAATAGAAATTTTAAAAAATAAATAAAAATGGCAATAACTTACAAATGGTCTATTAATCAGATGAACGCTCACATTGAGGCCGAAGGAGAGCAAAATGTAATATTTACAGTACACTGGACGTATTCTGGATCAGAAGAAGTTAGTGGAAAAACTTATTCAGCAAGTTCAATAGGTGCTCAAGGTTTTACTTATGTAAAAGGAGAGTCTTTCGTACCTTATGCAGACACTGAAGCTTTTGAAGCTGTAGTAATTGGTTGGCTTGAAGGAGTGTTAGATGTGTCTTCTATGCAAGCTGGTATTGCAAGTCAAATTCAAAAACAAATTACACCAGTTGATGAAAATTTATACTTTACGTGGCAAAACCCACCAGTACCACCGGTACCACCCGTGGAAGAATAGTGTAAGTTTGTAAAAAAACAAGTGATACTATAATTAAACCTATATTGCTAGCGAAGCAATATTAACCAAAAATAAAGTTTAACCCTTAAAACCAAAAACGATGACTTATTTTTATTCGTTGTCCACTAGCATGGGACAACCACAACAACCGCAGATTACCGAAGAAACTATTAACATCTGGAAACATTTATCCGAAAAGAAACATTGGAGAATAGTTCAGTTACCTAATGGTTATTTTCAAACCGAACACCGTGACCTTGTAGAAAAAGACAAATGGTACGATGTAACAAGACGTGAAACTATGGAAGCCGCAGAAACTGCAATTGATGGTAGTGTTGATCACT
>Ga0316202_10001359_pt1 | contig 19355 bp, 13 predicted proteins | sample 3monrhotite_MG_FD_204934 | JGI IMG/M metagenome (GOLD analysis project Ga0316202, IMG submission 204934) | Microbial mat bacterial communities from mineral coupon in-situ incubated in ocean water Damariscotta River, Maine, United States -... | ecosystem: Environmental > Aquatic > Marine >... | reverse complement strand
CGGCCGCGATTAACGGGCCGACCGAAGGAACTATCCCGATCCCAATCACGACCATGTCGGCAGCAATCACTTCACCGCTTGCCAGTTTCACGCCGGTTACATTGCCATCTTGTCCTTCGATTTCCTCGACCTGGGTTTCGAGGCGCAAATCGACACCATGGCTAACATGTTCTTGCTGATAGAATTCGGAGAGTTCTTCACCCGCGACGCGTGCCAGCACCCGCGGAAGTGCCTCGATGACTGTGACTTGCAGGTCGAGTTTGCGCAGGACAGCTGCCGCCTCGAGCCCGATATAGCCTCCGCCGATAATGACCGCGCGCTTCGCCCCTGCTTCCAGCTCGGCGATCATTCGATCGGCGTCGCTGCGCGTGCGGACAGTGTGAACACCGGCCAAATCCGACCCCGGACAGGGTAACCGCCTGGCATCGCCGCCGGTTGCCCAGATTAACTTGCGATAGGACATCGTGCTATCGTCGCTTAGCGTTACCGTACCTCGCAAAGCATCGACTTCGACAACCGCTTTGCCCAGCTCGACATTGATGTTCTTGTCGGCCCAGAATTGCGGTGGACGGATGTAAACCCGTTCGAATGGCTTTTCGCCGGCGAGATATTCCTTTGAAAGCGGCGGCCGCTCGTAAGGGTACTCGCGTTCGCGCCCGATCATCGTGATCGAGTCTTCGTGCCCGTTCTGCCGAAGAGCAATGGCTGCCTGTGCACCGGCATGACCGGTCCCTACGATGATTACATCTGAATGACTCATGTCAGCGGCCTAGCAGGTTCCGTGCCTGGCTCGCAATCTGTGCAAGCATTGCCGGAGCAACCGGTTGCGCGAGCGTAGGCGTGCCGCCGGGTGATTGTCTTTGCGCCCTGCCGATCATGGTTTTGAACTGGCGGATTGCCGCACTATGCTCGTCGGCCCAATCGGCAACCGCTCCCAGCGGGTCTTTCTTGGCACCCTTTCGCCGTGATAGCCGGCGCAAGAAGTCTAGCCGCATTTGTTGGAAATCACGCGCCAATCCGGCGACGAGCAAACGCTCCCAAACGTCCGAGTGATTAGACATGGTGGCTATTCCCTGCGCCCAATCCAACCCAAGGCGATCGCCCAGATCAGCGAACGCGGCTGTCAACGAACGGGCATCCATTCCGGTCTTCCTGGACATTGAAGCAAGTCCGATTGCGCCGTCTAGATCATAGAGACCCGCAACTTCTGCCGCCAGTTTTTCTGGCGCACCCGCCTCCAGAAACTGCTCATTTATCTTGTTGATTTGCTTGCGAGTTTCGGTAGTCAGCAAGTCGTCGGTTGCCGATGAGAGTTGCACCACACCCTTGTAAAGAAGCTCGATCATTTCGGATGGCAATTTGATACTTGCGCCCGCTCTGATGAGGTCAGCCATCTGGCTACGCATCACGCCGCCAATATGGCGGAACAGCAGCAACCGGGCGCTTTCGGGCATTTGAGTCGTTTCAAGCTTTGCCCATAATTCTTCAACGTTAAACAATGCCTCCGCGCACACGAATGACGCGCAGACATCGCCCAGACCCACCCCTTCTTCTTCTGCCAGTTCGAACGGATGCACCAGGCCGAGACGGTTAATGACCTGATTGGCCAGTTTGGTCGCGATAATCTCGCGCCGAAGCTGGTGGGTTTCGATTTCACTCTTGTATTTCTTACGCATCGGTGTGGGGAAGTAGCTCGTCAGCGATGGCAGCAGGCTGGGGTCATCGGGAAGCGAGGTTTTCTCGATTGCATCTTGCAAAACCAGTTTCGTAGAAGACAGCAGCACGGCCAATTCGGGACGAGTCAGGCCCATTCCGTCGCTGGCGCGCCGTGCAAGCGCTTCTCCATCAGCGATGCCCTCGGTACGGCGATCAAGTGCCCCGCGATCTTCCAGGCCCTCTATTAATCGAAGCTGCGACGCCATGGCGCCCGCTCCGCCAACTTCTGCGATTGAAAGCGCTAATGCCTGCAAGCGATTGTTTTCCAGTACGAGATCGGAAACCTCGTCGGTCATAGAAGCAAGCAAAATGTTGCGCTTCTTCTCGGACAGTTTGCCCCACCGCCGCGCTGCGGCGAGTGCGATCTTGATGTTCACTTCATTGTCCGAGCAGTCGACGCCTGCCGAATTGTCGATGAAGTCGGCATTGAGCCTTCCGCCATTCATCGAAAATTCGATTCGTGCGGCCTGGGTCACGCCCAGATTCGCGCCTTCGCCGATCACTTTGGCGCGGACATCGCTAGCATCCACTCGAAGCGAGTCATTCGCCGGGTCGCCAACCTGGACATTATTTTCGGCAGACCCTTTGATGTAAGTCCCAATTCCGCCGAACCAGATCAGATCGACCGGTGCTTTCATAATCGCAGAGATCAGAGTTTCTGGCTCAATCTCGCGCGTTTCCAGGTCGAGAGCCTTTGCTGCGGCCGCCGATAATTTGATGATCTTCGAGGCCCTCGGGTACACGCCTCCGCCTTTGGAGATCAGCTTGCTATCATAATCTTCCCAACTGGAGCGTGGAAGGTCGAACAGGCGTTTGCGTTCTCTCCAACTTGCGGCCGCGTAGGGGTCGGGATCGATGAAGATATGCCGGTGATCAAAAGCGGCGATGATCTTGATGCTCTTCGACAGCAGCATACCATTGCCGAATACGTCGCCCGACATATCGCCGCAGCCGACCACGCGGACTGGATCGGTTTGGACATCGACACCCATCTCAAGGAAATGCCGCTGGACCGAAACCCAAGCGCCCTTGGCGGTGATGCCCATGGCCTTGTGATCGTAGCCGTTGGAGCCGCCGCTGGCGAACGCATCATCAAGCCAAAAATCGCGCGATTCGGCTATGCCATTGGCAACGTCGGAGAATGTAGCGGTGCCTTTATCGGCGGCGACCACGAAATACGGGTCTTCCCCGTCTAGCGGCACGACCGCCTCGGGATGAACAACTTTGTCATCGACGATATTGTCAGTGATGGTCAGCAAGGTGCGGATAAACACTTCGTAGCTGGCACGCCCCTCGGCAGCCCAGCCGTCGCGGTCGATTGCTGGGGAAGGAAGTTGTTTGGGATAGAACCCGCCTTTCGCCCCAGTCGGCACGATCACCGCATTCTTGACGCGCTGAGCCTTCATCAAGCCAAGCACTTCAGTGCGGAAGTCATCACGCCGGTCGGACCAGCGCAGCCCTCCGCGCGCAACCGGCCCGGCGCGCAAGTGGATGCCTTCAACGCGGGTCGAATAGACAAAAATTTCCCGCCAAGGCACAGGCTTGGGCAAATTGGGAACGAGGTCTGACTGGATCTTGAATGCGAGTGCCTCGACGGCTGCAGGCGCGAAACAGTTGGTTCGCAGAATTGCTTTGATCAGCGCATGGTAAAGCCGCAGCAGCCGGTCATCATTGATCGCTGCGACCTTCGACAGACCTTGCTTAATTGCCAGTTCTGCTTTGGCAATTGCGTCATCGCGATTGCCGGAGAAGTCAGGTTCATGCGCGGCTGCAAAACGTTCGATAAGAGCGCGGGTAACAGCCGGAGCGCCGCGCAAGGCATCAACCACCGTGTAAATCGTAAAGCCCATGCCGGCCTGACGCAGGTAGCGGTAGAAGGCGCGTAGCCAGTTCGCCTCACGCTCCTGCAAGCCAGTGCCGATAACCAGCCGGTTGAATGGATCATTTTCGGCCGTGTCATTGAGTACCGCAGCGATGGCTTGTTCAACGACCTCCCTACGTTCGAGAACCGTTTCGACATCGACCCCGTCTGCCACACCAAGAATAAAATCATGGAGAGTGCCAAGCTTTCCGCCGTCAAGCTTGGTCGGAATTTCGGATAGCACTTCGAAGCCGAAATTCTCCAGCTCAGGCACAGCGTCCGAAAGCGGCAGCGCGCCTTCGTGCTCGTAAATCTTTAGCCGCAGCGAACCTTGGGGATCACCGTCCAAACGATAGAGCCTAGCATCGCGTTGAAGCGGGGTATTCTTTCCGTCCTCGGCGGGATCAACTTGCAGCAAGTGGCGCATTCTTAAGATGTCGCAAGCCGCTTCGCCCGCACCGTAAGAGGCACGATACCCTGCCGGAAAGATTTCTGCATAGCGTGTCGCGATTGCCGCCGCACGTCCCGCTTCGATCGATTTGGCCAATTCGTGCTCAACCGCTTCAGGCCAACCGCGCAGCATGTTTTGCATCTGCTGTTCGATCGCGGTCTCGTCGGGCATATGCCCGTTGTCGCGAATATCCAGCACGAATCGAAGCATGGCGAGGTTGCCGCCTTCCACTTCCAGGCTCCAATCAAGCAATGCAGCGTTCGCGCTATTCTCAAGCAGATCTCGTATCTGGTGACGGACCTGGGTCGACAGCATATCGCGCGGCAGCCAGACAAAGGCGAATAGGTGGCGCGCGAGCGGCGCTTCGACGATCGAAAGCCGCGGACGGGGCCGATCCACCAGACCCATCATGGTCGTTGCCACGCGAATGATGTCGGCGTCCGAGAAGCCGATCAGAAGATCGTGAGGCAGCGCTGTTAGAGCATGAACCAGAGCTTTGCCTGCATGGCCGTTGGCATCGAAGCCAAGCCGGTCCATCAGGCTGGTCATTTGAGCGCGGATATGAGGCACGCCAGCGGGCGGTGCCGCAAGAGCCGCGCTTGTCCAGACGCCTGCGTGGACTGACAAGGCGGTGACCTTTCCAGCGTCAACAATAGGGATCAAAAACAGGTCCAGCGGCACGCGCCGGTGAACATTGGCCACATGGTTGGCCTTGATAATTAGCGGGACGGGGCGATCCTGTTGGCCAACATTGTCAAACCATTCGAATGCGCGCTCAAAGGAAGCTTGGGCGAGCAATTCCTTTGCGCTTTTGCGGCAGATTCCGAGCCGGCCCTTGCTGCTGCCGTCGCGCTTGCGAATCACGTGGCCGAGCTGCGTTAACATGCCGTCGTTTAGCCAAGTCAGTAGGGCGGAGCCTTCTCCTGAGCCTATGCGGTCAATATCCGCTTGCATTGCGGTGCGAACCTTAGGCCAATCGGATACGGCAGCCCGGACATCGCCCAATGTGACGCGCAGCACTTTTTCAAGCTCCCGGCGTTGCTTCGCATCGACGCGAACGGTTTCGATATAGATCATCGACTCGCGCGCATGGTCGGCAGACTCAGGTTCGCAGATCTCGCTTAGCTGTCCATTTTTGTTTCGCCGTACCGAAACAACCGGGTGCACCAGCCGATCAATTGCGAGTCCCTGAGCGGCAATCGTCGCGGCAACCGAATCGACCAGAAACGGCATGTCGTCATTAATAATTGCGATGCGCATAAAGCGGCGATCATCGCTCGCTGTGGCCAGCGAGATTGCCGAAATCTTCGGATCACGCCGCGCCGCGGCATCAAGCATGAATGCTGCAGCCTCGCGAACTTTGTCCATTTCGAATGGCGTGTCGCCTGGCAGCAGCGAATCGAACAAATGTTCGGCCAATGCTGCGATCATTTTGGGCTCATTCGCCATTCGTCGGGCAGGTGATTTGGGCGGTTTCTTGGTCTTGGAAGCCATACAAAGTGCTCCGTATGGATCGAGCCGTGCGGCTTCGTCCGAAAGTCCTGTGCTGCAATCCGCAGCGATGGCGCGCGAATAGGCCTATCCTTCAGACCTCGCAAGCCAAATGCGGCGACAATGTCAGCTGGACGTAGCGTCTATCGACAGTTCCAAAGAACGAATGCGATCATCCGGATCATAGGTTGATCCAGCGACAATGATCTCGTCAGCATCGGTGCGTTGGACGAAGGATTTGATGGTTTCTCTGACCATCTGCGGCGTTCCGATGGCGCTTGCCTGACCGATATGGGCGAGCATTGCTTTGGCCGGTGCAGGCAGGCTTTCGCGGTAATTTTTGATCGGCGGCGGCAGCTTGCCTGGGCTGCCCGTGCGAAGCCTGACAAATGCTTGCAATTGCGACGATGCGATCAATTCGGCGCGCTCTTCGCTTTCCGCGGCAATGATCGTCATCGCGGCCATAACATGAGGGCTCGCGCAATAATCGGAAGGCTGGAAGTCGCGGCGGTATATTTCCAGAGCTGAGTCCAAATGGTCGGGCGCGAAATGCGATGCGAAGGCGTAAGGCATGCCCAGCTTCGCGGCGAGCTGGGCGCCGAACAGACTCGAGCCTAGCATCCACATCTCGACATTCGAGCCAAAGCCGGGAGTAGCCTTTATCGGCAGGTCAATATCACCGGTAAGCAATGCGCGCAGTTCGACTACGTCATTGGGGAATGCTTCCGCTGCGCGGTGCAAGTCTTTGCGCAAGGCGCGTTGCAATTCGGGGCCGGCACCCGGAGCCCGGCCCAGCCCGAGATCGATGCGGCCTGGGAACAATGCGTCCAGCGTGCCGAATTGCTCGGCGATTTGAAAGGGCGTGTGGTTGGGCAGCATAATCCCGCCAGAGCCAATTCGAATTGTGCGCGTGGCGTTACCGATGTGGCTGAGGACCACAGATGCTGCGGCTCCACCGATGCCTTCCATCGCATGATGCTCGGCCACCCAAAAGCGCTTGTAGCCGTACTTCTCTGCTGCTGTGGCTAGGCTGGTTGTGGCAGCATAGGCTTCGCCGAGCGACTGCCCTTCGCGGATCGGGACGAGGTCGAGAACGGAAAGCTCGGTCATTCTTTTTCCAATTGGCGCAGATAGGCTTGCGCTGTCGCATGCTGCGGGCTTTCGGGTATCATTGCCACGATTTGCTCCCATTTATCTCGTGCGACAGCATCCTCGCCAGCGAGTACTGCAATCAAGCCCGCTTCGAGCAATATCTCACTGTTGGACGGATCAATTTTGCTCGCTTGAGTAACAAAGGTTGCTGCGCTCTGAAGGTCGTCGCTTCGGCGGGCAAGCGTGGCGGAAAGCAGCCATGCGCGCGCGCTTGCAGGGGATAATTTGCGCGCATTTGCCAACGCAGCTGCCGCTCCGTCGGAATTCTCCATTGCAAGAAGCGCCCGCGCGCGGTCGATTTGAACCTCGCCTCCCAGGGCGACAAAGTCGGCAATTGCTGCATCGGCGGCGGCCAGATCGAGCAAGGCCAACGCTCCCGAATTGTCGCCCGCAGTTATCAGCGAACTACCGGCGATTGCGCCCAGCCGTGCACGGTATTGAATATCCCCATCGCTCACGGCTTCGCGCGCTGCCGAGAAACTGGTCGCTGCATCGCGCCAACGGGTCAGTTGAGCTTCGGAATAGCCTTTACAATGCAGCGCTTGGGCCCGCTCGATGCCGCTTGCTCTTGAGAGCCAATCTTCGGCTTCCAGCAATGCAGCGGTGGCGTCCTCTTCCGCACGGCCGAGACAGTTTTCGAGCCGGCTGGCGACGGTTACGCTCGCATTCTCTTTCTGCCGTTCCATTTCGCGCCAATCGAGTATTTCTGGCGGTAAGCCAGGCACGGCGCCTGTGTTCGGATTGGGTCCGACTTGAAGCAGGATCATGAGGGCAGCGCTAAGCAATGAAATTCTCCGTTCAACCCAGCGACGCGATTGTCCGCAGGAGCAGGGCGATGTCACCATCGCGTGATAGGCGATGATCACCGTCCTTTACCAGCGACAGCTGTACGTCATCCGAACGGATCGCCTTTGCAAGCTTCATGCTGGTTTCCCACGGCACATCCTCGTCGCGCTGCCCATGAATGAGGCGTATCGGACAGTCGAGCGCAATTTCGCTTTCGAGCAAGCGGTGCGTTTCGGCATCTTTCCAGAACAGCGCGTATGTCGGTGTTGGTTCGGGGCCATAGGGGTTGTCTTCGAAGATCGTTTCACCACCGGAGAGCGCCGCCTTCTGCTCGTTGGTGAAACCCCAATCGGAGAAATCGGGCGCTGCTGCTATGCCGATCATTCCGCTCAACCTGTCGCCCAGAGCCAATCCAACGAGCAGCATCAACCAACCGCCCATCGATGATCCGATCAGTGTGACCTTGTTGAACTCAAGCGCATCGATCAGCGCAAGCACTTCTTCGCACCAACGCGATAGAGATCCGTCTGAGAATTCCCCGCTGCTTGAACCGCAGCCTGAATAATCAAGAAGCAGACAAGATCGACCATTTTGCTGCGCCCACTGCATCGCCGCAGTCGCCTTCCCGCCATCCATGTCGGACATATAGCCAGGCAGGAACACCAGCGCCGGCCGGGCATCCAAATCCTCGACCCCCAAAGCAAAACGGAAGGCAATTCGCCTCCCGTCTTCCATTTCATGAAACCGTATCGTGCTCATGCCGGACACCATTCCTCAAGGGAACGGCGTGGGCAAGATAATTAGTAAAGCGCAGGCAGCGTTAGCGGCTCTTCGCATTTTCCGTATGGCTCGCCATCGTGGCAACCCCCGAGGGTGCAGACGAAAAGGAGGATAGCAAGTCGCATCATCAGTCTCCCGGAATTAAGTCCAGCTCAGCCCCGCTCGAAAATTTCTTCGATGGCCATAGCAAAAGTTTCGGCGATGGTGAAGGCTAAGGGCAGCGAGGGATCATATTTGCCCGTTTCGATTGCGTTTACGCTCTGCCGCGAGACGCCGAGGCGATCTGCCAGATCTTGCTGACTCCAGTCACGTTCGGCACGCAGAACTTTGAGGCGGTTTTTCATACTGCACCCCAGGCACCGTATTGGATGCGGTTGGCGATCGCGCCAATTCCGAGCCCGAAGAACCACACAATGGCCCACCAATAGGCGTCCAGATGCGGCGCTACCTCAGCCGATTCCAAGAACCCCCAAACCGACGCCGCCCCAAGTGCTAGTCCGGTCGCGATGAGCGATTGCCGGACAATAAGCATGCGCATGAACTCGTCCTGTTCCTCCACGATCAACCGGCCGATCGCCCAGAAGATTCCAAGGACTGCCAGCCCCGGCAAAAGCGCCAGTGAAAAGCGAAGCACTTCGGAAAGCTCGTAGTTCTTGGATAGGTAGGTCAGAACAGCGAGCGCGACCAAATATAGCGCCGAGAATATGGCTACTCGCCTTACATAGCGTCTTTGCGCATCGCCCTTAGCAATGCACGTTTCTAGACCTGCGTCAGCCCTGCGATTGGCAGCATTTATGATCATAAAGACCAGCCCGAACGGCAAGAGCATCAGTACAAATAAGGCCGTTTGGCTTACCGAATCGGTTATCGCTAGCGCCGCGACCACTCCGTAAGCTGCGAGCATCAGGCCTGCATAAAAGAACGGGCTGCGGCCGGCGGGTTTTCTTTCGTTCCCTTGAGTCATCGGGCTGCCCCGCAGCTGCGGTCTTTGCCCATCCATGCAGACGGGAACAGAGCGAGCAATGCGAAGGGTGCCCATTGGGCGAATTCTTCTGGCACGAAGCCGAAGAGTGAAAGCAGCGCCACGCCAATCATGGCGGAGGCGAGCAGCAGAGCTTTTTGAATTTGTGTCATGTCAATGTTCCTTTTCTTGATGTAAAGGGTATTTGACACATGATTCGCGTAATGTCAAGCATGCTTTCCACATTGCTTGGGTTGCTTGTCAATTTCGGTTCTGACTTGGCTCTGCCATAGTTCGCGACTAGTCAGGCATTATGAAGACAGAACCTCCCGCCAACGCCCGCCATCTTCCTTCAATCGATCGTCGTTCGCTGTTTAAAGGCGGACTGCTCGGCGCGGGCCTTGCCGCCTTGCCGCAAGCGGTTGCCGCCGGAACGATCGAGGGATTTGGCTATGGCGTGGCAAGCGGCGAGCCCGGGCCGAGTAGCGTGCTCTTATGGACGCGCTACGCCGGGACCGCCGAAGCTGTGCTTCGTTGGGAAATCTCGCGCGATATGAATTTTTCCAACGTCGTCGATGGCGGCGATGTCACCGCGACGCCCGCGCGAGATTTTTGCGTGAAGCCTGTAGCGACAGGTTTGGAACCGGGCACGACTTACTATTACCGCTTTGCTGCTCCCGATGGGACAACTTCGGAGGTTGGGCGTACGCGGACGCTTCCGGTTGGCAAGGTCGACCGCTTCCGCATGGCAGTGTTCTCATGCTCGAATATGGGCTTTGGTTACTTCAATGCCTATGCCCATGCTGCCGAGCAGAACGAATTCGATCTTCTCGTCCATACTGGTGACTATTTCTACGAATATCAGGCGGGCACTTATCCTTCGCCCGACCAAGCCTTGCCCGGCCGCAACCTGTCGCCGCAAAATGAGATACTCACGCTAGCGGAGTACCGGCTACGGCATGCAACCTATCGCGGCGATCCTGATTTGCGCCGGATGACACAGCTTTACCCCATGATTCTAGGTTGGGACGATCACGAAAGCGCGAATGATAGCTATCGCGACGGCGCGCAGAACCATCAGCCTGAAACGGAGGGTGAATGGGATGTTCGCAAAGCCGCGGCAATGCGCGCCTATCGCGAATGGCTGCCGGTCTCCGATGAGCCATACTCAACTTACGAAGTAGGCGATCTGGCGACGCTGTTCCGTCTTGAAACGCGCCTGCTGGGCCGTGACGAGCCGCCCAGCATTGGCGATGTTCTGAAAGGCAAAACCGGTGCCAGAGAGGCTATTGCGGCACTTACCGCCTATCGCGAAGGAGCCTACCGCGATCCTGCGCGCTCGATGCTCGGCATGAAACAAGAGGCTTGGCTTGCCGAGGCAATGAAGTCTTCGACCGCCAATGGCACCAAATGGCAGGTGCTTGTGCAACAGGTCATTATGGGCGAATTGTTTGGTTCACCTGATATCCTCAGCGGGATGAGCAAGGATGTGCCGGATTGGCTGCGCCAGCGATTGCAAGCAGCGGCTGCGGCCTCCGCGGCTGGTCTACCGCTGAATATGGATGCATGGGATGGGTATCCCGCAGCGCGTTCACGCTTGCTTTCAGCGGCACAGAATGCCGATGCCAATCTCGTGGTCCTGGCGGGCGATAGCCACAATGCATGGGCGTTTGAGCTAGAGAATGATGGAGCAGCGGCGGGCGTCGAATTTGCGGGCCAATCGGTCTGCTCGCCCGGATTTGAAACCAATGTCGGCTGGATCAAGCCCGAGGACTTGGCGCGATCAAGCGTCGCGGCCAACAAAGAGCTGGCCTGGGCCGACACATCACAGCGGGGCTACATGGCGGTCGAACTCACACCGGAGAAAGCCACGAGCGAATATCGCTTCGTCGGGAACGTGCGCCAACGCGGCAAAACGCTCTCCGGAACGCACCGAGTATCCGCGAGCCACGGAGCGCGTAAGTTCGACAGTTAGTTGCGATGTTAACTCGCGCTCGCTAGATAGAGCTCATGCTTAGTGCAAAGATCTTGACCACAACCACTACCACCCGGTTTGCCCGGGGGCGGTCGGCTGCACGCTAAGCAGACCACCGCCGCCCGGTTTCGGGCGGTCCGGTGTCACCTCTCGAAATCGTTAGTTTAACCGACACCGACTCTTTCGGTGCGCCCCTACATCTGTCATGGCGCTTGGAAATAGAAATGGACGAATTTGATGAGTGACATGTTCAAAATCAGCCTTCCTGATGGTTCGGTGCGCGAAATGCCCGCAGGCTCGACACCTGCGGATGTTGCGGCAGCGATCGGCCCAGGACTTGCCAAGGCTGCGCTTGCAGCGCGGGTCGATGGTGAAGTTCGCGACTTGGGGCGTCCTTTCGAAGGCGATGCCGAGCTGGCACTGATTACCGCGCGTGATGAGGAAGAAGCACTTGAGCTGGCACGGCACGATTATGCCCACGTTCTAGCCGAAGCGGTGCAGGCATTGTGGCCGGGCACGCAGATCACATTTGGTCCTGCAACCGACGACGGTTTCTATTATGATGTGATGGCGCCCGAAGGACGCGATCCCTTTGGCATGGATGATTTGCCCGCAATCGAAGAGCAGATGCGCGCGATCATCAAGGCTGACAAGCCGCTTCGCCGCGAAGCTTGGAGCCGTCAGGCGCTGATCGACAAATGGACAAGCGAAGGCGAAAATTTCAAGGCCGAATGGGCGCAGGAATTGCCCGAGAACGAAGAGCTTACAGTCTATTGGTCGGGCGATGACTGGCTCGATATGTGCCGCGGTCCGCACCTGCCCAGCACGGGCAAGCTCGATCCGCAGGCTTTTAAGCTGATGCGCGTTGCAGGCGCATATTGGCGCGGCGATCAAGCCAATGCGCAGCTAACGCGCATTTACGGCACGGGTTGGCTCAACAAGAAACAGCTCAATGCGCATCTCCACCGCTTGGAAGAAGCGGGCAAGCGTGATCACCGCAAGCTGGGCCGCGAGATGGATTTGTTCCATCTGCAAGAAGAGGCGCATGGCAGCGTTTTCTGGCATCCCAAAGGCTATATGATCTGGCGCGAGCTGGAAGCCTATATGCGCCGCAAGATGGATGGCGGCGGCTACCGCGAAATCAAGACGCCGCAGCTGATGGATATCCGCCAATGGGAACAGTCAGGGCATTGGGGCAAATATGCCGAGAACATGTTTGCCGTTCCCGATATGGTGCCCGACGTTGCCGAAGACGCGGGCGTCGCAGCGCCAAGCGTTGCCAAAGATGCCGACTGGATGGCGATCAAACCGATGAACTGCCCGGCACACGTGCTGGTCTTCAAACAGGGCATAACATCCTATCGCGACCTGCCGATCCGGCTCGGTGAAATGGGTTGCTGCCACCGCAATGAACCGCATGGTGCGCTGCATGGTCTGATGCGAGTACGGCAATTCACCCAGGATGATGCGCATATTTTCTGCACCGAAGCCCAAGTGGTCGAGGAAGTGCGCAAATTCTGTAAGCTGGCGGATGAAGTATATTCGGACTTCGGTTTCAAATATCATGTGAAGTTGGCTCTGCGCCCTGAGAAACGCTTTGGGAGCGATGCTGATTGGGACAAGGCCGAACAGGAGCTGCGTGATGCCGTAGCCGAAGCGGGCATGGATAATGACGAATATGGCTGGGAAGAGCTTCCTGGTGAGGGCGCATTTTACGCTCCAAAGCTGGAATGGCACCTGACCGACGCGATTGGCCGCACATGGCAGGTTGGTACGATCCAGGGCGACCGTGTGCTGCCCGAACGCCTCGATGCGACCTATGTCGGTGAAGATGGCGGCCGCCATCGCCCGGTAATGCTCCACCGCGCGATCTTCGGGTCTTACGAACGCTTCATCGGCATCCTGATCGAGCATTTCGCGGGTAAAGTTCCGCTATGGCTTGCGCCAACGCAAGCCGTTGTCGCGCCGATTGTGTCAGATATCGATGGCTATGCAGGCGAAGTTCTCGCCAAGCTTGAAGCTGCCGGCATTCGAGCCGACGCCGATCTGCGGAACGAGAAGATCAACTACAAGGTGCGCGAACATTCGCTAAAGAAAGTTCCGCATTTGTTGGTCGTCGGCAAGCGAGAGCAAGAAGACGGCACCGTCGCAATCCGCACATTGGGCGAAAAGGAACAGCAAATCTTGCCGCTCGATGAAGCGATTGCGATGCTTAAGGCCAACGCCACCGCGCCCGATTTGCGCTCGGCGTGACGCGCTGAACTGAAGTGGAATTCTTAGCAGGCTATTCGGCTGTTCAAATCGCAGTTGCGCTGGCCGCTGCAATTTCCGCAGCATTTATTCGCGGACTCGCTGGGTTCGGAATGGCGATTCTTTTGGTGCCGGTATTGGCGCTGGCAATGTCGCCGTTGGAGGCAGTGCTGGCGACCAATGTCGTGGCGGTTCTGATTGGACTGAGCGAGCTCAAACGTATCATGAAGGAGGCTGAAAAGTCGGCCTGGACGATCAGCCTGCTGGTTGTCATCGCGACATTCCCTGGCCTCTATCTACTAAGCGTCACCGCCGCGCCATTGGCCCGTGTGCTGATCGCATTGATAGCGCTGTCAGCCTTCTTTGCGATGTTATTGCCCAAACGACCCGCACACCACCCCGGCGCAGTACAGACAGGCGTTGTTGGCATTATCAGCGGGCTGTTGACTGGCTTTGCAGGCATGCCCGGTCCACCGGTCGTTCCCTATTATCTGGGACGTGATATTCCCAAGGAGATAGCCAAGTCGTCAATGTTGCTCATCTTCACTTTCGCCGCGGTTGCTGGACTCGGCTCAGGGGCAGCGATCGGTGTGATGAGCTGGAACCTGATCATTCTTGGCGTGCTGCTGTTTCCGGCAGTTCTGCTGGGCAATTATCTGGGTGCGCGCGCATTTGGCAGGGTTAGCGACGCCACTTGGCGCTTCTTCGTAATGACTGTGCTGGCAGTAACCGCAGCGGCATCGCTTGCGCGCTTGCTCGGCGGTTAGCTCAGCAGCATCGGCTTGCAGCGAGTATTGGACCGGCATTTTTCTGCCGGAGCAGCAGAGCGTAGCGATCCGCGCCCTCCTGATTAAGTTGATCGGGCGATATCTTTGTATCAGCCTTGCCGCCGTTCCAATCGATGAGCTTGGTTTCGTTTCTGAGCACGTTGGTATAGCCCAACGACTGGTTGCCGTTCTCGCCGCGGACAATTCGCACAGTTTCCTTGGATTTCATCGCAACAAGTACGAGTTCGGCCTGTGTGTCGCTTGTTCCCGCAAGGCCTACAATCACAGAGCCGTCCGCTTGAGGTCGCAGAGCAATGGCGGCGGGCGCAGAAGACGACGCCTGGATCATCGGCACTATCTGGCGCACATCCGATCCGATCACTCCAAACTTTCCGTCGATCACCAATTGCGGGGTGTAGACGCCGTTGCGTCCGACCAACCCTTTTCGCGCATAGGCGCGCTGAAGCGTGGTGTTCTCCTCGCGGGCCAGCGTGTCTTTCCAGCCCAATCGGTCCCAATAGGTGACCGGGCGCGAGATCGCGATTATGCCCTCGATCTGCGCGAGTTTTTCAAGCAAGCGATCTGCGGGCGGGCAGCTGCTGCATCCTTGGCTGGTAAACAGTTCAACCGCGACGGGTTGCGCAGGTTTGGCGGCCTTGGAAATGCGCGGCTGGGTCTGACCGTAGGACAGGCTGGTAACCAGTGTAGCCAGCGTTGCCGCCGCAATCATCAACGCGATCTTGATCTGCATCTGTGACAAACTCCCTCGAATGGCTCTCTATAGGCCGTTCGTCGGACTTTGCCGAAAAGTTACGGGCAATCTTAGACGGGCATCGGCGCGCCAGCCAGGATCAATGCAATTGCACACCCCAGCACGATCGTTGCGCGACAGATTTCGGTTGCGCCAACATTCAGTCGACGCGCTTGTGCAAATGCTTTGGTCATGGATTGAGTTTGGCCGCCAGCGCCTAACAATCTCTTAATCTGGCCCCTAGTTAGACCCCTTGCCCGAAAATGCAGGCATTTGCTGGCTAGCGCAGTGAAAACCGCCGCCGCCGGCGAGCACAGCATCCGCCGGAAGGCCGATTGTTGCCCGATCTGAAAAAAGTTCGCCAATTGCTGCAACACCCTCTTGATCACGGGAAGAACCGAAGGTCGGCACGACGACCAAGTGGGTGGTGATGACAAAATTGGCATAGCTTGCCGGTTCAATCTCACCATCGCGCAAGATCAATCCGGGCGAAGGTATCTCAGCGACTTTGATATCCGCGATTATCGCTTTTTCGCGCGCATCGGCATAGATAGCTGCATTCGGGTCTTCCGCCCCGCTGGCAACCGGCACTGCTAGCGTGCCCGGCGCTACGAAACGTGCGAGGTTGTCGACATGACCGTCGGTATGATCATTGATCAGTCCCTCGCCAAGCCACAGCACTTTCGAGAAACCTAGATCACCTTGCAATTGAAGCTCGATATCGTCCCGCGACATAGCGGGATTGCGGTTGGCGTTGAGCAGGCATTGCTCGGTTGTCGCGACCAGCCCTGTCCCGTCTCCATCGATTGCGCCTCCTTCAAGAACCCAATCGGTTTCGATCACTGGAAGGCCGGCATCGCGCGCCAGCTCGGCGCCGATTGACTGATCACCGTCCATCTTGAACTTCTCGCCCCAGCCGTTGAATTGAGGCCGCAGAGCCGAGCGGTCACCCCTCATCAGCGGTCCTGTATCGCGCAGCCAGATGTCGCCAAATCTTCGCCGTTCAAGCTTGACGGCTGCGCTCACCAACTCTTGCGCACGCGCTTCGTTCGCCGCGTCGCGCACCAGCAGGCGCACCTCTTGCCCGCTATCGGAAACCGCATTGGCGAAAGCGGCAATCTGTTCCTGCGCGCGGGCTAGAAATCCCGGCCACTCACTCTCGTCATGCGGGAAGCCGATCCACAACCACTCCTGCGGAGCCCATTCAGGCGGCATAAGAATAGTCATGGACCGGCTTTCGATCAGTCTATCTTGTCAGCCGTCAGCCGTCAGCAGCCGGCTTCCGAGGCTGCGCAGCTTTCATCGCGCGTTGCCTTGAACTCGTCTCCTTCGACCCAGTTGGGCCAGCTGGTTGAATCGCCGAGCATCCGCCCGAGACGGTAGAACAATTGCAGGTCGGCCATCACACCTTCCCAGTTCCAATCATCGGAAAATTCGTCTTTCGGCCCGTGGTAACGGTTTGCACGGTATTCGGCTGCGACCGCTTGCCCGGCTTCGGTTCCTCCGTCGACCAGGTCCGGGCCTCCTTTTACATACAGCATCGGCACTCCGCGCTTGGCAAAGGCGAAGTGGTCCGAGCGGTAGTAATATCCAGCTTCAGGATTAGGGTTGGGAGTTGCGGTGCGACCATCTTCTACCAATGCTTGGCTAAGGAAATCGTCGAGCTTCGACTTTCCTGGTCCGACGACCGTTACGTCTTTTGATGGTCCCGCAATGATAAAGGCATCCATATTGATCCCGCCAACCGTCTGGTTGAGCGGAAGTACCGGGTTGGCAGCATAGTAATCCGCACCAAGAAGTCCTTGCTCCTCCGCTGTCACTGCCAGAAACACGAGGCTTCGTGCAGGAGCGCCGACTTTGGCATGTGCTTCGGCGAGTGCCACCAGCGCGGCAGTTCCGGTGGCATTGTCGACAGCGCCGTTACAAATGTCATCTCCGTCGGGTGCAGCGGTGCAGCGGCCAAGGTGATCCCAATGGGCAGTGTGGATCACAAACTCATCAGGACGTTCGCTGCCCGGAAGGACACCGATAACATTCTGCGAGGCGTAGGACCGGATCTCGTTTGAGAAGCTTGTTCCCGCGGTCAAGCCAAGCGGAACCGCCTTGAAGCCCTTCACCTTTGCCTTAGCAGAAAGGTCGGCCAAGTCCTGACCGGCTGCGGCGAGGATTTCGGCGCCGACTTCTTTACGCACCCAGCCGTTCATTTGCGTTAGTGGCGGCGCGTTCTCACCGCGTTGGGCATAGGCTTGGGGACCCGACCAAGAGGATTCGACAACGTTCCAGCCATAGGATGCCGGTTCCGTGTCATGGATAATTAGCGCTCCGGCTGCGCCCTGCGCGGCTGCTGCTTCATATTTATATGTCCACCGGCCATAATAGGTCATCGCATCGCCGTTGAAATCACCTTCCAGCGTGCCCGTGCCATAATCGGGATCATTGACCAGAATGACCGCAGTCTTGCCGGTCATGTCGAGCCCTTCATAATCATTCCAGCCGCGCTCCGGCGCGTTGATGCCATATCCGACGAACACCAGCTCACTGTTCTCAAGTGTAGTTTGCGCATCTTCGCGATAGCTTACGCCGACCCAATCCTTGCGCGCTTCAAAGCTGAGAGTGGTTTCGCCGCCCTCGATTGTCAGCGGCGCAAAATCACTGCCGGTGATCTCCACCAGCGGCACTTCCTGCACCCAGCTCTCACCATTGCCGGGCTGAAGACCAGCCGCTTCAAACTTCTCGATCAGCAGGGCGACGGTCTTTTCCTCGCCCACAGTTCCCGGCATCCGGCCTTCAAACTCGTCAAGAGAGAGCGTTCGCGTGATATCGATCATCGTTTGCTCGGAGATATCACCCGGCTCCGCTTCCGGAATATCGAGCGCTTCCTCTCCGGCCATGCCGCAAGCGGCGATTGTAAGCGCAGCTGAGGCTGCCAATGTTGTGCGGATCATTCTTCGGAGCATGGGGATTCCTTGTCCATTCAGGATTTTTTGATGCACTCTCCATTGCAAAGGGCGCGAGATGGGGCAAGGGCAATGCACATGGTGCACGAGACGGACAGTGCGGATTGGCAAAGCGCCTTGCAGCGCGCGCGCTCATATTCTCCGTTTCTTGGCGGAGCGCTTGATCGCCTGCCTGACCTCGAACCTCTGCTCGGTGAGGGCAATTGGGACCGTGCGCTGGCCTTTGCAAAGAGTGCTGGACACGGTGTCGATGATGTCGGTGTGGCGTTGCGGCGCGAGCGTCTCGCGCTCTCAGCCGCGCTTGCGATAGCCGATCTTGCCGGGGCGATTCCTGTCGGCCGGGTGATGACAGAGCTATCGGCATTTGCGGATCGCGCACTCGATACAGCTATTACAGCATCAATTCGAAAGCGCGTTCCCGATGCCGAACCGGCCGGATTGATCGGTATTGCGCTGGGCAAGCATGGCGCCTCTGAGCTCAACTATTCGTCCGATATCGATCCGATCCTGCTTTATGATCCCGAGACATTACCGCGGCGCGAGCGCGACGAGCCGGGCGAGGCGGCGCAGAGATATGCGCGTGAGATCGTCCAATTGCTGTCGAACAACACGCCGGAAGGATACGTCTTTCGCGTCGATTTGCGCCTGCGTCCCGCATCGGAAGTCAGCCCCTTGGCCATCTCGCTCGGTGCAGCTTTGACGCATTATGAGTCCTCTGCGCTCGCATGGGAGCGCGCGGCATATATACGCGCGCGGGCAGCGGCGGGGGATATTGAGGCGGGTCAAGAATTTCTGACCTCTATCCGCTCATTTGTGTGGCGACGGAGTCTTGATTTCGGGGCGATAGAGGAAATCAGTCGTCTAACCGCACAGATCCGAACCACCTATAAGGGACCGCTAGAGCCGGGTCCTGGATACAATGTCAAACAGGGGCGTGGCGGAATTCGCGAAGTGGAATTTTTCGCCCAAACACATCAGTTAATTCACGGCGGAAGAGATCCCTCGCTCCGTTTGCGCGGTACGAGACCGGCGCTCGATGCCCTTGCGGCTGCGGGGGTTATTTCATCTGATGATGCTAGAGCGCTTGGCGATGCCTATGACGCGCTACGGACGATCGAACACCGGCTTCAGATGGTGAATGACAAGCAGACGCACACTCTGCCCGAGGGCGAGGCCCTGGAGAATGTCGCGCGGCTTGGTGACTACGAGAACACAGAAGCTCTGCTTGCCGATCTGGGCGAGCTCACGGCGCTGGTGGCTGCCCGTTTCGACACTTTGATCGACGCCGAGGCAGAAAGCGCAGCAGCTTCGGCGGATGACGGCCTGACGGCCAATCTGGTCCAGTTGGGCTTCGACGATCCGAATGGCACTGCGGCACGCATTCGATCATGGAGCGATGGCAGGTATCGCGCCCTGCGCAGCGCGGCTGCACTATCCGCATTTGAAGCCATTCTTCC
>Ga0316202_10001358_pt1 | contig 19357 bp, 14 predicted proteins | sample 3monrhotite_MG_FD_204934 | JGI IMG/M metagenome (GOLD analysis project Ga0316202, IMG submission 204934) | Microbial mat bacterial communities from mineral coupon in-situ incubated in ocean water Damariscotta River, Maine, United States -... | ecosystem: Environmental > Aquatic > Marine >... | reverse complement strand
GTAGGAATTAAAAGTTTCCGTAATGAACTTTTTATATTTTGTAGAAACAGTATATTTAAGCTACAAGATATAAACGGTACACCGGTAGTAATTCCAGTGGCAAAAAACATTGGTTGTCTATCAGGCTACAGTATTCAAGAGATAGGTGGTGACCTTATATTTTTAGCACCCGATGGACTAAGAACGGTTGCTGGTACTGCAAGGATTGGAGACGTTGAGTTAGGTACAGTTAGTAAAGCTATACAACCTATTATTACACAGTTAGCAGAAAACATTGACAAGTATATAATATCAAGTGTTGTTATTAGAGAAAAGTCTCAGTACAGGTTATTTTATGCAGATACAACAGTTATCAACGCACAACAAGAAGGAATTATAGGAACACTTAGACCAAACGGGTTTGAGTGGTCAGAAACAAGAGGAATAGAAGTAACCAGTATAGGAGCTGGGTTTAATAACGATGGTGTTGAAAAATATTTTCACGGTGATACTGATGGCTATGTGCTTGTACACGATTCAGGTAACGACTTTAATGGGTCTAACATACTTGCTAGATATGCCACACCAGACTATGACTACGGAGACTTAGGAACTTTAAAAACTTTACATTACGTTAGAGTTTCTTGTTCAGCCGAAGGAGTTGTAACTCCAGCACTACAAATTAAATACGACTTTAACAGTCAAGATATTCCACAACCAACAGGAGACTTTTCTTTTGGTACAGTAAATCCACCTGCAATCTTTGGAGATGCAGTGTTTAATGCAACAGTATTTGGTGGTACTGCAGCACCAATGATAAGAATACCAGTACAAGGAAGTGGTACAAGTAATAACTTTACAGTTGTTACAGAAGATACAAAACCACCATACAAGATAAATGGTTTATATATAGATTTTATACCTTCAGGTAGGAGATAAACAAATGGCAGGGTACATAAGACAGAGTTCGTTTTCAGATGGAGACACAATAACTGCTGCACTATTCAATAACGAATACAATCAAATTTTAAATGCTTTTAGCAACACATCAGGTCACGCACATGATGGTACTGCTGCTGAAGGTCCAGTGATTGGTCTTATTGGTGATGCAGGAGAAACTGCTCCCAATAACAAAGTATTAATTGATACAACAAATAACTACATTGAGTTTTATGTACAAGTATCTAGTAGTCCGGTACAACAGTTATACATAGCCGATGGTGCTATTGTACCTGTTACAGACAACGATATAGATTTAGGTACTAGCTCTTTAGAGTTTAAAGATGGATACTTTGATGGTACTCTTTATGCAGATGCTATTAACTTTAATGGTACAGCTATTACATCGACTGCAGCAGAACTAAACATATTAGATGGTGTTACAGCTAGTGCAACAGATATAAACCTTATAGATGGCATAACTAACGGAACTGTTATAGCTAGTAAAGCTATTATAACAGACTCTAACAAAGATATTACTGGTGGACGAAACATCACAATCTCTGGAGAACTTGATGCTGCTACCCTAGATATTAGTGGTGATGCAGATATTGACGGAACTTTAGAAGCCGATGCAATTACCATAGCAGGTGTAACGTTAGCAGAAACAATTAGTGATACTGTAGGAGCTATGGTTGGCTCTAATACTGAAACAGGTATATCTGTAACTTACGATGATTCAGATAATACATTAGACTTTGTAATCGGTGCTGACTCTATTGTTAGTTCAATGCTTGATACTAACATAGATATTGCAGGTACGTTAGACGTTACTGGTGTTTTAACAGCAGACACTAACGCTACGATTGCAGGAACATTAGGTATTGCTGGTGGCTCTACAAATGGAGTAGCAATATCACAAGGTGCTATAGCAATTAAAAATGGTGGTGCAAAATCTTACATAGATTTATATTGTGAATCATCTAATGCTCACTATACTAGAATAGAAGCAGCAGCTCATAGTGCATACTCAGGAAACGTTACAGCTACTTTACCTGTTACAACAGGAACGTTAGCAATAACTTCTGAAATACCTACAACCGAAGAAATACAAGACATTGTTGGAGCTATGACTACTTCCAACACAGAAACAAATATTACAGTAACTTATCAAGATGCCGATGGTACTCTTGATTTTGTTGTTGATGCAGCCCAGCCTAACATTACAAGTCTTGGTACTCTTACATCTTTAACAGTTGATGATGTATTTATTAATGGTGCACAAATTGGACATACAGGCGATACTGATTTAATAACTTTATCAAGTGGTGTTGTAACTGTAGCAGGAGAATTAGATGCTACTAGTTTAGATATATCAGGTGATGCAGACATTGATGGTACACTCGAAGCTGATGCTATAACTATTGGTGGTGTAACACTAGCCGAAACTATATCTGATACAGTCGGAGCAATGGTAACAAGTAATACTGAATCCGGTATTACAGTTGCTTATGATGATGCAGACAACACACTAGACTTTACAGTTGGTACACTTAATCAAAACACTACAGGTTCAGCAGCTACTTTAACAACTCCTAGAGCTATTGCGGTAGCCGGTGATGTTACTGGTACAGCAAACTTTGATGGTTCAGCAGGAATATCTATAACAACTACCCTAGCTACTGATGCTATCGTTACTGCTAACATTACAAATGCAAATGTCACAGTAGCTAAAATGGCTGCTAATTCAATTGACTCAGACCAGTATGTAGACGGAAGTATCGACACAGCTCATATTGCTGATAGTCAAATTACAGTAGCTAAAATGGCTGCTAACAGTATAGACTCTGACCAGTATGTAGACGGAAGTATTGATACTGCACATATTGCAGACTCACAAATAACCGTTGCTAAAATGGCAGCTAACAGTGTTGACTCAGACCAATATGTTGATGGCTCAATAGACACAGCTCATTATGCTGACAACTCTATTACAGGAGCTGAACTAGCAGACAACATAGACATAGCAGGAACTTTTGATGTTACCGGTGCTACAACATTAGATAGTACATTAGTAGTAGCTGGTATAGCAACAGCATCTACATCAGCTAAAATAACTCAAGTAGCAATAACATCAAGCTCTAACGCAGTAGCTTGGAACGCTGCAGCAGCAGCAAATGCTTATCATGTAACCACAGAGAACACAACTTTCTCAGCACCAAGTAACGCTGTAGAGGGTGCAATCATCTCTGTAGAACTTGCACAAGGTGGTACACCAAGAACAATAGCTTGGAACACAGTCTTTGAATTTGCAGCTAGTACAGCTCCTACGGTGACTGCTACAGCTAACAAGACTGACATCTTTAGTTTTAGATACAATGGTTCTGTCTGGCAAGAGATTGGCAGAGTACAAAACATGGCACAAACTTAATAATCTATGGAAGTATTACAACGCACAGCTAATCGTGGAAGCATATCTACTGCATCTTATGATATTGATAACTCTTTGAAGTTAGAGTCTGATAATTCTGAATATTTAAAAGCAGAAGGTAGACCAGCAGGTAATCAGCAGGTATGGACTTGGAGTTGTTGGCTAAAAAGAACAGAAGTAAACAACGGAGTTGTTGCTCAATATATGTTTTCAGCAGGTTCAGACGGAAAACTTGGTTTATATTTTAGAGACGATAGTTCTTCTACTGGTGGAGATACAATATTTATATATGTAGACGAAGGCAATAGTTTGAAATGGATAGGTGAACTAAGAGTAAGTTTTAGAGACACTTCAGCTTGGTATCATATTGTTTTTGCTGTTGATTCAACAGATGGTACAGCAGCAGACAGAACAAAAATTTATGTAAATGGAGTACAGCAAACTATAACTTTTAATGCTACTTTAAATCAAAATTCTAATACAAGAATTGGTGATAGCGGTGGCAAACTATCTATAGGTGCTAAAATGGATGGTTCGTATGAATTTAATGGTTATATGGCAGAAGTTGTTTTGGTAGACGGCTCACAACTAACACCAACAAGTTTTGGCGAGTTTGATGACAATAGTGGTATTTGGAAACCTAAAGATGTAAGCAGTCTTTCATTGGGAAATGCAGGTTTTTATATGAACTTTGATGATTCTTCTAATTTAGGAAAAGTTCAAACTGGCACAAATCAAGGTAACTTTGATTTAAACAACATCACAGCAGCCGACCAAGCTACGGACACGCCTACTAATAATTTTGCAAATTTAGAAGTTGGTAGAAACCCTGCTGCTACTTTTATAACATTTAATGAAGGAAATACAAAATTAACTTATGCTGGTTCAACAACTGGGTATGATTCAGATGGTTCAGGCATATCAAATTTTAGAGTTAATACTAGTGGAAAATGGTATATGGAATTTAGTTTTGCTGGAGATGGGGATAGAGCAGTAGTGGGGGTCGTATCGGACCAAGGGGCTAACCACGCTGCTGATATAGATTACACAAGATATATACTGTATAGAGCAAACGATGGTCACGTTATTTATAATACAAACGGAACTGACGTAAATGTTTCAGCAGCGGGTCCAACATATGATAGTCCTGATATTATAGGAATTGCTCTTGATTGTGATAATGAAAGAGTCAGTTTTTCTAAAAATGGTAGTTGGATTGATGGTTCAGGAGCAGGTGCGAGTAATAGCTCCCCTACATATTTTGTAGATTGGACTGGGCACGATTTTTTAACAAACAGCACAGGCAATGGAAATTGTGTTTTTGTTTGTACAAACTATGTTAATAGTGGAACACCAGTAATTGAATCTAACTTTGGTGGTTATACAACTAACGCAATCTCAAGTGCAGCTTCTGACGCCAACGGCTACGGAACTTTTGAATACGCACCCCCATCAGGCTACTACGCCTTATGCACTAAAAACTTAGCGGAGTACGGATAAAATGGCTTATACAAATATAGACGACCCATCTGCATATTTTCAGACTTTGTTATGGACTGGTAATGATGTTGATGGTAGAGCATTAACAAATGATGGTAATAGTGATTTACAGCCTGATTTAGTTTGGTTGAAAAATAGAAATGTTGGATACAATCACTTTTTACAAGATTCCTCACGAGGAACTTCAGTATATTTATCTTCAAATACAACTACAGGAGATACAACTTGGACAAACTTGGTAGAGTCTTTTGACACCAATGGTTTTACTGTTGGAGATGATGGCTCACAAGTACCCAACCATACTGGAAATACTTTTGTTGGATGGCAATGGAAAGCCAATGGTGGTACGACCTCAAGCAATACAGATGGTTCTATAAATTCTACAGTTCAAGCCAATCAAGATGCAGGTTTTAGCATTGTTACTTATACAGGTAATGGCTCTACTGCTGACCAAACTATAGGACATGGTTTAGGTGTAAGAGCAAATGCTGTAATAGTTAAAAATAGAGATGCAGCAGTAAATTGGGTAGTTTGGTCAGATGGTTTAGCTGCAAACCATTCTTTAGAACTAAATACTTATGATACTCAAAGTGATAGTACACAAGGCAGAGTTTTATCAAATGCTGGTAGTCGTGGCACTTCAACTATTTTTTCTATCAGAAGTGGTAGTGGTTCAGTCGTACAAACAAATACTAGTGGCGAAGATTATGTAGCCTATTGTTTTGCAGAAAAACAAGGCTACAGCAAGTTTGGCAGTTATGTCGGTAATGGAAATGACAATGGTCCGTTTGTTTATACAGGGTTTAAACCTGCTTGGATTATGGTTAAAAATATAGACTCAGGAGTTGACCATTGGCATATTATTGATAATAAAAGAAATCCTAATAATGTTGCTGGCAAACTTTTATTTGCAGACTTAGCCAACGCTGAGATAACCTACACTACAGAAACTTTGTTTGATATTCTTTCTAACGGATTTAAACTTAGAGGTGATTATGACCATATTAATAAATCAGGAGAAAATATCATCTACATGGCATTCGCAGAAAACCCATTTGTAACATCAACAGGAATCCCAACAACAGCGAGGTAAATTATGTGGGCTTTAGTAGAATCAAATAACGTAACACAGGTCTATACAAGACCTAAAGGTATAACCATAGGAGAAGTTAATTACCCTAGTAATATCTTTATGCTTTGGACAGCTTCAGAACTTGAAGCCATTGGGATTTATGAAATCGTTATCGACAACACAAATCTTAAAGATGGTAAGTATTATATTAATACTGACCAGTCGTTTAACTTTGCAAGTGGTACAGTCACTGCAAGTTATGGTACAGCTACAGCTAAACCTTTAGATGATGTACTCTTTACAGCTCAAGACGAAACAGATGGTCTTGGTACTGAGGGTGAAGTTAAGCAATCGGGAATTCGTCAGGGTCATATAGATACTATCAATGCACAAGCCGGTGGTATCTTACAAAGCACTGACTGGATGGTTGTCAGAGCTGCAGAAGGTGGTACAGCAGTGCCTAGTTCTATTACAACTAAAAGAGCTGCAGTAAGAACTAAGGCTAACGCTATGTGTACACAGATTACAAATGCTGCAAACGTAGATGCTTTAGCAGCTTTGTATGTGTATTCAAATACTGGTACAGAATCAGACCCAGTATACACAAGACCTCTTGGCGAACTACCACAGGTAGACTAACATGGAAATGGTGTCACCTTACATTGTTTGGAATGTTTTCATAACTTTGGTACTTGCTCCAATCTGGTTTCAGATTAGACAAAACTCTTCAGAGCTTAAAAGACAAGACATACTCATTAATAAAACACGTGAAGAGATTGCAAAAGAGTATGTCACAAAACTAGAACTAAAAGATGATTTTAATCTCTTAATGGAAAGAATGGAAAAATTGCATGAAAAGGTTGATAAGCTTTTTGAGGTAAAGTAAAATAGGGTATAATTATGGCAAGAAATAAAAGAACAAAATTTAAAGCTTATAGACAAGACATGAGCAAAGGTGGTCGTGTAGGTTATAGACGTGGTAAAGTTGTAGTAGATAGAGAAACTGGTGAGGTTATAGAAGAATTTAAACCGAAAGCACCAGCTTCTGCACCTGTTTTACCTTCAACAAGAAGTGTAAATACTCCAACTACATTAGATTTAGATAGGGGTGGCTATACTGGGCCTGGAGGTCGTCCACCTGCACCAACACCCGCACCTACTCCAGCACCTACTCCAGCACCTACACCTGCACCTACACCTGCACCGACTCCTGCACCGGGAGGAACACCAGCACCTACTCCAGCACCAACACCTGCACCAAGAGATGTTCCAACTATACCTACTCCTATTAGTGAATCTCCATCGGGTACTGTAAGTCCTGCTGCAAGAGAAAGAGAATTTAGAGTTGATGAGTCTGCTAAACGTCAAGAACAATTAGCTACGGGTCAACTTGGTATAGAAGAATTAGGTTTAAAAGCAGAAGCTGCTACAGCTACTGTAAGTGCTGATGAAATTATTGACAAAGAAGACCCTAAATTTAAAATAGACCCAACAGGAATACCATTAGATTCAGCAGAATATCAAGCTAGAGCTGGTACAGACGAACAAGTTAGACAAGGAGTAAGAGCTCCCGATGTTGGAGCACCACAACCTATTACAACTTCAAAAATTGAAGACGTTGCTCAGATTGATAAAGCTCCAGACTTAAAAGCTGCTCAAGGTCAAGTATCAGATGAAGCTATAGCTCAAGCTGCTCAAGTAGATAGGATTACTCCTATTGAAGGTGCAGAAGTAGAAATTATACCAGGTGCATTAACTGAAAGAGTTGTTGGTGTTTTAAGTCCCGAAGCTAAAGCAACTGCTGCAGAAAATGTTGGTTCTTCTTTAGCAAGAGTTACAAGAGCTAAAAAACAATTAACTAATGCAGGTTTAAATGAAGAAGATATAACAGAACTTGGTAATGACCCCGAAGCTTTAGAAGCTAGGTTAATGGAGTTTAGTGAAACTCAAAGAGGAATTATTGAAGGGCTTCCAGAAGAAGCTTTAGTATCTAATCAGTTAGATACATTAATTAATGGTATTGAAGAAGGTGAGATTCCTACATGGGCTAGACCTGCTGTAGCTAGTGTTGAAGCTATGTTAGCTCAACGTGGTATGTCAGCATCCACTGTAGGTAGAGATGCTTTGTTTAATGCTATCATAACATCAGCTATGCCTTTAGCTCAAGCAAATGCTCAAGCTATACAAGCTAGTGTAGGACAACAAAAATCTATTGAAGCTCAAGAAGCAGAAGCAAACGCTGCAAGAGCTCAACAAACAGGATTACAAAACGCACAAACAGTATTTCAAATGGACATGGCTCAGTTTAATGCTGACCAACAAACAGCACTATCTAATAGTAAATTTTTACAAACTGTAGGAATAACAGAAGCAAACTTTGACCAACAATCTACAGTTCAAAATGCTTTACTTATGTCTCAAGCTAATTTAGCAGAAGCAGATTTTTATCAGAAATCTCAGATACAAAATGCTCAAGCATTCCTACAAATGGATATGGCTAACTTAAATGCAAAACAACAAACAAATGTTTTACGAGCTCAACAAGAACAACAAGTACTGTTGAGTAATCAAGCAGCAGATAACGCTGCAAAACAATTTAATGCTGCTAGTGAAAATCAAACACAACAGTTCATGACAAATTTAAATACTCAAGTTAAATTAAACAATGCTCAACGTAACGATGCTATGCAACAGTTTAATGCTGTACAAGCAAACCAAGCAGAAGCTAGAAGAGCTCAACGAGAAACAGATGTAAATAAATTTAATGCACAATTAGCAGCTAGTGTAGACCAATACAACTCACAACAAACTTTTGCTAGAGAACAGTTTAATGCTCAAAACTCTTTAGTTATTGAACAAAGTAATGTTCAGTGGAGAAGAGGTATTACTAAAGCTAATACTGCAGCTCAACAACAAATTAATATGCTTAATGCTCAACAAGCTTATGGTATTACAACTCAAGCACAAGCTGCTTTATGGCAAGAAGTACGTGATGAGTTTGATTATATTTGGAAGTCTGCAGAAAATGCAGCTAACAGAGAAACTAATATAGCTGTAGCAGGTATGCAAGGTGAAAATTCAGCTTTAAAAGGTCCAACCTACATGAGTAGACTAGAAGACTTTTTAGCATTATTTGACCCAACAGATTAAAGGAGAAACTATGTTTAAGAAATTTATAAAAAAAACATTTAAAGGAATTAAGAAAATATTTAAAAATCCAGGTAGAGCTTTAAAGAAAGGCTTGGGTAAGATTGGTAAAGCTTTTGGTAAGCTTGGTCCACTAGGTACACTTGCTCTTACTCTTATGCTGCCGGGGCTGGGAGCTGCGTGGTCAACGTTTGGCACGTGGGCTCAAGGACTCAGTGGTCCTTTAGGAGCTGTCATGAATGGTATTCGTGTTGCAGGTAATGCTGTTGGAAATGTGTATGGGAAAGTTACAGACTTAGTAAGTGGTACTTTAAATAAAGTAACTGGAGGTTCTTTTGCAAGACCAGGAACTCCAGGATATACAGAAGGAGCATCAGATAAACTATCAAACTTTGTAGGAAGAAAGTTAGACGACTTTAGAATGAAAGTAGGATTACCTACAGCAAACATTACTCCCGATACTGCTATGGCAGATGCTTCAAAGCTTGGTGAAGACTTACAAACAAAAGGATATACTGATAGTGGAGTTCCTAAAACTGTTGAAGCTAACGTTGCTTTAAAAACTGACTCTTCATTATTAAGACCATCTACCACAGCTATTACAACTCCTGACCCACTAAAAGCTAAAGACTTAAATATATCTTTTGAAAATGTTGATATACCTAAACCGAATCTTGATTTAGTTAAATCACAAGGACAGACTGTAGATGTTATTACTGGTTTTGATAAAAAAGTATCTTATATTGGAGACAATGAACTTGAGTTAGTTGAATTAACTCCTCAAACTACAACTGTTGCTAAAGGAACTTTAACAAACGACCAAATATACCAAAACAAAAGGTTAATGAATTATCAAAGAAATTTACAAAGAGTTAATAAAGGCTATATAGATATGGTTGCAGATAATCCAGCAGCTACACAGTTTGATGTATTACAAAAAGAAGCAATGCAGTTAAGTAAAGTTGCGGGTGGAGCAGCAGGACTACAAGGAGATACTTCAGATGAGGGTACAAGAATTTCACAACCAATAGAAGTAACTCCATTATCTACAGACGTTACTACATCTAATGATTATACAAAAGCTTATGGAAATCAATTTGCTCAAGCAGGTTATATGGGTCCTCAAAATATACAAGGCTTTGCAGATGCTGGTTTTTATGGTGGAGACCCGTTTAGTTTTGGTCAAGCTTTAAGAGCTAACTCTGTACCAGTTCCACAATCAACTATTAGGATGGGAGTTTAAGATATGCAAGAACAATTTATGAATCAAGCAACTGCTGATAAGTTAATTAACTACACTGGCCCTGTTCCTGGACAAAGCTTAACAAATAGTCCAGACCAAAAATATCCTTGGGAATCACCGCCACAGCTTACAAACAGACGTGAAGCAGAACTTTATATCTTAGAAGAACTAACAGATAAAGAAAAGTTTATTGCTTTAACAGATGCTATTTCTGATGGTATTCCTATTGATGTTATGACTAGAACTTATTTATTAAGTGGTTACAGTCGTGGGTTATGGGATGTTGATTTAATGATGTTACTTGTTGAGTCTGTTGGTTTTATTATTATGGCACTCGCAGAAAAAGTAGGACTTCGTTATGAACTCTATGCAGGAGATGATGAAGAAGATGCTGCTGAAGATGTAAATCAAGATGCAAAATTAGAAGAAGCATCCGACTTAGTTAGAGATGGAATTAAAAAGATTTCTTTAAAGAGCTTAAAACTTCCAACAGGTGAAACACAAGAAATACAACAAAAGATAGAAGAAATTCCAGAAGAAACAATAGAAGAAGTAAAGGGTTTATTAGACAGACCCGAACCAACAGAAAGAACAAGTTTATTAGGTAAATAATTATGACAAGTCAATACACAAAAGATATAACAAAATCTAAAGTTTACAGACAAGCAACAGGACAAGATACAAAACTTATTGATGAAGTTTTTGATAGTCTTGGAGTTGTTAAAAAGTTTGGAAAATCTAATATTGCTGATAACATATCAAGATTACAAGAAGAAAAAGTCTTTGATGCTCAAAATAAAAAAAATCAACTAATGCAACTTAATAAGTTTAGTGAGTTAGAAACAGATTTGCAAGATAATTACGGTGGAGACATAGAAGCTTTTTCTAAAGCTAAAGCTAAAGAACTATTAGACCAAAGAGCCTTGTTAAATTTACCTGTAGCTGATACTGAAAAACAAAAACTTACTGTATCATATCCAGACGAAGCTTATGGTCCAACTTTAACAGATGCTTCTAATGCTTATAAAAAGAATTTTATATCTTTAAGAGAAAGACTTAATGAAGCGGGTATTCCTTATACAGAAGATGCTGCTAAACAAGGTGCGTTTATTGATGAAGCTTATCAAAATTTAATGTTATGAAAGGCATGGGTAGTTTATTTAGAGGACAAGGATTAAACTACACAAGTGCTGCAGACTTAAAGAAAAGTTATAATGAAAATATTTCTAAATCAAAACTTTCAGAGATTGACAGTTTAAATAAAGACTTAAAAGCTATTTATACTTTTAGTCCCGAGCTTACGGATAAGATTGCAAAGACATTAAAAAATGCAGATATTAGAAAAGATGTCACAACAAAGATAGGTACAAGACAAAAAGAAACAATTGTAGATGCTAAAACAGGACAGCCAAGAAATATTAATTATATTATTAACAGTGTGTCTTGGACAGACTTAGATGGTAAACCTCAATATGAAGAAATAAGAACAAATTTACCAGACGACCCTTATCAACAAAAACTTGCTCCAATAGCTGAACAAGCTCTTTATGCATCGTTATTAGAAAATGTAACTGGAGCTGAAGAAGAATATTATAGATTAATTAACGATGAAAACTATTTACCAGAGTATGCTTATAAAGCTTTAGATGGTAAATTTAAAAAATCTTTTTCTCAAGTAGATGCTGATAGTTTTAGAAGAGAAAACTTTGCAAAAATAGAAGAAGCATATAATTTATATCGTGATGATAATTTTTACACAAACGATGCTCTTGGTAATAAATCTGAAAAAGCAGACTTAACTGCTTATTTAGCAAACCCAACTCAAGCACCTAAACCTTCTTATTACAAAACATTAGATGAATATGTAAATCAATTTGTACCCGTAGAAACAAGGGTAAACAAAAGTAATGTTATTGGTGGAGATATTGCAATCTTAGATTATAATTTAGCAAACAACTCTGATTGGAGAGAATATGCTGATAGCTTTGAAGGTAAAAAAGATTTACGAGAATTTAAAGATGCTGTTATTTCTAATGAAACTTTCTTAGAAGAATTAAAAACAGAATTTGAAAACGGTGACCGTTCAAGAGTTGACTCACTAGGTAATTATTTCCCAAGAGGTAATGATGCCCCTGCGTTTGGTTCTGCACAATTAGAACAAATGGGACTAGGTAGTATTTTACAAGGTAATCAAGCTCTTGGTTATAATGTAGTAGAAGACCAAGTTGTTATTAAAAGTTATCAACCTATGATGGTTGAAGAGCCTGAAGTTGAAGAAGAAAAAACTTGGTTGCAATCTTTAAATGAAGTTCCTTATATTGGTAAAGTAACTCAGTTTGCATTAGGTGATGAATTAGATATCATAGATGCAACGTGGTTAATTCCTGGTTATGGTTTAGTTAAAGTGGGTGGAAAACTTGCAGGGAAAGCATTAGTAAATGCTGCAAGTAAAAAAGTATTAGGCGACCCTAAAACTAAACAAATGATTACTAATTTATTAGACCAAAGAAAAAGAGGAAATCTTTTTGGATTTAACAATAAAAAATCTTATGATAATTGGTTTAGTGGTTTAACAAGTATAGAACAAGCCATTGTTCAGTCTATTAGTAAAAATGGTAAGGCAATGGAGTATGCTAAGTTTACTAAAAACTTTGCTAAAATTAGAGGTGCTCAATTAGCAGGTTATGTCCCTTCAATGAAAACAATGGCTAAATGGGGAATACCAGTAGGAGCAGCAGTTGTTATGGGAAATGCTGCACAAGGAGAACCTGAAACAGAAACTGAGGAATAATTAGTGGCAATAAAACTTACCACGCTTGGAGAGCTTTCGCAAACACCACAAGCTGTAACTCCAAGTTTACAACAAACTAATATACCAAAACTTGTTACTACAGGTAACTTGACAAGCCCTGCACGTTCAAAAGCATTAAGCGAACAACAAGCTGTAAAGTATGCAATGAAAATGGGTATGTCAGATTCATCTCGTGGACTCCAACAAATTTATGCAAAGCTAACTAAAAAGTCTAGTTTATTAGATACTCTTAAAGATAAAGATGAAAAGTTAAAAGCTATTTTTGAAAATCCTGAGTATGGTGATAAAGCATTTCAGTCTTATTTAGGTTCAGCAATTGCATTAGACCCTGTAGGTTGGATACCTTTAGCAGGTTGGATAAAAAAATCTAAATCTTTATCTGATGCTGCTAAGTACGGAGCAGGGCTAGGTGGGGCTTATGCAGGTATGTCTTATGTTGGTGAAGGAGAAAGCAGACTTTTAAATGCAGCTACAGGTGTAACAGCAGGTGGTGTTTTGGGACTAGGGGGTGCAGCAGTTGCACGAAGCATAACTAAATCTTTAGGTAGAGAACCTATAATTCCATCCTCGTCTGATATTCAAAAAAGAAATGTTCAAGACAGGGCTTTACTAACTCAACAAGGTAAAGCTTTAACTCCCGAAGAAATAGAAGAAGCAGCTAGTAAAGCTGTTGCCGAACAACAAAGTCAAAAGGCTGATGTTATGGGTGAAGACATAAAAAGTTTTTACGCTAATGTAGCGGGTGACAAACTTTGGGATGTGGCTGTACAAAATTGGGGTTCTGGAATTGTAGGTGTTGCAGCCGGTGTGGGTGGATACAATGCATTTAATGACCCCGAAGCTACTGAAGCTCAAAAGATTATAGCTGGATTACTCTTTGCTCTTGGTGGTGTTAGTGGTACTAAGGCTATATCAAAAATATCTACTGAGTCTGGGACTATAGGAGATATTATGTCAAGAGGTATAGTTGATAACTATGGTTTACCTCAACGATATACTGATGTGTTAAAGGCAAGTACAGGAGAGGTCAATACTCTTGCAACACAGTTTGCTGAAATTGTAGAAGAAACACAAACACTTACACCTGAACAAAGAAAAGTCTTAAATGGGATGATAACTGGTGAGATAGATGATGTTCCAGAGCTAGTCGGTTTTTCTGCTAAAGCACGTAATGTTATTAAAAAAGCCGGACAAGATATGGTAGATGCTGGTTTGCTAAGTCAAGAAGTGTTTAATAAAAATGCTGATACTTATCTTAAAAGAACATACGAAAAATACTTAAGTAAAGATATAAGTAAAAAGGGTTATCAAGCAGCTCGTCAAATAAAATTAATTGGTGATGAGTTAAGGGCTAGAGGAATTAAAAATACTAAGAATATTACTAAAGCAGCTTATGCTAGAAGTTTAAAACCAGGTAGTAAAAACTTTGGTATCTATGATGATTATGAAGTTGTACCTTTAACATCTACAGTTAGCAAAGTTAGTTATCAAAAGATTCTTAATAAAGTTGAAAAGCAACGTAAAGATAATATTGCAAACTATAAACTAAATGAAACAGTTACAGATGTTAGGGATTGGAAAGTTTTAGCAGATGATGGTGAGCTTGTTAAACTTGAAAGCACACAAAAAATTAGTTTAAGGAAAGATTACACAAAAAAACAACGTCAAGAAATGGGTGAGATTGAAGATGCTTCTTTCAATATTGCTGAGACAGGTCGATTGATGACCAACGATTTAACAACGTTTAAAATCTATGAAAACATAGCTAAAGATGATGTTCTTTCCTTAAGTCGATTAGGCTTTGAAGATAAAATATCTAAAGGATTAATTCAAGCAGACGATTGGGTACAAGTACCTCAAGATGCTTTAAACCAAACACTAAAAGTACAAGGTAAACCTATTAAAAAATATGGGCGGTTAGCCGGTAAGTATGTACCTAAAGAAGTTTTTGATGATTTAACAAGAATACAAAGATTAAAAGAAGATGGTGATGGTGTACTCAACGGATATCTTGCAGTTAATAGACTTTGGAAAAAAACAAAGACTGCATGGAATCCAGTTGTGCACGTTAATAACACTGTATCAAATGTTATTCTTTATGATTTAGCAGATGCTAACTATAAATTTATGGGCCGGGGATTTTCAGAACTACAAAAAGGTTTACGTAAAGATAAAGATGCAACGTTATTTAAACTAGCTGATGAGCATGGTGTATTTAATTCAGACATGTTAAGCCGAGAGCTAACAAAACAGAGCTCAGAAATTGGTGATGATATTCTTAGAAAACTTTCAGATGAAACAGCACCTGAGATTATTAATGCTCAAAAATATTCAGCAGGAGTTTTTGGAAAACTAAGCAGTAAAGGATACGATATGACAGTTGGTAAGCTTGAAAAGTTTTATCAGCTTGAAGACCAAGCGTTTAGAATGGGATTGTTTATGGACAGACTTTCTAAAGGTATGAGTCCCGCAGAAGCTGCAGCAGATGCTAAAAAATGGTTTATTGATTATGATATTAATGCTCCCTTTATTAATGCAATGAGAAGATTTCCAACACCTTTTCTTTCTTATACATATAGGGTTATTCCTTTACTAGCTGAAGCAGCAATTAAAAGACCTTGGAAGTTTGCTAAGTGGTCATTAGGTGCACACCTATTAAACGAAGCAGGTAAGACTTTTGGACCTGGTGATGAAGAAGCTGAACGTGAAGTGATGCGTGAAGAGATGAAACAAAAGTTATTTGGAATGCCTTTTCTCCCATCTACTACTATTAAGTTACCTTTTGCATCAGAAAGAAGAACAGCAAAGGGTGAAGAGATACCTTTGTATATAGATGTAAAAAGATTTATACCAGGTGGTGATGTATTTACTGTTGGTGAAAAAGGTATTGGTATACCTCTTCCATTTACGGATGATAGGTCTATAAAACTTCCAACAACTTTAACACCTAGCTTTGGTGCTATTGGTGAAATTATGATACCTATCATGACAGGAGTTGACCCTTTTACATTGCAAAAGATTGAAGGTCTAGGATTAGGTAATGATGATGCAGTTAAATTACAACACATACTTAGTCGTTTAACTCCTAACATACCTAGCACAGCTTTCTCTGTACCATTATTTACAGCACTACAAAAACCTAGTGCTGATATGACAGCTATTGATAAGTATGACCCATTCGGTGAAACATTTGGTTCTAAGAAAATTGTTCAAGCTTTTAGAAGAGCTAAAGAAGGCACAGAAGCTCAGTATGGTACAACCTATACACCCTTTGAAGCTATTATGAGTGTGTTTGGTTTTAAACTACAGCCTACAGAGGTCTCAAAGTTACTAGGGATTAAGGGTGCGGAGTTTAGAAGATTCTATGCAGCAAGTAAAAAAGCTGTGAATAAAATACAAAAAGATTATGGTCAAGGAAACCTTAGTAAAGATGAAGCTGAACAAGAACTAGACGAACTTTACAGAAACTTAGAAGACGAAGTTAATAGATTTAAAACTATAGCAGACACTAGACAACAGAATGTTAGAGGTGGTTACATAGTTCCTCAAGTTAAAGACGACCCTAAGACTAGGATTAATCCGTTGACGGGTGAGCCTTACGAAGAAGAAGAAGAAACTAGAACACCCCGTCAAGGCTTTATAGTTGGTGGTATGGCTCAAAGTGAAGTGACCGGGACTACTCCTTTAGAGAATGAACTGTATGCACTACAACAACAATCAGAAGTAGGACTACCTCAAGAAGATGAATACGGTGGTATTGAAAAGAAAAAACGAGGAGTTAAACGTTTAGGTTTTGTAGAAGGTGGAGATGAAAGATATCAAGCATATTTAGCTTTACTAAAACAAAGAGAAGGAGTTAAATTAAATGAACAAGGACAACACATTGTTTATCACAACAAAATGGATGAACCTGGTGTATTAACTGCTGGTCATGGTCACAAATTAGTTGAGAAAGAACTTGCTCAGTACAGAGAAGGAGATGTTGTACCTAAACAATTAGTTAATCAGTGGTTTGTAAACGATACAAGAAAAGCATATCAAGCAGCACAAAAACAAATAAAAGATTTAAATATCGAAGATAAAAACTTTTTACCCGTGTTAGGTTCAGTAAATTATCAGCTTGGTACAAAATGGACACAAAAATTTCCTTTAGCTTATAAAGCTTTACAAGAAAGAAACTACAAAGAAGCTGCAAGACAAGTACAATTAAATTCAGCAGGAGACGGAGACTCTAAATGGTTGCGACAATCTCCAACTAGAGTAAAAGATTTTGTAGTAGCACTTTCAAGTTTAAACTAATAATGCTTTTATACACAGAAAAACAACTAGACACAGCATATCGTATAGACTGTAAAGCCCGTACAAGATGTAACGAACCTTGGTTAAAACGTGAGGACTTCCGGCCCTTATACGAGGACTTAATAGAATCTTATATGATTGCATACAATGAGGATAATATCTTAGGAGCTGATGTTCCTGAATATTTATTAGACTCAGTCAACGATTTACTTGAATCAACTTTAACAATAGATAAATAATATGTTCCCATTTGAAATTATAACAATGCTTGGCTCTACACTTCTTAGTAGTGTATTAAGTCTATGGTCTCAACGCATGAAGGCTAAACAAGATGAGCAGAAAATGCTTATTACACGAGGAGAGTTTCAGCTTAAAGCTGTAGAGTCTGCACGTAACGTACAAGATAAAGGATTCCAATGGACAAGACGTATCATTGCGTTATCATCTATCTTTGCAATCGTTATACTACCTAAACTAGTAGCAGTATATTATCCGAGTGTAGATGTAACAGTAGGATATACACTATTTCAACCGGGCTTTTTATTCTTTTCAGATGGCAGAGAAGTATTTGAATGGATAACTTTTCAAGGCTTGGTAATAACACAACTAGATACAAACCTTGTATCAGCAATCATAGGCATGTACTTTGGTGGCAGCTTAGTTAAAAAGTAAGAGGGGCATTATGCAACAGAATAATATGGGTGGCTTTAGTGGCGACATGGATAGAAACGAGGTCGAGATAGACCTTAATAAATTTATGGAGTTGCTGCAAGAGAAGTCAGCACTTAAAGATAGGATAAGAGAGTTAGAGGATATCAAGAACGATAATCCTTATCAAAAATTAATATTTGTAGCACAAGCTGTGGATAGTTGGAGAATAATACCTAGAGCTTTTCTAAGTGTGTATATGTTTTTATTATACTATACAACTTTTTGGTTTATGGATATTACTGACCCAACAATGGAACAATCAGGATTCATATCAGTAGTAGTTGGAGCAGGTGCTGCATGGTTTGGATTATATACATCAACATCAAAAACTAAATAGGAGATAAAGTGTCAAGAGGTGATTTAAATAGAGGATTTTTTGGACCATTATTTATATTAGGTTTATTAACAGTGTCGTTTGCTGCAAGTGCCGACCAAACAGGAGACTGTACATCCGGTACGCAGTATTGTGAAGACAACGGTTTGACTACTATTAATACTACGGTTACGACTAATACCAACACAAACAATAATACTAATAGTAATACTAATACAAACACTAATACTAATAACAATACAAATGTAAATAGTAACACTAACAATAATACTAATGTCAATACTTCAAATAATACTAACGTAAACACCTCGACATCAAATAACACTTCGACAAATACAAACAATAATAATAACGTTAATACTTCGACATCTACATCTAACTCTACTGTAAACTCTACAGTTAATCAGAACGTAAATAACAACAGTAATTCTACTAGTAACAATACAAATACTAATAACAATACTAACGTTAATCAATCTACATCAGACTCTAATGTTACTACTGACAATACTAATACCAATAATAACAATACAAAGTCTGATAATACTAATAGAAATATTAACGAGTCTAACTCTACTCAGACTATTAATCAGAACGTAAAAAGCAAAGCACCTCCTGCTTCTGCTATAGCTCCTAGTATTATGTCTTACTCCCAAGACCTTTGTACTGTAGGACGTTCTGGTGCGTTTCAAGGGCAAGTATTTGGGTTCTCTACAGGAGCTACTGTGACTGACGAGAACTGTGAACGCTTAAAACTTTCCAAGTATCTCTATGATACCGGTATGAAAGTGGCTTCAGTATCTATACTTTGTCAAGACCCAAGAGTATTTAAGGCTATGGAAATGGCTGGTACTCCTTGCCCTTATCAAGGTCAGATAGGTAAAGAAGCT
>Ga0316202_10001357_pt1 | contig 19366 bp, 19 predicted proteins | sample 3monrhotite_MG_FD_204934 | JGI IMG/M metagenome (GOLD analysis project Ga0316202, IMG submission 204934) | Microbial mat bacterial communities from mineral coupon in-situ incubated in ocean water Damariscotta River, Maine, United States -... | ecosystem: Environmental > Aquatic > Marine >... | reverse complement strand
GGTTTCACCAAATACTGCTTTAAGATTGGGTGTGTCCAGCTTGTGCCTCTGGAAAATCTCTATTTGAGTAAATTGTTAGCTAAAAGAATAGGCTATAATTTCGCCAATAGGAGCGATTTAATGCAATATGATGTAATTGTAGTTGGAGGTGGTCATGCTGGAATTGAAGCATCACTAGTCTCAGCACGCATGGGTAAACGTACACTTTTAATTACTATTTTAGCTGAACAGATTGGTGCAACTAGTTGTAATCCAGCTGTTGGTGGACTTGCTAAGGGACATTTGGTTAAAGAGGTTGATGCACTTGGTGGGCAGATGGGATTGTTAACAGATGAGTCTGGATTACAATTTCGCATTTTAAATGAGACCAAAGGACCCGCGGTTCGTGGAAGTCGTGCTCAGATTGATATGGATGTTTATAGAGTAATAGCTCGTAATCTTTGTTTGACTACAGCAAACTTAGAAGTTAAGCAAGAGAGTGTTGAAGAGTTAATTGTAGAAGATAAAACTGTTATTGGTATTCGTACACATTTAGAGAATGAGTATAGAGCTAAAGCTGTTATTATAACTACTGGAACATTTTTAAATGGTGTTGTGCATATTGGTAAAAGTAAACAAAGCGCTGGGCGTTATGGTGAATTTGCATCTTTAAATCTTAGCGAATCTTTAAAACGTCAAGAGATAAGAATGGGACGACTAAAGACTGGTACAACTCCCAGAATTGATGGAAGCAGTATTGACTTTTCTGTTATGGATGAACAAGATGGAGATAAAGAGCCTATTCCATTTAGTTTTCGTACAGATAGAGATAAGTTCTTTTCAAAAAAACAGCTTCCATGTTTCATAGCTTATACAAATGAAGATACTCATACTCTAATAGAGAGTAATTTTCATCGTGCTCCACTTTTTACTGGTCAAATTGAGGGAACAGGCCCTAGGTATTGTCCTAGTATTGAGGATAAGGTTGATAGGTTTAGAGAGAAAGATAGACACCATCTTTTCATCGAACCACAAACCGCTGAAGCTACAGAGTTTTACATTAATGGAATGAGTACTTCACTTCCCCCAGATGTACAAATTAGAATGATACAGAGTGTAAAGGGGTTAGAAAATGCTCGAATTGTGCGCTATGGTTATGCAATTGAGTATGACTATGTAGACCCTACTGAACTTACTCATACCCTAGAGACTAAGAAAGTTAATAATCTCTATTGTGCTGGACAGATTAATGGTACAACTGGTTATGAAGAGGCAGCGGCACAAGGGTTAATGGCAGGGATTAATGCAGCTCTAAAGATAGATAATAAAGCGCCATTTGTTCTAAGACGTGATGAGGCATACATTGGTGTACTAATAGATGATTTAGTTACAAAAGGTACAAAAGAGCCTTATCGAATGTTTACATCACGTGCTGAGTATCGTCTTTTACTACGTGAAGATAATGCTGATTTGAGACTAAGTAGATATGGATATAATCTTGGACTACTTGATGATACTTTTATGGACTCTGTTGAGAAAAAAAGAGCTGAGGTTGAAGTTGGTATGGCACATCTACGAAAAAGTGTCACACCAAATAAAGATATGTTAGCTTTTTTAGAATCTATTGGTGAAGAGAGAATTAATGACAAAACAGAACTTCTAGCTATTGTAGCAAGAAAGAGTTTTAGTTATGAAAAATTAACTCTACTTGTTCCAGAGATTGAAAGTCTAAGTTCAGAGGCAAAAGAGCAGGTTTTAATTGGTGCTAAATATTTTCGTTACATTGAAAAGCAACTTATTCAAATTGAGAGAATGAAAAGTATGATGAATGTTAAGATACCAAAAGATTTAAACTTTAGTTCAATTTCAGGACTTGGTAGTGAGGCGATTGAAAAACTTGAACATTTTGCTCCACCTACACTTGATGCTGCAAGTAGGATAAGTGGGCTAACACCTGCTGCAATTGAGATTTTGCATATATATATAAGGATGAGTCAAAAATGAAAAATATTTACTACTATATTCATACAGGACATCGTTTTGGATTGGAGCGCTTTCGCCGCGCGGTTGCTATCATTCGTGAACTTGATGTTGAAGTTACACTTCTTTGTAGTGACTACCGCATTGCCTCTGCAGCGCGAGATTATGGTATTAAAAAGGCAGTTGGAATTGATGTATTACGAAATATTCCTAATATTGCCTATAAGGGTGATGTATTAATTTATGATTCACCTGAGCATAATGATGCGCAATTAGAGGATATGATTAGCTATTTTTCTGTTTTTATTCGCCTAAGTGAAACACAAAACGATAAAGTTATGGCTGGTGAATACCTTATTTCTCCATATATGAAAGGTGAGAAAATTTGTACAGCTTGGCCAGTTGCATCTATCTTTTTTTCTGAACATAAAAAAGAGCATGAGAAGGTTCTTTTCTTTGGAGATGATGATTATGAGAGAGATTTACCGCAAAAATCTGCTGAATTAAAAGCTCTTGGTTTAGAGCTATTAATGGGCTTTTATTACTTTTTTGATTATGAAAAAGAGTTAAAAAATTGTTTTTTAATTCTACATGAGAGTGAAGAGTATGAGCAGGTAATAGCTTCTTCAAATCATCTTGTTACATCATCCTCACAGTCTGCATTAGAATCTATAGCATCAGGTGGAAAACCTATTCTTTGGAAAAGAGCAGATTATCCAAATGAGCTTGAAAGTTTTTTAAGAGGGTTTGGTATTCCAATAGTCTCAACAATTAGTGAAGTAGAAAAACTGTTAAAGCAAGATCATGTTTATAAAAAAATTGAAAATGATATGCCAAAAATTAAAGAGTTTATAGAATCTAAGTTATAAAAGGCAATTGAGTAACAATTTAGTAATTATTAATTTTATTAAATAAAAGAAAGATGAAATAGTTTATAGAACTTTTAATTAAAGTTTAGATATATTTGCTTTTTTAATACTTTGAAAAAGGCAAAGAATGCACAGTAAGAGTAGAAGAGCATTTATAGGCAAAGCATTTGCAGGGGTCGCTGGTATTGGCGCTGTTGCATCACTCGTTGCAATGAAAAAGACATGGGATCCACTTCCAAGCGCACTTTCAGCTGGTTTTACAATTGTTGATTTAAATTTAGCAGAGGCTGGAAAACTTAATGTTATTAAGTGGAGAGGTAAACCAGTTTTTATTTTAAAACACACTAAAGACATCAAAAAAGATGAAGTACGTGATGTTGTTATTGGCAGTGATAGATACACAATTGTTATTGGACTTTGTACACATTTGGGATGTATCCCATCTTGGAACCCAAGCGATAAACAGTTTAAGTGTGCTTGTCATGGGGGAGAATTTAGTGCTAGTGGTGTTCAAGAGTTTGGACCACCTCCACGTCCACTTGACATTCCTCCTTTTAACATTAAGGGTATGGAGTTAGTTTTAGGCGAAGAGGGCGAGCAGTATAAAAAAATTACTGCTGCTTCTGTATAGGGGGAATAGATGGCACAAATTGAAAAAAGTGAAGGCATAGCAGATTGGTTTGACCAACGTCTTGCTACTAAAAAATTTAACAAAGTAATGATGACGGAATATTGGATTCCTAAAGATATTAACTTTTTATGGGCAATGGGTGTTATTTTGGCATCTATGTTTGGAGTACTTTTAATTTCTGGAATTTTCCTTTTAATGTACTATAAACCTGATACCGCACTAGCATTTGATAGTGTTAATTACACAATTATGCAAGAAGTTGCTTATGGTTGGCTGTTTCGCCATATTCATGGTGTTGGTGCGTCTGTAATTTTTTTAATTATCTACATTCACATGTTCACAGGTATTTATTACGGCTCATATAAACGTGGACGTGAGATGATTTGGATTAGTGGTATGCTTCTTTTTGTACTCTTTTCAGCCGAAGGATTTAGTGGTTATATGCTTCCTTGGGGGCAAATGAGCTACTGGGCAGCTTATGTTATTACAAATATTTTTGGCGGAATTCCTGTTATTGGTGATGAGCTTGTTGTCTGGATTAGAGGTAACTTCTTTGTTTCAGATGCAACTTTAACGCGTTTTTTTATGCTTCATGTGCTTTTAATTCCTTTAGCAATTATGGGAGCAATTGGGCTTCATTTTTATGCTCTACGTATTCCTCATGTAAATACTCAAACTGGTGAAAGTGTAGACTTTGATACAGAATCTGAACGTTTCTTAGCAGGTGATAAAAAGAATTCAAAAGTAATTCCATTTTGGCCTGTATTTTTGGCAAAAGACTTTTTTGTGCTTAGTACATTTTTAGTGTTTTTCTTCTACTTAGTCTTTTTCCATTATAACTTTGCGATGGACCCAGTTAACTTTGATCCTGCCAATGATCTAAAAACTCCTGCACATATCTACCCTGAGTGGTACTTTTTATGGTCTTATGAAGTTTTACGTGGTTTCTTTTTCGATATAGCTGGAATTAAAGCATTTGACTTAGGACTGATGGCATTTGCTTTTGCAAATGGTATTTTCTTTCTTCTTCCATGGTTAGATAGAAGTCCAACGATCGCACCTGCGAATCAACGTCCATATTTTAAAGTATGGTTTTGGTTACTTATTATGGTGATGATTATTCTTAGTGTATATGGAAAATTACCTCCAACAGGAACCAATGCTTGGGTAGGCTTTGTATCTAGTGTTTCATTTTTAGTACTGTTTATCTCACTGCCAATTGTGACAATGTTTGAAAAAAGGAGCAGTAAATGAAAGAGTGGAAAATTTTAGGAGTACTCGTAATATTTACGGCAATTTTATATATTGGTGTTGAGCCTTATGCACACTCAGTTATGCACCCCCATGTTACGCCTGAAGATTATAAATTTACAGATTTAAATGATGTGAAGTTAAAAGAGCAGGGTAATGTAAAAAATGGTGAGGCTCTAGTACAATCTAACTGTATAGCTTGTCATGGTCTTGAAGCTGCTGGAATGAAGGCTCCTATGGATAAAGCGACATCTGCTTCTGTTTATGGTGTAGTCCCACCTGACATTAGTACAGCTGGACTTATTTATGATAAAAACTATTTGGCTAATTTTATTAAAAATCCTTCAAAAGCTGCAAAGCTTGAACATAAATTTAATGCAGAAAATCCACATCCAATGCCAAATTATGAGTGGATGAGTGATGAAGAGATTAATGATATGGTTGCTTATTTAGTTTCAATTGCTCCAAGTCATGTAGAAGATAAAAAAGTTTTCCAAGAGGCGTGCTCCAGATGTCATTCAATGCGTTATGATAAAATTAAAGCAGATTCTGATGTAACAAAATACATGGGCTCATATCCTCCTGATTTATCAATTATCATTAGAGCACGTTCTGATGAGTTCTTAAATACATTCATTAATGACCCTCAAAAACAACTACATGGTACAGCAATGCCTCGTGTAGGTTTGAACGAAGAGTCTCAAGCTAAGGTTATGAATTATTTAGAGAGTATTGGTGATTCAAAAAAGCAAGAGCGTGAAGAGTTAGCTCCTTGGGTTCTTGGATATTTAGTAATTTTAGCACTTTTCGCATATCTATGGAAAGTGAAAATTTGGCGTGAAGTTCACTAGAACTTAGTGCCTTGTATTGTCGTTAAGCTTTAGCGACAATGCAAAACTCCATCTTCTTCCTCCTTTTAATCTAACCTGAAATATTTTGTGCTACCCTTTCAATAAAAATAGAGAGTACTAATTATGCTGGTTGATGGGTTTGATAGAAAAATTGATTATTTAAGGGTTTCTGTTACAGAACGGTGTAATTTTAGATGTCAATATTGCATGCCTGAAAAACCATTTTCGTGGGTACCTAAAGAGAACCTATTAAACTTTGAAGAGCTATTTATGTTCATTAAAGTCGCAATTGATGAGGGTGTCACTAAGATTAGAATTACAGGTGGTGAGCCAACACTCCGTGCTGATTTAGATCGTTTTATAGCAATGATTAGTAACTACAAAAATGATATAGACCTCTCAATGACCTCAAATGGTTTTTTACTTCATGAATATGCAAAACCCCTTAAAGATGCTGGGCTTAAGCGTATAAATATCTCTTTAGATTCATTAAAAAAAGATGTAGCTGCAAAAATTGCTAATAAAGATGTTTTAGATGGTGTCTTACGTGGAATAGATGCCTGTTTAGATGTTGGTTTAAAAGTTAAAATAAATGTTGTACCAATTCGTGGTGTTAACGAAGATGAGTTAGTAGACTTGTTGGAATATTCAAAAAAACGTGGAATGGGCATAAGATTTATTGAATTTATGGAAAATACACACGCTTCAACACTTACTCAAAGAGTTGATAATAAAGAGATTTTAAATATTATCTCAAAGAGTTATGAGTTTGAAGATGTTGGTTTTGATGGAAGTAGCCCATCTCATTATTACCGTCTTGATGATGGGTATGAATTTGGTGTTATTGAGCCACATGAAGATGATTTTTGTAAAAACTGTAATCGTATCCGTTTAACCGCTGAGGGTAATTTAATTCCATGTCTTTACTTTGATGAGGCTTTGAGTATTAAAGATGCTATTAAATCACATGATTTTGAAAAAGCAACTCAAATATTAAAAGAGGTAATTGCAAACAAACCTGAGAAAAATCGTTGGGATGAGGAGAATGAGAAATCAACACGCGCTTTTTATGAGACTGGTGGATAATGGTTGCATTTTCTGAGTATTTTTATAGCCTGCAAGGTGAGGGACGCTATTGTGGAACACCATCACTTTTTTTAAGATTTGCAAAATGTAACATGAACTGTAGTGGATTTGGTTCAATTTACACTCTTGAAGATGGTTCAGAAGTAATTGGGTGTGACTCATTATATGCAGTAAATAAAGATAAGTTTTCATCATCTTGGAAGAGTGTTGATGCAACTTATTTAATCTCTATTATTGATGAGCATTTAGAGAGTTATCCATTTTTAAAAGATATAGTCATTACTGGTGGAGAACCACTTTTATACTCAAAAGATGAAGATTTTTTAAAGCTATTAGAGTACGCACAACTAAAAAATATACGTATTACTATAGAGACAAATGGTTCAATAAATGTTGATTTTAAAAAAAATAAAATCTATAAAGAGGTTGTTTTTGCACTCTCTGTAAAGCTTTCTAATTCAGGTGAGCTAAAAGAGATAAGAGTTAAAAAAGATGTGATTAAAAATATCATTACAAATGCAAGTGAGACATTTTATAAATTTACTGTTGATAGCTCTAGTATAGATAGTGGTGTAGAAAAAGAGATTGAAGAGATTATAAGTATTGCAAAGAGTGAAGTATACTGCATGGCACTTAGTCAAAATGGTGAGCAACTTCAAAAAGAATCAAAAAATGTTGCTAAATTTTGTTTAAAGCATGGATATACTTACAGCGATAGGCTGCATTTACGTTTATATGATGGTAAAAGAGGGGCATAAAATGTTAATTAGAAAACTATTTAAGTTTGAAAACGCTCACATTGTTCGTGATTGTACATCAAAAAGATGTAGAGAAAGTATCCATGGTCACTCATATAAAATTGAAATTTTGATAGAATCTGACTACTTAGATGGTGGACAGATGGTATATGATTTTGGGTTAACTAAAATACATATTAAAGATTTAGTTGATAGCTTTGATCATGCAATTTCACTATGGAGTGATGATAACCCACAATATATAGAAGACATGAGGCGACATAGCTCAAGATGGGTAATGCTCCCCGTTAGCCCCTCTGCTGAGCAACTTTCACGTGTACTTTTTGTTATGATTGACAGACTTTTTGAACTCACTACTATGGTTAATAGTGAAGCAAATGTAAAACTAAATAGTATAATTGTACATGAAACAGATACAGGTTATGCGCAAGGTTTCAAAGATGATGCTTATAGTGAAAAAATGGGTCTGATTAATTTAGAAGAGATACTCTTTTCAGATGAGATAAAAAATGAATGGTCAGATGTAGATATGTGGGATAAAATTCTAAAACGAACTAATTTTGTAAATCCAAAGAGTTTATAAAAATTATATCTAAGGGGTTAAATTGTTAAGAGTTCTGTTTATTATTTTATTTTTAGTTATTACTAATATTTTTGCAGTTAATAATATAGGTACTATAAATACAGATAAAATAACATCTAACTCAAGTGGTGATATTATAATAGTCACATTAAATGATATTGATATAGATACTAATGTATCAAAAAAAGATATTGTTGAAGGCAAGTTATTAGTTAGATCTAGCTCTGATTCTTCAGGTTTTTTTCTTACTTTAGAAGAAACAGATATTAACTCTGGAATATTTACTACATCATTTACTACCAATACTTCTGAATCAAATACTACTTCAATAAAAGTTAAGAATGGTGATGTGGTAGCTGTTCATTACTATGATGATAATATTCTTGCTAGAGTAGATATTGTTGAAACATTAGCTACTTTGGATATAGGGAAATTTGCAAATCAGGGGAGTCCTTTTACTATTGCTTTGACAGAACCAGATGGTAGTGCTGGAGTTGGTACAAATAGTTTGATTAAAGATACTATAAATGTAAGGGTGTCTACAGAATCTGATTTAATTGGATTTAATTTACAACTATTGGAAACTGATTTAGATTCAAAAGTATTTAAGTCATCTGTTACTATATCTACAGAGACAAATTCAAGTAATTTGACAATTAAAGCTAATTATGGTGAGATTATTAAAGTTAGCTATGCTGACTTAACTGATAATAATCTTGCTAATAGTAGTACTAAAGTTGAAAAATCACTAATTATAGGACCAGACGTAGCTTTGTATACAGACTTTACAACATTTATTGTTGATATAAATACTTCTACCGATGTTGTATTTAACGGTGTTAGTGGTTTTTTATCGGCTACAACTTCAAATAGTACAATTATAGATGTTAATACATCTGGAAATATATTAACAATTACTGGGAGAGCTGAAGGTACAGATATTATAACAGTAACAGATAATAATGATTCAATACAAATTTTTGTGACTGTTAATTCAAACTTAGCAATTGATTCACCTAAGTATAAATTAACACTCAATAATCTTACAGATGGAATTATAAAAGTTATTCCCTTTAAGAGTAGCTATAGTCAAGGTACATCTATAACTATTGTTGCCGTAGCTAATGATGGTTACAAATTTCTTGGGTGGAGTGGTGGCGTTGATGGTAATATTAGTCCTAAGCAAATTTTATTAACTAATGATACTTCATTTGGCGCAGAGTTTATATATGATACTGAACCTCCTAAAATTACTTTGATTTCACCTGCTAACGGAAATACAATTACAGGTGACAGTTTTAAAGTTTTGTCTGAGATTAGTAATAATGTAGATTTAAATGTAAGTATACAGGTTTATGTTGATAATAAAAATATAGGATTTATGGGACCTAGTTCTAAGCAAAACCATTATCAGTTAATCATGGATACATGTACCTTTGTTAAAGGTGAACATACTATTAAGGTGAGTGCTGTTAGTTATAATGGGATAGTTGGTGAGAGCAGTAATATAGAATTTAATATAGAACCTTGTAGAGGCTCTTCTACAAAAATTTTTGTATCAAACATAGAAAATAATAGTATTATATCTGATACTGTAGATGTACAAGTTACTACTTTAAATTTACCTAGTATTAAAAAAGCTATTTTGTACATTGATAATGAAAAACATGGAAGAATTTTAAAGAATTTACCTTTATCTTTTAAACTTATGACATCTGTTCTTGAGAATAAGAATCATACTTTAAAAGTTGAAGTTACAGATAATAATGATATTGTCTATGAAAGTAATACAATTGCTTTTTTAACAAATAATGATAAATTGAAAGATTTTTTAGATATAAATATTACGTCACCGGCAGAAAATTCGAATCAATCTGAAGAATTTAATGTAACTATTAATTCATTTAATGGAGAAAAAATATCAAGAATAGACTTATATCTTGATAATAAAGAAATATGGTTTATAACTAGAGATTTGGCTTCGTTGCCTAAGTTAGAAATTGATATACCAATTGATTTATCAGGAATTAATAGTGGAAAACATTTTTTAAAAGCGTATGCTGAATTTACTTCTGGCTACATTGGATATAGTAAAGATATAAATTTCACAGTTATAACAAAATGTTTAGAAGGTATGGAATGTTATACTGATGCGACATATATACTGCCTTTGCAAAAAGGTTGGAATTTAACTTCATTACCGTTTAAGAATGGGAGTTCATTAGTATATCCATTTACTAAGAATATGAGTTTAAGTTCATTATTTCTATATTCAGTAGAAAATGGTTGGCTCTCTTACATTAAAGATAAAAACTTAACAGATAGTAATCAAGTTTCAGTGATTAATCAAGGTAATGGGTTTTGGATAAATAGTTTAAAAGATACAAATGTCACTTTTAAAAATAGTATTATAGCTAATGGTTCATCGTTTGATATTAACTATAGCGAAGGTTGGAATTTATTGGCTTCTCCAAAGGATATATTATTACCTACAAGTGTATTTAATGATTGTAAAGGTGTAAAGTCGGTATGGGTATATAGAAAAAATGATTGGTATAGTAAATTTATTAATGGGAGAGATGAAATATTTCAAATAGCACCTCTTGAGGGCTTTTGGTTAAGTGCATTTCAAAGTGCTATTTGTAAGTAAATTATTATATTTATGTTGCATAAAAAGTTAAGTAAAGTATTTAGTATAAATAATAAATAACTTATGTTAGTAATGGATAAAATTTTATGAGGAGAGTGAGCTATGATAGAAGTTGGAGAAAAGGCATCAGAGTTTTGTTTAAGTAATCAAGATGAAGTTCAAATTTGTCTGCGTGATTTAAAGGGTCAATGGATAGTGCTCTATTTTTACCCAAAAGATAACACACCAGGATGTACAACAGAGGCGTGTGAATTTACAGAATCACAAGATGAGTTTTCAAATCTTGATGCAATGATAATAGGTGTTAGTCCAGATAGTCCAAAAAAACATCGCAATTTTATAGAAAAACATAAACTTGGTATTACACTTTTAGCTGATGAAGAGAAAGAGATGTTACAAGAGTATGGTGTTTGGCAGATGAAGAAAAATTATGGAAAAGAGTATATGGGTGTAGTCCGCTCAACTTACATAATAAATCCAAAAGGTGAGATTGCCGCGTCATGGACAAAGGTACGTGTAAAAGATCATGTAGCTGCAGTTAGAGAGAAATTAAAAGAGTTAGTATCTCTATAGGGCAGTTTTTAGAGTAATTATTGGTTGTATTATCAATATTTAAATCATTTTTCATTATAGTACAGTTTTAATTTTTAAGGATTAACATATGGGTAGAGCTTTTGAATATCGTCGTGCTGCAAAAGAGAAAAGATGGGGCAGCATGTCTAAACTGTTTCCGAAACTTGGTAAAGCTATTACAGTAGCAGCAAAAGAGGGTGGTGACGATATAGATATGAATCCAAAGCTTCGTTTAGCTATACAGCAGGCAAAACTGCAAAACATGCCAAAAGATAATATTGATGCTGCTGTTAAGCGTGCTTTAGGAAAAGATGCTGCTAATATTGCACAGGTAGACTTTGAGGGAAAGGGTCCTCATGGTGCTCTTATATTCGTTGAGTGCGCAACAGATAATAATACACGTTCAGTTGCAAATATAAGAAGCTATTTTAGTAAATATAAAGGAGAACTTCTTAAAAATGGTTCTTTAGAGTTTATGTTCTCACGCAAAGCTGTATTTGAATTTGATAAATCTGATGAACTTGATTTAGAAGAGTTAGAGTTAGAGCTTATTGACGCTGGTCTTGAAGAGATTGAAGAGAATGATGGAACTGTTTATATCTATGGTGACTATACAAGTTTTGGTTCACTCTCATCGGCACTTGAAGCACAAGGCATTGAGATTAAAAAAGGCTCTTTGCAGCGAATAGCAAATAATCCACAAGACTTTAGTGACGAGCAGATGGAAGATATTGAAATACTGATTGATAAAATTGAAGATGATGAAGATGTTCAGGCTGTTTATACAAATATAAACTAATTTTTCATCTATGGTAGATAGATAAATGCTCCTGCGTAACCAACAACACTTGTCTCATCTTTAGAGGCATCTGCGCTGGTTGTATAGCCACTTAGTTTAGATTTAAGATTTAGGTTCTTAGAAGCTAAGATTAGTGCTTCAACTCCAATAATCCCACACGCCTCACATCCAGTGTGAAGTTTTTTAGTATCTAGTGACGTTATTGCATCTAGGCATATATTATCTAATCTATTTGCCTCTTTAAGTGTGTGAAAATGGCTTAAATCTGTGCTTATTACAACTAATGTGTCACTATTTAATAGATACTCTATAATTGGTACTAATCTACTAGGCTCCTCACCAGAATAGACCATCTCAATAATTGGTAAATTTGGCAGATACTCTTTTATAAATGGCATTTGCACTTCTGTACTATGCTCTTTATGAGCATCTTCAGCGAAACCTAAATTGAATTTGTTAAGTAAAAATTTACTGTATGAGTTATCTATCTCTAATTCACCTAAAGGTGTGTTGTACTTATCTTGCAAAGAGATGCTTGTACCCTCAAAATAGATGTGATGACTAGGTCCAATTACTACTACTCTTTTGTAGTCGCCTGCATTTAAATGTGAAAATATTTGATGTGCTGTAAATCCTGAGTATATATAACCAGCGTGAGGAACAATAACAGCTTTAATATTTTTAGGAGCCTCAATACTTTGCGTTTGATTAAAATGTTTAAACATCTGTCTGATTTCATCTGGGTTGTTTGGGTAAAAACTTCCACTAAATTTACTTTGACGAATCATGAGAATACTCCTTCAAGTTTTCTATTGCAAGTTGGGCAGTGTCCACCATTTATGAGAGAATTAAATGTTGTTTTAAAATGGTGTCGCTCTAATAAAAGTGTATCGCATTGTGGACATTTAGTTTTACTTGGCACATTAATATTACCCTCATATACAAACTGCAGACCAGCACGCTTTCCTATATCATACGCACGTTTTAGTGTTTGTGCTGAGGTGGAAGGTGTATCTAGCATTTTATAGTCAGGATGAAATGCACTTACGTGCCAAGGTACATGAACACCTAACTCTCCTACTATAAATTCAGCAATATTTGTAAGCTCTTCATCGCTATCATTTATTCCCTCAATCACTAGGGTCGTTACTTCTAGCCAGATGTTAGTTTTTGCAAAATGCTTTAGAGAATCTAAAACTCCTGAAAGTTTAGTTTTAAGAGATTTTTTGTAGTAGTCTAGATTAAAACTTTTTAAATCAATATTTATTGCATCTACCCAACTTCGCATATCTTCTATTAATGCTTCACTTTGATAACCGCTTGAGACAAAAATATTTTTTAAACCATGCTCTTTAGCAATCTGTCCAATGTCATAAGCAAATGGGTAAAATACAGTTGGTTCATTGTAAGTATAAGCAATTGATGGAGTGTTGTGCTCTAAAGCAATTTGTACAATTTTCTCTGGTGAGATATATTGCGTACTCTCAACACTACGTGTTTGAGAAATATCATAATTTTGGCAAAATGGACAGTGAAAGTTACATCCAACTGTACCAAGGGAGAGAATATCTGAAGATGGTAGAAAGTGATTTAATGGTTTTTTCTCAATAGGGTCAATTGCAAGAGCGCTTGGTTTTGCATATGTTAAATTAACTAAATGTCCATCAACATTTTTTTCAATACCACAAATACCTGTGTGACCCTCAATTAGTTTGCAATGATGTCTGCAAAGTTCACAAATGATTTTGCCATTTTGCTCTTTATAGTACATCATGATTTATTCACTAAAACTCTCAACCTCATAGGTGAAGATTTCAGGATGCAATTTTAATACATCAGCACCAAGTCCAGCTTTTTGTCCTAAATGCGAGAAAAACAGATCAAATTCGCTTAACTGCTCCCAAACTTGTGGTAAAAATGTTGCTTGCTTATTTTGGTGACGTAAGATTACACCATCTTTAAATACTCTTATTTTTTCTTTTAAATCTTCTATTGATGAGTATTGCAATAATTTAGGTGTGCTAAGTAAAGATATTTCAATCTTAACCTCTGCTAACTCCTCATTACTTAATGGCAAGAACCTAACATCATCAAATGCTGCCGCTTTTGCATTGGCAATTAAATCATCTAATAGCGCTCTATGCGCTACTAATGAACCGATGCATCCGCGTAAATCTCTATTTTTATTTAGTGTAACAAAAGCAGCACCTTTTTCAAAAATATTGGGGCTATCTCTTAACAGAGCTACTTTATCTATAATGCTTTTACCACTTAACTCCTCAGTTATCGCATCACGGGCAATTTTAAGTAAAAGTTCATGGTTCATAGATAGCCTTTTTTAGGTTATTATATCATTTAAATAGTTATCTAATAGAACTAAATTTCATAAAAAGAAGTATATAAAAATGCCAAGAGTAAACAACCATAGTTTTTATAAAAAATCAATTAAAAAATATGGTGCTACTGCTGAGGGTGTTCATTGGAATTCTGAATATACACAGATGGTACGTTTTGAGGTTATCTCATCTTTATTGGGAGATGTTAATAATTTAGTTATTGCTGATGCTGGATGTGGATTTGGACATTTTTATGACTATTTAGTAGATAATAAAAAGCTCCCAAAACGCTACATTGGTTTAGAATTGCATGAAAAGATGGTTGAATACTCTAAACAAAAAGGTCTTGATGTATATAAATGTGATGTTTTACGTGATGGGCTTCCAGAAGCTGACTATTATGTGGCAAGTGGATCATTAAATCTATTACATCCATTTGAGACACTTCTTTTTATAAGAAGAATGCGCCAACATGCTAGAGTTGGAGTCATATTTAATATGTTAAAGGGAAATAGTAGTAGAAAAAGCACTTATAATAAATATGAACCGCATGAATTATTAGGGCATCTTGGTATAAAAGTCGAAGATGCCACAGTTATTGATAACTATTTAGAAGATGATGATTTTACTGTTATGGTACATTCTTAACCAGTGATCCACAAAATGGACATTTACCAGCTGATGAAGCTGTAACTTCAACAGTACATGATTTGCAAAAGCTATTTTTATTCATTTCGCGCAGTTTGTTGTAACGCTCTTCAATAGCAATAAAATTATCATTTTGTAACTCTGCAATTCTGTGTTGCATGTAATGCTGCACTAAATCATTCATATTCATTCTATTAGATTCCATCAAGGAGATGTCCTCAACTAATGAATTAGATTTTCTTTTTTGACTAACTAATTCCTCAACAGATATTTTTGTACTCATTGTATAACCTCTTAAAGATATAAAAAGACAAAAGCAAAATTTATGCCATTTATTTTAGTTTTGCAAGAAGTCTGTGAGTATTTATGCAAGACGAGGTTTTTTAGAAAGAGTTTTAGCAAGTGCGCTCATAGCAAGTTCATATTTACCATCTATTGTATGAAATTCTTCTTGTAAAACATCAACTTTCTGTTTTGATTTTTCATATTTTTTATACATAGTTACACGCTCAATTTTATGATTACCGATTCTAGTGTTTAAAGAATTAATTTTTTTATCTATCTCTTTTCTTTGATCAAATATCTGTTCCTCTTTTCTATAAGAGCGTTTTATCTTTGTTGATAGTCCATTAATATCTGCATTTAATTTATCTGATGGATTAGTTTTAGCTTCCTTTTTTAGTTCAACCAGTTCTAGTTTTTGTTTTTCTGTTTCTTTAAAAAACTCTTGTGAGTTCTCTTCAAACTCATCCTTCTCTTTAGCCAGATTTTCAATCATATTAGCTAGCTCTTTATGCTCAGAATCATGCATATCAATCTCTTGTTTATATGGCTCTAACTCCTCTTTTGAAGCTTTTATTTTTGTTAGCTGGTGATAATATTGCATTGACATTGACATGATAGTCAGAGCGTTCCAGTGATTGTTATATTTATCTATTATATCAGGCTTAATTAGTGGTTTTCCATCAGGTGTTAACATAGTATCGCCATTATAGTATCTTAAAAAGCCCTCAGCATCTCCCTCTCTTCTACTTGCTTGTTTAGCTAAATGTTTTGCTATAAGTAACAGTAGTGCATCAAAGTGTTCACGAAGTAAAAAGTTTGAAAAACTTTCAATAATCTGTTCATCTTCTTGCATCGTTTCAGAGACAATATCAGCAAATATATTTTGAAGATATTTAATATAGTTTGATGTAAAAAAGTCATTACTAATTAGTGCAAAGTTAAGGTCATCTTCTAGTAGTTCATAAACCTTTGGTTCTATCTTAAACCATAAACTTTGGGCAAAATATGTTGCTTTCATTTTCTCTAACTCTTCAGGCGGTAAGCCTCCAAAACGTTTGTTTATATCCTCTTTTTTCTCTTTCTCTTTTTCCATAAACTTTTTAACTACAACTTTTTTACTCATAAAAAAAATTGCATCTTTAAGATTAAGTTTAAGAGAGTGTCTGAAAGATTTTTTAATTAGCTCATTGGCGATTGAACTCTCTAAAGTTTTAGTGTGGTTATAGAGATCTGTCATAATTTCACTACATACAACTAGTACATTTTTCTGTGTCCAGCAATCATCTATCTCTTGTCGATGACCTTCAATAGTGAGATTCATCTTTTGCATGATACGACTATACTCTTTTTGTTTAGTTGTGGCTTTCTCTTTTAAAATTACGCGATTTACATTTTTGAAAATTACAAGAATTTCATAGTTATGAGTTGAAAAATAGTCTAAAAAAGCTTTTCTTATATACTCTTTATTTTCATTAATAGTTTTTTCGTCCATAATAGTAAGTAGTTTTGCAATGAGTTCATCAGATTGTTCCATAGAAAAATCTTCAGCGTAAAAGTCTGAAGGAAGTTTTTTTTGCAAGTAAGTTAGTGTGTTGTCATAAATAGCTTGTTGATCAACTTGCATAAAGTACTCCGTATTCTAAATAGTAGTATTATAATCTCTTTTTGTTATAATGGGCTGAAAATTTAGGACAAATAAGGTTCCCTAACTTATGAGACGTTTAAGTATCCCTGAAGCTGCTAGACTTTTAAATGTTCCAGAACAAGCTATATGGAAAAGAATAGAGCGTGGTAATTTGCAATATAGCAAAGAGAATGGACGAATATTTGTTCACATTAAAGAGACCAATCAGGCAGAGCAAAGTCAGCCATCACAGAGCTTTTCAGAGGCTGAATACTTCGAGACACCACTACACTCTTCTGCTCAGTCAGCACCTGAACAGGCTACTCCTGTAAATGATAATACTTTTGAGATATTTTTAAAGAGTTTAATAGAGCAAAAAGATTCTCAACTTGAAAATTTAAAAGATGAGAATAGAGAGCTTCATGAAAAATTAGAAGCAGCTCTTCGTGAAAATAATCAGCTCTCTCAGGGTGTACATTTAGAAGCTAGAAAACTTTTAGAGATAGTTTTACCAAATTATAACATGCAACACTTAGAAGGAGAGACAAAAGTTATAAAACATAAGGGTGAAAAAAAGAAGAAAAAAAAGAAAGATTAATTATTAAACTTCTAGTCTTGCAACAAGTTTATTTAGCTAAATCTACTTTTTTTATTGGCATTACATCGTTTAAATCATTTTTTTTCAAAAACCTAATTTTACTTTTGTCAATGTAGAGAAGTCTATTTTTACTGTTTTTATTTTTTGGTACAGTACTTTTGAAACTTCCATCTCTAGACATATAAACTCCATTTATAAAGTTCTTTTTAATCTCTTCTCTATCCATCATAACATTAGCATCACATGGAAGATAAAAAATAGAGTATGGTGGAAGATATAAGTTATCAAAAGTTTCAAACTGTAATCTATGTAAAAGAGCAGTATAACCATTTCTTACTAATGAAAATAGAAAATCCTCATTTGCATAAGCATCATTTCTTGTAGCTATTAGATAGTGAACAATTTTATATAATGAGTTTGATTCTATACCTTGGAATGTAAAACGAAGTTGTGTTTTATTCTCTAGTCTCTCTTTATCCATAGTAAGGTCTATAGTTACATAATCAGTTTGTTCATTGAATGGATAATCAAATGTTGCACTACACTCTTGCATACCCTCTAATGGCACATCTTTTGAATTTGTTATAGAGTCATAAACTTTTACTTTTTTTATAAATAGAGGCCCTGGTTTTATGGCGCATTGAGATGCACTTATGCTCACACGTTTTAACCATACAAAATCACCAAATAAGAAATCTATTTTTGCATTACCCTCATACTTCTCTTTTAACAAAACATCCATATGTGTCCCATTAAATAGAAGTTTACCATTGATATAAAAGTACTCACATTTTATAGAGTTATAAAGTTTACTTTCATCAAATGGAAGATTTAGTTTTTGTCCAAAAATAGTCAACTTTGTAGTGTACGCGTTTGCATTTGAGAAAAATATAATTAGACTAAAAAAAGTAAGTATTAAATATTTCATAGTGTGGCTTTTATAAGGAAATTTAAAATTTTATTATAGCTTAAAGTTAATTGTTTTAAAATGAAGCCGTTAAACCATTTTAATTTATAAATTTATTTTAAGGAATTTCTATCATGGCAGTAGTTAAACAAACAACTCAAAAAGATACAAAAGAGCCAACAGTTACAAAAAAACTAGTACCAGTTAAAAAACTAAAAGAGACTATTTTATCATTAAAGGATAAAGCAGTTGATACAGAAAGAGCATATTTAGTTAAAAAAGCATCTGAGATTGATAACATTCAAAAAGAGCAATTTGATGCCACATCAGAACATATAATTAGTGCGCTTACAGCACTCTCAGAGCAGATAGATGTTGCACGGGCTAAGGGCTCATTTAGAGCAAAAGAGATTGTTGATGGTTTTGGTGGTGAGGGTCGAATGAATGATCTTATTACTGATTTAGCTGGGTATATGGGTGAAATTGCAGGTGCAGGTGCAGCTGTTGGTTCATCTCCAATGGTAGTTATGGCTGGTGCTGCAAAAGGTATATATAAAAAAGTAATTGATTAATTCTATCAATACTTAAAGTATTATCAAGCTTTGTCTTGATAATAACTCCTTATTTTAAACTCTTAGATTACAAAAAATTATAAAAATCATAAATTATAACAATAAATAAAAATAATATTATAAATTTACTATACTTTTAATATTAGATTAAAAAAACTAATAGTAATATTCCCACTTGTTAAACCATCTAAAAATAGGATAAGGGGATAAAATGAGTCATATGCTAATCAAGAAAGGTCTCGTAGTTGCTAGTTTGCTACTAGGTGCAACAACACTAAGTGCGGGAGTAAATCCGGATCTTCCATACCCAACGGACAAATCAAAGATGACCGGTGAAGATATAATGAATAACGTATATTACGTAAATCACTTTTTTGCTTTTAAAA
>Ga0316202_10001354_pt1 | contig 19385 bp, 16 predicted proteins | sample 3monrhotite_MG_FD_204934 | JGI IMG/M metagenome (GOLD analysis project Ga0316202, IMG submission 204934) | Microbial mat bacterial communities from mineral coupon in-situ incubated in ocean water Damariscotta River, Maine, United States -... | ecosystem: Environmental > Aquatic > Marine >... | reverse complement strand
CCTTTATTACTGCGTATCCCACTGAAGTGTCACCACTGGCACGACGCAATGATGAAGACCCCTTTGTGACCGATCGCTTTGAATTTTTTGTCGGTGGTCGTGAACTGGCCAATGGCTTCTCCGAACTAAATGACGCCGAAGACCAAGCCGAACGCTTCCGCAAACAAGTGGAAGAAAAAGAAGCCGGTGATGATGAAGCTATGCACTACGACGATGACTACATCACTGCTCTAGAACACGGCATGCCACCCACCGCAGGTGAAGGCATTGGTATTGATCGGTTGGTGATGTTGTTTACCGACTCACCGTCTATTCGTGATGTGCTGCTGTTTCCGCATATGCGGCCGAAAAAATCGTAAGCGTTTTTATTCTTTCCAAGTGAGAAGCCATGAGTTGAATGAGCAGTCGATGATTCAGACAGTTCCCGGGCTCTCACCCATCAGTCCGTAGGCGACTGAGCCACTGTCAAAATGCTGGAAAACGGTTGCGTGGCGTTGAGGCCATAAAACGGGATACTCATCAACATATTAATACATTTCCTAAGCGGTCAACTGCGGAATCCAGACTCAGTTCTAGCTGGGGTTTCTCGCTGTTCATTGTGTATTTATTGATCGTAATTCGTCGGAAATTTTGTCGATATTATTTACAGTTAAGAAAACCCTAATGTATCATATTTTTATAACCTCCTGATTATTAATGTTATTAAAATAATGGCATATTTGATGCTTTTGGCTTTGCATTATTAAAGCTTGTAGCAATTTTGTGTTGTTGAAAGCTAAAAAAATTTACGCAACGCATATTTACTTGAAGTTCATTCCAAGGGAGATGAGATTGAACAAGATTACTAAATACGGTGCTATTTTACTTTTTCTGTTGATGCAGTTTTTTGTCAGCTCGGCTAGCGCAGCCAACATTCCAATAAACCTTAACGATTTTTTTGCTGACCCATCAGTTACGGTCACTGCGGATGGAACATCGGCCAGCATTAGCGAAGACCCGCTTTTATTCAGCACCTTATTAGCGAATGACCCAGGATTGGGTGATCCCAATGTCATTATACCGGGCATTGGCACAACGCTAAGTTTCTCTTATGACTTTACAGAGGCTACCGGAGAAGATAATGAATTCGGTGTTTTTGTTGTAGATGGTACGACAGGCGGAAGTGTAGGCAGCGCTTTTGAATTTTTTACACAAGATTCGAGTTCTGGAACAATTTCATTTGATTTAACATCACTGGTTGGCCAGACTTTAGGCTTGCAATTTGAGTTGACGGCGCTTTTTGGTGATGTGGGGTTGGATTCTATCGTTACTATTTCCAATGTAGAAATGGATGTGATATCAGTGCCGGAACCCTCAACGCTACTATTGTTTTTTATCGGTTTTATATATTTACTCTTGCTGAGTTCAAGACGGAATAACGACACACAACTTATTTGGAATAAATAAATTACTCCTGTAGAAAATAAAAAACAAAAGGCCTGTTTAGTGTTTATGTAGCAGGTTTAAAAAAACTTCACGCCATATGCGGTATCCAGCGTGCATCTTACAAAGGAAGTAGGGAGGGTATTCGCGGTATGAAAACGCACAGATCCATTATCAAATCCATAATTGGTTTTATATTATTGTGGTGTAGCTCTTCCACATTGTCTGCAGCCGTCGATTTTACAGCCCAGGAATTGATCGACGCGACTTCAATTGATATTCAATATTCTGGAATGGTACTGAATCGTCGAACAGGCAATTTCGAAATTGATGCGACGTTAATCAACATTTCACCGAGCCCAATATCTGGGCCGTTTTATTTTGCGCTTGAGGAAATATCATCTTCCAACGTCAATATCTTGAATCATGAGGATGTCAGCACTCAGGGTACCCCCTATTTTGTATTGAATACCACAATCTTTAACCCAAATGACAGCCTCTCGTTAAAGCTGGAATTTAGTAACCCCAGTCGAGAGCGATTTACTTTTGAGGAAAAAATATACGGACCTGCTGTCGCTGATGTAGTGTCCCCCGATATTTCTGTTGATAACCCGGTCAATGGGGAAACCGTCAACACGGCAATACCAACGATTAACATTTTATTTAGTGATTCTGGTTCGGGTGTTGATATCAATACCTTCCAGCTTGTTGTCAACGGGGTCGATGTAACATCAAGTGCCACTGTCTCTGCGACTGGTGCGACCTATACGCCCAGTAACCCGTTAGGGGCCGGCACTGTGACGGTGTCGGCGTTGATAATCGATAATGCCGGGAATACAGGCTCTATCGCCAGCACGTTTGTGGTATCTGTTTTTCGCGCAATTGCAGATTGTGCACCAACCTCGGGGCCGGCACCATTGGATGTGAGGTTTCGCAGTAGAGGCGAATTCACCGGGGGCAGTATTATCCGGTTTCGATGGGACTTTGATGGTAATGGAACGTTTGACTCCAACGATACAGTTGCGCGGGATTACGACAGAACATTCAATACGATAGGCTCACATCAAGCCATGTTACAGGTGACCAATAATTTTGGGGATACTGCAACAGATTCATGCACAATTAATGTCAGAGGAAAGTCTGCTGTGGCAACGGCCTCAGCAACACCCACTAATGGTCCAACGCCGCTGGCGGTGATATTTACCGGTTCCGGATCTAAAGAGGATGGTGTGATTGTACGGCATGAATGGGATTTGGATGGCGATGGTGTGTATGAAATAAACATCGATACTTTTGATTCCACAATACCGATGCCAAACTCGATTACCTTTAATATCAATCATGCTACTTGCAGTTCCGGTGAATTTAATTTTTATTTGAATAATGTTTTATTAGGGACATCCAATGGGAGTACGGGTTGTATATGTAATTCTTTCGAGCCAGCTTTCACTTTTTCGGACAGTGCGCTTATCGCGAACAACTGGCTTTCCGCAGGTGGTAATGTCTTAAAAATTACGGCGCCATCCACTTTGTTTGTTGCATATATCAAGTCCACGTTGACCAATTCCTCTGATAGTGCTGACCTGTGTGTTTTTGATGAAAATAATGATAACTGTACTACTCGCAGCCTGTGCAGCGGTAACGGATTTAGTCAGGGAGGAATTTTTTCCTCATTAGCAGAATCACAGGGCCTCAACACAAGCACGGTGAATCATACTTATACAGAAGCTGGTTCATTTGATGCAAGATTCAGAGTGACTGACAGTGATGGTGAAACCGCTATTGCATCGGTAAGCACCACCGCAGTTCGCGTTGGCCCACCGGGTTCACCAAGTGTGAGCACTAGTGCATCACCAATCAGCGGTAACGGACCGTTAACGGTGAACTTTGATGGTAGTGCAACAGATGATGGCTCCATCGTATCGTGGCAATGGGACTTTGAAGGTGATGGCACGTACGATTATTCATCAACAACATCGCCGACAACTACTCATATATATAACGATGCAGGAGTGTATGTAGCTGCCCTAAAGGCGACAGATGATGATGGTTTGTCAAATACTGCACTAGTGGAGATCAAAGTGGCAGCGACAGCTTCGCTGTCCAGACCAACTGATACGTTTGACCCTGACATTGGCAGTCAGGCAAGTGTCAATACAACGCTAAGCGCAGGTTCGCAAGTCAAAGTACAGTTGAAAGACAAAAACGGGTTTGTTGTACGAACCCTGTTTGACGGGTTTCGATCCGGTGGAACTTATACGGATCAATGGAACGGGAGAGATAATGCTGGGTTTATGCTGCCAGAGGGTCCTTATTATGCCGTGCTGGAATACCTGTCTGCGGGAGAAGTCAGGACTGTCGATTTAACCAACTCAACAGGCGGTGCGCGTTACAATCCATCTCGTTCTCGTATACCAGGGACGTTTTCACCCTTTGCCGGGAACCCGCTCACGATCAATTTTACACTCAATCGTGCTTCGGAAGTGACAGCCTTTATAGGACGTTTTCGTGTCAATACGCGTTTGATTACTTTCCTGGAACGTGTCCCGCTAGGCAAAGGAACGCATCGTTTGGTCTGGAATGGTGAAAATGCGGACGGTCAACTAATGCACCCACCACCCGGTGACCGGTTCCTGTTCGGCATCTGGGGTTACACCCTTCCCGATAATGCCATTTATTTACAAAATGGTGCCCATGTATCCAATGTGGCTGTCAGTCCACCGATTTTTGACCCAGCGGGACACGTCGATGATCAGGGTACACCTTCGCGCAGCGTTACTACATTTGATCTTTCAAAAACAGCGAATGTTGAATTAACAGTATCGGATGCAGAGACGGGTCAAACTGTGGCGCGGCGATTCGCAAATGGATTGTCGGCCGGAGCAGCCAGTGTTGAATGGGATGGCAAAGATGACAATGGGGTGTTTGTGGCACCAGGGCGTTACCGGTTAGGGGTGGCCGCGTTTGATAGTAATGGATACCGGTCCATGCGTGTATACGCGTTACAACGTATCTATTATTAAGGGAGCGCGGAAAATGAATGTACAAATAATTATAAAATTGTTAACTGTAATCCTGTTTCTCGCGCAGCCTGTTATTACAATGGCGGGAGACTTGACGCCCGAGACTTTTTTACAGGCGGACGTTGAAACAAGACAATTGACCCTCGATGGCATGTCACAGCAAATACAATTGCTAAACATGGGGGCCACTGATGATCAGATCAACAAAATTGTTTCTGATAACCAGATTAATATAGAAACCTTGTTCAATAGTTTTGGTACAACAGGATCAGCTCATAGCGCCTATGGCACAAAAAACCGCGAAGCTGTCGAAATATGGATGGTAAATAATCCTGAATGGCAACAGCACTACGACGCGCTGGATGCAGAATTTGCGACGCTATCACAGCAACTGAGCACGCTAAGGGAAGGGTTATAACAATGAACAAAAAGCATCAAAACCAAATATGGATGACCTTGCTCAGTGTGTTAGTAGTGAGTTCTATTTTATTTATCGTGACACCTGCCCAAGCCTATCACTTTCCCTGGGATCAAGGGCATGATACGACAGATTGGAATGACCCGCCTGAGCCCGGACCTTGTGAGGGTGGGACATGTGAATGTGACGAGAATGACTGTGACAGTAAAGGGTCGCCAGTGTATTTGGCGACAGGGCAGTTCAACTGGGTTGATACAGATATCATATTGAAAGGTCGCCCTCAAATTGAGATTAATCGTAGTTATCAATCCAATGATCCACGTGACGGATATTTCGGCAACGGATGGAGCTTTGATCATGATCGTAGTCTAACACTTGTAACAGACTGTTCCATTATCGAGAATGGCGCTTGTGTTGGTCTAAAATATATTATGCGGTTGGGTAATGGTAAACGCTATGAATTTACCGGAGGGCGAATTCGTGTTGATTGTGGCAATATCGGATGCGGTCCAACTACCTATATCTATCCATCTGTGGCGCCCAGAGGTATTTTTAAAACCATTGAACGTCAAGTGGATGGCACGGTTAAACTTGTTTCATTGGATTCGAGCTATGACTTATACGATAGCCAGGGTCGTTTGATAAGTGTTGTTGACCGTAATGGAAACACGATTAATTATCAGTACAGTGGTCAAGGTATTTTGTCCCGCGTTGAAGATACCAATGGGCGGTTTCTTGATTTTTCCCACAATAGTGCAGGACGTGTTTCATCAATTACCGACCATGCTGCGCGTACCTGGAGTTACGAGTATGACGCGAATGGCAGTCTGATCAGCGTTATTGATCCTCTGGGTGGCGTAATGAGCTACCAATACCAAGCTTATAGTCCTACAGGTGACGCCAATGTTTATTATCAGCTGACGCGCATTACCGATCCTGACAATGTGGTTGTTTCTAAAATAACTTACAATGCTACGCGCGTTCGGACCTACACAGAAGGTGAAAATACCTACACGTATTCCTACGATACAGCCAATAGTATTGCAACCAAAAGAGATAGTGTCGGGAGTGTTTGGCGCAGCAAATACAACCAGGATGGTTTATATATCGAAAAAACCGACCCACTGAATCGTACGGTAGTATATCAACGAGATGTGAATGGTTTGGTGACCAGAACAACGGATGAACTGGGTAATCAATTTAATGCTGCTTTTGACAGTCTGGGTCGCAGGACAAGCAGTACTGATCCTCTGGATAGAATAACCCTGTGGGAGTACACAGTAAACGACCCCTGGCCAGTCAAACTGACTAGTCCGTCAGGCCGGGTAATCGCACTGGAATATGATAACAAGGGCAACCCCACAAAAATTACCGATGCCAGTGGTGCGATTACACAATTGGAATACAATGCTCAGGGTGACCTGACCGCGCTGGTCGATGCGGCGGGTAGTCGTTCGGAGATCAGCTACACCGATATCGGCCTGCCCAGCCAATACAAAGACCCGCTGGGACGCATCACCCTGCTGGAATACGACAACCTGGGCCGCCTGCTCAAAACCACCAACCCCGAAGGAGAGACTCGCCAGACAGGCTACGACGACCTTGATCGCGCCACGGCAGAAACCGATGGCCTCAACCAGATTACAAACTTTGAATACACCGCTGCCGGTCGTTTGCTCGACGTCATCGACGCCAATAACAACGACATCGGTCAATACAGTTACGATACCTATGGCCGTGTTGCCAGCGTTACCGAAGCGGGTATTGTCTACAGTCATACCTACAATGACAATAATACTCTCGCCAGTCTAACAGAAGGTGATATAACAACCAGCTACAGCTTTGATGCCCGGCGGCAGTTGACCCGGCAGAGCATGGTGGGTGTCGATTTGTCTTACAGCTACGATCCTGTTGGCAGAGTCACCCGAATTGCTGGCAATGGAGCAACGGTTGCCTATCGTTATGATGCTGCCGGACAGCGTACCCAGGAAACCCAGGGGAGTCGCAGTGTTGATCTGGGCTACAATAGCGAAAGCGAACTGAATAGCTATACTCACGCAGGTAACAGCTATCAACTCCAGCGCGATTCGCGAGGCCAACTGGCAAAACTTATCACCCCTGTCGGCGAATACCCGTTAACCCACGATCCCCGGGGCCTGCTCACTCAATTGCAACTTCCCAATGGCAGCCAGTTGACCTATGCTCACGATGCCGCCGGGCAACTTGCCCAGCAGGACTACAGTCAAAGCGGGGGGCTAGTTTATAACTATCAATACGATCAGGCCGGACGCCTGACTCAGGCCGACGGTGACAGTGCTCGGCAATACGGCTACGATGCTGCCAGTCGCCTTGTCAGTGCAAGCCTCGACAGTACAAATTATAATTATAGCTACGACCCGGTAGGTAACCGTACCGAAGAAAGCCAGGCACATGATTCGTCCAATCGACTCAATGAAGATGCTACCTACACCTATGAGTACGACAATCGCGGCAATCTCACCCGGAAAATCGATAAATCTAGCGGTGCCCGTAATGATTACAGTTATAATGCTCTTAACCAACTAATTGCTTTCAGCCATTACCCCGACAGCACTGCTACGAGTGAAGATATCACGGCTAGCTATGCTTATGATGCCGTCGGTCGACGTGTACAAAAGACGGTAAATAGTCAAACCACCGAGTATCACTGGTTAGGCAGCGAGCTGATTGCGGAATACCAAAATAACCAGGTTATAAAAACATACAGTTACATCGACGGTTATGCGCCGATAGAAATGCAGGAAGGTGTTAATACTTACACGGTACATAGTGATCATCTTGATATTCCACGTTATCTGACCAACCAGAGTGGTCAGGTTGTGTGGCAGAATTTGCCGAGTCCGTATGGGGTAAGTCAGGTTGATGAAGATCCGGATGGGAATGGGGAGAAGGTTAGTTTTAATGTCCGGTTTCCGGGCCAGTATTTTGATGAAGAAACTGGTTTGCATTATAACCACTTTCGGTACTACGATCCCGCCATTGGGAGATACATCACAAGTGATCCGATTGGATTGACTGGTGGATTAAATACATATAGTTATGTATTTAATCCACTGAGTTATATTGACCCAAAAGGATTATCTAAAACGGGAGGTAAGCACGCGAATAAGGGTAAGCCAATGAATGTTGGTGATTTGAATAAAAACTCGTCGGTGAATCAAGTTAAAGACGCAATGAAAAAAGCTAAAAAAGAAGGTAATATGAAACATTTCAAAAACTTGAAAGGTCTTTTAAAAGTTATACAAAGAGGAGGGCTTCCAGGTCTTGCGATAGGAATCGCTTTAGAGCTTCTTTTAATTGATGAAGCTAAAGCTGAAGACAGTCTAGATGATAAGCCATATTGCCAGTAAATGTGAATTTTTAATTATGACATCAGATGGCATAAAAGATTCTGACTGGGATATTGTAAAGACATATGCGGCAGAAATATGTGTTTTAAGTGCTGATAACTTGAGTGATGTCTTCGCAAAAAATAAATTAACTAATTATTTGAAAAAGTTAGAGAATCAATATGGTAGGTTACCGAGTATAGTTGCTACACAAGCGGACTATGTTGATGATATCTCTCAATCTCTGGCTCTAAATAAAGAAGCCTATATGACTGCATGTGAGATCAGTGATACAACAAATATGAGCTTAATAAGCGGGGGGATTGCTGAAATATATCTTGAGGAACTCAATGATAACTCGAAAGGTAAGTTTTGGTTAAATGTGTTTAAAGATTGCTTATCTCAGCATACAGATGAATACTTAAATGTCTTATTCGATGAATTATCCAACTTAGCCGAGTAGGATGCGTTCCATGCACCAAATACCAACGGTGTATCGTCAATGGTTGGTATTAGCTTGGCGGCAGATAATAAAATTGTACGCCGTTAAGCAAACATTCAAATCATCTTCATCCAGTCCCTCGCAGACTATTTAATATAATTAAACCAGAGCATAAATTTTAATGAAAAAACACGTGGCGTACATAGCGGTTTTCTGCTTTTTTATTATAAATAGCACTGCCCACGCTAAACCCTGGACGCCAGGACTTTCTTTGGTGGGTCTGAAGAATGAAAATTGGCAGCTCTTTGTGGTCGCTAAGGGACAGTCAAATCTGCGCGACATTTCCACCATATCAGAGCCGCGTACCCCCGCATTCCATCTTGAAGCAGGGAGAGTCGCCTATATAGCAGCAGATGGGAGTTTGCATGAGCATGGTATTGATAAAATTAATGATGACGTGCTTTTAAAGGCAGGTCGCAAACATGCATACACCCAACCTGCTTATGATCCAGCAGGTAAAAATTTATTTGTTGTTGAATTAAAGGAAGGCGCAAGTGTTGATACGGATATTTTAATGCTGAACAGAACGACTCAAAATAGCAAGCCCGTCATTATTCAACGGTCTGCCCAGTTTGAGCCCTTTATGCCAACGAAGAATGAACTGTATTATTCAAATGTGTTATGTGCTGTTGGCTGCGGAAAAATCATTCAGGAAATATGGCACATGAATGTTGTGAGCGGAGAGGCGCAGCAGCTCACCATGCTTAATAGTATTGCCCGCCAACCCTTTATATCACTAGGCAGCGATTGGCTGTACTTCTCTTCCAATAAAGCGGGCCACTATCATATCTGGCGCATGAATTTAACGAGCAATAAATATGAGCAATTGACTCAAGGCTATGTTACAGATATCAGTCCTGTTCTGGATAAAAACAATAACCTTTATTTTATTCGTCGTTCTCCGCAGTCTGTACAACTGATGCGCATGAATACCAAAGGTGAGGTGAAACCAATGATCTTGCCCGAAGGGGTGACGGATATACGTGACCTGGAGATGAGTGACTAATGATAAAAAACATATTTAAATCAGTTCTGTCTGGGGCGATTATTTTGGCTTTGCCAGGGCTGACCTTTGGCTTTGTCGAATTTGGCGAATATAACAAAACCGAATTTTCGCCTGAGCGTAAGGAAAAGTTTGAAATCCCCATCAAGCTCACGGAGGCAGCCAGGGTAAAAATAGATCTTTATACCGCCGATGGTGATTTGGTTCGCACCATAAAAAGTAATAAGCCCCTCAAGGAAGGAGTACACAAGTTACGTTGGGATGGCAAGGATGATAAGGGAAGGTTAGTGCCTGACGAGGTATATATCCCGGTATTAGCGGCAAGTACAGAAAAAGGTAAAAAGAAAACCATTGATTCCCGCAAGACCTCAGGCGGGGAGGTTGTCGAGAATTTGCAGACGCAAGTAACAGCAGGTCGTAATATTGCCTATACCTTACCCGCGCCCTCCAGGGTCTTGATCCGGGCAGGTATCAAAGGTGGCCCGATGATGCGCTCATTGGCAAATTGGGAGCCTCGCAGTGCGGGGAAAAACATACAACGTTGGGATGGAATGGATCAAAGCCAGGTTCTGAATTTACGTAATGAAGAAAAACTGACAGTTCTGGTGATGGCTTACCGTTTTCCGGAATACGCTATTATTACGTTGGGGAACCAAAATATTACCTATGCTGAATACCGCAAAAAAAGAGGTTGGCTGCGGCGGGTAGTGAAACCCGAAGATATGACACTTATCAGAAACGATGTACGTATAGCCCGGCAATATTATGTGTCCCCGGCACAGGCAAGAGACCCCCGGGTTGAATTGAGCTTTGCGGGCATTAAAAATAAAAAGAGCAACGGTTTACCGTTGTTCAGGCCAGGACAGTCAATACAGGTTAAAGTAAATATTAACAAGGAAGATCGCTGGCTGATTGATCAAAATCTTTATGAAGTGGCATTTTTTGTCGATCATGAATTTACCTCTGAAGAAGAGCAGGGTTATATGCCATTAACCTGGTTATGGACGGTGAATGAACTTTCTCCCGGGCAGCATATATTTACCGTTAACATTTCCGGATTTGATGGCAAGGTAGGCGTTGTGTCTCAATTGTTTGAAGTCGCTAAATAAAAACTGGCTTCAGATTATTTAAAAAAAATCACATACAAGTAGACCAAATAATGCGATTAGTACGTTTATTTTTTACTCTGGTTATTCTAGTGCTTATTGAAAGCACCGTGTATGCCAATGACAAGCAGGAATTTGTCACATGGAAAGGGATAGGACCGGATAAATGGGTATCTGCCTGGCTGATCCATCGGCATATCGCCCCTGATGCAAAAATACGTTTTATCGACACCGGGGAAACACCGGCTTCAGGTGTTGCATTTGATATACCGGGCATACCGCCTTACATCCGCAACGCCAAACAAATCACTTACGAAAACCTAGTTTCCGGCTATAAATTGAAAGATCCTGGTCTGGATGAAATCAGTACAATTATACGCGATATAGAAATCAATTTTTGGGGAGGGAAGCAGTCAGCGGCGGCACCGCTTGTCGAAACGGCGTTTCGTGGTCTGCAACTCAAATATGGGCGGGAAAGCGTGCCACAAAACTGTTACTTTCAGTTATTTGACGCTTTATATGACCATATCAATAAATATTCAGGAAAAATTATCCTCTCCAGGCTTGAACAGGCACTCGCCATTGGCAGTCACTGCGGTTCTGTCACAAATGTTACCGTTGAGTCGGATAAAAAATATGTTGCAGAGTGGCACCCACGGAAAATATTGGGATTTTTAGAAGCAGGCGATAAAGTTGTGTTTATTGATACTCGGGAAACTGATGAGTTTGAGGAGGGGCACATCCCTGGCGCGATTAATATCAAACTTAGAGATATTGGTGGAGAATTGCCGCCTGAAATCAAAGACGCAGATGTTGTTATTCCTTACTGTGTGAAAGATTTTCGCGGCTTCGAGGTTGCCAAGCGCTTAAAAAAACTGGGTGTGCGCAAAGTTGGCCTGATGAACCCCTGGGGAATCAGCGGCTGGAAAGCGAATGGGCTTCCTGTGGCAGGTACACGTGGCTTGCAACAGCAGGATGCAATGGAAAGGCTGAAAACCTGTGTCAATCAACCCGCAAAGTGCATAAAAGATGTCTGAACTTATACAGCGATATCGTTTGTCCACTTTAAATGGATTTACAGTTTTAATGCTGCTCATGGCCGTCGTGCCAGCATTGATTTGGCTGCAATCAACGGGAGATATCAGTATTTATTTTGAGTATGAAACGCCACCTGGTCAGGTTTATTATGTCTTATCCAAGCTGACAGGTATGTATGCGGTATTTTTGTTGTGGCTTCAGGTTGTTTTCGCACTGGCTAAAAAAACAAGGATGGGCGAAAAGCTGCCACTTCAGAGTATAAATTTCCACCGAAACCTGGGGATACTTTCGTTTAGTACTCTTGTGCTTCACATCGCGCTTTTTGTGACAGCAGTTTCAATTCGCAAGGCTTATTTTGCGTACGAGTTGTTGTTACCCGATATTAGCCACGGGTTCTATGCATTTGCGATGACATTGGGCGTATTTGCCTTTTATGGATTAATTTTGGTGGTGATCGCCGGTTATATCAGGCGGCGGGGTGTACAAAGTGCAAAATGGTTTCACAGAGTGTCTGTTGTCGCTTTGTATCTTACCTTGGTTCATTGTCTGCTAATCGGTACCGAAACACGCTATCTTATAATGATGGCGATTTATATTTTTATGATCTGTACGTTAACTGTGACGTTATATTTGTATTTTATGGGTACAAAAGCAGCTAAACGTTCATTATATCAATCACGCCTTAGAAACAGCCTCTAATCCCTCTTCAATCGGGTTTCACGCTGACGGAAATTTAGAAATTACAGAAGGAAAAAAATTTCAAAAAGGTTTTCTCTGCGTCCTTTGCGCTTCTGCGTACTCTGCGTTAACAACACCGTACATTTTCAAAGCACATCCCTTGCCTACACCGAAAATCCACTTTTCTTTTGATGGTCCGGCCACGTCGAAATGTTATTTTGGCGTCCAGTTTTATCTGGAGGATTTGTTCGGTGTCTCCATTGATTTGGTGACAGAAAAGGCACTGCGGCCTGAGTTACGCTCCTATGTAAAGCGGGAGGCTATTTATGTCTGACCCAAAAGAAGGACGGCGAGAATAGCATTTTTACCTGGATGACATGATCGGGCTTGCTCAAAAAACCCTTTCTTATACTGCTGATATGAGGCAATAGCAATGGTAACTGAAACTATGACCTTTGTGATGAACTCAATTTCCATTTGTACACTCCTGAATTCACGTTGTTAGGCTTTTTTATTAAACAATCTTCTGCATACTAATGCTGCTATTCAATAGGGTATGCAAACCCATAATAATCTTTTTCATCGAAACCCAAATAATGGCAGAAACCTAGAAGTATATTCTGGCTTTGGCGTAATATTAATTTACTATTTCTAATAATAATGGCTTGACCTTGATTTGAGCACATGTGTTTAGGATTAACACTGGTATTTTCTTTATAAGCCTTTTTATCAGCTACAGGGCCTGCAACAACAAATACTTGACCAACCTCCTCGTAATGATATGTTTGTGCTGCTAATGATTCGTTGGAACGGACAAACCCACAAGGATATGGAATATTAAGTAATTTACCTTTTGGAGCGCTATTAACTCGAATTGCGCATCGGCCTTTCTGATTAAAAATCTCTATTTCTAATTTTTCCATTCTAACAACAGTAAGGAATTCAAAATTTTCTATATTATTACCAGCTTGACATGCTGAAACAAAAATGCAAAATCCGGAAATTATGTACAACAATTTAGTATTAACACTACCTGCTAACTTACTAAATATTGTTATCATCATTTTAACTCCCAAAACCAAATTTGCTTGCCGCGTTTTCGATAACCAGCTGTGTTGGAAGACCCTTTCATTCGCATCGAAACTCCATTCCACAAATCAATATGGTCAGTATTGCCCCAACCATTCATAATAAATACCATTCCCTTTTTATTTTTAAACGAACTTATGTTGTCATCAATAGGTCCGTCTAAAATTAGCTTTTTCACGCCAGCTCCTAGAAGTTTAGGATTGCGATAAAATACATTCGCCAACTCTTGTGCTGAACGAATATGCCCAGGCTCATGGTCTTTGAATTTTGTTGAATAGTTTGAGCAGCGTTTAAGGTTTTTGCTCGCCAAAGAAATACCGCTATCCTCTAAAGCCTTTCCCATACGCATAGCACATTGATTACCAAATACACCCTGGTCGCAAACATAGCCGCGCCCAATATGATTTTTCCATAGTGTTGAAAAACATGCTATTAGTGATTTCCTTTTAATTAAATTGAAATATTAGATTATACACAATAATATACTTGCCTTCTGAATTCACGTTTCGCGAGCCGTCGTGGTAGGAATGTCAGTTACCTGACACCCCCCACAGGCAAGTCGACAGAGGGAGCCTCCCTCTCTGCCGCTCTTAGAACCGGACGTAAACCTCTCGATGAAACTCGTGACCACCGAGCCACATCGGTTTGTCTTTATTGTCACGATAGTCTTTGTAATCCAATCTAAAGGGTCAGAGTAATTGATTTTCTGTGGTTTTGAATTTTTTTGACATGGAAAGCTGATGGTTCGATTACCCTAGTTCTATTTTCCTGGCATCCCCAGCATGTTGTGCGATGTGGAAATAACAAACAAGTTTGTTTCTTTAACGACGATGATTACAGAGTTTATCTGGATAAACTTAAATGTGAATTAAACGCTGAAAAACATGGTTAAAATACCGCCGCCTTCAAAGCGCATTCCTTGCCTTCACCGAAAATCCACTTTTCTGAAGCGATCAATGCATTTGATAACGATTTAAATCAAATAGTCCTGATTGCACAGGTTTGTTATCCCGTGCCTCATCCTGAAACCAGTCAGCTTGTTCCCAGAATGTGGGATCGGTACGGCTCACGCCATACTGTTTAACAAATTTTGCATAATCGTCATGGCTGCGAATATTAGCGTAGCGTTGGCTGAAGTCATCAATCTCTGACAGTGCTACGGAGAGAAAGAAATTGGGATAGGAGCCTTCCAGCCAGTTCACTACGGTCATTGTATCCTGTTCGATGTCAGCACGATCCTGTTCATGTTCGTCGGCCAGAAACGAGGTGACATTTTTATAGGCTTTGTTGCGAATCAGAGTGTAGGCGAGGTCTTGTTCCGGCGCGTCGGTTCTGACTCGTACAAAAATCACTTCGGGAAAGGTGTGCAGGTTTTCTCCCTGTAAGCGGGCAATGGCATTCATGGTTTTATCTACCTGGGCTTTGGTGGCGACAGGTAGTGAATTTTTGCAGTTATCAGCCCGGCTACAGCGATTCAGGTTTTGTGCTTGTTGTGTTGTACCCGCGAGGCGGATTTTCAGATATTTGTACAGTGCTTTCTGTGGGTCATCGCTACGTTGGTCATTTACCGCTTCTGTCTTCAGCCATTCCTGTGGTGTGGCAAACAGTTTTTCAACACTTTTGTGTTGGTCCACATACCAGCTATCGCGTATGGCTTTGCGTTGCTTTACGGGTAGAAAGGCCAGAAAATAATCCTCACCTTCCATGCGCAGAAAATCCATGTGGATCCGGGTGCTTATGTGATGCCCGCGGTCGCCGTACACATTGAAACCGGCCACCAGTAAATAATGAATACGTTCAAACAGCGGGTAGTCGATAATCCAGGTGGTTTCCGGGTTTTCGCCCACCAGTCCGTAGGCGACCGAGCCACTATCAGAATGCCGGAAAACAGTTAACGCGGCATTGGGGTTTTTGTCGTCACCATCCCAGATGTAGTTCAGGGCATGGCCGATATTGTGCGTGCCGATGGTTTTGAAGTGGGCCTGTTTACGTTCCATGTAACGTTGCTGTTTTTGCCAGTGGTCGGTCCAGGTGCGCAGCAGATCCAGATTATTACCGCCATCGGCGGGGAGTTGTAAGTTATTGTTCATTTCACCGATGGCGCGTGCATCATCACTGCTTACTGGTTGTTCGGGATCAAGAAACATCACCCAAAACTGATCCTCAATGACATCCAAAGCAATCTGGCCACGACAGGCCGGTCCTTTGATAAAGCCTTCGATAAAAAATCGTGCCTCATCCAGCAAAAAACGGTAACGCGATGTTGCAGGCAGGGCGGCAAAGACCTTGAAGGGATTAGCGGCCAGTTCGGGTTGGTAAGAGGGCAGCGTGTCCACAGTGTAAACCGGTTTTAGAAACAGCTCCCGATACCGTTCCATGCGGCGTGTGGAGAATTCGTAGACGATATGGTTTTTCGCCACGATGCTGGGGTGATAACGCAACAAGCGGTAATAAAAGGGTGCGGTACCGGGGTTATCGAAGGGACGCACTGTGGGAATTTCATCAATGGTTTGTCCAGGTGGCGTGCGTGAACGCACCAGTCGGTAGAATTCCCGCTGTGGTGAACCCGCAAAATGAATATGCGCATGAAACAGATGCTCGTAGAGATAACGGTTGACCAGCCGTTGTTTGTTGGTGGTTCCGTTCAGAAACAGTTCCCAGTGTTTGATTTGTGGTTGTACGGTAGCGGAAGGCGTGGGCGGAGTGGGCGTCGGTGCCCCTTCGGCCAGCCAGGAAACCAGAGTCCGGTATTCCTGTTCTTGCAGGTTAGGCATGGCATAGGGCATGCCCCACAAGGGACGTTTGCGTGCGAATTCATCCATAGCGTCTAACGTCGGGCAGGCTTGCTGATGCTCCGGTTCCAGCGCAAAACTGTCGGAAAATGTCGCTGCATCAGGCTGTGGGTGTTGCTGTTTCAGTAGCAAAGAATGATAAAGCACCGAATTTTTCAGATTGGCCTCAGGGTCATTTTGCGGACTTTCGTTGATCACCGGGTGAAAATTACGGGAACGCCATTGCGCGGTATTTTTGGCATCAATCAATAAGCGGTTCGGCTGCATGGGCGTTACCCGTGACGGGTCGTAAATACTCTCGGTGCTTGCACCGCGCTGCAAGCCTTCAGGGGAAGAGAGTTCCAGTTGGCAGGGTGCGTCGTAGCAGCCATGGCACACTATGCAGCGCCGTTCCAGTACGGGTTGTACCTGATCTTTCCAGGTTGTGGGTTCACTTCGAGCAGCTGCCGCCAGATCAGACTCGATGGATGCCGGCATATCTTTCATCGTAAATCGCGATGTCAGAATTTCGTTGACCAGAAAGCCGGTCAGCAGCACAGCGGAAATCACCAGCAGGTGTTTGCGGGTGATTATTTTGTAACGTCTACTCAATTTTTTATACTCATACAAAATGCAATGTCAATGATCATCGTTCTGAACGTTTAAAAAGTAAACCCATGCAAAGCTATCGGTTTTGCATGGGGTTGGTCAAGTAAACAAACATACCTGACATCAGGTTGTCAGGAGGGCTGGAGTATAGTCGCGTTTCTACATTCACTGATGCAGGAGAGATAGCAATGACTGATATGATGAAACAACACGGTGCCTTTAGTTGGAATGAGCTGATGACCAGCGATGTAAGTGCTGCAAAAACGTTTTATGGGGATATGTTTGGCTGGACGTATGAGGACATGCAGACCAATGACATGAAATATACGATGGCCAAAGAAGGTGAGCAGGAAGTCGCGGGCATTATGGCGATGACACCCGAAGCTGGAGAGATGCCGCCGATGTGGGGTGCTTACGTCACCGTGGACGACGTGGAAGCCAGTGCAAAACAGGCTGAAGCACTGGGTGGAAAAATTCTATTGGCGCCGCGCGATATTCCTGATGTGGGGAAGTTTTGTGTCATTTGTGACCCACAGGATGCTGCCTTGTCTTTGATTACTTATCTCAAAAAATAGGCTTCTGATGCGACGTGCTGACCGGCTGTTTCAAATCGTACAGTTTTTGCGCTCACGGCGTGTGACAACCGCGCGCTGGCTGGCGGAGGTGCTTGAAGTTTCCGAGCGGACGATCTATCGGGATATACAGGATCTGATGGCATCCAATGTGCCGATAGAGGGAGAAGCCGGTATCGGCTACGTGATTCGACAGGGTTATGATTTGCCGCCGTTGATGTTTACCCGGGAGGAAATCACTGCTCTGACGTTAGGCGCACGTATTGTCAACAGTTGGGCAGATCCCGGTCTGGCCATGGCGGCTCAGTCCGTATTAAGCAAGGTTGAAACGGTGCTGCCGGATTCCCTGAAAGGGGAGCTCGACCAGACCCGGTTGTTTTCTCCTTTGGTGAGAATACCGACACAGGTGGCTGTTTTTATGGGGGAACTGCGCAGTGCGGCGGATTGTCGTAACAAAGTCATTATCACCTATACCCGAGCTGATGGTGCGGATTCCAACCGTATCATCTGGCCTTTGGGTTTGTTTTTCTGGGGCACGACCTGGACGCTGGGTGCCTGGTGTGAAATGCGCGAGGCATTCAGAAATTTTCGGTTGGATAGAATTGCAACATTGCAGGTTTGTGAGGAACGATATCCGAATGAACCCGGCCGGAGACTGAAAGACATGATCACATGCGAGAAAAAAAGGATAAATAATAATGAAACGGTGTAAATGGGCGGCGGATGTGGAGCCGTTGTATACAAAGTACCACGATGAAGAATGGGGTATCCCGGTTTTTGATGATCGGGAACTCTTTGAAATGTTGATACTTGAAGGAGCACAGGCAGGTCTTAGCTGGATCACCATTCTTAAAAAACGGGAAAACTACCGCAAAGCGTTTGATCATTTTGATGCTGAAAAAATTGCTCGCTATACCAAGCGAAAGCGCACCAGTCTGTTGAATGATGTTGGCATAGTGAGAAACCGTCTTAAGATAAACGCTGCCATCGGTAATGCAAAATGTTATCTGGAGATACTTGAGGAATATCCGAGTTTCAGCGATTACCTTTGGCAATTTGTTGATGGTAAACCCATTAAAAATCGATGGAAAAGTATGCAGGACGTGCCGGTTACAACTAACGAATCCGATGCCATGAGTAAGGCACTCAAAAAACGAGGGTTCAAATTTGTCGGGTCTACAATTTGTTATGCCTTTATGCAGGCAGTCGGTATGGTTAATGACCATACGACAGATTGTTTTTGTTACAAGGCTAAGTGAACAAGAAAAATAAACATACCGGGATGTAAAATGAGTTTGCTGAAACAAAAAAATATGCCACAACCGGACCTCGGTTCTATCACATTAAATAGCGAAAGGCTTATGCTGTCTCCTGTATCACGTGCCTTTGTCGAGGATATATTTAACGAATTTACCGCTGATATTACGCGTTACATGATGCCAAAACCCGCTGGAAATGTTGATGATATTTGCACGTTCATTGATATCAGTAGAGAAAAGATGATAGCAGGGGATCAATTGGTGATGGCTATTCTGGAAGCTGAAACCGTGCAGTTTTCAGGTGTTTGTGCGATTGACGGAAAAGAGCAGGGAGTGACAGCTGAGCTGGGTGTCTGGCTAAAAAAGAGCGCGCAGGGAAAAAAGCTAGGGCGTGAAGCTGTTACACTTTTAGTGCAATGGGCAAGAGACAACTTGGTGCTGTCCCATCTCACTTATCCTGTCGATAAAAATAACCTATCGAGTCGAAAGATCGCTGAGTCATTGGGTGGTGTTGTTGTTTCTGAAAG
>Ga0316202_10001350_pt1 | contig 19417 bp, 10 predicted proteins | sample 3monrhotite_MG_FD_204934 | JGI IMG/M metagenome (GOLD analysis project Ga0316202, IMG submission 204934) | Microbial mat bacterial communities from mineral coupon in-situ incubated in ocean water Damariscotta River, Maine, United States -... | ecosystem: Environmental > Aquatic > Marine >... | reverse complement strand
CAACCGCTTCCCTGCCGTTAACGGCGAGATCAACGTTGTATCCCCAGCGAATCAATTGCTTTTGGTGAAGTCTGCGAATGGCGGGGTCATCTTCAGCGATGAGTATTTTCATTTTTCAGAATCCTTTCTTGTTGGTGGGGCGGTTAATGCCCAATTTTCGGGTATATCGGGCTTGTGAGACATTCCCTCTGCGTTTCCTGAGATTACTAGCAAGTCTATTTGAAAAATCCATTCTCATATGTAAACATACCTAATGGTTCACAAGTGAACTAGATTAGTTGTAATCACCCTCACCAGACTGGAAAATGCCCAGCAAAATACAACTATCGCCACATTAGAGCGAGTATGTAAGGCGCTCAAATGTGATATCGGCGACATATTCAAGGTTTTGTAAATATAAAAAACTGGGGATTAGCAAATCCACACTTTATCGGCTCGAAGGAGCAGACCAAAACACGACGTTACGAACAATTGCAAACACGGTTGAATTGCTCGGCTGCTGAGCTTCTTGACAGGCATTCCGGGAATGAGTGAAGTGAGCAGGGTGCGTTTTACGCACCAAAATGATTTAAACCGTTAATCATCTTGATGTCTGTACCAATATTTTCGTGGCGCATAAATGCGCCCTACCAGACTGCACCTTCTCCCTGGCGGCAAACAATTGCTCTCGGCCAACAACAACGGCACCCTGAGATGGTAGCATTGCCACTCAGGTCAGAATTAAACGCAGCGTCAACAAAGAACGGGTAACCTTCGATAAAATCCGACGTACTCGGTTTGCCGAAATCATTAATTCCCTGGCCCGAAATCCTTGCCTCGGCAACACGCACAAGGGAGAAACCAGAGGGAGGAGGCATGCTCGTAGCGTCGATGACCCCATCATCTACAAAATCGATGAAGGTAAATTGACCGTGTTAGTGGTTAAAACCAGTCATCACCCAAAAAACTGTCGATAGGTAAAACATGGACCAAAACATCTTCATTCTTTTGCTCGTTGCCATCTTCTCGGCTGGAGTCGGTGGCTGGATAATATATTTCCGATTGCATCGGCGTATCGCCGCACTCTCTGAAAAAAACACCGAACTCAAAACCACGCTGGAAATGGAGCGTGCCGCGCAAACAGATAAACTCGCTTCACTCAAACAGGCACAGGAACTGGCGCGTAGCCAACTCACTGAAACCTTCGGCCATCTATCCAGTCAAGCACTAAAACAAAACAACGAAGAATTTCTGAAGTTGGCGCAGGAAAACCTTAAACAGTTTCAAAACAAGGCACAGGGTGAGTTCGCGCAAAAAGAACAGGCCATCGACAACCTGATAAAACCCATCAAAGCCGCACTGGAAAAAACCGAAAAACAGATTCACAGCATGGAACACGAGCGTAAGGAAGCCTACGGCGCACTCACGCAGCATCTGGAGACCATGACCCAAACCCAACAAGCGTTACAGGGTGAAACACGCAATCTGGTGAAAGCCCTAAGACGCCCCGAAGTCCGTGGCCAATGGGGTGAGATGACGCTCAAGCGTCTGGCCGAACTCGCAGGCATGGTAGAACATTGTGATTTTTACGAGCAGGAACACACCCAAACCGAAGACGGTGCCATGCGCCCGGACATGATTGTGCGTATGCCCGGCGGGCGTGAAATTGTCGTGGATGTTAAAACCCCGCTGGATGCCTATCTCTCTGCAGTAGAAGCCACCGATGAAAAAGAGCGGGAAGTACATCTGGCACGCCATACCAAAAATGTGCGCAAACGAGTACAGGAATTGGCCATCAAGGGCTACTGGAATCAATTTAAAAACTCACCGGAGTTTGTTGTGCTATTTATTCCCGGCGACCAGTTTTTAAGCGCCGCTCTGGATAATGACTATTCATTGTTAGAAGATGCCATGCAGCAAAAGGTGATTCTCGCTACGCCCACCAGCTTTGTCGCATTGTTACGTGCAGTGGCATACGGCTGGCGACAGGAATCTCTTGCGGAGAATGCGCAACACATTCGGGAAGTGGGCGAAGATCTTTACGCTCGATTGGCAACATTTGCAGAACATCTCAGCAAAGTCGGCAAAAATCTCAACAACTCGGTACAACATTACAACAAAGCCGTGGCCTCATTTGATACCCGCGTACTACCCGGCGCACGCAAATTTACCGAAATGGGTATTTCAAGCAAAAAAACCGTGGAAAATATTGATCAGATTGAAACGACAACGCGTAATATTGAGATACAAAGCAGCACACCACAAAACAGTAACACTGATGAAAAAACACCTGACCCGTAGGTATAATGCTAAAAGGTGCCAACAGACAACATTTGTTGTTCGTCATATTTGAGGGACTATTCGATGGGAAATTCACTTTTTGAACAATTAAAAAAAACCGGCCTGGTGGATGATAAAAAAGCGAAACAAGCGAAACACAGCCAATATAAAAACAAGAAACAAAAAAGTAAAAAAGGTGCGCCGACTCAAATAGATGAAGCAACGTTGCTGGCCCAAAAAACACTCGCTGAAAAAGTTGAACGCGATCGTCAACTGAATCAGGAAAAAAAGGCGGAAGCCGAACACAAAGCCATTACCGCGCAGATTAAACAGCTGATCGAAACCAACCGGATTGCGGATGGTGGCGGTGATGTCATTTATAACTTTACCGATGCCAACGTGGTAAAACATCTTTATATTTCGCAGCAGGCGCACACGCACCTTATCGCTGGCCGTTTGGCTATCGCCAAACTCGGAGACGCTTACGAACTGGTTCCCGTACCTGTCGCAGAAAAAATAATACAACGCGACGAGCGTTGTATTATTTTATGTGAGTCTGCTACCAAGACTACTGAACTCCCTGAGAATGATCCATATGCGGACTATAAAATTCCGGATGATTTAATGTGGTAAAAGACAAATCCAGACCATAAAAAATCCACTTGGAAAGATCAAGCCAATCTATATTTTCAGGAAACATGGTATATATAACAGGAATGCTATCAGGGTCAGCTGGGTCAGTTCCAGCCAGCCGTTCATCACCATTCAACACACCGTCTTCATCACGGTCTAACGCAATGCGCATACCCGATCCTGGAGGCGTGCAAGTATAGGTAATGTTAACGCCATACTTCGCTTTTTTACGCAATGCGGCATCGGTGATTGCTCCTTTGTACAGAGTATCTCGTGCAAAAGTACCATCATTCTGATAAAGAAAGCCTTTCCGGTTTTTTTGCGCAACCAAGTCACATTCGCCAAGACTGGCTCTTGCAATCATGAGATCAATGCGCGGACCAACGATGTCACCATTACCTTCCGTCAAGGTAATCTGTTGCCCCATAATGGGAAAGAAATTGCTTGGAAATACCATCAGATACTGTTCAAGATTACGTCGTATTTCCATTCCTTCAGGAGAAACCGGTAGCACATCATCATTACCCGGGTCCAATGGCGTCACCGTACCCGGCGCACGCGGTAAGAAACCATTGGTGTTGTGGAAACGGAATACCGTATCTGCAGCGCCTTCTTGAGTGTAACCAAAGCCTTTGATTTGATCACCCATATGCATATTGTCATTCCCAAAAAAGAGATGATTGAAGATTTTCTGGGAATCTTCCGGCACCTCCGGGTCCCAGGCAGGGTCCATTCCGGTAATGGGATCATCTGCCAGATACTTGCGACTGTTAGGCATACCAAACATGCCCACCTTGTTGTACTGATTACGCAAATGGGGAACCGTCAAAAACTGTTGAATAAAGGCAAAGGTGTTTCTCGTATTAGTACCGAAAACACCCGGCTTATCGGTGAAATCTTTATTGAAATCACGGTCAACGACATGGCAACCACTGCAATGAAATCCGGTGTCGGCCATTTTCGTGGGATCAAAAAAGAAATCCTCACCCGCCTGTTGAGCAGGTGTCAGAGAATCATCTAGGTGACGAATCGGGTTTGCCGGGTACATCAACTCCAATGCGAAGTCAGTGAACTCATCCATGGCTTCTGTAGACAATGGCGTACTACGCCCCTGAAGCCCTACAAAAGTATTGTTGAATTTGGAAAAAGCCAAACGCTCGTTGTAGATACCCATGTCAGGTTGTACGTTGCTTTCCTGAGAACCATCGGCTTCCAGATTGCCTCCCGTCTGATCACCACGCCAGTGCATCGCGCCATGGTTGGCCATGCCGCGCATACTCTGCGTGATCATTGGGCCTTTAACCGGTGCAAAATGCGGGCTTATGGGCAGACCAAAATCTTCATGATTAATGACCAGATCACTGGGGCCGCCAGGATAATCAGCAGCACTGGGGTTTAATACCACGTTGCCACTGGGGTCACCCAAAGACCAAGCCAATTGATCCATATCACCGAACACGTGACACAATGCACAAGAGCTGTCGCCGTGGCTGGAAGTCAGCGATGCGTCGTAGTGATATTTTCGACCGATGACAATATGTGCAGGCTCGGGGTTATACATTGTTATGTGAGAAATTTCTGTATGAGTATTAACATCAACAACTGAAATAGCATTGTCAAAACGTGTTAACACATACAAAAGATTATCTTTTTCATTCAACACAAGGCCAGCAGGGCCACCACCACTTAATTGAATTTGATTGGCAAGATCAGGAACAAACGTATTATTTTCTAATTTGGCCGTATCAAACACACCCACTTTTCCTGAACCAAATGCAGCAACATACAAGGTTTTGCCATCACTGCTAATGGCCATGTCCATCGGCTGCGCCAATGATCTGGCATTTTTATCATTGGGCAAATCATCACAACAAATGCTGTAATCAATATGTTTATTCAAATGCACCGGAGTTACATTGCCAGCATCCAGCACAGTAATCCGGCTTTCGGCAAAATGTCCATTGAGGGTTGTATAGTCAGCTGCTGCGGCATCCGCTGTTGCAGGCAACGTATTGGCAGGCCCGGTAAAACGCTTCAGGTTTAATGCTTCGGTATTGGTAACATAAACCTTGCCGCTCACCGGATTGCTGATCATGTTAAAAATAATGGTACCGACACCAGAGATCGCTTCGATTTCCACGGGCACATCGGCATCAGCATCAATCACAAACACATCGTTATCCGGCAGGTTAAAGTTAACCAAGTGATCCCAAACCGTACCGGCTTCATCAACCCAGTGTTCACCATTGTGCTGAACAATCAAACCGGTTAAAGGCTGCATATTGCCTGCGATATCGGTCATGTGTGCTTCTGGTACGCCATCACCATTGGTGTCCACATTCAAGCTGGCCAGTGGAACACCGCCATTGTCAGTTACGACTGTTTCCGTTATAACCGTTGTTTTATTGCCTGTTTTAAAACCAGCGGCATACACTTTGCTACCATCAGCAGAAACGGTTAACGCACGAGGGGAGTCTGTAAACAGGGTAATAATGGTCAGCGGAGTACCACCCAGGCTTGTATCATTATCTACCGCATTGGCATCAAAAACCCAGACATCGGCACGACCGACTCCCGGCGTGGTTAATGCTGGGTCAACTGGCGAATTCTGGCCACGGTGAGCGGTCGTAATAAATGCACGATTGTTATGTTCTCCCGCAAAAACAATATCCATGGGTTCATCCCCCACCAACAACGTTTTAATAACCTGCTTGGTATCATGGCCGACATTGACAATACTGATACTGTCAGAAATGCTGTTGACGACCCAAACTTCATCGTTATTGCGTACGGCAAGTGCGACGGGCTCCATTCCCACCAGAATGGAGCGCTTGTGATTCAGTATGCCGTTTTCTTCAATTCTGAATATTTCCAAACGATTGTCCGGCGTATTTAATGCGAACAATTTTTTGCCATCCGGTGACATCGCCAAAGGACGCACCTGCCCGGACTCAAAGAGTGTGTAAGAGCTGCTGGAAAACACAGCCGGAACTAACAATAATTGCATTGCAATGACAAATAGCAATGACTTACCTCTACGATCAAACATTTACAAACCTCCTGTATACAAACCATATCCAGGAATGATTAAAAATTAGCCATTCCGACATACCGCTATTAACCAAACACCTGCCTCGCTATATTCATAGCAGAGCTTTTACCCAAAAACCCATTACTCAATATAATGAAAATATCCTGGGTAAAATTTTTCAGGGAAATTTTTTTACTCGAAAAGCACGCTGTATTTGCGCTCGCCACTCCAGCGGCACACCGGCAATTTCAGCATAATCCTGCCAGTTTGATACTACCTGCTGCACCTCCTGGATAATGGCCTCGGCACGCCCTCGTTTCATCGCTGCCGTTTTTGCACAGGCTTTGAAATCATCCAGGACGAAGTTATCGCGCTTGCCATTGAGTGTCATTTGATGACTGGCTGTCCAACTGCCCGTGGGATTAAAACTGAACGTGATATCAAAGACCGGTGACAGCGACCAGTTGCCAGATTTATCCATCAGGAAGGCAATATTTTTAACGTGGTCATCCTGATTGCGGGCAACGATGTTAAACACCATGCGCCGGAACTGCTCTTCGATAGCCTGCATGGGCAACGCCAACTGGCGAATCACCAGCAGTGCCTGTTCGTAGCTGTACGCACCCGCCAGATTAAAATCAAAGTGCGCCAGCGCACACAAAGATTGCATGTGGTATTTTTCGCCATTGGCCAAACGATCAAAACGCCGCGTCATAAAATGTTGTCGGTTGTTTTCCTCGAACAAACGACAGTCGCTGATGTCAATGCCACAATCCTTTGCCATGAGGTAATAGGCGTATTCGATCACCCCAAAATCCTGTGGATCTTCCAGCTCCTTATCCCGGTTACCCACAACGCCATCAAACTTCAACAGCCAGTATTCAAAGCCCTCACCTGCTGGAACCTGCCCAGAGCGCACTTCATTGCTGGTCGGGTTCCAAGCAATCACCGCCTTGGCCCGAGCGCCACCCGCAGAGGTGCCTACACGTAGGATATCGGCCAGAGCCTGCTCTTTCCCCGCATCTTCAAAAGAAGCACGCAGATTATTGCGATGACTGAGTACCTGCGACGCCAGCTCAACCAGCATATCGATTTGTATCTGGCTTGCCTGCTGCGCCTGCGGACCAATGGCGGGCGTAAATTCCAGCGCTCCCATGCCCCGCTCCCCCGTGTAACACAGACGCTCCAGCGCATTAAAAGAGTCCGGCTGCCGTCCCCGGGTGGCCAACCAAGCATCGATCAATGTATTACCAAATTTGTCTGGCAAGGAATCTGCCAGCAAACCCGGCAAACCGTGAAATGTCTGCCGGGACAGCTCAGGAAAACGGTAAACGCGGCTGGCCAATGGCATCATCAACGGCGCGATTTCAATCCCACTGCTAATAAAGGCGGGATCATATTCAAAACTGGCAACTTCGTCGCCATCAACCAGCGACACCGCCCCAATACTGCGCCCCCATAATCGCACCTCGGTAACGCGGCTCATGTATCGTCGTCCCAGGACCATGACTGCGGTTCTTTAGTGCGATTCGCCTGCCGCTGTCCGGAGGCACGCTGCCGCACCTTGCCTTTTTGTCGGAGTAAATCCATGGGGCTCGGCTGAGCATCGGGCAGTACCAACTCCAGGTTCGGCAACAGTTCCAGCACCCGGAAAATACGGATAAGGCTGGACATCTGCGCCGAAGCGCCAGCCTCAATACGCTCCACCGTGCGCTTGGCAACACCCGCCTGTTCAGCCAGATTCCCTTGTGTCAGTTGCAATTCAAGCCGACGACGCGCAATGCGAACCCCCAGTTCGGAGAGAATCGCTTCATCGGTAAACAATCTGGAAATTTTCACAGCCATACCTTTAGGTGCATTAGACGCGTTGATCCGTTAAATGGACATTTATCACGATACATAGCGCTTTATAGCCTATACCTACCAACAAATCAATTCGTCACTATTGACGAATTAATAGACATACCCATATTTATTCGCCACCTTTGACGAATTATCAACAGCAATATATTCAGATTGATTATGATGACACCAAGAACTGTTGGAATTTCATTTTCTAAGCAACCAATCGCAAAATCCGAACGCAATAAACCCCATATTGAAAAATTAAATGAAACCTTTTTTGAGGGAGTGAGCGTTCATTATATGCGTTCCAGGGAAATATCGCATAACAGGGATTAGAGGGCCACCTTTCTAACTATAATAATCCATACCATCAACCGATCATGCGTTTTTCAACGGCTTGAAAGAGCACACATACTCATATTGAACAACTTATATTCAACGAGGGAAACAACATGCTGATCAGGAAAAATACACATTTTATAGCATACTACAAATGGTTAGGATTACTCATACTAACATTATTCGTACCTGCTTGTTCAGACAATAATTCCATCCCTGAGAGCTCAGAGCCGATTTCGGAAAAACTGACGCAACGCGTCCCATTAGCAGCTTTGCGTTTGCAAAAGGCTAACGATTGTGGTGAATTAAAAAATTACGTATCCACATCATTGATCAAACGCTATACATCAATTCCACGCCACAGTTATTACAGCTGTTCTTCGGGTGGCGGCGGCGCAGCACCTACTCCCATCACTAACGATGAAACCAATTTGTCCGGCGACGCAACCGACGATTCTTCACGCACACCCACTGATGTTTCCGATACCAATAATCAAGTCGCGGGCGTTAATGAAGGTGATATTGTAAAAACAGACCAACAAGGCAATATGTACATTCTTAGTGGTCGGCACTTTATTGTTGCCAAAGGATTCCCTCCCCACGACTTAGGTACACTGGCCAAAATAGACCTGGGCGCACACGGTTTAAACCTCTTCCTCGACAAAGAAAATCAACGGGTGACTATTTTAGCCCGATACAGCGAACCTGTTTACGTTACCGACGATACAGCCTCAGCATCGGACGAAAGTCTCACTGTGATTTATCCAGAGCCCGGTCGTGATTACACGACCGCTATTTTTTATGATATCTCCACCCCAAGCGAACCTGAAGTCATTGAGCAAATTCAAATGCGCGGCCATTTCCGGGAAGGGCGCCGGATCGAAGACCGTTTACACTTAGTGTCTAGTCATTACCTTCAGACTGACACGCTGTATAAAGACTCTGAATTTATTGACTTGCAGAAAAAATTTAACGATACGGTAAACGCCGTTAAATGCGATACACCCAATGGCGAAGTCGAAAACAATCCCGCTGTAATACAAGCACAAAAAAATCTCAGTGAAAAAATTGAAAACATTATCAATGCCATTGATCCCACAGATTATTTACCGGATGCCAAGCGCATCATTGGTGATACATCCGAACCTGTTCCTTATCTCGCTTGCAACGACATCAATCATCCTGAAGTCAACATGAGTCTTGGATTACAGATCATAACCAGCATCGACACTGATGGAGCCAATCTCGCAGCAACCGGCATTATCAACAACAGTCACATTGTCTATGCCAGCAAAAACAACTTCTATCTCGCAGAAAACAGTCAGAATTGGTGGTGGATACTACCCAATAATGAATGGCCGACATCCCAGTCAGTGATCTATAAATTTGCCATTTCAGAAAATGCACCAAGCTATGTGGCCACAGGTCGTGTAGATGGGTATATCAACAATCAATTCAGTTTGAGTGAGCATGAATATGACGGCAAAGGCATGCTCCGCATTGCAACCACGCAAGATGATTTTTTCCGCGTTGACGACGGCGACAATTCTGAATGGCAACGCGTGCAAACCAATCATTTATCCATACTGGACGACGATGGTGCTGGCCAACTCAACATCGTAGGCGAAGTGCGTAATTTTGCGCCCGACGAAAATATTCGAAGCGCACGTTTTATGGGCGAACGCGGCTTTGTCGTCACATTCCGAAATGTTGACCCATTGTTCACTTTTGACCTGAGCAACCCGGCCTCCCCGACAATCCTCGGCGAACTCACTATCCCGGGATTCAGTACTTACATGCACCCATATGATGACAATCACCTTGTTACCATTGGCCGTGCAGGTGGTGAAGACGGTATCGGTGTCGGCTCTGGCATGCAACTGCAATTAGTGGATGTTAGCGACATGAGCAAACCGGAAGTGATTCATAAATTCACACCAGACATGCCCGAAAGCTGGTCCTGGAGTGCTGCCGAATACGACCACAAAGCGTTTACCTTTTATAAGCCAGCAAACTTGTTAGCCATCCCCCTACAGGTTTCACCCGCCAACGCTAAAGAGTATTTCAGCGGCGTTGCGGCTTACGAAATCAGCTTAACATCCGGTTTTAAAGAACTAGGCAGAGTTGATCATTCAGACTTGGCTTTTGATTATTATTGCCGGGAAGAATCATCTTTAGCCGCTCCTTATGTAGAAGATTGTCGCAATGGATGGTACGTGCAATGGGCAGCACCACGACGTTCAGTGGTGATGACAGACACCGAAAACGTCTACCTTTATACCATTTCGGACATAGGATTAAAGGCAGTATCTACTCAGGATTTATCCACAACACTGGGCAGCATCGTTTTTCCACCACAACCCTACCCGTGGTGGTATTACGGTTACAATGGTCGCGGTATCGCTGTAACAGATCAGACCACCGATACTGTGCTTGAAGCCAACTAAAGCATTTATTCAGACAGCGTTTTTGTACGGCCACGGCGCCTTAAAAGAGCAAGCTATGCCCCATTTTAAACTTGGGGCATAGTTTGTGTTGGTGGTCGTTTTTTTCACAACAAATATCCTGAAAAGCTCAGTTGGATTTGGATGCGAAAAAGCTATACAAGATGTTGATATGCATAACACGTTCAAAAACGGCGTAGTCACCTATTCCTTACCCTTGCCAGCTTTGTTTTTATTTTGTGTATGTATTTTGAACCTCTTGCGGCGTTCTTCAGGTGTATATTCCTCGATTTCATCAGGGAATAATTCAGCATCAGATTTTTCAAGCAAATCTTCACTTCCCGATAAAACACCCACCTCATCGAAGTCAGCAGGCTGATAATTTTCACCAAAAGTATCTTTAATATCTTTGGCTGACTGTTCTTTAAGCCACACCTTAAATTCAGGCGTTCCTTCAGGCGGTCGGTTTGATTTTTTTTCAGTCATGTCAAATCTCTATAGCAAAAGTTACCTTCTAGCACCGATGGCCTTTTTCCTTTGAGCTAGCAGTTGGGAATATAACCGTGCAGGATGCGTTTTACATATCAATATGTACATATGACACAAAAAATATGTACGTATTGCAGGTGTATTATTCCTACACATCGCTTACTATACTCGCCGTTATTTAAATGATAATTGCGTAAACTGGAAGAAAAAGCCTCTATTAAAAAGGGCATTCCCGTTTTGTGTTGTCACAATTATTTCTGATAACAATCTTTACCACACAGTCTTTACTACGCACTTGCAACAGCGCGTCTTCCGCAATGCGTGTTTAGGCCCGTGGTTAAAAAAAGAGCATATCCCAAAGTCTAGCCGGACAGATTGGCGCTGTCCGCCTTGCAAAAACAGAATCGACGCTCAAGTGACGATATTTTAGTCACAAACTGAGCTTCGTTAGCCAGAAGAAGAAAGTATTGAACAGGGAATAAGGAAATAAACGATGGAGCGTTGCTTTCATGCACTTGTCAGCGTGTTTGTTCTGACATTGTCAATCACAGGTATCACTCAGGCAGACCAGCTCGCACTCCCGGGCACCGATATTATTGCGCCGGTAGTGACACAAAATAATCATGTGAGCACTATTGCCGCAGGTGAAGATCACCAAATTCTCGTTACCGTCACCGACAATATGGCCCTCAAAAGCGTCACCCTTTTTCACCGTGGTGTCGGCCATAGCGAATACCAAGCCATAACCATGCGCAACGTGACGGATACCGACGATTATGTGGTGACTATCCGTGCTGACCAGATAAGTGTTGAGGGTCTTGAATATTATATTCAGGCCGCCGACTCAGCAGGTAACACGCTGTTACATGGTTATGCCTTCTCGCCAGTCATCATCGCCATTAAGCCTCCGGTTGCTGATACAACGCTGACGGCTTCAACCGACCCCCAACCAAAACCCGCAAAAGAAACATCCTACAAAAAATGGTTATGGATCGGCTTGGGTGCGCTGGCCGTTGGTGCCATTGCTGCTAGCGGCGGTGGCGGTGGCGGTGGCGGTGGCGGCGATGACAACAGACCCGAACAACCCTCCATCACCGTCAACGCACCAGTACCTCTCCCCTGATATCACCCAGCGTTGTTATTGATCCCGGAATTTTCCTCATTTTTAGAGACTCTTTATGAATACAACGGCCTTTTCTGTCCTGTTGACCCGCTTTAAAACATTGGTTTTTTTTGCATTCGTTGTTGTTGTCACCAGCGCCTGCACACAAGGCAGTTCCACCGTGACGGCCCAACAATCAGACGGTGGTGGCATTGTCGTACCCGCTGCCTTACGCAGCCTGCCAGCAGGCAGCGAACTGACCGCCTATATCCGAGTCGATGATGGTGAACGTCAGCCAATGACCATCGCTGACGACAACGCCTCCATCCAGCTAACGGGTATCTCCCAAGGCAGCCATACCTTTATTATTGAATTTGAATACATTTCCAACAACTCCCCCGGCAACCCCATCATATTGGCTCGTGCCAGCAAAACAATTGATGTGGGGCCCGGCGACAACCCCCTCGACATTCTCGAATCAGATTATGAGACTGACAGCTTTGATGAAGATGGTGACGGCGTATCGAACCTGAAGGAAATCTCAAACGGCAGCAACCCCTTTGCCAGCATTACCGTCTCAGCCATCAGTGGCAACACCGCCGAAGATGGCACTACTGCCCTGTTCACTGTGGTGCTTACCAGCGCGCCAACAAATGATGTCAATATCGTTATCAGCAGCTCCGACACCAGTGAAGGCAGTGTTGACCAGGACAGCATCAACTTTGACGAGAATAACTGGAGCACCCCTCAAACCGTTACCGTTACGGGTATTGATGATGATTTTGCGGACGGCGACAGTGATTACAGTGTCATAATCTCCGCAGCAACATCACTGGATACCGACTACGATGGGCTTGATCCCGTAGATATCAATCTCATTAATCACGATGACGACACCGCCGGATTTACGGTCAGCGCCCTCTCCGGCAATACGACTGAAGCAGGTATCAGTGCCACCTTCACATTGAGCCTTACCAGCATGCCCAGTGACGATGTCAGCATTGAGGTCAGCAGTTCCAATATCAACGAAGGCGTGATTGACACACCCTCCGTCACCTTTACTCCCGGTAACTGGCACACTCCCCAAACGATGACCATCACCGGCATCAATGACAATCTGATCGATGGCAACCAGTCCTATACTATCCAGTTTACCGCCGCGACATCTGACGACAGTCTTTACGATGGTCAAAGCCCTACCGATGTTCAGGTGACTAACGTTGACGACGACAGCGCCGCTTTTAACATCAGCCCCATCAGCGGGAACACCGGTGAAAATGGCAGCACCGCCACGTTTAGCGCACAACTGACCACACAACCCACCGCAGCCGTTACTATTAAGATCACCAGCTCAGATACCGACGAAGGTGCCGTCAGTCATGCCTCCATTGTTTTTAATTCAAGTAACTGGAATATTGCCCAAATCATTACCGTTACCGGTGTGGATGATGCCGTCGATGATGGTGACCAGTCCTATGCCATCAATCTGGCCGCCGCCACATCAACGGATACTGATTATGGCGGGCTCACCCCTGGTAATGTCACCGTCAGCAATACTGATAACGACGATGCGGGCTTCATTATCAGCCCCATATCGGGTGATACCGCAGAAGATGGCACCACCACCAGTTTCACTGTTGCTCTGAGCAGTGCGCCAACCGCCAGCGTTACCCTTGGCATCACCAGTAGCGATGTCAGCGAAAACACCGTTACTCCATCCTCCATCACTTTTGATGCAAACAACTGGAATACCGCTCAAACCCTTACCGTCACCGGCGTGGATGACGCTATCGATGATGGCAATCAAACCAGCACGATTCTTCTGGCCGCCGCCACATCCACCGACTCTGGTTACAATGGCCGAAAACCTGCCGATGTGAGTGTGACAAATACCGATGACGACGGACCGCCTTCAGTTACCCTGAGCATCGATAATGCCACCCTGGCCGAAACAGGCGGAATAGCCACCCTCACCGCCACATTAACGGGCGTATCCGCGCAAAATATCATCGTGAATCTGGGTTATAGCGGCACATCAAGTCGTGGAAATGACTACAGCGCATCAAACAGCATCAGCATACCGGCCGGTAATACAACGGGAACAGCGCTCATCAATGCGCTACAAGACAGCCTCGACGAAGACAATGAAAGCATTGTGGTCGATATTAACAACGTGACCAACGGCATCGAATCCGGGACGCAAAGGATAACCGCCACCCTGACCGATGATGACCAGCAGCCCAGTGTCACACTGAGCATCAATACCGCATCACCACTGGCCGAAACCGCAGGCACCGCCAATCTTACTGCCACATTAAGCGAAGTGTCGGGACGCCCGGTGACGGTCAACCTGACTTACACCGGCACGGCCACCGCCGATGTCGACTACGCCAAAACTGACGCCATCATCATTCCTGCCGGGAGCACCTTTGCCCAGATAACCTTAACCGCCATTGATGATGCACTGGATGAAATCAATGAAACCGTCATCGTTGACATCAGCACCGTCAGCAATGGCGTTGAAATTACCGCCGAGCAAGTGATGGCCAGCATTACGGATGATGATATCCCGCTAGTCACCTTTATGACGGCTGAACAGAGTGTGGCCGAAGGCGAAGGTGCCGGTACGGTCACCCTGAGCGTATCATCAGATCAGGCACCCGCATCCGATATTTCTGTTGCCTTTACGGTAACAGGCACCGCGACAACGGGCGCTGACCATGATCTGGTTAATGGCGAAATAATCATACCCACCGGCCAGACCACAGGCACAACGAGTTTTAGCGTTCAAAATGACAACACCGTTGAAGCCAATGAAACCATCATCGTCACCCTGAGCAACCCGGTTAACGCCACACTGGGTAGCACCACCGTACACACCGTCACCATTACCGACAATGACAACCCCGGCTTTATCGTAGGCTCCATCAGTGGCAACACCACCGAAGAAGGCACCACAGCCACCTTCACCGTGGCATTGCTCAGCTCACCCGTTGCCGATGTCAGCATCAGTATCAGCAGTTCAGACACGACGGAAGGTACAGTCGACAAAGCCTCGCTCACATTCTCTGCCGCTAACTGGAACATGGCGCAAACTATCACCGTAGCGGGGTTTGATGACGGCATCGTCGATGGCGATCAAAACTACGCCATTATTCTGGCTGCTGCCACATCCGGTGATGGCAATTACAACGGCCTCAAACCCGATAATGTCACACTCACCAATATCGACAAAAACTTACCGCCATCTGCCAGTAGCGTCAGCATTGTTGATGAAAATGCAGGCAGTGCCGTGGTGGGTGACCGCCTCATCGGCAACTACACATATGCAGATGTAAATGGTGATGCTGAAGGCACCTCCACCTACCGCTGGTTACGTAACGGTGCGGCCATTGGTGGCGCACAAGCCTTAACTTATACCTTGGTCGCCGCCGACAGCGGCCAGATCATTAGCTTCGAAGTCACCCCCGTGGCAGCAACGGGGGTCTCAACCGGTGTGGCGGTAACGTCCAGTGGCATAACCGTTGACCTGAACGCAGCAGTGCTCTCGCTTAATTTCGGTATCAAGCAACTGCAATTCAGCTGGCCGACGGTGACTAACGCCACCTATTACCGGTTGATGGAAAACCCTGATGGCAGCTCCGGCTTTACTCAGCGGGGTGTGGATATCACCACCACCTCAAGTACGGTGGATATTGCCGTGCATCGTCAGGATTGGGGCAATGCCCGGTATTTATTGCAGGCCTGTAATAATAATCTTTGTAGCAACTCCAACGAGGTGAGTACGCTGGGAGGGGTGTTATCGGCTATTGGGTATGTTAAGGCTTCAAATGCTGAGGCTAATGATTGGTTCGGCATATCAGTGGCTTTGAGCAGCGATGGCAATACCCTGGCAGTGGGGGCTTGGGGGGAAGATAGTAATGCCACTGGCATCAGTACCGATGGAGCCGGTGAGGCGGATAATTCAGCCAGCAATGCCGGAGCGGTGTATGTGTTTAGCCGCAACAGCGGTAGCTGGTCCCAGCAGGCCTATGTTAAGGCCTCCAATACTGGGGTTAGTGATGAGTTTGGCAGATCAATGGCCTTGAGCAGCGATGGTAATACCTTGGTGGTGGGGGCTTTACACGAAGACAGCAATGCCAGGGGCATCAGCACCGATGGAAGCGGTGAGGAGGATAATTCGGCAGCGAATGCCGGGGCGGTGTATGTGTTTAGCCGCAACAGTGGTAGCTGGTCCCAGCAGGCCTATGTCAAGGCCTCCAATTCTGAGGCTGGTGATCTGTTCGGCTACTCAATGGCTTTGAGCAGCGATGGCAATACCTTAGTGGTGGGGGCTCTGGGGGAAGACAGCAATGCCGGAGCAGTGTATGTGTTTAGTCGCAATAGTGGTAGCTGGTCCCAGCAGGCCTATGTCAAGGCCTCCAATTTTGAGGCTGGTGATCTGTTCGGCCGCTCAATGGCTTTGAGCGGCGATGGTACCACCTTGGCAGTAGGGGCCAATTCAGAAGACAGCAATGCCACCGGTATCAGCACCGATGGAACCGGTGAGGACAATAATTCAGCATCCGAGGCCGGAGCGGTGTATGTGTTTAACCGCAACAGTGGTAGCTGGTCCCAGCAGGCCTATGTTAAGGCCTCCAATGCTGAGGCTGCTGATTGGTTCGGCAGATCAATGGCCTTGAACAGCGATGGTAATACCTTGGTGGTGGGGGCTTTACACGAAGACAGCAATGCCAGGGGCATCAGCACCAATGGAAGCGGTGAGGAGGATAATTCGGCAACGAATGCCGGGGCGGTGTATGTGTTTAGCCGCAACAGTGGTAGCTGGTCCCAACAGGCCTATGCTAAGGCCTCCAATGCTGAGGCTGATGATCGGTTCGGCCGCTCAATGGCTTTGAGCAGCGATGGCAATACCTTAGTGGTGGGGGCTCTGCGGGAAGACAGCAATGCTATTGGCATCAGTACCGATGGAACTGGTGAGGAGGATAATTCAGCAAGCTGGGCCGGGGCGGTGTATGTGTTTGGCCGCGATGGTGGTAGCTGGTTCCAACAAGCCTATGTCAAGGCCTCTAATGCCAAGGCAGATCATCGGTTCGGCAATTCTGTGTCCGTGAACAGTGATAGCAGTACTCTGGCTATGGGGGCCGAAGGTGAAAGAAGTAATACCATCGGCATTACCCATGGTGCAGATGCTACAGGTGCAGATAACAGCGTACCTTTTGCCGGGGCGGTGTATTTATATTAGATGTTGGACAATCACCGAACATGTCTGTAATCAAAAAGCCTCATTGATTTAAAATATTATTTCAGTGTCTCTTCTTGCTCCCACATGTCTCAGACTTGTTCCACCCAGCAAACATACCAGGTTTATTAATCGCCCCCATAAACCAACGTATCCGGATGAAAGGCATACCAGGCAAACCAATAACTTGTGGTGCTGGGCAGCAGTGTATCTGCGGCGTAAACGCGCCCACTGCGATTGGCCGCATCGAACACCAGACGGAGGCTTTTACCACCCACCTGATCCAGTAATTCGCTATGTTGTCTGGATTGCACTGAATCAGACAGTACCGAAAATGGATAAGCCTTGGCGACACCATTGATTTCCACACCGATCACCCATTCCTTGGGATGGAAGCGGCGATCAATGGCGCTTACGTCGAACATTATTTGCTCGCTATCGGCATAACCGGCATAGGGCGAGCGACTGTAATCTCGTTGATAACCGGTATTTTGAGATAATACCCGAGTCTGCGGGTAGCGTGCCCGCCAGTCCGACCAGCTGGTATGCTCGAGGGGAATTTGTTGCAGACGCTGGCCTTTCAGTGGCCCGGCTATGGCCTGCTTGCGAATCTGTGACCAGAGCGACTCGGTCTGTCGGTCGTAGAGCAGCACATCACTGTTATACAGCAGGCCGGAAACACCAAAATCAAAATCCTTTCCATTTCTGTTGGCCAGAAATGCCATGCCCGTGCCACATAGTGGGCAGTAGCTGACCAGGACCGCAACGTCGCCGAAACGGTCGTTGACGATTTCATGGTAATTGAGAATACGCACGGGGTAAGCCTTTTGCTCGCCCTGTATGTTAATACCCAAAACACGATCCGTGTTGCTCAGAAAATTCGCCTGTGCTGCGCTGACAAAGTCTGGCTGACTGATGGCAGGAATATCGTCCCGTCCGGGACCACCGTGTTTTATTTGTGCAACCGGCACCAGAGCATTGGACAAGTCGAAACCGTTATCCGGTCCCGCATATAACAATCGCGGTCCTTGCCAAAGGCTGATCAACAGCAGCGGATAAAGTATCCAGCGTGCGTGTTTGTTGTTTATGGTCAGTTTTTTTTGTAACGGTTTCAGCATTGTGGACTATCCAGTTTATGGCGCTTAAAGCTAGTCGATGTATTAATCAACTTGTTACAGCGTGCATCTGAACAAGTTGATAGTATTTGTTTTATCGGGTTAAAAATGCGCATTGTTCCTATGGAGTATTAACCACGTCAAACGCACTCTACAAGCCGTTCAACTGCGGATTCTATACTCGTGGCGTTTGAAATTTAGGCTTTTAGTGTGCGTCATATTCATTTCATGGCGAGGCGAAATGACGAGTAATAGCCGGACTATTGCGAGGAATTTCAACGCTGTCATGGAATGAAGAGGGCGTGCAATAAAACCTAAATCTCAAACGCCACGGGTATAGGTTAAAGTCAGTTGCTTAATAGTAGAAAATATTACTCTCTGACCTGAATAGCACTTACTTAGGGTTGATCGAACAATAACAGTCGCTTTTTGATTGGGTAGAGGGTGATGCAGATTGAAAGAACAGATGTTCTTCCCTTAGGAACGCGCACGAAACAACTTCCGTATCTGGCATCTCATCTTCAGCCCGTCTTTGTTCGTTCTGATTGAGCAAAATCAGGAATAGTGATTCTATTTCGAGTTTTTGTGATTGAAGAACGGGCAAAGACGGGCTGAAGATGAGATGCCAGATACGGAAGTTGTTTCGTGCACGTTCCTTAACCTTTTGGTGGAACCGCTACGCTTGTTCCACCCTACGACTTTGCCTTGTGCTTGAGGAGACGGAACAAACAAACCGCTATCCTGATTCTGACATATCTCCGACTCAAATTATGAAAACGTCAACTTCAGCTATGTACGCAGGGTCGAGTCGCCCGAGGGAACTTCCCCCTCAGGCTCTCACAGAACCGTACGTGAAACTCTCGCTTCATACGGCTCTTCATGTCCCTTACAAATTACCAAGTTTGCATAACCTTTAGC
>Ga0316202_10001349_pt1 | contig 19418 bp, 17 predicted proteins | sample 3monrhotite_MG_FD_204934 | JGI IMG/M metagenome (GOLD analysis project Ga0316202, IMG submission 204934) | Microbial mat bacterial communities from mineral coupon in-situ incubated in ocean water Damariscotta River, Maine, United States -... | ecosystem: Environmental > Aquatic > Marine >... | reverse complement strand
CAAGCTGGCAGCTTCGTGCTTGAACTCTTTAGTAAATGATCGTCTGTTTCTTTGATTCATTGAACACCTCTCTTTGGTGGCGACTATACCACCCTAATTGGTGTCCGGTTTTATTGAACCACTACAACTGACGGTGAGATGGTCGGAGAATTTTTAGGTCGTTGGGTGGTTATCGCTTCAGCCGAACGTGAGTGGGCTTTGGCCAAGGTTGCTGCTGGTGAACACAGCGAACTGAGTGCAATATGTGATCAGGAGGTGATTTTGACCTCCTTGGCGAATCTGCAGACCTTCCCCTGGATTAGCGGCGCGTCAAAGCGGTAAACCTACAACTGCATGGTTGATATGTTAGATCGAGAGGGGTGCATTGCGTGCATATCATGCCGAAAGTGATAGTTTTAAAATTCTGGTCAACGAAAATTCCCCGAGTAAATACAATAGACGAGTTTTCGTTACACATTCTTTAGCTGATAGCGACAAAATATCCCTGTTCCAAAAACATGTAAATGACTGTACTCTGCTGAGGAGGCTCTGACATTGAGCCAGGCTTTTGACCAATTCTGTTCAAGTTGTTCTCTGTTCGAGTCTTAGCAAATTATGGAGTATATTTAGTGCGTTTTTTTTACTTGGGACTGATGCTGTTTTGCCTGCAAGCCTCTCCGTTGTTTGCCCTAACCCTGGCGGGTACTGGTGACAGTGAGATGCTTTTGCAGCGACTGGCGACTGAATATCATCGTCTGCATTCAGACCGGGAAGTTTACGTCCCAGCCAGTGTCGGCAGTGGTGGCGGAATTCGTATGTTGCTTCAAGGGCGCAGTGAGCTGGCACGAGTTGCACGGCCGTTAAGTCAGGCTGAGAAGCAACAGGGTCTATCCTGGCGAGGGTTTGCTCAAGTTCCGATCGTCTTTATTGCGAATCTACCGCTAAAATGTATGACTGACCTGAACTCGAAACAGATTCTTGGAATTTTTAATGGCAAATACCGGCGCTGGTCACAGCTCGGGAATTGTCCTGATCAGAAGATCTACCTGGCGCGGCGTGAGGCTGGTGATTCATCCAACCGTATTCTTTACCAACAGATAAGCGGGTTGCGAGAAATACAATACCCTGTGGGCAGAATCATCTACACCACGCACGAGGCCTTTGAAACGATTGCCAATCATCCTTATACTCTGGGTTATCTCCCTGTTTCACAAATCAAGGGCTCATCGCTTATTCAATTTTCAATCAATGGGGTTATGCCAAATTCTGAATCGATGGCAAATAGGAGCTATGTGTTGCTGTTGCAGTTAGCTCTGGTCTGGAAAGCTCCACTGTCTGAAGAAGCGAAACAGTTTTTGCAATTTTTAGAGACGACAAAAGCACAAGAGGTGATCCGTTCATTTGGTGGCATTCCCGCTTCAGAACGGGATATTTGATGTTTTCTTTGAACTTTCGTAACCGTCTTCTGTTCCTCCAGTTTTTGACTGTGATCATGACGGCTGTCTTACTTGGTGGCGGGAGTCACCTGTTGTTTGTTTCTGCGCTGGAGAAGATGCAGGATCGCCATTTATCTCACTTGGTCAGTGAGGGAGCAGAGGCAATTGCTGCAAACTTACGTGAGCGGGAATTACAGATGAAGGGGCTCGATATGGAGTCTTTTCGTCAGCGTTATGGTGAGTTGCCGCTGGAAAAACATTTCCTCGAATATTTTAGGGAATTACCAGAAAAATTTCCGGCGATTAGTCTGCTCGACCATGGAGGAGATGAAGTTGTTAAGCTGATTAAAGGTCAGGCCGCGGAGAGTTATTATAACTATCAGTATGATACGGCTGTGCAGCAGGCACGTCGTCATCCGAATCAAATGCATGTCGGATTTAGTATCAATGATCCCCAAACTGGGCAACCAGTCATCCATCTGGCTTACACTTATGTTAGTTATTTTGGCGAGCAATTTCTTGGCACCCTGTTGGTGACCCTGCCGCTGGAACAATTTGATCGTCAGTTGATTACAATCGCACGCGATGACGGCGCTTCGTTGGCACTGCTCTCAGCTGAAGGGAAACTCCTGACTTTCCATCGCCCGGAAATAGTTTTTCAGGACCTGCCCATGTCACTTGAGGAGAAACCGACGCGCTATAAGTTGTTTGGTGAGGATCTGGTGTTAGCTTCAGCGCAGGTTCGAGGGGGAAGTTTTCAGGTTTTAGCGACTGTCCCATGGGGAATCTACCGGGCAGAAGTTAATAAAATGCGTGTGATGGCCGTCCTTATCTGTTTGGTCGTAACCTTAGTCAGCGCACTTATCTCCTGGAAATTAACGTCGATTCTGACGCGCAATATCGGTTTGCTGGTTGAATTTGCCGAGCGGGTAGGGCATGGAGATTATCAGCAGCAATTGCCTTATGACAGTTGTGAGGAATTTAATCGACTGAACAATGCATTTAACCGGATGGTTGTTGATCTGGCCAGCCATCGGCAATCACGGGATTCCTTGCAGCGAATTGTCGAGACGATTATCGATCCATTGATCGTTGTGGATAAGCAGGGGATGGTTGTGCAGATCAATCAGGCGGGGCTCAAACTTTTTTCCTGTGACTCGGCCAAAATTTTAAATCGACCGCTTGCTGACCTTTTTCCGGAAACGCCAACAGTACTGCGTCGGGCAGAGTTTTCAAGCGGATTGCTGAATGCTCACGTCGAAAATCTTGAAACGGTTATCCGGAGTTGCCATGGTGCTAAGGTCCCTGTTCTTTTTTCCAGTGCTCCATGTGGGCGCGCGAGTGAAGAGTTCGGGGTGGTCTGTATCCTCAAGGATGTTACCGAATTGATGGCGGTGCGCGATTCGCGTGAAAAGGCACTGATTTTAGCTGAAGAGGCACGTCGCAAGATCGACGTTCTATTACGTTCAGTTCCCGACGGTCTTGTGGTCACTGATTTACAGGGTGATATCCAGCTGATGAATGTGCCAGCGGAAAAATTACTTGGGAACCAGTTTGTAGGACGTGTCAAAGATATCGTCACTCAATTATCTAAAGAGTCGGGAGATATCGGGGCCGCGCTGGAAATTTCGCTGCCGTGTAACAGGAGTGGTGAAGTCCGGGTGATCCAAGCCCATGCTTCAGCGATTTATGGCAGTCAGAATCAAGTCAACGGGATGGTCATGTTGCTACGCGATGTCTCACGAGAGCGTAGTTTGGACCAGATGAAGAATGAATTCATATCAACCGCAGCCCACGAGCTTCGTACCCCATTGACTTCGATTCTTGGCTACAGCGAGTTGCTGCTTGATCCGGTAAATCAGGATCGCTTCAGTCTGGAAGAGCAGCACGATTTTTTACAGGAAATTCTCGGTCGGGCCGAAACACTGTCGCGCATGATTGATGATCTACTAAGCATCAGTCGGATTGAATCGGGGCAGCCGTTATCCTTGGAGCTGGCACCAGCCGACATCGCGCTCGTTATTGAGCGCGTAATACGGCAGGTTAAATTAACCTCAAAAAGCCATCGATATGAACTTAACTTGTCGAAGAATGGAGGGCTTTCACTGGTCGATACCGGCCGCTTGCAGCAGGCGCTCGAGAACTTATTAAGCAATGCTGTAAAATATTCTGCTGAGGATAGTTTGATCTCTGTTTCTGGTGGACGAGTAGAGGGTTGCTATCGGATCGTGATTGAAGATCAGGGGATAGGTATGCTTCCCGAACAACAGGCAAAAGTCTTCGAAAAATTTTATCGTGTTGACTACAGTGATACGAAAACCAGCGGGCTTGGTATCGGCATGAGTATTGTGAAACAGATTATAGATGGGCACGGGGGCAAGATCGAAATCATGAGTAATTTGGGAGAGGGGACCCGGGTCGAATTAAGTTTTCCGGTTCCTGAATCTCTGAGCTAAAAACTACCTGGCATCATATTCCCTCAACAATATGGCCCCTTTAGCTGTGACGCTTGGCGGCTGAAATTTGTCTTTTAAGGTTTGAGATCGCCCTGTGAGTGTGAGTTGTCAATTGATCTGGATAATACTGCCGTCTTTGACCTGAAGCTGGAAGAGCACCTTGTCGGCTTCTCCGGTAAAGTCGAAGCTAGTGGCTCCAGTGACTCCCGGATAGTCTCTCAGATTGGCGATGGCATTTCGCAAACTTGCCCGATCAGTGACGTTCGGGTTGTTCAGTTGAGCGAAAAGAATATTGGCTGAATCGAAGGCTTGAGCTTCAAGGATCGAGGGTTCTTCGCCATAGGTCTCAACATAGACATCGATAAACTCTTTAACGAAGGGGTAAGGGCTGTCGAGGAAGAAACCATCGACAAAAACCGAGCCTTCGACGTAACGGCCAGCAAGGCGAAGAAGGTCTGGCGAGTTCCAGCCATTGATGCCGAGCAAGGGCAGATTCTGAATACCGTAGAAAGCCAGTTGCGGTGCAATCAAGCCAATACGATCTGCATAGTCGGGTAAAAAGAGGGCATCAAAGGTGGTTGAAGGGTACTCAGGCTGATCCGGCTGGAAAAGGTCATCCAGAAGAGTCTCCTCACTTTTTTGCCGGTAATCAACCTTTTCACGATCGGCTGATTTCCCCATCAGGTGCAGAATCTGAGCGCGAAAGTCGTTGGCATCTTCGGGGTAGCTCTGTTCATCAATAACCAACCCACCCAGTTTGAGGACCTCTTCGGAGAAGAGCTCAGCCATTTCGCGGCCGAGGCGCGTATCTGGAGCGAGCACGCCGAAGGAATGCATTCCTTGTTGCTGGATGGCATAACGGGCAAGCGCACGGACTTGAAGTCTCGAGGTTAATGAGTTGCGAAAGATGTAAGGGCCAACTTCTGGAATAGAAGCGCGTTGGGATAGCGCCAAAAGAGGAGTTTGATTTTGCTGAGCGCTGGCTGATGCTGCGATGGCGGATGCTCCAGTCAGTGGGCCGAGAATGGCCATCACGCGTTCTTCGTTTGCGAGTTCCGCAGCGGCTTCACGGGTTTTGCTCGGATCGCCTGCTGAGTCACGGTAGATCAAGCGCAAGGGGGGGTTGTCTGCGTTATGCAGTTTTAGTGCTAAATCGATTCCCCGTTTAACCAGAGTGCCAAAGGCTTGATAGCGTCCAGTTAGAGGGAGTAATACTCCGATGGCATCATGCTGTAGCCAGCTGCCTTGGCTGAAACGGTCCATCAATTGGGCAGCGTCGTCGCGCCAAGGGAAAGAAATTTGGCTGGAGAGAATCATACCTAGGTACTGCAGAGCTTGCTGTTGGTCTCCAGCCGTCAGCGCTTTGCGAGCGAGTTGCAAGCGCGCATCCTGGCCGATCGGGCCATTGGTGAAGAGAAAGCTCGCTTCCTTGAGTTGTTCAAAATCGGTTTTTTCCTCAAGCAACTGGTGGGCGCGCTTCAATAACTGCTGTGGATCATGCGCGCCAGGGAGGGCTTGATGATAAAAATATAGAGCTCTTAGAGGGGCTTGGATACGGTCATAAGCAAGAGCCATCCCTTCAAACAGGTATTGTTGGTCAGCCGGGGCGAAGGTCTGATCGACGACTTGCTGTAGTTGTCTGAGGCCAGCGCTGTTTTCTCCAGCCATGATCAGGCTGTAGCCGATCAGTAACTTGACTTCAATAGTGCGTTCATTCTCAGCGACCCGCTCCAGATAGAGAAGGGCATCTGCATAGCGGTTCTGAGCCAGGAAAATACGCCCGAGGTAGGTGTAGGCTTCAAGAGCTAATTCTGAATCGTGGTGACGCAAAACAAAATTGCGAAAGCGCGACAGAGCCAGGGATTGGTCGCCGCTGCGATATGCAGCTTCAGCTGCAGCAAAAGTCTCTTCAGCTGCTGCACGCTGGAGAACCGCTTGCCCAGTGACCGCAACGGAAACGGCGGGCAGACTGAAGATTGCCAGCATGATCAGAACTATAAGTCGATTGAGATAAGGATTCATAACGAGATCCGTTGCACGGGTGTGACGGCCTCTCAGCCGAACAGTTCCTTCACCTTATCGAAAAACCCCTTGCCGAGCGGGTGGATATCTTCACCACTGACGGAGGCAAATTCTTCAAGCAGTTCGCGCTGGCGTGCATTCAGCTTAGTCGGGACTTCAACCCGCAGAACAACCATCTGATCGCCTCGGCCATAGCCCTGGAGAGAGACGATCCCCTTGCCAGTCAACTTGAAAATTTTACCACTCTGAGTCCCGGTGGGTACTTTGAGGGAGACTTTCCCCTCGAGAGTCGGGACATCAATTTCGCAGCCGAGAGCGGCCTGTACGAAAGAAATTGGTACCTCGCAAATGACATCCTGCCCTTCCCGTTCGAAGATAGGATGATCTTCGACAGAGATGACAACATAGAGATCGCCGGGGGGGCCACCTTGACTACCAGACTCACCTTCGCTGCTGAGTTTAAGCCGAGTGTCGGTTTCAACGCCAGCAGGAATTTTTAATGACAGACTGCGTTTCTTTTTGATCAGACCTGAGCCGTGACAATCGGGGCAGGGGTTGGCAATGATTTTCCCCTCACCACGGCAGTCAGGGCAGGGGCGTGTCATGGTAAAAAACCCCTGTTGAAAGCGCACCTGACCAGCTCCGCGGCAGGTGCTGCAGGGTTGAGCTTCGGTCCCTTTGCGGGCACCTGAACCTTCGCAGCTTTCGCAAGCTTGCTTGCGGGGCAACTGCAGGGTTTTTTCAGTACCAAACGCGGCGTCTTCGAATGAAATCGTCAGGTTGTAGCGCAGGTCATCACCACGGCGACCGCGGCTGGCACCACGGCGCGAACCCCCACCGAATACGTCGCCAAAGATATCGCCGAAGATGTCCTCAAAGGGAGAGCCGCCAAAGTCGAATCCACCACTTGAGAATCCGCCACCATTCATTCCAGCATGACCATACTGGTCGTAGGTTGCTCGTTTCTGGGCATCAGAAAGGACAGCGTAGGCTTCGCTTAACTCTTTAAATTTTTCTTCCGCTGCCTTGTCCCCCGGGTTTTTATCCGGGTGGAATTTAATCGCCAGGCGACGATAGGCTTTTTTGATCTCGGTATCACTTGCGTTGCGGTTGACATCGAGTATTTCGTAATAATCACGTTTAGACAAAATCAATGTTTCCTGTAACAGCCCGGCAACTTCCGCTGCCGGGCTAATGAAAGCTTAAGTCGATCTATGCACAGCTAGACTGAATGATTCACTATGCGACTATTTCTTATCCTCGGCGACATCTTCAAATTCAGCATCAACTACGCCGTCATCCGCGCTTGAATCAGCGGCGCCAGCATCGGTCTGTGAATCTGCATACATGGTCTCTGCCAGCTTGTGCGAGGCCTGAGCCAAGGCTTCAGATTTCTGCTGAATCAGAGAAGAGTCATCGCCTTCCATCGCTGTTTTAAGTTCCGCGAGGGCAGCTTCGATATTCCCTTTGGTTTCACTGTCGACCTTTTCACTGTGCTCCTTGAGAGCTTTTTCAGTGGTGTAGATCAATCCATCAGCCTGGTTGCGGGCTTCAATCAGTTCGCGTTTTTTCTTATCATCAGACGCGTGAGATTCTGCGTCAGTGACCATGCGGTCGATCTCTTCCTGAGAGAGGCCACTTGATGCCGTGATCTGGATCGACTGCTCTTTGCCTGTGCCAAGATCCTTGGCGGAGACATGCAAGATCCCATTGGCGTCGATGTCGAAAGTCACTTCGATCTGCGGAACGCCACGCGGCGCTGGTGGCAGACCAACGAGTTCAAAGTTGCCGATCGTCTTATTGTCGACCGACATTTCGCGCTCACCCTGCAGAACATGGACTGAAACTGCGGGCTGGTTGTCCGCAGCGGTCGAGAAGACCTGACTTTTTTTGCAAGGGACCGTCGTGTTCTTCTCAATCAGTTTGGTCATGACGCCACCTAAGGTCTCGATCCCCAGTGACAGCGGCGTGACGTCGAGCAGCAGGACATCCTTGACTTCACCGGTGAGAACCCCACCTTGAATCGCGGCGCCAATAGCAACGACCTCATCTGGATTGACGCCCTTGCTCGGGTCCTTACCAAAGATCTCTTTAACCTTCTGCTGTACGATCGGCATGCGGGACATACCACCGACCAGCAGAACTTCGTTGACATCGCTGGCTGAGAGTCCCGCATCCTTGATGGCCATGCGGCAGGGTGCAATCAGTTTGTCGATCAAGTCAGAGCAGATGCTTTCGAGTTTGGCCCGTGACAACTTGATATTGAGGTGTTTGGGACCAGTCTGGTCGGCCGTGATAAACGGCAGGTTGATATCGGTCTCCATTGAAGAAGAGAGTTCGATTTTGGCTTTTTCAGCACCCTCTTTGAGGCGCTGCAGGGCCATCTTGTCGCCACGCAGGTTGATTCCCTGGTCTTTTTTGAATTCATCTGCGATGTAATCGATGATCCGTTGATCGAAGTCTTCACCACCCAGGAAGGTATCTCCATTGGTCGATTTAACTTCGAAGACACCGTCCCCAAGCTCGAGGATCGAGATATCGAAGGTGCCACCACCCAGGTCAAAGACCGCGATGGTCATCTCTTCTTTTTTATCGAGACCATAAGCGAGAGCTGCGGCAGTTGGCTCGTTGATGATGCGCTGAATATTCAGGCCAGCGATTTTACCAGCGTCCTTGGTTGCCTGACGCTGTGAGTCGTTGAAGTAGGCCGGGACAGTGATAACGGCATCGGTGACAGTTTCGCCGAGATAATCTTCAGCGGTCTGTTTCATTTTTTGCAGGATCATCGCCGAGATTTCTTGCGGGCTGTACTGTTTGCCGCGGGCCTCGACCCAGGCATCGCCGTTTTCCGCTTTGACGATGGTAAACGGGCTGATCTCCTGGTCCTTCTTGACCTGCTCTGTGTCGTACTTGCGTCCGATCAGGCGTTTGATTGCAAACAGAGTGTTCTCAGGGTTAGTAACCGCTTGCCGTTTAGCCTGCTGACCAACCAGTCGCTCCCCACTTTCGGAGATAGCGACCATCGAAGGTGTGGTACGTGCCCCCTCCGAGTTGGCGATAACAACAGGTTCGCCCCCCTCCATAACTGACACGCACGAGTTGGTGGTGCCGAGATCGATCCCGATAACTTTTGCCATGATTCTTCTCCTTTAAGTCTTAATTCAGGCCTTGCGGCCAGTTCTGTATGGGTTGTCCCGGTTATTCGCCGCAATCTTCAGTCGACGCGGGAGTTTCGTCACTTTCCGCGGGAGGTTGCGGCGCTTTGGCAACCATGACCATCGCCGGACGTAACAGGCGATTATTCAAGAGGTAGCCCTTCTGTAATTCTTTGGCAACGTGGTTGGCTGAGACTTCATCGGTCTCCAGTTGGCCCACAGCTTGATGGTGGGCAGGGTCAAACAGGACGCCTGGTGTTGAAAGCTGCTCAACCCCGAATTTTTGCATGACGCTGCTGAATTGTGAGAGAGTCATTTGCACACCTTCTAGCAGTCCCGCAGCATCTTCTTGGCCTGCGGCATGTTCGATTGCACGTTCAAGGTTGTCAATGACGGGTAGTATCTCGCGTAAAATATTTTCATTACCGAACTTAGCGATATCTTCCTTTTCCCGCTGAGTACGCTTGCGTAGATTATCCATCTCTGCCAGAGCCCGTAGGTAGAGTTCCTGATTCGCCCGCGCCTCTTCCTGAGCCGTGCTCAGTTCATCAGAGCTATCCTCTCCCTCAGAAAAAGCTTCTTTCAAATCTGCTGGAATCTCGATTTCAGGTCCGAGATTACTGGTCGCTGCTTCAATCTCAGCAAGTTCTGCTAAAGATAGTTCTTCTGATTGGTTATTTTTCTTCTTAGCCACCTTCAGTGAGCTCCTTTTTCAAGATTCTCGATCGAGAAGTCGGCCAACAAGGCTGGCCGTAAAATCGACAATCGGGATAACTTGCGAATAATTCATGCGGACCGGTCCGATGACCCCGAGGGTTCCTACGGCACCATTGTTGCCGGAAAAGGGGGCGGTAATCAGGCTGCAACCCTCGATTTTTGATGCTGAGGCTTGGCTGCCGATAAAGATCTGAACTCCACTTGCGGACTGACTGCTGTCAAGAAGTTCTATCAACTGTTGCTTACTCTCAAGGGTTCGCATGATTTTCATCATCGAATCATGTGAAGTGAAATCAGGCTGTTCGAGCATACGAGAGGTCCCAGCAACATAGACTTGCTCGGCAATGTCGCCTTGTAAAGCTTTATCAGAAAGTTCGAAAGCCTGCTTCTGTAATTTATTCAGCCGCGTTTTTTCTTCACGCAGTTCGACTGCAATTCGTTCGCGGACCTGGGTAATTGTCATACCTGGAAGTCGGTGATTCAGGTAATTGGTGATCGATTCAAGTTCGCGTTGACTGAAATCAATCCCCGGTGCGATCACCTTGTTCTGGACAAGCCCGGATTCAGAAACGAAAATGACCAGTAAGCGTCCCTGCGACAGACGAACAAATTCGATCTGGCGAAAGATTGTCGAGTTGAAACGTGGGGCCATAACCAGCCCGGTGTAGTTCGAGATGCCGGAAAGCAGGTTGCCGACTTCTTGCATGATATCTTCCATGTTCTTGCCAGCAAACCGAGAATTATCTTCAAGGTTGGTGCGGAATTCTTCAGGAAGATCACGTACTTTTAATAGTGACTCAACGTAGTATTGGTAGCCCTTGTCGGTTGGTATTCGACCAGCAGAGGTGTGTGGAGAGGCAAGAAAACCCATCTCCTCAAGGTCGGCCATCACATTGCGCACCGTGGCGGGAGACAGATCGAAAGCATGTCGTTTGGTGATGGCCCGGCTACCAACGGGTTCCGCCGTGTGGATATAATCCTCGACAATGGCCTCGAGGATGTTTTGACTGCGTTCGTTTAATGGTGCTCCCATCGTGTTACCACCAACCTAAAAGGGGCTTAAAATAACATTAGCACTCAGTGCGAGTGAGTGCTAATGGAAGTTACCAATCGCTCCATACTTTGTCAAGCCGATATGTCGCAGGAAAGGGCTAAAGAAAATGGCTGATCAGGTGGTCGTAGAGAAGCCAGCCTTCAACCGTAAAAGAGTAACGGTTGTCGTTGAGGCGTAATTGGGAGTTTAGAGATTCGAGAGCCTGCGGAAAGGCTGCTTCCAAAGAGATGCCGAAACGTTGTTCAAAGTCGTTGCGATTGATTCCATCGCTGGTGCGTAATGACAAATAGAGTGTTTCTGACATGGCCTGTAGCTGGTTAAACTCTTCTTCAAGGTCCGTTGGATTATGGTCCGACTGAAGTTGTTGCCTATAGCGGTCCAGATCAGTCGTTATGCTGGTACGCATTCCAAAAACTTTTGAATCGAAACCGTGGGCACCGGCACCGGCCGCGAGACAGGTTTTGCGTTGCCAGTAAGCCTGGTTGTGGCGGCTACGAACACCGGGGAGTGCATAATTCGAAATCTCGTAATGTTCATAGCCCGCAGTCGTTAACTCATGATTTAACAAGAGATAACTTGCAGCGTAGGTCTCTTCGTCGCTTGCGGTGATTAACCCTTGCTCTACCTTGAGCGCCAAGGAGGTGCCATCCTCGATACTCAGACCGTAAATACCAACGTGATCGGGAGCGAGTGCGAGGAGTTGCGAAATTTCTTGGCGCAAGTCAGCAGTGGTGTGATCCGGAAGAGCGAAGATCAGGTCGATTGAAATATTGTTAAACCCCGCAGCGCGCGCCTGCTTGAAAATTTGTCGCGCCTGTTGCGCATCATGTCTGCGACCCAGCACTTTAAGCGTCTGGTCATCAAAACTCTGGATGCCGATGGAGAGTCGATTGACGCCTGCAGCCATAAAACCATCAAGTTTTTGCGGATAGAGGGTAGCGGGGTTGGCTTCAAGCGAAATTTCGGCGTGGGGGTCAATCGAAAAAAGGCGGCGGCAACAGGTGAGAATATGTCTGATTTGGGCAGGAGAGAGGAGGGACGGCGTCCCCCCGCCGAAGAATATCGTTTCGATATTATCGGTCTGAGTTGCAGCAATCAGCTCCAGATTCCGTTGAATCAGCAGATGCCAGGTTTCGAGTTGATTGCCGGAGGGGGGTGCTGAAAAGAAATCACAGTAGGAACATTTTTGAACGCAAAAGGGTGTGTGAATATAGAGGCCGGCCATCTGGATCCTGTGTTTGAAAAAAGTCAGGGTCGGCGTATGGCCGACCCTGACAGGATATCATGGGTGTCTAGAGTATGGCTTAGTGATTGAAAACGCTCATCAGATCCGCATTAAACCACAGGTGCATAAAAATGGCTGCGACATAGCCGAGCGCAATCGCCCAAGTCCATTTCATGTGGCGCCCGAAGGTATAAACACCGCGAGCGGTCCCCATCAGACCGACCCCGGCGGCGCTGCCGATTGAGAGCAGGCTGCCACCGACTCCGGCGGTCAGAGTCACCAGTAGCCACTGACCGTGTGACATGTGTGGATCCATGGTCAGTACGGCAAACATCACCGGAATATTATCGACCACTGCCGATAGCACACCAACCAGGACATTCGCCCAGGTCGGACCGAGATCCAGGTAGAAAAAATTTGAGGTGATCGCCAGATAACCAAATTGTGAGAGGCCGCCAACGCAAAGAATGACGCCGTAAAAAAAGAGCAGGGTATCCCATTCGGCCTTGGCGATTTTACGGAACAGGTCGAAGCCTGCGGGTGGATGTTCACCCTCCTCCAGGTCGTGCCCAATGACGTCAAGTGGGGAATTGCCGCGGTAATTACGCAGCTCCTTCTTCTTGAGATAGAAGGCAAAAAACGAGAGATAGCCCAGACCGAGCATCATGCCGACGGCCGGTGGCAGGTGCAGGAACTGGTGGAAAGAGACTGCCGTGCAGATGGTCAAAAGAAAAAGAAGCATAATCCGTCTGGCGCCGAATTTCATTTGAACCGCTTCCCCGTGGGCTTCTGGGCGTTCTTTGGGAATTGAAAAGCTCATGATCAGTGCCGGGATAATCCAGTTGACCAGCGAGGGGAGGAATATATCGAAGAACTCGAGAAATTGAACCTGCCCCTTCTGCCAGACCATCAAGGTGGTGATGTCACCAAAGGGGGAGAAGGCTCCGCCGGCATTGGCGCCAACGACAATGTTAATACAGGCCACCACGATAAATTTCTTGTTGTCTTTGGCGACGGCCATGACCACAGCTCCCATCAACAGCGCGGTGGTCAAGTTGTCAGCGATAGGTGAGATCAGAAAGGCCAGCAGCCCGGTGATCCAGAAGACAGTGCGCAGGGTAAAGCCCTTGAGTACCAGCCAGGAACGAAGCGCCTGAAAGACGTTACGTTCGGTCAGGGCATTGATGTAGGTCATTGCGGAGAGCAAAAATAGGAAGAGTTCAGCATATTCGACCAGATTGCCCCTGATCGCCACTTCCGGGGAGTGATAGTCGCCCAGTGAGCTGTAGGTGATAGCGACCAGTATCCAGATAATCCCGGCGGCAACCATGACCGGTTTGCTTTTGCGCAAGTGAAGATTGTCTTCAAGAATAACCAGCGCGTAGGCGCCAATAAAGATGATCAGTGCCAGATATCCGAAGGCGGTATTGGCCAGTTCTGTGTTGATCGCGGCCCCTTCACTCCCGAAGGCCAGGGAGGTGAAGAATGTCATTGGCAACAGCAGAAGCCCCAGTTTTTTCATACTCTCTCCTTGTTCATTAAAAAAAGACCCGATACGGTCGAGACAACTGCTTAACCTTTGCCCGAAATGCAGTTTGTAGTTTCTATCATTGAGGTGCAAAAGGGGTCAAGCAAAACCGGGGTTTGGCAGGCTTGTCGAAGACCGGCAAGCGGCGTATACTCTCGATGAACAGTAGGTTTACACATATGTTATCCGTAGATATAACCTTTTTCTATTCATCAATGGAGATGCGGCCATGGTTAAGCAGTTACGCGCCTCGGTTATCCAATACAACATTAAACTTGGCGATATTGAGATTAATCTGACCGCGGCAATGGAGGCTCTTGTCCGCGTGGCAACGCAGGGAGCGCAGTTAGCTGTTTTGCCTGAAATGTGGAGTTGTGCCTACGATTACCGAAATCTGACAGAGCTTGCACAGCAGACCCCAGAGGTTCTGGCACGCTGGCAGCAGGTCTGTCGTGAGACCGGACTCGTCAGCGTCGGTAGTCTGCCCGAGCTAGATGGCGAGCAGATTTATAATACGGCCTATGTTGTCGACCGGGGTGATATCGTCGACAGATATCGGAAGTTACACCTGTTTTCGACTATGCGGGAGGATCGATTTCTCACTGCTGGGGATGCGGCTATCGTGGCAGATACATCGATCGGAAGACTTGGGATAGCGATTTGTTACGATCTTCGATTTGGCGAACTTTTCCGAAAATTGGCGCTTGGAGGTGCTGAAATCATCTGCCTGCCAGCCGAGTGGCCAAAGCCGCGTCAGGACCATTGGAATACCCTGCTGCGAGCCCGGGCGATCGAGAACCAACTCTTCGTGGTTGCCGCCAACTGTTGCGGAATCCAGGGGAAGCTCGATTTTTTCGGTCACAGCCAGTTAATTTCGCCGCTGGGGAATTTGTTAGCTTTTGCAGAGGAAGGGCCAACCGAACTGGTTGCCGACTTGGATTTTAGCGAAATGGAGCAGTACCGCAAACAGATCGATATCCTTGGTGATCGTCGGGCGGATATTTATGGTACGCCCTGAACTATTCGGCCAGAGGTTGGGCATCGCGCCGATATTGTAAGGGGACTTGTTCAAGGCTATCAACAAACTGCAGCGCACCCTCGCTATCGACATAGAGGTAGCGTGGCGTCTTTACGGCAGGGGTTGTCGTGGTCGTTACGGAGGATCTGACAGAGTCCAGTGATTTTTTTTTGGCAGTAATGATGCGACCAACCGAATCATTCCCTGTGAGCCCGAGCAGCCGGCTACGAAAATCGACGTAGAATTCGTGGACTTCTGAATAGCCAGGGACCGGCAGATCGACACGCAACAGAACCTGATCGATGGCTGTCAAGAGCAGCAGGGAGAAGAGTCCCCAGATAAACCAACGGGTCATTTTGAACATTCCATCATTCCTTTGAAAATAGCCTTGCCATACTACCCGTATCAGGATGCCGAACTCAAGCGGGATTCGAGCCTGCAGGTTTCTTTTTAACGGGTGCTGTGGTAAAAGGTTGAGCTGTTTTCCCCCGTTTACAGGAGTTCAGATTTCGATGAGTGCACAAGAATATGACTTGATTATCATCGGTGGCGGTCCGGCTGGTATGACCGCGGGCCTTTACGCCTCCCGTGCCGAGTTGAAGACCCTGCTGGTCGAAAAAATGATTATGGGCGGCCAGATGATGACCGCGACTTTGGTTGAAAACTGGCCTGGTTATCCCGGTGGCATTGATGGCCCTGAACTTATGACCCGTTTTCAGACGCACTGCGTAGAATTCGGTCTTGAAACGGCAACCGGAGAGGTCGAAAAAATTGAAGATCTGGGCCGGCAAAAGCGTCTGATTATAGACGGCAAGGAATATCTGAGCAAAGCCGTACTTATTGCCACCGGTGCGAACCCGCGCAAACTCAACGTTGAAGGTGAAGCAGCCCTGGTCGGACGTGGGGTCTCTTACTGTGCGACCTGTGACGGCGCCTTCTTCCGCAATGTGTCGATCGCGGTGATTGGGGGAGGCGATACCGCTGCAGAAGAGGCCGTTTACCTGACCCGCTTTGCCAGTAAAGTTTATCTGGTTCATCGCCGCGATGAAATGCGGACCACAAAAATTCTGCAGAATCGGGTTTTTGAGAACGAAAAAATAGAGATGGTCTGGGATTCTGTTGTCACCGGTCTGGATTCCGACAACACCGGATTGACCGGAGTCAGAGTTGAAAACGTCAAGACCGCTGAGCAACGCGCGCTTGAAGCCGTTGGTATGTTTGTCGCGATCGGGGTCACCCCGATAACCCATTTTCTTGGCGGGCTTGTCGAACTTGATGAGAGTGGCTACATCAAGGCTGGTGAGAGTACGCATACCTCGGTCCCGGGCATCTTTGCCGCGGGAGACTGTCGGACCAGCTATCTCAAGCAGGTTTCGACCGCCGTTGGTGATGGCGCGGTCGCCGCGACCCAGATTGAGAAGTATCTTGAAGATCTGAAGCACAGCTAGAAAACTGTAAGGAGTGAGGCGTTAGGAGTGAGGTGTAAGTTCGTGTGATGCGGGCTTGCTTTCACCCCTCGCCCTTCACGCCTCACAGCTCACGGAATTAAGAATGGAGGGGGAATCCATGCTGGCAAAAGTTACATCCGGTGCCTTGATTGGTATCGACGCTTATCCGGTTGAGGTCGAGGTCGATATCGCCCAAGGCTTACCGCAGTTTTCGACCGTCGGTCTCCCCGAGGGGGCGGTTAAAGAGAGCAAGGATCGCGTCAAATCCGCGATCAAGAACTCCGGCTACGATTTTCCCACCCGCCGTATTACCATCAATCTCGCTCCCGCTGATATTCGAAAAGAAGGCGCCGCCTTCGACCTGCCGATCGCTATCGGTATCCTCTGTGCCACCGGGCTGGTCGATGCCCTGGCGCTGGAAAACTATGTCTTGATGGGCGAACTTTCCCTCGACGGGCGGATCAAGCCGGTGCATGGCGTATTGCCCGTTGCGATTGCGGCGCAGAGTTGGCAGAAAAGGGCATTGATCCTGCCGCAGGAGAACGCCGCCGAGGGCGCAGTCGCCAAGGGGCCAGCAATTTACGCGGTCAGCGATCTGGGTCAGGTGGTGGCGCTGATCAACGGTGAGATTGAAATGACGCCCTACTGTAGTGAAGAAGAGAGTCTCGAAACTCCCCCAGCAGGAGGCAACGACGATTTCTCTGAAGTGCGCGGACAGGAGCAGGTCAAGCGCGCCCTCGAAGTCGCCGCAGCGGGGTCGCATAATATCCTGATGAGCGGTCCTCCCGGTAGCGGCAAGACCATGCTCGCCCGCCGCCTGCCGGCTATTTTGCCTGATTTCTCTTTTGAAGAAGCGCTCGAAACCACTAAAATTCATTCCGTCGCCGGTCTGCTCTCGCGCCACAACGCCCTGGTCCGGCAGCGTCCTTTTCGTTCTCCCCATCATAGTATCTCTGACGCCGGATTGATCGGTGGCGGCAGCTATCCACGTCCGGGAGAGGTGTCGCTGGCCCATCGCGGAATTTTATTTTTGGATGAATTCCCCTCCCTCCAATGTTTACCAAAATAACCTACAGTACGCTCACAAGTTAATTTAAGTAACTGATTTCACATTGATATTAGATGGTGCTTCAACGCAACCAATAAGCATGATGGGATAAAGTTCCATCTGGTGGATCTATAATTGTCCCCCATACATATTCTCATGTTTATAGGTTTTTAGCGGTCTTGCTCTAAAAGTGCTACCAAAGTTCTTTTTAGTTTTTTGATGTTATTTATTTCCATCTGTTGCACTTTTATAAAATCTAGTGTATATATATTCCATCAGGAATGAAAAATCTTGAGAGTTCCAGCTTTCTGGACTCAAGAGAAGCCATCAAGAGAGGTGGGCCAGCGTGAAAAAAAATAATGTCATAAAACTACACGGTGATTCTGCGGAAAGAAATCTTCAGATCTATCAAGATCCAGAGAGAGCAGGACTATTCAAAGAGATGCGAGAGGCTTATAGCAATTACCGTCTGGCCTCTAAGCACGATGCCAAAAAGACCGTGGAGAATGACATCAGGCTCGTCATGCAGCTTGCTGAGTTCTCGGGGAAGTATCCCTGGGAATGGAAAATGGAAGATTGGGACAATTGGAATTGTCACCTTTTTTTCGAACGTCAAATTTCTAAGGCAACCCAGCGGAAGAATCAGGGGTCCATCCGAAATTTTATGAGATACGCCTCGTCGCGTGAGGTGTATGTCCGGGAAGTCAAAAATAAGTTTGATGCTGAATTCGACCAATTTATTGATGACGAAGAAATTCTGCATCATCTGTTTGACAAGGAAGAAAATGAGCCAAGACTGGCTTTTACCCCAGAGTTAGTAGACAAATTTTTCGGAGCGCTTACAGATCAAATCAAAATTGAATCGGCAGCGCCAACTCGGAAACTGAAAAACCTTCAACGCGACCTTGCACTTTTTTATTTAATCAAAGCTACCGGACTGCGTATCGGTTCAACTATTGCGCTCAATGTTGATTCCTTTGCCCCCAATCCTGAGATCGCTGAAATGGGGAAATTTGGAATGCTTTGCACCATGGGTAAGGGCTCAAAAAAACTTACCCCTCTGATTGACGACATAAAAGTTCCCCCTCTACTGAAATGGTATATCGAAGAAATCAGACCTAAATATTTAAAAACCAGTAACCCTGACGAACGAGCGCTGTTTTTGTCCGAAAGAGGTACCCGCTTGTCTTACGGCTCCTGCTGGCATCGACTTCAACTAAGATTAAGCGATGCCGACCTTACGCTATTGAACCTATGCATCCACAGCTTTAGGCATGGCAAGGCAACCGAGAGTGGAATGACAAAAGGAGTGGAGACAACGCGCCGACAATTAGGCCACACGTATGCGTCTACGACTCAAGGATATATGGCGATACCGGACGAATTTTGCTGTAAGCAAATCAACAAGGGGCTCAAAAATCAGATATCTAGAGCGCTGGAACATCAGAAAACGACTGAACAAGAAGGCGAATTGGAAAACCCATAAAAGGAGAAAAACAATGAGAAACAAATCGGATAACTTGGATCAAGGCATTCATCTATCTTCACATTTAGCCCATAAATATCCTTCCACGACTCAAGCATATATGGAGATGCCGGACAAATATTGCCGAGAACAAATAAATAAAGGGCTTAAAAATCAGATTGCTAGAGCCTTTGAGCATCAGAAAAAGACTGAACTAGAAGGTGGATTGCAAACCCCACAAAAGGAGAACGGTAATGAGTAACGAATCTGACAACATGGTCCAAATTGAATGGCGATTGCTAAACATGATGGCTGAACGTCGTATCCGAAGGGTGACTGAGTTGAGGAAAAAACTTCTTGCTCTAGGGATAGAAATTTCAAGTCAACAAATGGGGCGGCTTGTAAATCAGTTTCCAGATCGATTGAACACAACATATTTACGTGGATTGTTGACTGTCCTGAACTGTGAAATTTCGGATCTGATTCGCGTTCATCCTGTCGGCTCAAAATTCGGGATAGAAGGCGATAATCAGGTGTATCCCATCAATCTTGAAAAACCGGCAAAGCCCAAAAAAGCAAAATCAAAGCCTACGAAACAAGCATCTTCTGGTCCGGCGTTACCGCCAGGATTTGACGACTGAAAAGAGGGACTATGACAGAACAAAGACACTGTGATGGCTGCGGCCGGGCAATTCAAAATGCCCATGCTACCCACGGTGAACTCTTATTTTGCGGTACCTGTGTTAATCGGCATGCAAAAATGACCCACTTGCGGGGTTAATCGGCGTCCAAAATTGACCCACCTCAGCACTTGCTCCAAGCTCTCTGAATTTTCCAGAGAGAGGAGCTTCTTTAAGGAGATGCTGA
>Ga0316202_10001348_pt1 | contig 19435 bp, 13 predicted proteins | sample 3monrhotite_MG_FD_204934 | JGI IMG/M metagenome (GOLD analysis project Ga0316202, IMG submission 204934) | Microbial mat bacterial communities from mineral coupon in-situ incubated in ocean water Damariscotta River, Maine, United States -... | ecosystem: Environmental > Aquatic > Marine >... | reverse complement strand
AGAACTCCAGACAATCCAGACGCATCAAAAGTAATCTCTAAGGCGTTGCTACTACCACTACTGTAAACTGATAGCCCTTGAACACCACTAAAACCTAGCTCATCCGCCTGATGAACAAAGTTAGTGACATAACTTCCGTCAGAACTAATACTGCCTGAGCCTACAGCTCCCACCTTGAACATGTTGCCAATCTGAAAAACTCTTCCGTCGTCAAGGGTTAGGCCGCTTCCCCCAACATAAGCACCGCTAACTACAGAATTGTCATTAAAAATTAACCCGCTGGTTGTGATGCCTAATTTTTCGTTGTTTGATGTTGTTGCCGACCATGTATTGGAAGAGTTCTTCCAAGTCCACTTCTTATCTCCCGTATCTACCGTTCCGGTTCCGGACGATCTTACTACTAGACCTCCGTCATCAACAAGGTGATCTGCGTTGGCGGAAGAATCGTTACCACTAGTAGAAGCTAACTCTAGCTGCTTATCCTGTATGGTAACGTTAGTGCTGTCGTTGTACGTTGTAGTGCCTTTAACAAAAAGGTTCCCACTGACAGTTACGTCGTTGCCGAAGTAGGAATTTGTTCTAGCAAATAAACCTCCGCTAGAATGGATATTGCCGTTGTACGCGGTGTATACATCTCCGGAAATGATAACATCACCACTGATCCCAACACCTTCGCTGGCGGCGACATCTAAGGAAAATGAAGGAGAATTTGTCCCAATCCCAACCCTGTGGTTGGTCTTCTTGAACACAAAGGCGTCATCATATGTAATTACGCCGCTCTCTTTGTAGAGTGCGACAGCTCCATTTTGAGTTAGCGTGGCTGGGTCTTCGTCCATCTCCGTGTCTTGAACTACATACAGAGATGAAAGGTCGGGGATGTCTTCCAGTGTCAAATATCTAAATGTAGGATAGTCTGGGCTACATCCCACTGCGTCACAGCCACTAACTGGTCCAGCATAAACAGTACCCTTATCTTGCGTTAGGGAGCATAACTTTTCGTTTACAACACCACTTAGGAAGAAGATGGCGTCAGTTCCCGTAGTTCCGTCAAGCTCATTCCTAAAGAAGGGTTCTAGCTGACGGCCTCCGGAAGCTGTTTTAGTATTATCTTGCGGTAAAGGTTGTCCTCCGGAGAAGAAAACGCCAGAACCTCCTCCGAAAAATCCAGACGCCCTGACTTGAGAGTAGGCTCTGTCTCCTCCGACATCAATAGCAAACTGAGGATTTGTATTAGAGATACCTAGGTTAGCACGCTCATCTGACCACATCATGTCGCCGTCATAATTAAGGAGCTGTTCGCTACCCCAGAACGCAACGCCGCTCATCTTTGGTTCTCTATATCCGCTTATTCCATAGCCAGTAAACACAGAATACTTGCCGGGATAAGTTACATATACTTCTTTAATTCCAAAGTCTGGAAAGTCAAACGGCTGTCCGGACGCAACATAATCTACGCCGCTTATGCCAGCCGATTCTGCGTGCCCATTATGGTTATTAGGCATGTAGAACGTGACACCATGATAGCCGGAAAAGGTGTGTGTATGAACACTTGTAGCACCGGCAACGGCAGCAGCAGCAGACTTAGTTAGATAAAGAGGGTAAAAATAACCCTGCTTGCCTTCGGTGGGGCCGCTGGCGCTATCGCCATTTAAATAATACGGGCCTGAATCGAGCGCCGAACTCCTAAGCGGAAATCTAGTTAGTTCGTTGTTGGAGCCATTTTGTCTGTACTCCCCAGAACCAACTTCATAATTAGTACCATCAGTGGAGGCATAATAGACAACGTCGCCATACTGGTAAAAGTCACCAAAAGGACTAAACCCAGCAAGCTCGCCGTCTAGAACAAATGCCCCCTGACCTTTGGTATGAGAAAGCTCTTTAATTCTATCTGATAGTATAACTATGTCAGAATTCATATCAAACCCTTATTAAAATTAGCCGTTTTCGCTATAACCAGCGGATTTGCTCATTATTGGTACTGTGCCAGAACTTTCGCCTTGCTCATATCCATAAGCCACAAAGTCGCAAATCTCTGCGTCTGCGTAGCCACCGGCTTCTGTTTTGATCACATAAGTAACAGTTCTTGGGTTGTTAACGTCGTCTGGACCAGAGTTCCCCTCTCTGAGAACAAGCCCTACCGTGTTAACTGTCATATCTTCTTTACTTCCAGAAGTGGCTGTTCCATGACTGGTTCCAATAGCAACGTAAGTGTTGTCACTAAACACTCCTGAATTAAAAGTAATTTTTAATTTTCCGGGTGCCACTCTTTGTATTCCGCTAATATTGTGGAATGATCTGACTGACGGTAAATTGTCAGTTCCGTCTCCGCTAGCGTTAAAGTTACACCAAGCTTTTGCTAAACCCTTGCCGTTTGCCATGCTAGATCCATCACCAAACCTTTGGGTTCCGGACGTGTAGATTTCTTGCTCGTGACCGTTTACTGGAACAAATCTAAAACCAACATTACTATATCCAGAGGCGTTAATCCAGTTGTCGTGACGCACGGGCATATTTCCGTTCAACACGTTGTTGGACTGGTCTATACCATCTATATGGTAGTACTGAGTGTGAGGGTGTCCCGTTGTTAAGCTGGATAACTGATTATGGTTGATACCCCAAGGTCCGGGATAAGGGACTAGCTGAAGGGTGCTAGTATCTCCATTTGGAGCGTTGGGAAACTTTATCCCAGAATGCATAATCAGCTTGCCGCCAACGTCGTTAGTTCCCCTTCCGGTGGCTGCTACAGTAACATTGTTAAAGAACGGAAACTCGGTCTCCGTATCTCCGCTAGATACAATACTGTTTATGGAAAAAGATATATCTTCCATGTTGTGGCGAACATCTTCCGCTGAGATTAGTCCAGCGTTGTTGTCCGCTAAATCTGAAGTAATGCTGGCTATTAAATCGCCAGAACTTTTCATAGTAGGCATTTAAATTCTCCCTTAGTAATCAAAATATCCACCCGCCCTGTGGTCCGAGTAGTTTCTGGCTATACCTTGTGAACCGGGACTGTAAGGGCCAAGTATAGACTGTCCAACAATGCCGTTACCGGCTCTGTATTCTAGTAATGAATTTTCGTATTTTTCACACAGATCTTTATATAAGACCGTGAGTGTTTGTGTTACCCCGCGTAAATCAATGGCTGAGGGACCATCTTTTATTGAAATGGCGTTCCCAGACTCTTTTCTTATCTCGCTTCCCAGTATTATACACGCAGCTCGTAGACACGTCAAAGCTATAAAAGGATCATCCTTTGTTCCCGTGTCAGTAGGGTCTGGAGAGAGAATGGATGTTTCTACATTGACAGCATACGTATTAACGAAGTCAACGTTCATAATCATCAGTTGAGCTGCTACTAATATGGTAGTCTCTATTCTCTGCGGAGTAAAGCTGTAACTTGCGGCGTCAACATCGTTCACTAGATGTCTAACGACTGTTGACATTTGACCTTGCCAAGACATAAATCACCTATATATTGCTATGGACCTTAAAGGAATAGATATCTGTATAATAAGTTCCGCTAGGTACGACCACCTTGGCCTGTAGCTTATATAGTCCTGCCTCATCTAAGTCTCCAACTACGGTGTCGTAGAACATCACTCCGGAAATGCCAAAATCTTGAAGGGTGGCATTTCTATTGATCACCGCGTCACTAGGTTTTCTAAAACTTATTTGATGTATGGTAGATCCCCCTACCCCGGAAACATTCACTAGGTTACCGTCGTCTTTTACGGTAATCAGGAATCTTGTACCTACATCATCTTGATGGATTTCGCTAGCCATTTTTTATCTTATCAAATCTATTGGTAAAGTTCTTTGTATATTCAAATTTACTTGGAATAGAACGCCTTCGATATTAATCGTAGCGTTTTTTGACATCTGTATGTTTAAAGGCACTTCTATTATCATTTTTGCACACTTAAAGTGACATCAATAACGTGTTGAACGCTTAAGATCAGTGATATTATTTCTCCATTACTTCTTCCTAGCATCTCATTAGAAGAGGAAGAGGGGGTTTCTGAGAAAGATGCTTCACTAAACATTTTATACCGCAGGATCGCTAATTGAAACACTGTTTACGTTTTCGGAAGCCTGTTGAGCGGCCTGTCTCTTTGCTTCTGAAACTTCAAAACTTCTTACATTATCTAGTAAAAATTCTCTAACCATCCTGTTTGCGAACTGGGGTGTTGATTCAGGGTTCTCAGTCATTGGCGCGTTGGCAGGATCTGGAATTTCTCTAGAGTTTTCCGGCCCCTCTATTTCTTCTTCAGAGAAGTCTGGATTTGGAATAGTAGCCCCATCCACATAGTCTGGATTAGGCACCTGTTCGGGCCTTCTGTAGTTAGCCGCAATCGCAGCTAAGACGCGGGGAACGTCCGCGTCCGATATTTCTACTGAAAATAATGCCATATTAAATAACTCCTAAAATAGTGATGTACTTGTTATATTATACACTAAAAAACTCGAAAGTCGGGATTTGGTTACCTATCAGATAAGTTCGTGCCCTTCAGGTCTAATCTTTGAAGAATCGACTATTGGGTGTGATAGTAAATCTTCATTGTCTTGTAATAGTCTCAAAAACTGCTCGTATTTTGGATGACTGAGGTTTGCTAGACTCTTATCCTTAAATGTTGCTGCCCCACCCTTCATGTCTGGCCAGTTCCTTAACATCGTCAGGTTGACCCTACTTGCGTTATGCTCTATCGCCCTCTCGATAAATAGTGGGATATCTGTAAAATTATCTGATTCGACCACCATGTTTAATATAAAATCCTTACCTAGCTTAGATATGAATTTCATGGCTTTATCCATCTCCTCAAACTTGCCTCCAAGTCTAGTTTTTTCATATATGCCTTTGCTCGCCGCATCAACACTCATCTTGATTCTGATTATATTGTCGTGTATATGGCTTAGGCTGTTCCAGTATTTAGGTATCAATAGTCCGTTAGTGAAAAGCTCGATATCTAAATTTTCGTATTTTTCAATGTCAAAAGTCTGTAGGATCTTAAGCCAAGCGGGACTTGCTAAGGGGTCTCCAGACCCTATCGCGGAGATAAATTTTATGCTTTCATGAAATGTATCTAAAACATTCTTCGTTTGTCTGAATATTTCTTCTTGTCTTTTCTCGATTATAGGCTTTGATCTACAAGACCAACAATGTAAATTACACGTCATATCATTTGCAAAGACGACTACTGATGGACCCCTTTTCATTAACGGGGTCATGAAATCCTGCACTGGAGGATCTACTCTATTCTCCAATAGAGACAATACGCAGTTTTTACACAGAGAATTGTCCTGCTTGAGCCACGCACTCCTTAGTTTTTGAAATTTTTCGTGATTCCATACTTTCCATAGGTTTTCGTACTTCCCATTTATCGTTACTTGTGAAGACTTTGTGAACCAACTAGGGCAACAGGTTATATAACTTGCCGGATGAACATGCAAAGTATTAAATGGATTTTCACAGAATTTCATTTTAGCACCTCATAACGAGGTTTTTCCAGCGGCATCCAAGGGGTGCTAACCACTCCTCAAACATTGCTAGGTTTTTGTGATAGTTTATGAGAAGTAGAGTCGCCTTGGTTTTCATTCCTAAAGCACATATCGCAAGATGCAACCTATCCGTGGTGATCTCCTCAAACTGACCTGCGAGATTCCAATAATCTTCGGGGGTGTGGCAAAACATAGCGGGGTCTACTTTTAGTTCATTTTTAACATGATGATGCACGGAACCGCCGTTTTTTCTTAGGAAAGTTGCGGAACCGCTTTTTATAATATCTGCTTCTGGAAAATCAAAACCCAGAGCTAGATCTGGAGCTATCTCTCCATTACCAATAATATCCCGACTAACAGACTCTCTAAAAAACATCTTCTCACATTTAAGATCCTCGCCCCTTATTACACTTTGCGGTAAAAGCCAACAGGGTATGCCGGATTCAAATGCCTTCGCTCTTATGGCGACGGCTGGAGGATATCCGATATTTCCCCCTCCAAATAATAGCAACTTATCGTACCTTGGTATAGGATCTTCTGCTAGAGCGTTAACGGTAAAGTGCTCTACATCAAACTTCTTGCAGAGCTGCCTAGTAGCCAAGTATAATAACTGGTCTCCTATGTTTCCAACGCCATCGACTATCCCCACCGTTAACCCTGACAGTGGTTCAAAAATTGGCTCAAACTCTGATAAACTAATTAATCTCATATTATATACAACAATTTAATCTGGGCAGTGTGCATCTGTGTATCTGGCACTTATCGCATATCTCGGGCCATTTCTCGTTAAGTTCTGAAAACTCATGAAGCTCTACGCCTAGATCCTCGCCTTGACTGCCTTTAATGTACCAATCGTTCGTTTGTTCCCTAAAACCTTTCCAGTAAGCTGACTCGTCTTCTCCTGTAAGTACTCTTTTCCAAGGCTTTGGGCAGGATGGATTTTCATGAACTTTATTTTCTCTATCTCTTTGTATTAGTCTTGCGGCACTCTGTATTCTATCTTGCTCCGGACGATGTATTGCAAACTTATAGATGTCTTCCCATTCTTCTATGAGATCTTTAAGGAGTTGTGCTCTTCTATGGCGGCGGGTATTTTCCCAACCGTTAACTCTTCCGGTTCCAAGTATTATATCAACACCCCTACCCGCACATGCAGAGGCTATAGCACTAGTAATGGAATTTCCAGCCGTTCTTGGTATATGAATAAAAACAGCTCTGTGCGGTAAGTATATCATCCTTTATTCCTCTGGGCAGATTACAAGTTTACTGCTTCGCTCTCTAATTATTCTAGCTTCTGGAGGTTCACTTTCTACAAAAATATGGGCATTAGATAGCATGAAGTGTTTAGCCTTGAAGTTTGCCGCCTCATGTATATGATTTCTATCTCGAATCTCCTCTTTTTCCGCTGGGTACATTTTTAGCGATTCATACTTAATCTTATGTCTTTCTAGCCACTCCTCCGTTATGTCTCTGTATTTGTCAAGTCTCGCCGTTACTATCCCATGACAAGATTTACTAGGTATCCTATGATAAAAAGGCTCAACATTTTTTATATAGTCTATATATTCTTCTTCATTCTTGCATTTTTTATATGGAACGTTCGGGCAAAATATGCCATCTAAATCGAACAGCGTTCTAGTGGTGTGGTTACTGTTAAAGAAGTGCCACTCAAGTAAGTGTGGCGGTTTAAGCTCTCTCCCGAAGAAGTCCACCTTATCGAGTGAATCTGGGTGAGCATAAACTACAGCGTACAGAACTCCCTCATTTATTTTTTCACGCATATCCGCAATCGCAGATCCCGAAAAAATTGTGTCATCAACAACTAGGATTTTTCCGCTGGAAGGCTCTCGGTCTTTCATTCTCCAGCCTCCAGACCTTGAATAGCCCGACATCACCTCAAGCTTATGGGAAGAATGATTCATTGCGTAAAGTGGTAAATTTAACCACGTAGCAATTAAGCTGGCCGGTAACATTCCCGACCTCGGTATTCCTAGGATTCCTTTTATGTTTAAGCGGGCTATCTGTGGTAAGAGAAGATTTTTGCAATCTTCAATAAGATGTGAACTTTTAATGTACTCACTGTTACTGTTGAAAAGCTTTGCTCTACCATGTTTCTTATCAAGGTCTCTTTTATATTGATCTCGCTCAGACTTACTAGTCTCTTGACACCACTGCCAATTTGGTGGATCATAAGTCATTTCCTGTCTAAAAAACTCACAATATCCCGCTTGAGCACATTGGCACTCATGTATATCTTCCATCTATCGTCCTTACATAAACATCGAGAATGCTGGTCCTAAAATTTTCACAAATTTATGTGGTGCTTGTTCTGGAGAACCTGAGCTACCTCCTCCAGAAGGTAAATCAAGTGGTGAATCATTACCGGTTTCGGCTGTGTCGTAGAGATACTTCATTGTGATATCGTCGGCAGAGCCTCCGGCGTCTATATCAGCATATGATACGGCTGTGATTACGTATACATAGGTGGAAAGCACTGTGCTGCCAGTGCCAGCAGCCTCAGCCCTTTTTTCCACATAAACATGGTCTCCAATAACTAAGGTTGTCGGAGGACCAGCAGGTTCATATGAAACTGTATAGATAGGACCACCTGAAACCGTTCTTTCTGTTCCACTTTCTGTACCGATTACGACATGATTTCTTAGGTTCTTGGTCATTATGTAGCCGCCAAACCCTGTGCTATAATAACTCCGTCTATTGCTGCTGAACCATCAACGCCTCTAACAATGAACCCATAAAGGTCGGCTGCTCCATTACCGGTTGTTAAGATTGGTCCAATACCTCCACCCCACTTGCAAGCCACCGCAGCTTGGCTACCAGTACCACTATTAATAGAGATGGCGTCCCATCCGTCTGCAACAGAATCAAGTACAATGTTACCATTGGAGGGTTGAATAACCCTGACCATGATTCTTTGTCCAGCAGTTGCGTTTGTCAACTTTACAGTCGCCACGGGTGTTTGACCATTGGTTAAGGTGACTTCGAAGTAATTCCCCTCGCTACAATCAAGTGTTATTGAAGTAGTTTCAGTTTGTGCGTTGATACCAGCACCCGGAACAAATGCTCCTGTTAGTTTTAATTGTCCAGTAAGATCAACCGCACCGTCAATGTCCACTGCGTCTAAGTTGGTTGTGCCGTCTACATCGAGGTCGGTTCCGACATATAGCTTCTTAGCAATGCTTGCGCCACCTTCACACCTCAACGCTCCAGTATCTCCGGTAGCGTCAGAGGCATCTGTAGTGTCGGTAATGTCTGCCACGCCAGCCAAAGTTAACGTACTGCCGTCAAATGTTAAGTTAGCTTCAGCAGCAAAAGTATTATCGCTAGTAACCCAAGTCATTACTCCGTTATCAGTATCTCCGGCAACTGATCTTGAACTACCACCCCCGCCCGCTGCGGCAATGGTAATAGCACCATCAGCATTTGTGATCGTTACGTTAGAACCTGCCGTTAAGGTGGCTACCGCTGGACCGCTAGTACCACCTATTAAAAGTTGACCATTAGTACTCATTGCAACAGCCGCAACGGTGTCAGTACCGGTATCTTGTGTTATTAATACAGCTTTATCTGCAAAAGAGGTTGCTCCTGTTCCACCCTTGCTAACAGGGACCGTGTCTGATAATGTACTTCCAGCAGCGGTTACCGTTATGGGTGCCGACCCATCGAATGCGACACCATTGATATTTCTCGCAGTAGTAAGAGTGGCCGCACTACCAGTGGTGTCCTGATTGAGGGTTCCAATTATACTTATGATATTAGCGCCAGTCAGCTCTTCAATTACTCCAGCTCCAGAAGTGATTCTACCCAACACCCTGCTGGTGGCAGATACATTCTGAACCTTAGCATAAGTAACTTGATCATTACCGATATGTGCAGTATCAATAGAACCGTCTACATAATGCTCACTATTAACAGCGTCGTCTGCTATGTTATCTCCATCAATAGCATCAGCGCCAATATAAGCATGTGCTATCGCCGTACCTTGCCAAGCACCAGTTGCGATTGTACCCAGCGTTGTTACATTAGTAGAGCCTTGATAGCCATCTTTCAGCCCATCCGGTGTTACTGCTCTTGCTGTGTCAGTACCAGTTGTTGTTTCAGCAGTTGTTGCTAATTCAACACCTCCAACCGCTGTAGTAGAGGCACTTGGCAATGTGTAATTATTAGCACTGGCCGCAATACCATCTAGTTTAGTCTTGTCACCATTTGCAAATGCTCCTTCGGAAGGTTTGACCTGCAATGTAGAAATGGTAACGCCTTTGACACCAGCTAGGTCAGTCAACTCACTGTCCATCAATGCGCCTGCCGTAGTGACGTTGGCGGTATCAGTCACGTCTGCTGCTGCTTCTACATTTAATGCAGTTAGGACTTCAGCTACGGTTAAACCTTCTACTTCTGTTCCGTTGATTCTAAGAAAATCGTCATCTGCTACTGCGTCATTAGCTGTTAAAACATTTCCATCTGAAATGCCTTTAGCTAAGGCTTTTACAAATGCGAGATTTGTTACCTCTGAATCCATCAAGGCTCCGGCAGAGGTTACATTTGTAGTATCTGTAACGTCCGCACCGTCCTCAACATTAATTATCGTTCTGAGGTTTGCAGCACTTATTTCTTCTACAATACCTGCTCCAGCACTATCTCTACCAAGAACCACATTCGTCGCGGTGACATTCTGCATCTTCGCGTAAGTGACAGCATCATCAGCTATTGTGCTAGTAATGGATATGCCTGCCGAACCGTCAAAGTTTGCTGTACCTGTTACGTCTCCAGCTAGCGCTATAGCTCTTGCGGTAGTAAGAGTAGCTGCACTTCCTGTTGTGTTTTGATTGAGTGTGCCAATTGTAATATTTATTTCTGTATCTGGGGTTTCTGCAACACCAAAGTCAGAAGAGAAGTCTAGGGTAACTATATCTGAACCGCCAACGGCAGAGCCATTAGACTTGACGCTAGTCATGCTGCCGCCGCCCCCTCCGCCTCCGGCATTCTCTACCCAAGTAAATGTACCGGTATCAATATCGTAAGATGGGACATAGTTGTTCGTAGGAGTATTTGTGGCTAAAAGATTAGCTCCACTAACTGCGACTTGGAATGCTTTGCCATGAAGCTCTATTCCGGAACCCGCCGAAAAATTACCACTGGCTGAATTAGCTCGGATCTCTGTGAGATTAAAATTACCACTAGCTGAATTAGCTCGAATCTCAGTTAAGTTGGCAGCTCCACTTGCCGAGTTGGCAGCGATCTCACCAAGCCAGAAGACTCCCGAATTGTTGATCAGGCCAGCATTTACGGCTCCACTAGCTGAATTAGCTCGAATCTCAGTAAGGTTAGCATTACCGCTAGCAGAATTCGCTCTAATCTCTGTTAAATTAGCAGTCCCACTTGCGGAGTTAGCTCTAATTTCTGTAAGATTAAAATTACCACTGGCGGAATTACTTCTTATCTCTCCAAGCCAGTACACGCCGGAATTATTAATTGCGCTGGCATTTGTTACTCCGCTGGCTGAGTTGGCTCTGATTTCTGTTAGGTTAGCAGCTCCAGAAGCTGAATTAGCTCTGATCTCGGTAAGGTTGGCAGCTCCAGAAGCTGAATTGGTTTGGATTTCCCCAAGCCAGAAAACACCCGAGTTATTAATGGCGTTAGCATTTACTACGCCGCTAGCTGAATTTGCTCTAATCTCTGTTAGGTTAGCCGCTCCAGAAGCTGAGTTGGATCTAATCTCTGCAAGATTAAAATTCCCAGATGAAGAATTTGTTCTAATCTCAGTTAAGAAAAAGTCTCCTGAAGATTGGGGAAGAGAAGATCCCCCCGCTGATGCTATGCCAGAAACGACAGTTATATTTGCTGCGTTGGTTGCTCCACTGGCTGAGTTTGCTACTATCTCCGCCAGCAGTATATTTCCTGAGCCATTTAGCGCAGTCTGATTTGATAAACCGCTAGCAGAATTAGCTCTAACCTCATCTAATAAAAAGTTTCCTGAAGCGTGAACTCTATCGTCAGCAGACGCAGCAGCAATTGTGATAGTATCGCTAGCGGCAGACGTAGTTATGGTGACATTATCACCGGCGGCAAATGTTAGAATATCACTATTTGTGGTAGCTACAACGTTGTCTTGCCCAGCAACTCTCACTTCGTCAAATATATTTAAGTTATCTATTGAGGTTGTGTTGTTGGTTATCGACGTAGTTAAAGAACCGGCAAGGTCTGTATTGTCATTAAGCGAGTCAGCTATCTCATGTAGTGTATCCAGTGCTGCGGGAGCACCGTTAATAAGGTTAGTTATCTTAACATCCGCGTATCCCTCTGCGTAGCCGGAAACAGCAACGATAGCAGTATTAGCTAAACCAGACACGGAAGCGCCGCTGGCTGAAATTTTGTCTAACAGGAAGTTTCCAGAACTGTGAATCAAATTTGTGTTAGCTGTAATATTCCCGCCACTGGCTGATGGAAGCCCTCCCGCACCAACGATCCCAGAGACAACCAGTATGTCGGCTGCGTTTACTGATCCGCTAGCGGAATTTGCTCTAATTTCTGTTAGGAAATAGTCACCAGAGGTGTGAGGTATTGCATCTACTGAGACAGCCGATATACCAGAAACAACAAGTAGATCAGCAGTGTTTTTTGTTATCTGAGGTTGTAATGCTCCGCTAACCTCTACCCCAGAGTGATCTTGTGAGTCAGCGTAATACTTTGCCCATCCACTAATAGCCACGCCGCTCGCGGTATTTTGAGCTACGTGACTTATTATATTTGTACCTCCAACAAGAAGGTCGCCAGTAGCCGTAATAGAGTTTGCAGTTATGCTTCCGTCATTGCTAACTTTGGCCATAACCGTTTCTGAGCTAGTAACCCACCTTTGTAAATCAGCAGACTGCGCTGACGTGGCTTTTACTGTAAAGCTAGGATTTGATGTAGAGAAGGAGTTTACTTGGGTGCCTTCATCACTATAGGAGGTAAAGACGGTGTTGCTCTTGTTGACAATATTAAACCCGCCACCATGAGTTAAGTTTATACTATTCTGGCTATTTGAGTAAAGGCCAATGCTACCATCACCGGCGTAGACATACGCATAAGAAGGAGCTTCCCCGGAATTACTTGGGGAGTTTTTAAGGCCAAGTTTCCAATCCGGGGAAACCGTTGCGTCGTGAAAAAGAGAAATCGTTCTATCGTTAGAGTCATCTACATAGGCGTGAAAAAAGTTGCCTGCTGAAGTTCTTCTTAATGTTAGTAGTCCGCTTACACCAAGGTCGCCGTCTGAATTGATGTGGGCCGCATTTACTCCAGAAATTGAAGCATTGGTATCTTTAAGTGATAATCTGTTCGTCGCATCCAAGAATATCGCTTTATCTGCTGGGTATGTACAAAAAACAGTCGTTAGTCCATCTAGGGAAATCTTTGAACCACCACTTGAGCTTTTAAGTACGGTATCTCTAGAAAGACTGTTTGTGTCAGAATCATAAGTTCCTACACCAACCTCGAATCTAGTATCGTTTTCTAATACGTAATACGTAGAGTTCGCGTCTCCTATAGCAGAGCTGAAGGTCTGAAAACCACCAAAAGCACCGGCGAGCGTGACGCTGCCAGTGCCTGTGGTTACCGTGGTTTCTTTTACTCTGTCTGAAAGTACTAATGTCATAATCTTCTCTCAGTTATTTTTTACAACACTTTTTGCCGTTGAGTTTTTCTAATTTATCCTGTAGGGATTTAATCTGATCTTCAAGGCTGACCGTGTCTGGATTTTCGACTTTTATATTGTTGTTACCCCAATGTTCAGCAAAAACACCCTGCGGAACTTTAAGTTCTTTAACAAAATGGTCTATAAGGGGCTTTGGGCTTAATCCTAACTCCTTGAATTCATGTATATAGTTGACCATTTTTTGTTCTGTTGAAACAGCGTATTGTACACCTTCGGGTCTGCCAAACCTATGCACCCATTTTAGAAATGGTAAGCAATTAGTTTTTCTACCAGCCAATCTGTATTTCTCGTGTATGTAACATTCTTCTCCACCAAAGCCAGATTGATTGTCATTAAACCCGAGCCAAGAGTTTTTTCTAGTTAAAAACAAACCTAAGCCCTGAGCAAAAACCTCAAAGGGTTTAGACTGAGGGTCTGTTGCTAACCTTTCATACCCTTCCATTTTGAGTCTGCTTTCATGTCCAGCAAAGTCTAACTCTGGGAAATTTCTATCACAGTACTTACACTTATGAAGTCTTTCTTGAGTAGCTAAGTCAACAAACTGGCTTTTTCCGTCTTTTTCAATAACAGAAAAATTATACGCCTCGCAAACACAAGACCAAGAAATCCCCCATCTGCCCCACATTCCTCCAGACCATTCATCGTTAAAATGTGTATATAGTGAGTTCATTGAGTCAAAAACTAATGGGCCACAATATAGGTCTTCCGACTTGTCGTTGTAGTTTATAAAATCTATCAACCTCTCTATCGTCTTTACGACCGGACAGAGCAAAACGTGACAGTCCATGACTAACACGAACTTCCCTCTCGCTTCTTGTATTACCCTGTTTCTTGTGCAGGAAGTCCCCTGCCTACCTTCAAGATCAATGACTCTAACAAGATTCGCGTGTTTATTAGCCAAATCCTTTACGCTCTTTGAATGTTCACATCCGTTGTTGTTTTCTACTATAACAAACTCTATCTGCCGTAGTAGATCTACTCGTCCGTTAAAAACTAGCTCTTTAATTATATCCTGAACTGTAAAGAACACGCCGTGAAAATCAGAATAATGAGCCATGCCTATCGTTAACTTTTTTTCCATAATATTTCCTTTCCTAGGGAAGTTTTTGTTTTCTATATAATATATACACTAATAAGCTAATAACACTCGTCGCAGTCATTTATGGGAGTGTCTCCTTCTGGGCAGCAGCATCCCGGTGTCGCAATGCAGCTCAAGGCGTAGCAAAGTCCTTCAGGTGAGCAGCACAGACTATGGTAATATGATCCGTCTGAGCATGTAGGGGTATCGGTGGTTGTGGTGGTAGTTGATGATGAAGGAGAGACACAGTGGAAAGTACAACGGAACTGGTCACTGTCTGACCCGTAGAATATAAATATGTCACTTACAGTTCCACCGGCTTCTTCGCACAACTGCTTAGACTCATCGAAGTCATCGCCATCACTCACCTCTGGAAGGTCGTCCGGGCATGTACAATCTCCAGTGCAATCTCCATAGCCATCCGGCTCGTAGCCGTTCTGGATGCCGCCGCCAAGGCCGAAGTGATGGAAATAAATCGCAGAGCAAGTTCCACATAGTGGGGCGGCAGTAGTTCCCGGACCCAAAGTAGTGGTCGTAGCTCCCGGAGTCGCGGTGGTAGTTGAAGATCCGTCTGGAACACAACCGCACACATCGCAATCAAAAGTATATCCGTAAGAGCAGAAGGTAACTGCATCACTACAGGCTGCTCCGCTAACAGGATCTGTACAGTTTCCGTCAAAGCATGTGCAGTTACCGGTCGGACTCTGAGTGGTTGTGGTAGTTGTAGTAGTAGTTGTAGCTCCCGGACCCAAAGTAGTGGTCGTAGTTGTAGCTCCCGGACCCAAAGTAGTGGTCGTAGTTGTAGCTCCCGGACCCAAAGTAGTGGTCGTAGTTGTAGCTCCCGGACCCAAAGTAGTTGTTCCCGGACCCAAAGTAGTTGTTCCCGGACCCAAAGTAGTTGTTCCCGGACCCAAAGTAGTTGTTCCCGGACCCAAAGTAGTTGTTCCCGGACCCAAAGTAGTTGTAGTTCCCGGACCCAAAGTAGTGGTCGTAGTTGTAGTTCCCGGACCCAAAGTGGTGGTAGTTGTGGAGCCACAGGGAGGACAGAATATTGTTTCGCAGCTAGTACCAAGTCCTTTCCAATCACCGGAGCAATCCGATTCGATAGTGTTTTCACAAAAACCATCTTCACCGTTTTGACAGCAGCAAGCCCCTGTTGGTGGAAGGGTAGTGGTAGTGGTTACTTCAGTGCATTCATCACAGCTATTTACTGGAGTTGTTCCCTCGGGGCAACAGCACGGCTGACCTTGAGCACAGTCGAGGGCGAGACAATTAAAATCATCATCGCAACACAACGAGTGACTCGGTTGCCCATCTGAGCACGGAGGTAAGGTTGTTGTGGTAGTTGTGGTAGTTGTCGGCGGGTCAGGAGGCAGTGTGGTGGTGGTAGTGGTGGTGGTAGTTGTTGAGATACAAGGTTTGTATACCGTCACGCCTCCACCTTGCCTGTCCCAGTCTGGCTGCGGTTCTGGACATTCGCAACTTTCATCGCATTCGTCGGTCAGTTGCAGCCAGCCGAGTTCAAAGACATATCTATAGCTACAGGTGCCACAAGACTGACCACATGGATCTTCCGGAAAATCAGCACAAGGCTTGCTTAACGGCTCTCCACCCAAAGCTATACACGTTGATATGTCAAAACTGTCTGAGCAAAGCCCGTCAATGCAACAACCGTTGTTGGGAGGTAGCGTTGTGGTGGTGGTTGTAGTTGTCGTAGTGGTAGTTGTAGTTGTGGTAGTTCCCGGTGGTAGGGCGGTAGTGGTGGTGGTAGTGGTAGTGGTAACATCATCGCATTCTTCACAGCCGATCTTCGACACAGCAAAGTTTGTTCCAGATTTACCCTGCCTAAGACAACACTCCACTTTAGTGACGTTTATCGGATCGCAGCTATCAAACGCGCAGCCGAGCAGGTTAAGGTCTGTGCTGTTGTCAAAGCAACAGAGTGCAGCGTAAGAACAGTTATGGAAAAGAAAGTTATTTACGTAGTATAAACTATTTCCATCTAAGCCTAGGTCGAATAACTCTGTGTCCGGATCTGCTGGCTTTAGATCTATTGACTCTACGAGTACAGCACCTTCGGGAGTATTCATTATGTCTCCCACCCTCAAGTTGCCAACGAAATCAATTTCGCTATACTTTATTCGGGAAGACTGAAAGTCGCAGGACTTGAAACCTTGAGTTGTAAAAACGGGGTGATCGTCGGTAAAAAAGAAGTCACTACCATTAATTGAAACTAATTTTCTGTTTCCTAGTCTTGTTTTTTCAACGTGATTAACAGTGTTAAAATTACCCCAAGTGGTTTTTACTTTGTCTCCAACTGACACTTCTGATATTTTTTTAGGCCCAAGATCTGTGACCACAATGGATGTGCTTATAAAACATGTGTTGTCACAATTTATCGTATTGCAAGTTTCGTTAGGATAGAATACGGAGCAGGGCTTACTCAGGCAATCGCCTTCCTCAAGATTGTCTTCGCAACTTCTAGGCGAAGCACAGCCGTAGCAACAAGCCCCACTAGGAACTGGAGGAGGCGTAACACCGTCGCATTGACAACATTGAGACATGTATCAAATTCCTATTTAAGTTCCGGAGCAGCTTATGTAAACCGGTCTATTTTCCCCGTTCACCCTATTGGTAACAACAAAGGCTGCTCCACCGTCAGATCCGGGACCATGTATAGTTAACTTAGGATCTCTATTTGTAACCCATATTAGATTGTCTGTTCCAAACCCGTTTCTGTAAGTTTGAGTTCTCATTAAGCCACTGGTTGGGTTTGAATATGATAAAGGAGCATTTATGTTCTCTGTGACAAACCCCTCGTAATTACCAAACCAACCCTGAAGGCCATCCGCCGCTTGGTTTATAAACCTGTAGTCCCCCGAAGAATCAACGGCCCCCACAGCTTCATTGTTGTTGAACCAAGCTTGAATAAACTCAACGCCAGAGTGTCCCGGATAAATAACATCTCTTCTAGACTCTACAGGAAATTCAGGTGTGATTCTGGCATCACCAAGGCTAACAAATTTTTTCTTATGGTCACCGGCTATAACATTTTGAATATTGATTCTATCATTTAAGTTGCCGCTAGAATAAAACAGTCTATCGTCATTGTCTAATCCTGTTATTATTTCTATGTTCCTATTTCCCCCAAGGATGTCGTGACCCGGAGTGTCTAGTCCATTGAGAGCATTCTCGCCTATACCTATAGAGTTCCTATTACCCGAAGCGTTAAGACCCGCGCTAGAACCTATGAATATGGAGTCTGAAGATTCGTCTGCGTTTTTGCCCGCAGCAGTACCAATTGCTATTGTATTGTCTAAATTATCAGCGTCGTATCCCGCTTGATACCCTATGAAGATAGGTGCGGTGTCTGCAAATAACCCTCCGTTGGAAGCTGTGGCGTGAGCGCCAGCCTGCGTCCCTAAAAATATACCATTTTTCCAACCGGTAGCTTGTACTCCCACTCCGCAGCCGATAAATACCGTTCCGGAATTATTGACGGTGTTTATGTTTTCTTCGGAGTCTATATCCGCCCACACTAGGTTGCAGTTTTCTGCGACCGAAGCGTAGCCGCTAGAGACATAAGCAGCCAGTCCCTCTATGCTGATTTTACCAACCCTACGTGTATCTCCAGACGGAACTTCTAACGCTAAGTAGCTTAATCCTGCATCAATTTTTGGTGTTATGTTGTCAGCGAGGTTAAGGCTTGTGTAATCAAGCACAAAAGTGGTTCTAGTATTTTCTACCCTCTTGTCTATTCCGGAGTCTGCAAATAGAACATAGTCTTTTGAGCCACATAAGACTGTTTGGTCTGCAAATCTAATGCATCCATTTAGGTAGATATCCCCGCTCACCGCCATGTAAGGAGTTGGATGCTGAGGGGTTGTAAATACCGGTGAGCTATTTGGGATCTGCCCGCTAGGAACAAAGTCGACAAGAGTTTGGCTATGGTCAAACTGATTGCTAAACCTAATAGAGGCCATGTCTCGATTTTGTAGAGATGATTGCTTATCTTTAAAGTTGATTACCCCAACATTGGCATTGCTTAATGGGCTGATCGGCTCTGTTCTTACTTCGTCTTTCTCTGTGATCTGTAACTCATTATTTTCGCCAACAACGGAAAGAGATGCTCTTGCGTTTGTAAGAGAGTTTACGCTAAGAAATCTTGAATTAGAGCCGCCAAGCCCAGCTTGTATGACGGGAGAGTCGCCAAACCCAATAAGCATTGTATATGCATCTAAGTCGTAATCTTGAGCTAAACCGGACCCTATTAATATGTTGTTTGAAATAGTTCCGGGTGAATCATTGTTAGCGTTAAATATATTTTCCGGAGATAGATTATTAACACCAACAACAATCATGTTATCAGTGTCTACTCTCGTTACATTATTATTTCCGATAATTGTATTGTTATGGCCGTTGATTAAACCGCTACCAGCGTGACAGCCTATTAGTGTATTGCGATCTCCGTTGGAAAGCTTAAAACCGGCGGCGAATCCGTAGACAGTGTCGCAAAGAAGATTGGTGTTGGATGCACAACCATATGAGGAGTTTGGCGCAAATCTACCTGCGAATGTATTTTTTCCGTCGTCTGTCTGTACTGAGCCTGAAGGGTGCGTCAGATTGTACTCATCGCCCACATCGTCTAAAAAGAATAAGCTTTGCCTGAAACCGCAATTATTGTCAGATTTTACATATATTTTTCCAAACCTACTTGTTGAGGACGGAGAGCTTGCCTGCTCCCTCATGGCTATGGTTCCGCTATTCGGAGTGCCGCTATGATAGATCGTCAACGGGGAATTTGGTGTTATGAAACTGTTGTTTTGCTTTGTTGTTCCAATAGCAACAAAATTATTATCCGTGACGCTTAAAAAACCACGCTCTATGCCTGTGCAGCCGGATGGTAGAATATTAGACAAGTGTATTCTTCTGGAGGTGGGGTCGTAAGCGATCTGTAGGCCAGAAGCTTTCGTGTTGCCGTTTGAGATTAACTCTAGCGTACTCTCTTTCAAGGCGACGGAAGAAAATCTGACATTCGACTCATCTGAAGACTGTATATTAAATATCGTCTCGGGAACTATAGGCTCTTGATCGGACGCGTGAGGTATGTTGGTAATCCCAACAAGTCCCTTTTGGGAGCCTGTAAACCC
>Ga0316202_10001347_pt1 | contig 19460 bp, 14 predicted proteins | sample 3monrhotite_MG_FD_204934 | JGI IMG/M metagenome (GOLD analysis project Ga0316202, IMG submission 204934) | Microbial mat bacterial communities from mineral coupon in-situ incubated in ocean water Damariscotta River, Maine, United States -... | ecosystem: Environmental > Aquatic > Marine >... | reverse complement strand
TTGGATTAATGACAACTTTCAAACACTGACGCCTGCAACTTGAAGAGTTATGGGTATATATAATCTCTAAACATCCAACTTGCCGCATGGCGAGATTCTAATGTGCTAATAACTAACCGTAAATTCAATCGGTCTTTACCACCAATTAATTGATATTTTTGTTTCGGTAAAGTGACTATTTTATTTTTGTAAGGCATGGTAATTGACAGTTGAATTTCATCACCGGCTCTATATTGCAAAGGTTTACTTAATTTAATTGATAAACCATGAGTGGAAATATTTTCACTAAAACCATGAATAGTGCACGGTTTATTGCCACAACGAGTTATCGTTATAGGGGTTTCCACATCAAACCGATCTTCAGCACGAACATCATTCTCTTTAACTTTTACAATTTCCATTGGTGATTTTCGCTGCAATAAGGGTAGTAAAAAGCTAGTCGGACATTTAAGCGCAGTATCTGTCGATTGCAATTTATCTTTAATATTTAATACCTTTGATAAAGATAATACCGTATTGATTTCAGTCACATCGGATAACACCGCTAAATAGCTATTCTTTTTTAATTTCTCCGAAACTTGTTTCCCTAAAGTTCGATTAAGTAATGCCATCGCAGGACTAACATAACTAGGCACTGCACTAGGGTTATAAGCATCAGACAATACATCGATTGGCGTAAAACTAAAACGTACATATCGGTAATTACCATTTAATACATTTTTTATTAAATAATTTTGTGCAGCAATGTCATGTATTAATTGCTGCTGCCAAATTATAATGAACTGATCTTTATCGTCACCATTTTCTTGGTAATGATGACGCAACACATAGGCATATTGATCAAATTTGTGTTGATTATCTAAAGCACTTTGCAGCGATGGATTACAAAATAATCGGGCTATGGGGTCATTATTTCCTTCAGTTGAAAAGAAATTCCATAACGCCTGGTTACTACGTGTTTGTAAGCCAGCCGTGGGGCGCCATCCTGTTTTATAGGGGGCGCATACCATTGCAATATCCTGAGAACTATTAAGTACGAATTGCTCGTGACTTTTGGCGTAAACAGAATCAATTAATGGCTGTACTTGGTTAACCAATAATTCACCAGCAATGCGATTAATTCGATGAAGTAAATCAGCTAAATAACCAACCATTATTGAACTAGACACTGTATTTAATTTTAAACGGTAATGGGTAAAAGGCGAAGACTGAACCTCTTTGAAGTCTTCAATACTGTATTGCAGCACAATATCTTGATGATAATTTAATTGTTTATCATGATCATAAAACCATAAATAAATGATTTTATCCTGATAATTAATGGTTTCTATAGGTGCTTTAATCACACAGTTTTGTGGGTTTACATCAAGTAATGTAACACTGTGTCCTATTTCTTCTTTACCTTTGCGTGACATACCGAGTGGATCATAAGTAAACACTTTACAACGTGGAAAAATATTAAGTTGCTTGTCATAACAAATATTGTCATTAACTAACTGAAAGGACTTAACTGACTCTGTTTTAATTTGATAATTGTGTTTAGTAAGCTTGTGTTGTTCAACTGCTTTAAGGTGCCTTTTTTTTGCCTGAATATTTATTTCATTATAAATATTCATCGTAAACAGACCGTTGTTTTTTTCAACACTGTCTAGAAATAATATTTTTGATATTTTATCTAAATAATGGCAAATATTTTGGTATTGAACAGGCTCACATTCTGCAAAGTAGCTACGAAAATCTAAAACATAAGGGCAAGGCCTTGATAAACGCTTAATTTCTACTTTAATTAAAAAGCGAATTGAAGGTTTTTGAGCCGGTGTCAGTTTTTCAATTAAAATATCTAACTTTGGGTGCATGGCATAGGAAGCCAAACTTAAAATGATTGTTTTAAATGGTTCTAATTCTGTACTTAATTGTTCGGACATTATAACTATCTACTACTTTCAAAAAAATTTAATGAGTAGAACTACAATTAAATTTTTATATTACTACCGATAATTACTCTTCCCTAAGCGCTGTTGTTAATATACATATAATTAACTAAATATTTACATGCGCTTTTTATCATACTAAAGTCTAATAAACAACCGTTGAATAATGCTTTTTTGTATGGTTTTCGAACAATTTAGAATATTAAATAAATCTATTCACCTTAATTATTACTAAATCACTGTTTAATAATAAGTAAAAAAATAATGCGTCATTTCTATCCACTAAAAGTAATTATCTTTAATTTTACCGTAATGAAAATACCCCCACTGACCAATGCGTCGAAAAGGCGCTAAAGGAAATTTAGGTAATGCTTTTTGATAGATCGGTAAATTAGGTACGCTTTTTCCTGCCACTTTTTCAGCTAAACGCTTACCGGCTTGTACTGAAAACGAAACGCCACTGCCGCAATAGCCCATACTGTAAAAAACATTACTTTTGTTAGTATTTACATCCGACTGATAAATATGTGGTAAATCATCTAATGCCATACAAATCCAACCCGACCATGCATGGTCATAGCTAATATTAACTAACGGCGGAAAACTCGTTTTTAGTACCGCTAATAAGCGCTGAGCGTAATAGGGATCGTCTGCTGATTTACCGGTAATAGCACCACGACCACCAAATAAAATACGATTATCTGGTAATTTTCGATAATAATATTTAAGCGCACGCGTATCCATAACCACATTTGAAGTTAAAAAATTACATGCTGCAATTTGGTCATCAGTAAGCGGCTGAGTCACAATAATTTGAGATAGCACTGGCAAAGTTCGATTATTAACTAACGAATGGAAACCTTTGGGTGTATAACCATTTGTGGCGATCACCACTTTTTTTGCTTTAACTATACCTGTAGGTGTGTGTAACACTTGTTTGGCTGAAGATGTTCCGCTGTTTTCTTCATACCAATTATTCACAGGCGAGGCAGTATGAATTTTAGCCCCAGCATTACGAGCTAATTGTTGATAACCCCACGCTAATTTTAATGGATTAATACCAAAACCATCTTGATAACGAATTGCGCCATAGGCATTGTGATCATCCATATACTGTTGACGTACTTCATTTTGCGATAATATTTGTACATCGTAGCCAAACATTTGTTGTTGTAACTTAGCAAGATCGATTAACTCTTTTAGCATTTTCGGCTTGTGTGCTACTTTTATATAACCTGCGTCTTGTTGTTGACAATCAATGCCTTGTTCAGCTGCTTGACTAATTAACGATGTAACCGTATCAACGCCAGCACACATTTCACTGTAAATGCCGCGCATGACTTCTTCGCCCCACTGTTTTTGCATGGATGAATACGTTTTTCGTCCTGACGATTTAAGAATAAAACCTGCATTTCGTCCACTACAACCCCACGCCGTTTTATTAGCTTCAAGTACATGGGCTTTTATTCCATGTTCTGATGCTAAATGTAATGCACACGAAAGTCCGGTATAGCCGGCGCCAATAATAGCGACATCAACCTCAACGTCTTGTTTAATAGCACCATCATCAACAGGCGCTTCACCAGAAATATTAGCCCAATAACTATCCGGATAAGGTTCTGCACAGCCAGGAGTTTTATCGTGTAAAGGATCGTACATTTTTGTTAACCTTTTTATAAACCTAAATTTTAATTCTTTCGTTACTACCACAGTAATGGCAAACTATGCCTGTAAAGATTCTAAAATGTAAGTAGTTAAGTAGCAAAAATGACAAAAACTAATAACGCAGCAAAAATCATAAAAAATGACATTATTTATCAAGCATTAACACCAAAAGATTTTGCCCCTTTAATTACCCTAGCGAATGAAGTTCATGGGGATGGTTATCTTGATAATAACTCGTTATCTATTTGGTATAAAAAAGGATTGTTACATAATAAAAATGCTAGTTTTGTTGCCTATCATAAAAGCAAACTAGTAGGTTTTAGGATTACTTTTTCACTGACTAATTGGAACTTAGACCAGTGGTTAACACCTAGTTTATGGCGAGTGGCTAGTGATAAGGTATGTTATTTTAAATGTAATACTATCGATGAAGATTATCGAGGGTTAGGTCTTGGCAGAAAATTGTTAGAACTATCCATAACTGTAGCTAAGCAGCAAGGTGCTATAGCTGGTGTAAGTCATTTATGGAAACAAAGCCCTAATAATAGCGCAATCAATTATTTTACTAAATGTGGTGGTGAATTAGTAACATCGCACCCAGACAAATGGAATGAAGAAAGCAAAAATGGCTACGATTGCATTTTATGTGGGCTTGATTGCCATTGCGAAGCTGCTGAAATGATCATTTATTTTTAATAAAGCCGATACTCTCGGCTTTATTAAAGCAACGATAAAGGGCAATCGATAAATTAATTACTCGCTAATAAATACTCTCGTAATTGAGCAAAATCAGCAGCCATATTGCTTGATAAAATAGTTTCAGATGCACAATCAGCCAATTCTTTAGGTAAACCGATTGGTTGCCCTAAAATACTCTCTACGACATCTTTAAATTTCGCAGGATGCGCAGTCCCTAAAAACACGCCAAATTCACCATCATGTAAACTATGCTTTAAAGCACTATAAGCAACCGCTGCGTGAGGTTCGCTAATGTAACCTAGTTTTGCAATCTGACGAACCATCATTTGCGTTTCTTCTTCATCTACCGAGCTTGAGCTCACACTGTCTTTATTAACAATACCGGAAGTGATCATGTGCTCTACACGTGGCCAGTTATTGGGCTTACTTACATCCATCGCATTTGAAATAGTTGCAATAGTGTCATGGGGCAACCACTCTCCGGTTACTAAATAACGTGGTACGGTGTCATTAACATTAGTAGCGGCAATAAATCGTTTGATTGGTAAGCCCATCGCTTTGGCGATTAAACCGGCCGTTAAGTTTCCAAAATTTCCACTGGGTACAGAAAAAACAATTTCAGGTAATGGCTTATCACCACTTTGGCGGCTTAGCTGTGCAATTGCTTCGAAATAATAGCACACTTGTGCCAGTAATCGACTGATATTAATAGAGTTAGCTGAATTCAAACCAATCGTTTTAGCAAGCGATTTATCATCAAAAGAATCTTTCACTAATGTCTGACAATCATCAAAACTACCCTCAACCGCAATAGTAGAAATATTTCCACCAAGCGTGGTGAACATTTTTTCTTGTAGTAAACTAATTTTTCCTTTCGGATATAAAATCACGACACGAATATTACTTAAGCCATGAAAGGCGTGGGCAACGGCGGCACCAGTATCGCCAGAAGTAGCCGTTAATATAGTAATTTTTTCATTTTTATTCGAAGACTTTTTAACAAAATGCTGTAAGCATTGCGCCATAAAACGGGCACCAAAATCCTTAAATGCTAACGTTGGTCCATGAAACAATTCTAAAATGGCGCTATTTTCACTAATCGGTTGAATTTGAGCCGGAAAATTAAACGCGCTAGTGATAATATTAGTTAGTTCATCTTCAGATAAACTTTCTTTCACTAACGGATAAAGTAATTTAACGCTACGCTCTACTAGTGGAAGTGATAATAATGCTGATAAATCGTCTACTTGTGGTAGTTTTTCAGGGAAAAATAAACCCTGGTTTTTACCTAAGCCTTGACGAACCGCTTGTTCAAAACTAACTTGCTCATCATTTTCTTTTAAATTATAAAATTTCACTTAAACTTTCCTTTAATACTTTAGCCTGATACTTAGCTCAGCATCTAAATGTCGTACTACATAGTACGACTTACCTTTTTACAACATTATAAAAGCATTGAGCCATGCTGATCTGTTTGACAAACATGAACAAAACCACTGCTAACACCCTCAACAGTTTGTAAATAATTTATTTTAAGCCACACTGCAAATTCTTCAGCTTGTAACTTTTGTTGGCAAACACAAAACAAAGTAGGTCCTGAACCTGATATGCCAACAGCCAAAGCGCCATGTGCACTTAAATAATCATGGGCTTGCTGATATTTAGGCAGTAATACTTTGCGATAAGGTTCAGCCACAACATCGGTTAATACCGAAAAAGCTTGTTGCTTATCACCATTATGGCAAGCATCAACAAATGTTGCTAAATTTTGGCCATAAGCAATTAAATCAGCACGGCTATATTGTTTAGGCAAAACATCACGTGCCGCTTTCGTTGATACATTAATTCCTGGATAAGCCATGACATAATAGCAGTCATCAAACGAGGGTAATTTTTTACTAATAATATCCGTATCGGTTACCATTAATTGTAAGCCACCTAAAAAGCACGGTGCAACATTATCATAATGTAAGCTACCGCTTATTTTTGCTTCCATTTCTCCCATCATTTTCAATAGATTCTTATCGTCAAATGGTACGCTATTATCACGCTGAGTATAATAACTATTTAAGGCATGTAATGCAGCAACAACTGAACAAGCACTTGATCCTAAACCGCTACCAACTGGCATTTTTTTGTCGAGTGTTAGCTTAACCTTATCAATCTCTATCGTTTGTTTTTCTAACGCTTGATTAAATAATAACAAGCATTGCCAAACAATATTATCTTCCTTATTGCTGGGTAATTTATCCGCAAAACGGCCAACAACAGCTAACTCATTTTCGAGTGCTTGCTCAATAGTAACAACATCACCTAATAAAGTACCATCGATGGGCTTTACTGCTTGCCCTAAAACATCAAAGCCAACACTAACATTACCAATAGATGCAGGCGCAAATACTGATATTTTGTTTTGATTTTCGCTACCTAAGCTTACCATTAAAGTTGATGCTCCCACGCTAAGGTTCTTAATACATCACCGAAAACACCCGCTGCAGTTACTTCGGCACCGGCACCATAACCACGTAAAACAAAGGGTAATGGTTGATAATAACGGCTATGAATTGCCAGCGCATTTTCACCATCTTTAATACTATAAAGTGGGTGTGCGCTATCAACGGCTTCAATGGTAACTTGGCATTTACCTTCAACAATATTACCAATATAACGTAATACTTTCCCTTCAGCTTTTGCGACTGAAACCTTATCGCTTATTTCACGATCAAGTAGAGATAAGTTAGTCATAAAAGTATCAACATCACCACTAGCGTCAAAACTATCAGGTAATACTGATTGCACTTTAATGTCTGACAACTCTAATTGCAGACCTGATTCACGAGCCATTATTAAAAGCTTACGTGCGACATCCATCCCTGATAAATCATCACGAGGATCGGGCTCGGTAAAACCATTTTCTTTAGCGATAGCTGTTGCATTCGATAAACTCATCCCTTCTTCTAACTTACCAAAAATATAAGAAAGAGAGCCTGATAATACGCCTTCAAAGCGCATTAATTCGTCACCTGCTTTAATTAAGTTTTGCAGCGTATCTATTACCGGTAATCCTGCACCTACGGTTGTTTCGTATAAGAAACGACGGTTAGTACTTTGGGCTGCTTTACGTAATGCTTGATAATACTCCCAAGAATCAGTATTTGCTTTTTTGTTTGGTGTAACAACATGAAAACCTTCTTGCAAATAATCAACATAGCTCATGGCTAATTGCTCATTTGAAGTACAATCAACCAATACGGGGTTAATTAAATGATTATCACGTACAAACGCTTTAATGTTTTCAGCATTCACGGCAACCGCATTTTGACCTAACGCAGCTTTATAGTTTTGTAAATTTAAACCTTCTTGGTTAAAAACCATGCCTGTAGAGTTAGCAACACCATACACTTTTAAATCGATATTTTGTTTTTTAAGACTCGTTTGCTGACGCGCAATTTGTGCGATTAATTCACTTCCTACAACGCCGCACCCCACTAAAAACATATCAATTGTTGGTCGGTGAGAAAAGAAATTTTGATGCGAAACTTTTAACGCATCAGTACATTTACGCTGCTCAATAACGACAGAAATGCTACGTTCAGATGAATCTTGGGCAATCGCCACAACATTCACTCGAGCTTGCGCTAATGAACTAAAAAATTTTGCTGCAACGCCACGTTGATGATGCATACCATCACCCACAAGTGAGATAATAGAAAGTTGATTTTTAAGTGCTATTGGTTCAAGTAAGCTATTAAGCAATTCTAATTCAAATTCATCAGCTAAACTGGTTTTAGCTCGCTCTGCATCTACCGAATAGACACAAAAACTAATGCAATATTCACTTGATGATTGGCTAATCATTACCAACGATATATTTTCACGGCTCATTGTTGCAAAAACACGACTTGCCATACCAACCATGCCTTTCATACCTGGACCGGAAACATTGACCATGGTTAAATCATCAAGATTAGAAATCGCCTTTACTTGCTGTTTTTGATCATTCTCATTGGCAATTAAAGTACCTGCTGCTTGTGGATTTCCCGTATTTTTAATCAAACAAGGAATATGATATTGTGCGATTGGTCCAATAGTTTTTGGATGTAAAACACTCGCACCAAAATATGATAATTCCATCGCCTCTTGATACGATAAATAGTCAAGCAAAGTAGCTTCGGGGATCACACGAGGATCAGCATTATAAATGCCATCAACATCAGTCCAAATTTCACAACATTGTGCTTCAATACAAACGGCTAATACGGCAGCTGAGTAATCGGAACCATTACGCCCCAAGGTAGTCACTTCACCTTGACTATTTACACCGATAAATCCTGGCATAATCGCAATATTTTCTAACTTAGCAGCACAGTTATGTTGAAATCTCTCTTTACAGAGTACTAAATCTGCAACAGCATTAAGCGAACTATCGGTTGTAGTTAAAAATTCCTCAGGATCAATCGTAGAAACTTGTTGGCCCTTAGCTTTTAAAACAGAAATAAGCATAGCCACACTTAAACGCTCGCCTATACTGATGATACGCGCACGAATATGTTCAGGGCAATAGTTTAATAAAGAGGCGCCTTGTAAATAACGACTTAATTGTTGCTGCCAATGCACTAAAGCTTGTTCACAATGCTGGCGATCAAAGTCTTTAATACTTACCGACAAGTCATCAATAATGGCAGTAATTACTTGCTTAAATTGGCTCAATCCTTGTTGATTTTCAGCTTCATCACTAATGTTTTGCGCTAGGGCTACTAAATGATTCGTTACACCTTGTGGCGCAGAAACGACAATGGCTACAGCCGTTTTTTGACTAACCTCTTCAATAATGGTTGCCACCTGCGCAAACCGCTGAGCATTCGCTAATGAAGAACCACCAAATTTAAGCACTCGCATTTTTACATCCTCTTGAAAATAATTCTATAAAAACAAAAAAGCCCGTAACCTTATTCAAGTCACGGGCTTATAAAAAATATTTTTTACACGTTAGCCAGCGACCACCATCCCTGTATGGGTGGTAGTGGTAATAATAATGGTGAGTTGGCTATTAATTTTGTGCATGGCGATACAATGCCTGAACATTTTAAAACTGTCAATGAATAATCTCAGAATAAAAAGTTATAAAATATGAATAAAAAATCAACCTTGCGCATCAATTAAATAATTATTTAATTAGGTTTATTCCAATTATAAATACTCTGATAAAAGTGAGACGAACTACAGTGTATAAAGCTAAATTAAACCTTGATGTATAGCAATGAGTACCGCTCGTGTTCGATCTCGGGTATTCAACTTTGCTAAGATGTTCGATACATGGTTTTTTACGGTGCCTTCAGCCAAAAATATACTGCTAGCAATTTCTTTATTAGAAAAGCCACCAGCAAGTAGTTTTAATATTTGTAACTCTTTGGTGCTTAATGTTTCAAGTGGAGTGGTGTTAACTAAACCTTGATCAAACTGTTTCATAACGACAGGTTCGGCAACAAAACCGCCATTGGCTAATGTTTTTATGGCATCGACTAATTTAGTTAATGACACATCTTTTAATAAAAATCCGTTAGCACCTACCTGTAAGCTTTGCATAAATAATTCGCTATCATCGAAGGTGGTTAGCATAAGTACAGCTTGGCTATTTGCTTGTGCTCTAAGTTGTTTAACTACATCGATACCATTTAGTTTAGGCATGCGTATATCAAGTAAAACGACATCGGGCTTATCATGCTGTGTATCTTTAGCCTGTAAATAACTAAGTGCTTGCTCACCATCTTCAGCTTGCCAAATAACGTCTATATCGTCACTTAGCGCTAATAAACTAGCAATGCCCTGGCGAACTAATTGTTGATCGTCGACTAAAGCAACGGTAATTTTATTTTCCGTACTGTTATCTTTATTTTTAGTGTTTTTTGTGTTGCTAGTCATAAGTATCTTCTACTTTTATTTTTAATGTACAACCTGTATTGGCGGAAGTTAACGTAATATCACCTGAATAATCAGCTAAACGTTCCTTCATACCCGTTAAACCATTTCCTTTAATTAATTGCTGATAACCAATGCCATTATCATTAAGTGTGATGGCAATATTATTTTGATCTTTTTGTATATCTAGTTCGAAATTATTTGCTTTACCGTGCCTAAGTGCGTTACTTACACCTTCTTGTAAACAAAAAACTAATTGCTGGTTTAACGAAAGTGAATGAATAATAGCGGTGTTTTTAATCGTTAATTTACAATTAGGCAGCTGTTGGAATAAAGCATTTAAATGAGTGATTAAATCGAACTTATCTTCATTGCGCATTTCTTTTACAACATTACGCACATCTTGCAATAATTGCTTCGCTTGTTGCAAATTTTGCTCGGTTAATACTTTAAACTCTTCATTAACTTTGTGGTGAGTAACCTCTAAATTAAGTGCTAAAGCTGTTAATTGATGCCCTAAAACGTCATGCAAATCTCGTGAAATACGTAAACGTTCTTGTTTTTTACTCGATTCTTTTAACATAAAACGTGTAGCTATTAATTCTTGGTTGATCGCGCTTATTTCTTCTTTGGCTTTTTTTTCCCTTTGAGTTGCTTCTATTACTGAAAAGGCAAAAATTTGTAATGCAAAAAAAGTTAACACGGAATAAATATTTTGCTCAGGATGAGCTGTAATTAAAATAAAGTAATAAACAATATTAAAGGTGACTAATATGGGGATAGCTTGGCGACGGTTAAAATGTGCAGGTAACTGTGTCGCCACTAAAGCGAATAAAATAGGAATTACTTGATAGGTATTAAAAAAAAGAAGAAAGAACAACAATGTTATTTCTATTAACAGAGTAAAACTGTAACTTGAAATTGTTTTCTTTACTGAAATATTCTGAAAAAATAAAAAAATAAACGCAATTAGGGCACTTATTTGCCACAAAAACTGTAGGTTTACTTCGGCGTGTTTTAAATAAATAAAACTCACCAATGCCCAAGTGAGTATTGCGGAAAAATAAAGAAAACCATCGCTACGAAAGTTTTCAGGTAGTAACTTCTTTAACATAATAAGGGACTTATTTACTTGTTTAAATTATTATTTTAGAGGAAGCTAGTCATAAATTTATATAACCAGCTAACAAAGCTTACTGATATTAAAACAGATTAATATCTATAGCGGTATTATCTTTTACATTAAATTTTGCGTCTTTATAGTCTGGCTGACCAAATTGACCACCATTATTACTAAAGCCATATGCTTCTTTAGGAATGCCAAGCATATTGGTATCAAACTTATTATTGTCATTTTCATCTTGAATGAGTTTGATCGCGTATTCGCCTTCAACAATATTTGAAAAAACGATCTTTTCTTGGTTTTTAGTTACTTTTATTTTCGCTGATTTAACAGCATCACCTTGTTTATAACTCTCTTCATTTTTAAACATAGCGAGCATTAAGTGACCTTGCATTTTATTAATGTTTTTTATATTAACCGTTAATTCTGCTGCATTTGCCTGTGTGCTTAATAATATTGTTGATAATGACGATATAGCGCCAAGTAATGTTGTAGTGGCGATTAGAGTAGATACTTTTTTTAGTGCTTTAAATAACATGATGATGTTCCTTTGCGTTTGGTATAAATAATAATTTAGTTAAATGTTGTTTTTGAATACAGGAATATCATATTGAATTCATTTAGTTAGTGGAGGTGCCAAAAGTCACTAAATAATTTAATAATACTTATGGACCCATAAAGCCAATAAATAATTATGATCAAAATAATAGATACTTGGTGTGTAACCAAACACTTTAGAGAAACGGCAGGTTCTTAGGCGAATGCCACCTGAAATAGAAATAGATTAAAAACAGAAAAGATAATGATTTTCAGGTATGAAATACTACACCTTGACACATATAGGATGTATATTTTGACGCCATAAAAATATATGTCAAAGCCGATATAAACTAAAGAGCGACAATTAGTTGAATAGCTACAATCGAGACAATCGCTGAAAAAGTATAAATGATTGTCATTTTTAATCCATAAATTACTGATTTCATTTTAAATATAACCTTTTATTGTTTTTATTTTTGTCCTATTTCAACGTAAAAATATTGACAGTGAATTAGGAATAAAAATATAAACAAGATCTATGCCTAAATTTATGATAATTAAAAGAAATGAAATAAATTTTTTATTTTTTGTTAGAAATGATAACAAATGAGGGTTGAAAAATTAATCTATTGAATAATCACTCTATTTGAAAAAGGAGGTTTCAGCTGGAATTATAAATTATCCAGACATACTGAAATTAACCTTTTCAAATAAAGCGTATTTTTAGCAGGTGAGTAAATTTAAGACTCTTCGTCAGAAATTACAGTAGCTTCACATATTTCCACTCGATCGACTCGTTGTAATCCCCTAGGAAGCTTATTACCTCGACGACCACGTTCACCACGATAATGTTCTATATCACTAGTTTTAAGCGTTAATTTTCGCTTACCTGCATGCAAAGCTATTGAGCTGCCTTCTGGTACTATCGTTAATAAACTCACATATTCTTCACGCGTTTTAGCTCGTGCAGATGGTATATTTATAATTTTATTCCCTTTACCCTTGCTTAATACGGGCAAGTTTTTAACGGGAAAAACTAGCATTCGTCCTTCTGTAGTGATCGCTAAGCATAAATCACTATCAATATTATGCAATACTTGCGGTGTCATTACCTTGGCAGCAGTCGGCAAACTTATTAATGCCTTGCCATTTTTATTGCGACTAACCATGTCAGAAAAACTGCCAACAAAACCATAACCAGCATCGCTAACCAACAAATATTTACTATCGTCAGTTGCCATTAAAACATGCTCAAAGGTTTCACCACTAGTTAAATGAAAACGCCCCGTCAAAGGTTCTCCTTGGCTTCGTGCCGTAGGTAAAGTATGTGCGTCTGTTGCAAAAGAGCGCCCCGATGAATCAATAATTACTACCGGACAATTACTGCGCCCTTTAGCTGAATCGAGATATTTATCACCGGCTTTATAACTTAAACTATGTGGATCAATATCATGCCCTTTAGCGCAACGAGCCCAACCTTTTTCAGAAACGACAACCGTTACGGTTTCGTTTGGCATAAGGTCTTTTTCAGTTAATGCTTTTGCCTCCATCCGCTCAACGATAACTGATCGACGATCATCACCATAAAGCTCAGCAGCTTCTAAAATTTCTTTTTTCATTAACGTGTTCATACGCGTTTTTGATGCAAGAATTTTTTCTAGTTTTTCACGTTCACTATTTAACTCATCCTGTTCAGCCTTGATTTTAATTTCTTCAAGTTTAGCCAACTGACGTAATTTTATTTCTAAGATGGCATTCGCTTGAATATCTGTTAAGGCAAAACGTGAAATCAATTCAGCTTTAGGATCGTCAAATGTTCGGATAATTTCGATTACTTCATCGATGTTTAAGTAAGCAATTAACAGCGCATCTAAAATATGTAAACGCGCTAACACTTTATCTAAACGATATTGCAAACGACGACGAACAGTTTCTCGACGATACTCTAACCATTCAACTAAAATATCTTTTAAATTTTTAACTGCTGGGCGGTTATCTAAACCGATCATATTCAAGTTAACACGATAACTTTTTTCAAGATCTGTACTTGCAAACAAATGTTGCATAAGTTGTTCAACATCAATACGGTTGGAACGAGGTACTATCACCATACGGATAGGGTTTTCGTGATCAGATTCATCACGTAAATCTACCACCATCGGCAATTTTTTCGCCTGCATTTGGCTGGCAATTTGCTCTAATATTTTACCGCCAGAGGTCTGGTGAGGTAATGAAGTAATGACTATTTCGCCTTGCTCTACTTCGTAAACAGCACGCATTTTAATTGAACCGCGTCCTGTTTGATAAATTTTTTCAACATCCGCTTTGGGTGTAATAATTTCAGCATCAGTGGGATAATCAGGACCTTGTACGTGCTCAAGTAAATCGGCCATTTCAGCTTTCGGTTGCTCAATTAAATGTACACAAGCATTCGCTATTTCCCGAACATTATGTGGGGGTATATCGGTTGCCATTCCCACTGCAATTCCCGTAATACCATTAAGTAAAATATGAGGCAACCTAGCAGGCAATGTGCTGGGCTCTTGCATTGTACCGTCAAAATTAGGGTTCCAATTAACCGTCCCTTGACCTAGTTCTGATAATAAAACTTCACTAAAGCGAGAAAGTTTTGCTTCGGTATAACGCATTGCAGCAAAAGATTTAGGATCATCTGGAGCACCCCAGTTACCTTGACCATCTACCAAAGGATAACGATAAGAAAACGGCTGTGCCATTAATACCATCGCTTCATAACAAGCAGAGTCGCCATGTGGATGAAATTTACCTAAAACATCACCGACAGTACGTGCCGACTTTTTATATTTAGCATTCGCAGATAAGCCCAGTTCAGACATCGCATAAATAATACGACGCTGTACAGGTTTTAAACCATCACCGATATGAGGTAAGGCTCTGTCCATAATTACGTACATTGAATAATTAAGGTAGGCTTCTTCGGTAAAACGTCTTAACGGTTGTTGTTCAACACCGTCCATACTGTATTCTAACGCATCAGTCATAGAATAAATTCCTGATAAAATAAATTAACAACCCTGATAAATAGTTATTAATATTTAAATTAATTTTATTATATACCCGTTCCACTTGAAGATGCAGGATTCAATTAGAATTATAAATATTTTAAGCAAGACAAATGAATATAGTCATCGTAATTCTATTTCACCTAATGCCGCATAAAGTATCTATAAACCAGTCTATTCAGAATGGCTATTTAAATAATATTCAAGGTGCACTTTTATTCATGGTTATTCTTATAAAAAATGCACACAGAGTATGATTGTATTCAGCTATCCTGAGATAAGCATCTTCAAGTAGAACGGGTATTCTGTTTCAAGCATATATGAATTTTACAAAGGACAAAATACTTGGATGTAAATGTTTTACTTTTTATGCTGTTTCTGTTGAATTAGAAGCTCTAATTGAAAGCTTTTCTAGTGTCGGAAATTGTATTTCAAAGCACACTACTTTATTTCTACCTTGTTCTTTAGCCTTAAACATTGCGGTATCTGCTGTATGTAATAATTGATTAAAACCAACGTTCATTTGTTCGCTGCTAGCGACACCAAAACTTGCCGTAATATTTTCTTTAATCCCCACAAATAAAAAATCATACTGCGCAATTTTCTCTCGTATGTGTTCCGCTACTGCTTTAGCTTTTGTTAAGTTCTCTTCTGGTAAAAGTATCACAAACTCTTCACCACCAATACGGGCAAAAATATCACGACTGCGTATTACTTCATTTCCTATTTTTGCTATTTTTTTTAATACTTCGTCACCAACTTGGTGACCATAATTATCATTAACACGTTTGAAAAAATCACAATCAAAATAAATAACGCTAAGCAGACTACTGTGTTCTTGTGATTTTTTAAATAAACGCTCCCCCAGATAGAAAAGAGTTTTACGATTAATAAGTTCGGTAAGCATATCTGTGCGGGATAATCGTATCAATCGACGCCTTACACGATATTGACGGAACATAATGACAATAAAAACAATGCTCAAACAAGCTAAAATAATAGTATTACGTTTACGTTGTTTTTGTAATATATCTATTTGCGCTATTTTTTCCTGCTCTAGTGCGTTTTGTTGTGCCAATAACTCATTTTCTTTATTTTTTTTCTGGGTTTGATATTTATCATTTAATAACGAAACCAATTTATTTTTTTGAAATTTCTCATTATCTGCATATTTATGTAAATAGATTTTTTTATGCTCATAGGCTTGATCAAAATCGCCCATTACGGCATAACTTTCAGCCAATAACCAATGTAGTTGATAAAACAAGGGTTGATTAAGTTGCTCAATTGAAACGCTTTTATTTAATTTTTCTGCTTTAGTTAAAAATTTTATTACCTTTTTATGATCACTTTTAGACTTCGCTAGATAAGCTTGGCTAATTAACAACAAATATTGCTCTGCCGTATTCAACTGTTTTTCTGTTGATATAGCTAATTGAGAAGCTGATGTTAAATTTAAAAACGATAGTTGCAACACTTTCCCTGCAGCAAGGTTACTACCATTTTTACTTAAATTAAGCGCAGATATAACTTTAGTGCGAATCGGTGATATCGCTATATTATCATGATCATTTTGATCTGTATTTTTGTGAATTTTTTGCTGTGTATTGCTGGAAAATTGATCATTACCCAAGGGTGAACTTTGTTTCTTTTTATTTGTAGATTCTTGCCCTAATGAGGCAAAAGAAATAGACACACTTAAAAGAAAAAAAAGTATATAGGGTTTATTTATACACACACTCTATTCCGCCCTTGTAACTTAGCTTCGTATAATAAATCATCCGCACTTTTAATTAATTGCGTTAAAGTAATTTTAGAATTTTCCTGATCAATCTTATAACTAGTTACACCAATACTTAAGGTTACTTGTGATATTTTAGCGCCATCATCTTGCCAGTTATGATCCTCAATTAAAACTCTAAATCTTTCTGCGACATAAACCGCTTGTTCTTTGTTAGTCTGCGGTAATAATATGATAAATTCTTCACCACCAAACCGTGCAAAAACATCTTGTTTTCTGAACATATTAAAGCCTAATTTAGCGATGATTTGTAACACTAAATCACCTTGCTTATGACCATATTGATCATTAATTTTTTTAAAAAAATCAATGTCTATCATAAGTAAACTCAATTCAAACCCTTTGCGCTTAGCCTCTCGTAAATGTCGTTCTCCGCGTTGTATTAACCGACGTCGATTAGTTAACCCTGTTAAGGCATCAGTTCGACTACTCCTTAATAATCGATGTTGCCCTTTAACTAATTTATATAAAAGCCATGCAAAAACAAAAACGATTAGCACGATAAATAAAAAATACATCTGTTGATTTTGGCTGTTTGTTTCAGCCTGTAGTAATGCTAAAACTTGGCTAGAAGCTTGTTTTTTTAATAATTTTTTTTGTAATTCAGATTGTTCGCTTTCGTACTTCAGCCTTACTTCTTGCACTGCCGACAATTTTTCATTTTTTAATAACTTAATATAAGCATCCGTATATTCAGATTCTAATTGATATGCCGTTTCATAATGCCCTAATAAACGATATATTTTAGCTTTTAAACCCATAATAGATAAATAAGTAAAATTGTTACTTTGCTTTTGTTGTGAGGTAAATAATTTTTCAGCTTGAAACAAGCTATCAAGCGCATCATCGTAACGTTGCAGTGCTTCTAAAACATAACTTTTATCTATTAAAAAATTAAGCATCGCACTATGTTGCTCAACATCCGCTAAATACTGCTCTGCTATAGATAAATACTGATAAGATGTTTCAGGAGATGATTTTTTTTTCCTTAAATTACTCCAACTCAACCCCATGTATATATTATAAAAAAGCTGGTTATCGTTTTGCTCTTTTGATTTATCAAGAATTTCTTTATACACTTTAATTGCGTCTTCATAACGTTTACTTTCTTGATAATTCATTGCAATATTCATCAACGCATTTATAGCATAAGAGTGTTTTCCTATATTGTTATAATGCTGATAAGCAATGCGATAAAATTTTAATGATTGCTCTGATTCCTCTAGGTACAAATATAAAGAACCTAATTCAGTATTAATAAAACCTTGTAAGTCCTCGTCATTTAGCTGGTTGGCAATCGTTAGTGCTTCATTAAGCACTTTTAATGACATTTGATAACGGTTAGTTTGATAGTATATGGCTCCCATATTTATCAAACCTTGCGCAATAAATTGTTGATCATTTAACGACTGCGCTACTCCTAATCCATTTAAATAATCTTCACTAGCAAGTTTTAAATCACCAAGACTCTCAATTGAAAAACCACGAGTATACGATAATTCGGCAATTAATATTGTTGGCGTTTTTAATTGTTTAGCGAGTTCTAAACCAAAAGTAGCAACATCTTTCGATAACTGAAAGCGTGATTGTTCCGCATATAATTCTGCCTGAAATTTATAAAACGTGAGTTGTTCAATTAAACTTAACTTATCGATATAAGTACTTATAGTACTTAACTTTTGTAATGCGGTATTTTCGTCACTATCTTTTAACTTTTTAACCTCAGCAATTGTTTTGTTAAAATTGTTACTGAAATTTTGAAATGTAGTATTTTGCTCAGCACATACTTTACAAGCTGTTAACAACAAAAAACAAATAAAGGCATAATAACGAATATATGCATTTTTTTGCCAAAAATGTAACAACATTTATACCTATTATCTAACTTTATTATATATTTATAGCTTAGTCTAAAACGAATTGAAACAAAGATATATTGATAATTAATTTCATTTTGAATTTAATTATTTAAAAATCGTTACTCTGGAAAAACAGTCGTTTACTACTAAAACCTTCGTTTTTGTTTGACGCTTTTAAAAATGCCATATTAGCCACTTTAGGCACGATTTAATTATTATTTATTTAATTTACAACAATAATTTTTTTACTCCGTTGTACTTAGCTATGATTACCCCCTTCTTTCTGAAATTATAAAATTCAGCTCTGATTAAAAACAAATGTAGAGATAAAATAATAAACAATATAGCTAAATTCACGCATAACATAGACAAGTGATGGCATTATTTGTTTTAATTTACCCGAATAAACCTCACCTCAATATAAACAAAGCTACTCAGCAAAATATTTTAGCGCCTGTCTACGTTGAATTGGCTACCTAATAAATGTTGAGTGTGAAAATAATTTAATAAAGAGAATTATAATGAAAAAATCAATATTATATGGTGCCGTTTTATCGGCATTATTATTAACCGCTTGTGATAACAGTACGACTAACAATGCGCAAACTCAAAAACAAAGTACAGCACAAGATCAGTTAACAAATTCAAAATCTCCAAAAGTAAAAACTGAAAAAAAATTAAACGCACTTTATCAACAAGCAACCAAAGAATTATTTAGCCAACGTGAATTATCGGCGAGTGTGTATGGTTTAACCGATGCTGATGTGGGCATGCACTACGCAAATAAAATGGAAAATTATAGTCCCGCGAGCGAAGCAAAATTGCGTCAGGCGATGTTAAGCTTAAATAAAACCATAACCAACACACCTACAGCAACAAACT
>Ga0316202_10001345_pt1 | contig 19473 bp, 10 predicted proteins | sample 3monrhotite_MG_FD_204934 | JGI IMG/M metagenome (GOLD analysis project Ga0316202, IMG submission 204934) | Microbial mat bacterial communities from mineral coupon in-situ incubated in ocean water Damariscotta River, Maine, United States -... | ecosystem: Environmental > Aquatic > Marine >... | reverse complement strand
CTTGTTAAGGCCAAAGAAGGCGGGGCCTGACCATCTGGTGCCGGTTATCGCGCGGGCCACCTCACTAAGCGAGCGCCATTCCTTGTCATTCCAGTTGATCTCGCCGCTGTCACCGATGGTGACCACCTCGACCTTACCCCGCCATTCGCGAACCAGGCGAGTACCCCGGCGAAGGCTGCTTGGGCCGGCTGAGCCTCTCGCAAGCGCAACAAGCCGCTTCCGGGTTCTAGGGGAGAGGGCGCCATGCTCGCTTGTTTGTAGCTCCCATTTGAGCGCTGAGCGAAGCAGCGCCGCGCTGACGTTTGGGGCAGGGCGGCTTAGGTGCTTGGACCAGAGATTAGAAAGCTCGCGCTTGTTGAGCGTTTGGAGGTCGCCCGGTGTCTTCTCTGCTCGCCGTCCAGAGAAGTCGTCGTTCTCTCTACGCACTTCTCGAATATCGATGGCTTTGTTCATGTCGGTGCTCCGCTATTTAGCGGCTTGGTGCCGCTTGCACCGCGCAGGGCCTCAATGATCTGATATCATTGGGGCTATGCCAGAGAATCTCGCGTCGATCGGGCAGGCGTACCATGCTCGAACGTCCCGCGAAGTCGAGTGGTAAGTGCTCGAGCTGAACAAGTTTACATTTATGCAGTTGCTGCTGAAAACACTTGGCTTTGGACAATTTGCGACTGCATTCAGTACCATTTTCGTGCTTCGATTGCGGGCTTTGGTCTTGTTATGGAGAGAGTTTTGTGTGACCGGGTCGACCTTTAGGGGTTGCTGGAACCTAGCAATCCCAGGGGAGGGGGAACGCGTGATAGTTCTACAGGAACGCCTCAATAGGTTTTTCGAGCGGTACTACCCGGATCCAATAATCTTCACTATCGCACTGACTTTCATCACGATCGTCATATGTCTGATTGCGACCGATACATCTCCATCAGAAGTCTTCACATTATGGGGTGACGGGCTGCCCAGCTTCCTCGCTTTCATGGCTCAACTCGGCCTCACTCTGGTCTTTTCGCATGCATTGGCGAATACTAAGCCCGTTGCATCGGCCTTGAGCCGCTTGGCCAGAATACCAAGCACAGCACCTCAAGCTTACCTATTGGTTGGTTTGGCTGGCAGCGGACTGAGCCTCATCACATGGTCGCTTGGACTCGTTGGCGGTGCAATAGTTGCTAAGGCTGTAGCGTCAAAAGCGAGTGAGCGGGCAATAGGGCTAAACTATCCCTTACTCGTTGCAACTGCCTACGCTGCAATGTGTCTGTGGCACATGGGATATTCTAGTTCAGCTGCCGGATATGTGGCCAAAGATGGTCATGCGCTGGAAGCGCAAATGGGGATCGTGCCCGTTTCGCAAACGATTTTTGCGCATTGGAATGTTGCGATAACTCTGCTCTCCATAATTGCGATATGCGCAACTGCCTTGGTTCTTGGATCGAAAGCGCCGACGACTCAACTTCCGCAGGAAGACGGGCCAGAAGATGAGGTTGAAAAAGAAAGCAGTCCGACACCGGCCGACACAGTGGAGACATCGCGGCTAGCTACTCTTTTGCTTGCTACAGGGATTGCAGCCTATCTTGGGTTGCAGGCGCTCAACGGCGAATTGAACCTTGATCTTGATACAGTAAACTGGACGTTGCTTTTGGCCACACTGCTGTTCGTTAAATCGCCTCGCGATTTGGTCGAAAAAATTGGCAGAGCTGGTCCTGTGGTCACGCCAATCCTCCTTCACTATCCTTTTTATGCCGGCATGATGGCGCTGATGATGGGAAGTGGCTTAGTTGCTGTCTTTGCTACTGGTCTCGTGTCGCACGCTTCCGCCGACACGTTGCCGTTCTTTGCCTTCCTGTCAGGTGGTTTGCTCAACGTCTTTGTTCCTTCAGGTGGCGGCCAATGGGTCATGCAAGCACCGATCTTCATCGAAGCAGCTACAATCCTTGGCACGCCTCATGAAGAGATTGTGATGGCCATCGCCTATGGAGATCAATGGACGAATCTTGTGCAGCCATTTTGGGCACTGCCTATGTTAGCGATTGTGGGCCTAAAAGTTCGGGAGGTTTTGGGATTTTGTCTCTTCTTCCTTTTGAGTCTGGGCACCGTTTTCGGCGGAGGAATTCTGCTGGTAGCGAGCATGTCATGAGGCAGAGCAATTGGCGAATGAGCACCTACCTCCAGATCGCGCAAAGACTTACCAACGTCCACGCTTCTGCTGAGAGCATGTGATGCAACTAGTCATTGGCAAAGAATACAAAAGGACTGACCTTCATGCTCAGTTCGGCGGGCAGCAACGAGGTGGGATCAGCACTCCATCCGGGCTGGCTCTGGTATTGGTTTTTACAGGGCCGATGGGCAACGAATTTGGCTACGAAGACGGCTACGATGATAGCGGGAATTTTAAGTACACGGGCGAAGGTCAGATTGGCGATATGTCTTTTGTCAAAGGCAATCGAGCAATCAGGGATCATAGTCGTGACGGAAAAGCGCTCCATCTCTTTTCGACGACTCGAAAGGCGTATGTCGAGTATGAAGGAGAGTTCTGCTGCGTTGACTACGAGATGTTCAAGTCCAAAGATCGGACTGGCGCGGCTCGCGAAGCGATCCGCTTTATCCTCGCAAAAGTTGGCGACGCTGGTTCTTCCAAATCTTCTACTGCTAGTTTCGCTCCATCGCCGAAAGGACCAAATCCAACTGAACGGCAAGGGCTAATAACATCCCGTGTTGGACAAGGGCGTTATCGTCAGGAACTGGTGAAAAAATTTGACGGTGCTTGCGCGGTTACAAAGATTGATCTGCAGGAGATTTTGATCGCCAGTCATGTTGTGCCGTGGCGAGACGCCACAGACAAAGAACGACTAGATAAGCATAATGGGCTCCTTCTTAGTCCAGTCTATGATGCTCTGTTCGATAAGCATCTCATATCTTTCGACGGGAATGGCCGAATAAGGGTGTCGAGCCTGCTATCGGCGTCTGAGCGTTCTGATTTAGGCATTTCCGGTGAAGAGAAAATCGCTCTCGACGAGAAGATGAAGCCATATATGACGAGGCACCTTGCCAGGTTGCGGTAGGCTAGCTTGCCAGGCTCATTTATATCTTAAGCGCCTTAGCTGAAAGCTTCGCCCAACAAGCAAAATCCAGCCTACTAGTTGCAGTGATGATTTCCGGTAGCAGTTCCATCTGCCGATGAGAGCAATTCGGATTGAAATCTTGGATCATACATACTCGCTCTCTTTTGAGATCCGAACGCTTTCACTCAAATATTCCGCCATCAAGCTTGGGATTTTCGCTTTTTGATTCGATCATTTGGCCGCTCCGCGTGGGTTTACGGCCCGATTTAGGATTGATCATTCTTGGCAATATTGAAGAATTTCCCTCGAGAACGCCGTAGTTTACGTAGCTTTGCAACCCAAACATCCAAAAAGTTTATATTCGAATATTGACTTCATGGATAAATTTTCTCATACCCACATCCAATGTGAATTAGGGATTTATATGTGAGCCCCATGGGGTAAGAGAGGGATCGAAATGAAATATTTTAAGCTTACGAAGCTAGCTACGGTGGCTTCGATCGCGATTGGTTTCGCGGCCGCGTCACCGGCAATTGCTCAATCAAATGAACAATCCGAGGCTGAAACCTCTGATGACGGTTTTGGTGTAATTGTTGTTCAGGCAAGACGGAAAGCTGAAAATCTGCAGGATGTTCCCGTTTCGGTTGCAGCCGTTTCTGCGGATGATCTGCTGGATGCAGGGGTTGATGCTCTCGAAGACTTGAGGAGCTTCTCACCTGCGCTCAATATTGAAGGCGGGGTCGACAACAATTCACTTCGTGTGTTCATTCGCGGCGTTGGCACGCCAACTCCGACGTTTGGAACGGAGAACTCGGTCCCTATCTATGTTGACGATGTCTACACTCCCCTAGGGATCGGCGGTAATATCGACTTGTTCTCTGTGGATCGTGTCGAGGTCCTCAATGGACCGCAAGGCACACTTTATGGTCGGAACAGCCTTGGCGGCGCGATCAAGATCTACTCAAAGGAGTTTACCAACAACACAGAAGGTAACGTCTCTGTTACTGTCGGATCATATGATCAACGAAACATCAAAGCTGAGTTTCAAACACCGATTGTCGATGATGTGCTGTTCCTTGGATTGGGATATGCATCGATAAACAACGATGGGATTCAGGAAAACGTTTACACAGGCACACGTGGTTGGGAGGATGATTCCGATCTATATCGCCTGCGCCTAGAACTCAGGCCTTCCAGCGCGATTACGGCCAAATATAGCTATGAGCGAAACGAATCGAATGGCGCTGCAAAGCAGCTGCGCGTTCGCCCTGGCTCGGCCGGTCTTCAGCCTGCGGGATTTCAATTCTTGGGCCAACAGGTCGACAATTTCTATGAAATCCATCAAGCTTTGCTGGGTGCCTATAATGATGCGCTGGTCCCGGCCTATGCGCTTGGCCTCGATCCCGCGCAGTACCCACTTGTCAATCCTGGCACTTCGCCATTCTTGATCCAGCCCGGCAATCCATTTGCCGGTGATGTCGACAATATCTTCTCTGACATCGTGGGCGACGACGTGCTTGAGCAGGAAAGTCACACTCTTAACGTGGCTTGGGATGTCACATCCAATGTGACCGTGCGCTATATCGGCTCTTACCGTGACCAGTTCAACACACGGCTGTTCGACATTGATGGTTCACCGAACGCGTTCCTTTCTGGAACTGAAGAGTTCACGTTCGACGCGGAAAGTCACGAGATGAGAGTGGAGTATTCAGGCGATCGCTTGGATCTGACCCTTGGTGCATTTAGATACGTGGAGAACTCGGATGCATTGTTGGTATTCCAACAGCCATTTGGAATTTTCGCCGCCAACAATCCAGTTATTGAACTGCAAAATGCAGTAGCAGCGGGCGATGTATCGGGGATCAATTTTGAACCGCTGGTCGCTGTTCAAGATCCACTCGGTGGTTATACCGGAACAAACCTAATTTCGGTTCGGAACAATCTCCGTCAAAAAACTGAGTCAACTGCATTCTACGCAAACATCGGATACGAGATTACTGACAATCTCAACGCATCATTTGGCGTCCGATACACAAAGGACGAGAAGTTTGGTGAAACACCTGTCGGAAACAACGATGGCGGTGTGCTACAAACCGCCAATCCGGGCGTGTTTCCAGGCACTGGCAGCTTCGTTCCCGTAGGAGGTTTGGGACAGTTCTTTACACTTGACGCTTTGCGAGGCGGTTTTGGTGTTGATCAGGATGTTGCAGGCGGCGCTAGCGATGATGAGTTCGGCTCCGTCGGCGATCTAAATGCCGAATTCGAAGCGACGACCTTCGAGTTCACGCTGGACTATAAGCCGAGTGATGACACTTTGATCTACGCCTCCTTCCGGCAGGGTTTCCAAGGTGGCAGATTGACGCCAATTTTTGTTCCCCAAAACCAGGGTGGGATTTCTGCAACGACGACGCCTATCAAAATTGATGCGTTCGAACTTGGATTGAAAACGACCGTAGGCAATAGTTTTCAGTGGAATGTTGCGGCGTATTATTACGACTGGAATGACTTGATCCTTTTCCAACCGGTTGAGGTTCCCGTTACGACAAATACCTTCTCTTCAGTTGGCCTTCCGATTAACTCGGCGCAGGCAACAAGCTACGGTATCGAAACAAACCTTGCCTATCTGGTCACGGACAATTTTTCGATCACTGCCAGCTTTGCCTGGAATGAATTTGAGTTGGATTCCGCCACACGGTTTAGCTCAGCTGCGGGCGGAGACATTGAAGTTCGCGACGAATTTGTAGACGGCTTCGTTCCAGCATCACCGAAATTCCAAGGAACATTCGGCGCTGAGTACTTATTTGACGGTGTCCTCGACGGGGAAACCCGTCTTTGGTCAAACCTCAGCTGGCGTGACCGGATGAGTGTCAATGCACAGTCCTCATTCCAGAACGCTGGCTTGAACTTGCTCTCTCCGGCTCAAGCGCAGGAAGAGTTCTTCAGCGATGCGTTTACGGACCTAAGCGCAGGCATCACGTGGGAGAAGGACGCTTACCGAGTTGATTTTAGCGTCAGCAATATCCTCAACCAGCGCCGACCGATTGCGACAGTCAACTCCATTCAAGGCACGTTCTTCGGAACGCTGGAGGCGTACAACACTCCGCGCATTTGGGCGTTGACGGTTGGATATGACTTCTAGTTGATTGAAGTTTCGACCATCTGAGGCGCGTATGGGCAATAGCCCATACGCGCCTCGGTATTTTTGGCTTGAGCTTGACGTCGCTTGAAACGTTTAGCGACGGATGACAAAGCGCACTGGGGACCCTGATATGAAAGCTACTTCGCTTAAGTTCAGCCACATAACAGCATATGCGGCTCCAACGTTCTGTTTGATGTTTCTGGTCGGGCCAGCGCAAAGCCTAATTCAGGGCGTTTACACGCAGTATTTTGGCTTGAAGCTCGCAGATCTTGCGAGCATTGTGCTGATAGCGAGAATTTTTGATGCAGTGACGGACCCCGCCATTGGATTGATTTCTGACCGGACGAAGAGCAAACTTCCTGGTGGACGCAAATTTTGGGTTGTTCTTGGTTCTGTCGTATCTCTTTGCGCGGTATTTTTTCTCTTTATTCCTCAGGCAGCGGTCACGCCAGGATACTTCTTTATTTGGTTTGTGGTTTGCTACCTTGGGTGGACGCTAGTTGAAATTCCGCATTTGTCCTGGGGATCCGAATTGTCCCGTGACTATAAGCAGAAGGCACGTGTATTCTCGAACCGAGCGTTTTTCTATTACTTGGGCTATATCGCCTTCCTAGCTCTGCCGTTCCTGCCAATCTTTGATGAGCCCGGCTATACGCCGCAAACTCTCGTTGTAGCATTCTGGGTGGTAGCGATTTCGTTTCCGATCACGGTAGGATTTGCTGTTTGGCATGCGCCACAAGGTCAGCCGGATGAACAGCCTGCCAGCAGCAATGTCTTCCATGCCTTCAAGGCACTGACCTGGAACCCTGCTTTGCGCAATTTCGCTGCAATCTTCATTATGATAGGGTTGGGAATTGGCATGCAAACAGGCGTAGCCTTCCTGTACATAACTAGTTTTCTCGGCCTTTTTTCTGAGGCACCGATCATCTTTGTTTTGAGCTTCCCGCTTGCGATTATTGCTCTTCCTTTGTGGCTTTGGATTTCCCGAACAGTTGGAAAGCACTATGGCCTGTTTGGTGGTGTCGCTCTTACCGCGGTGACCTTTATTGGATTGGCCATGTTGCGACCAGGGCCCGAGATCTTTTGGACGTTCTTTATACTAAATGCCGCGATCCATTTCTTCCAAAGCTCATGGATATCGATTGCACCATCAATGCTTGGCGACATAATCGACTATGACAAGTTGAAAACAGGGCAAGACAATAGCGCAACCTATTATGCATTTTACACCTTTATCCGAAAAGTGTTCGAAGGAATTGGTGGAGGGCTCGGATTGTTGATCGCAGCCAACTACGGGTTTGAACCATCGGAATTGGTCATAAATGAGCAAGTGATATTTGGAATGCAGCTGGTCATGGGCTTCCTGCCCGCAACTCTCTTCGTAGTTGCAGCCTATTTCAGCTTCCGATTTCCAATCACGGCAGCTCGCCACGCGGAAATTTTGGAACAGATAAAGATCAAAGAAGAGGCACGGTCTTCTAAATCGTGAAATGCTGTTCCTTTTGGAGGGGGCGGCCGGGTTCCTCGGAGTGCACGAAGCGTGTGCTTGTCCAAGGCAGACGTTTACTGAACATTACCGGGCGTGACGAAAAGCAAATGAGCCAGTTACCGTGTTATTGTCCCTCAACCCAAAACGGGTTGGACTTATGCTATTTCTAGCTTGAGCTCTTGGCCTTCCAGCAATTGCAGTTTCGCCGCAAAAGATACTCGGACGCCGCCAGATGGACATGGCTCGAGGTTTGCCGGCAAATCCTCGCCGGCCAGCTTGGCACGCACCTTGGTGCTATCTCTACCTAGTACGTTTTCGAGCGAGATATGCTGAATGACCAGTTCGCCGTGGCATATTTCAAGCGCAACATCTTGCTTACCATTAGCGGCGGTCTGCGAGAAAGTTCCCCAGCTTTTGGCAGTGGTAAACGGTGCGCGAAATGCGGTGGGATTTAACTTGGGCTTGAAGGAGATCATTCCTTGTGGTCCGTGATAGTGAAAACCGCAAACATTCAGGAAAACACCATAACTGGCCATCGCTCTACTATAATGGTCTGAACACTCGATCTCGTTCCATGGATTCCGTTTGGCCGGATGGTATCGATCGTGCACCGAGCGTGCGACAGCCAACCCTTCTTGTAGCAGACCCTCCCCAACCATGTGGGAAGCGACTTGATACTCAAAACCGCTCATGCATTCGTTGAGGTAACCTTCAGATGTCACGTCGAGGCCAAGCAGGGTTTGCTCGTGTTGCGATCGATTGCAGTCGCCTCTTGGCCACGTGCACATTAACAGGCCACCTTCGCCTGGCATCGCGTACCAACGCCCACCTTCGACTTCTTTGAAACCATCTCTGTATGGACCAACGTCAGGCGTGAAATTGTATTTCCACAACGAATTGAGGGCAGAGATCGTTTCAGCGATCGGAATGACGCGTTCAAGGCCAAGTTGTAGCGAATAAGACTGCCCAAAGACCTGATCGATATAGCTACCTTCCGCTAGATCCATCGACTTTGGGTGCTCTGGATCAGGGCGATGCACGAAGTATTCACCATTGAACAGGCGCTCAACAAAGTTTGATTTGCCTATTTCGAGCCATTTTTCGCATTCTTGAACAAATTGGCCGTCTCCTACTTCATTTGCCATCGTCTTTCCGGCTGCAAGTCCAGCCAGATACAATGAGCTGATCCATGGAATCTCTCCATGCCAATTTGTGTCCAATGTGTGGAATTGTGACCCGTCTAGCAGACCATCGCCATTATGGTCTTTGGTCATCATGAATTGGATAGACTTTTTTACGCGTGGCCAGAGCCGTTTGAGGAAGGCATTGTCCGCGCTCATCGTATGTTCGCGATAAACTCGCAAAATGGTACCCAATTGACCGTCTGTCGCGAAGAAGGCCATACCTTCGCTCTCTTGCTTCATGTCAACGCCAGTGATCCCGGCTTCACCGCGATATGAAATCGAGCCGTCCTCGCAATACGCAATCCCGTAGTCGATATCCTCACGTAGTCTTCGCTCCAATTCTGGGAAAAGTCGTGATATGGTTTGGGCATATTGCCACACATGCTGGCAAGTTCCGGGACAGCAATCGACGCCCTCCCATCCGTAAAATCTGCCATTGTCGAACCAATGGCACGTTTGCGTGGCCAGCGTTGAAGTGTTCGCCCCCACTCGGTTCATCAGCCAATGCGGCAGTGAGGTATCATTCCACGTTCGAGTCCAGGACTTTGTTTTGGTCGAAAGGAATTCATAATTTGCCGAAACATAGTCCAAGACTGCAATGCTCGAATCGAACTTGGAAGCGTAGTGGCGTTTGAGTTGTTCTAGATTTGGAATGTCTTCCATCGAGAAGAAGAAAACAGTCCCTCCGGTATATCGAGGAAAATACCAAGAGATCGCGAACTTCACAGTTCGAGTTTCATCGGGTGCCAAAGAGAATTTGGCACCAACCGCCCCCACTGTTTGGGTGCCGAATGGTAATTCTGCGGAGGCCTCTTTTGAAGCTAAGCCGCCAAAAACACGGTCGGCGAATGAAACGTCTATAGGGCGTCCGGACGGTACCTGTGCTGCGACGGTGGGGGTAAAATCGCCAGCCAACACTCGGAGGCTCATGCTACCAAAAGCCTCGAACTGTGACGGGTCAGAATCGCCATCAGGAATGGCTCTGCAATTGAGCGTCGCTGATCCATCTTCAATCAGCGTCTCATTGTGTCGTTTTCCATTTCCCGGTTCGTCATCATACCGGCAAATCAGATTTTCGAGCCAACCACCGATTTCCACGTCGACCGTTTCGTCGGTTGGATTGGCTACGGTATACTCCAATATTGTGACCGGTAGAGCCGAGTTTTGTTCATCCAGGGGTATGAACGGGGAGTAAGCGGTAAGTTCTACAGTGGCAGGGAACGAAACGTCTGAATATCCGACCGTGGCAAGGGGATACCTGCCGTCAAACTGGATGTCCGTGAAGCCGTTTTCATTAAGCGGGCGAATGCTCTCGCCAGCCTTGTTGGTAATCTTAACCGCGAACCCTTGCTCGAGAGGCGACTTTTGCTTGAGTGGCCTTGGGTAGTGGTAACCGCGCGGATCAATCGGGCCGTCGTATCCACCGCCATAGGCTTTGAAAACATCCCAATGCCAGAGCTGCCCATCGCCGCCGAGATATACTTGCCCGGCGCAGATTCCGCCAATTGGCATCCCGATATATTCAAGATCATGGCCTGAGTAGATTTCAGGCTCACCTCTTTCATACAATGATCTGATCCAGTCATCGCTTAGCCGTTTATCCTGTGGAACGAGCTGGACAAAGTCATCTGAAACCTCGGTCGCGCAGCTTCCTTGGCAACAATCGCTTTGTGCATCTGACATTTTTGAAGTTCCCGTAACTTTTGCCGCTTTGAGCGGACACGTCCTATCTTCGCGACTGTTGGATAATGCGCACCCTTAAGTCAACCAAATTTCATATAGAAACACCGTGTTCATATGTGAAGCTTGGTCGACTTAAGGGAGCAGCTCTCGATCCCGCTCTTGTTTGATGGTTGGAATTCACAACACTGTCTATTGATTATTTATATACAATCTAGTACATCATATATGAAATTGTCGTTTGGAACTAAGCTCACTAGTCGATTGAACGATCGATCGTGTCAGCGCTGTATGGGTTCCTAAACTGAAAATCCTGGGGATGAGCGCCATGCTTGGAAAGAACCTTATTGATGGTAGATTTGTTGAAACAAGCGATGCATTTGACGTCATTAATCCAGCGACAGGATTAATTGTTGGTTCGGCAGCGGCAAGCTCTGCCAAGCATGTAAATGAAGCAGTGGATGCTGCTCGGGTATCGCAAGCTTCCTGGAGAAGACTGACCACCCTCGAGCGCGCCGGGCATCTCTGGGACATTGCGAAGCGCATTCGTGCGGAGGGTGATGAATTCGCCCGATTAATCGCAACCGAGCAAGGCAAAGTCATGGAGCTTGCCGAAGGCGAAGTCGAGTTTGCGGCATCTTACTTCGAGTACACCGCCGAATGGGCGCGTAGGATTGAAGGTGAGGTTATCACTAGCGACAATGCAAAGGAGCAAATTTTTCTAAACTTCAAGCCCATCGGCGTTGTAGCTGGAGTTCTTCCATGGAATTTTCCATTCTTCCTTATCGCTCGAAAAATGGCTCCAGCTCTACTAACTGGCAATTCAATCGTCGTTAAGCCCAGCGAAGAAACACCGCTTTGCGCTCTGAAATTCGCCGAACTTGTACAACGCAGTGATCTTCCCAATGGCGTGTTTAACCTGGTGAATGGCCGCGGCCATGAGATCGGACCTGTCCTTTGCGGTCACAAGGATGTTGGCCTTGTAACATTCACGGGAAGTGTCCCCACAGGTCGGGCGATAATGCGCGCAGCCGCCGAGAATATCACCAAGGTGAATTTGGAGTTAGGCGGTAAAGCCCCAGTGATTGTTCTGGCCGATGCTGACCTTGAGATGGCGGTTTCAAGCATCGTTGCATCACGAATTATTAACACCGGACAAGTCTGCAACTGCGCCGAGCGAGTGTATGTTGAGAGTTCACTGCATGATGAGTTTGTTGAAATGCTCGCCGCTGCGATGAAGCAGGTTACTTATGGCGATTCAATAAAAAGCCAGGATGCTGGGCGAACGATTGATATGGGTCCTTTGATCAACGAGGCGGCCGTTTCAAGGATCGATGGCATCGTAAAATCAGCGATAGATGATGGCGCACAACTGATCGAAGGAGGCGCTGTTGGCGAGACTGACCCGGGATACCACTACCAGCCTACCGTATTAGCCAACTGTGATCATGAAATGTCGGTGATGAAGGATGAGGTCTTTGGGCCAGTCCTTCCGGTCAAGGCCGTCGCGGATCTCGATGAAGCAATCGCATTAGCAAACGACAGTACGCTGGGACTGACTTCCTCAATTTTTACCCGCAACCTGAATTCCACTTTGCACGCAATGCGTGAGCTGGATTTCGGCGAAACTTACGTGAATCGCGAACATATGGAAGCATTTCAAGGCTTCCATGCTGGCGTGCGGCAGTCGGGAATAGGCGGGGCTGACGGAAAACATGGCCTTTATGAATTCATGCAGACTCACGTCACATATATTCAGGAAGCCTAATCAATATGCCAGAAGATCACCAAGTAAGTGCGCCCTTGAGAGACGTGAAGCTAAGCGACAAGTATCTCGCAGACGGCAGGGTGCTCATTTCAGGTACGCAGGCATTGGTCAGAATGACCATGATGCAGCAAGCGTTGGATACTCAAGCAGGACTGAAAACCGGATGTTTCATTTCTGGATATCGCGGATCGCCATTGGGAAATCTCGATTTAGAACTGCAGCGAACTGAGGGCATGCTCAAAGGAGGGAATGTCAAATTTGTCCCTGGCGTAAATGAAGAGCTCGCCGCAACGGCCGTCTGGGGCTCTCAACAAGCTGGCCTTCATCAGGATTCAGATTTCGATGGCGTGTTCGGGCTTTGGTACGGAAAGGGGCCGGGCGTCGATCGCACCGGCGACGCATTCCGCCATGCGAATCTATCGGGATCAGCGAAGTATGGCGGCGTGTTAGCGCTGCTTGGTGACGATCATACATGCGAATCCTCAACCACCTGCCACCAAAGCGAACTAGCGATGGTGGATGCGATGATCCCGACTTTAAACCCTGCAGGCATCCATGAAATCGTAGAGTTTGGATTGCATGGTTGGGCCATGTCGCGCTTCAGCGGTTGCTGGACTGGAATCAAATGCGTCCATGATACTGTGAGTTCGACGGCATCGATCGATTTGTCTCTTGACGACTTTGAATTCAGAACACCGGAGATGGATGACATTCCCGCCGACGGGTTAAACATCCGTCTGGGTGACACACCTCGGGACCAAGAGAAGCGACTGGTCGAGCATAAGCTCCGAGCTGCACAAGCCTATGTTCGGCAAAACGGGCTGGATCGCAGGGTTTTGGGATCATCTGGCGCGCAGATCGGTATTGTCACGACGGGTAAGTCCTATCTCGATGTCCGTCAGGCATTGTTTGACCTTGGCATAGACGAAGCACGAGCGAACGCCTTGGGTTTGACAGTGATCAAGTTGGCACTCGTCTGGCCGGTTGATCCGATTGGCGTCAAGGATCTATGCTCGGGTCTTGAAACAATCCTTGTGGTTGAGGAAAAACGCGCCCTAATCGAAGGGCAACTGAGAGATCTGTTTTTCAACGATGCTTCGTCGCCAAAAGTAATTGGAAAACTGAATCTCAATGGCGAGCCATTGTTGCGATCCATACTTGACCTAGACAGCAACGCCGCCGTGAATGCCATCAGTCATCTCGTCAATAGTCACACGGCCGACGAGCAGATCGCTGAGCTAGGACTTGCGGTCGAAAAAAGGGCAAAAGAAAGTATAGCCGAAGGCCCCCTCAGGCGCACGCCGTACTTTTGTGCCGGATGCCCGCATAGCTCGTCAACTCATTTGCCTGACGGTAGCCGCGGTATGGCAGGCATTGGCTGTGCGTGGATGTCACAGTTCATGGAACGCAATGTCGAAGGATACACCCAAATGGGCGGTGAGGGCTCGACGTGGATTGGCGAAGCACCCTTTTCCAACACGGACCATATCTTCCAAAACTTAGGTGATGGCACCTATTTTCACTCAGGACACTTAGCTATTCGCGCTGCAGTCGCGGCTGGCGTGAACATTACTTACAAAATTCTGTATAACGATGCCGTCGCAATGACCGGCGGGCAAATGCACGATGGGGAACTGACTCCATGGAGCATCGCTTGGCAAGTGCATGCAGAAGGCGTCGCAAAGATTGACGTAGTAACAGACGAACCGGACAAATATTCTTCGGCAATTGAATGGCCTCCGGGAGCACGCATACATCATCGCAGAGATCTAGACAGCGTGCAGTCAAATCTGCGGTCTGTACCAGGCACTACGGTGCTGATTTACGATCAGACATGCGCGGCGGAAAAGCGTCGCCGCAGAAAGCGTAAGACGTTCCCTGATCCGGCAAAGCGCCTGTTTATCAATTCAGCTGTTTGCGAAGGTTGTGGTGATTGCGGGATCGCTTCGAATTGTACGGCGATTTTGCCCAAAGAGACGGAACTGGGACGAAAGCGACAGATCGATCAATCGAGCTGCAACAAGGACTATTCATGCGTTGAAGGTTTCTGCCCGAGTTTTGTTACCATTCTAGATGCAGAACCACGTCGACCAAAAGCCCGGTTGTTGGAAGACCAGGTCTTTCCTGAACCAATCCATCCAAGTCTTGAAGGTGGCTACAATATCGTCATTGCTGGGGTCGGTGGTACTGGGGTTGTAACCGTCGGTGCTCTTCTCGCAATGGCGGCCCATTTGGAAGACAAAGGCTGCGCAATCCTGGATATGACTGGCCTTGCCCAGAAGGGTGGGGCGGTTCTGTCGCATTTGCGCATTAATACCTCTCCTGCGGAGATTAGCACAGTTCGCATAGCAGCTGGTGGGGCCGACTTGATGCTTGGCTTCGACAATGTTGTTTCCTCCGGTCACGAAGCACTGGAGGCGATAGCCAAAGACCATACTAAGGTTCTCCTCAATACGAACGAGGTTATGCCCGGGGAATTTACCCGCAATCCAGATCTGGAATTTCCGGCGAATAAGATCGTTGAGGCCTTGCAAGAGCAAGCTGGGAAGGAAGCAATTGAAGTCGTTGAGGCAACACGCACGGCTACACAAATCCTGGGAAATTCAATTGGCGCAAACTGCCTTATGATGGGATTTGCCTATCAGCGTGGCCTCCTTCCCTTGTCCGCAAACTCAATTGAGAAGGCTATCGAAATCAATGGCGCATCGGTCGCAATGAATGTTCAAGCATTCAGGTTGGGCAGACAATTGGCAGTTGGAGGTTCAGATCTCTTTGACGAAGCATCCCGGTCAATACGAACCGCAGACATGGATAGTGATGACGTTGTCGCGTTGGTAGAGGATCGTGCCGCCCGGCTATCAGGCTATCAGAACAACGATTATGCTAATCGTTACCGCACACTTGTTCAAAGAACTGTCGAAGCTGAGCGGGCTGCAAACGTGAATGGCGTCGCAGCGACTGTTGCGAAATACTATTACAAGGTCCTGGCGTATAAAGACGAATACGAAGTGGCTCGTCTCTACACTTCGCCTGCGTTCAAGAATGAAATAGGTAAAGCATTTTCCGACGGGTTGAAGGTGCGGCTAAACTTGGCACCTCCATTCCTTGCCGAAAAAGACAAGATGACCGGTTTGCCGCGTAAACGCGAGTTTGGCGCATGGATCCTGCCTGTTTTCTCGGTGCTGGCGAAAATGAGATGGCTTAGGGGTACGGCGTTTGATCCATTTGGTCGAACAGCTGAGCGTAAGGAAGAGCGTGCTTACATCGCAGAATATGAAGAGCTGGTAACACGCGTTGTTGCCCATTTGCGTCCTGCAAATGCAAATTCTGCAAAAGAGCTTTTGAGTCTGCCCGAACAAGTTCGCGGTTTTGGTCATGTGAAAATGGCTTCGCTAACCAAAGCGCGAGCCTTGCAAGCTGAGCTTGAATCCAAATTCGGACTTAGCTGAGCATCTTCCTGTACCAAATCTCCGCCCATTAGTGAGAATTCTATCGTGATTTTGAAATCTGACTCTCCACAAACAACAGCAGGTGAAGATATTGCAAGGCAGGTCGAGCATTTCGTCCGAGAGGTAATCGCACCATTCGAATCTGACGCTCGATGCGAGGCACATGGTCCGTCCGAAATTCTTGTGCAAGAAATACGAGGTCTGGCACGCGAGAGTTCCTTGATGACTCCGCATATTTTGCCTGACGGCACCCATTTAAGTCATCGCGATACAGCCAAAGTTTTGATTGCGGCTGGACTCTCACCGTTAGGACCAATTGCCCTCAACGTTATGGCACCCGACGAAGGCAATATGTTCCTATTGGGCCAAGTCGGCACAGCTGAGCAACAAGAGCGCTATTTGAAGCCCATTATTCGAGGCGAAGCACGTTCAGCTTTCTTTATGACCGAACCCGCAGAATTGGGTGGAGCCGGATCGGATCCTTCCATGCTCATGACCACAGCTGTTAAAGAAGGAGCTGAATGGGTGATCAATGGAGCCAAGGCCTTTATTACTGGGGCTGAAGGTGCCGAGGTCGCAATCATTATGGCGAAGACGGACAATTCGGCCACGATGTTTCTGTCTAGTATGCCCAATCCTGCAATCAAGATTGATCGCATTCTTGATACGATTGATAGTTCGATGCCTGGCGGGCATGCGATTATAAGTATCGATGGGCTAAGAGTCGACGAAGACAACATTCTTGGAGAAGTCGATGAGGGGTTTCGATACGCTCAGATTCGCCTGGCACCCGCTAGGCTGACGCACTGCATGCGCTGGCTTGGAGGCTGTATTCGCGCACAGGAAATCGCGGTAGCCTATGCGTGTAAGCGCCAAGCATTTGGCAAACGCCTGATTGACCATGAAGGCGTCGGATTTATGCTGGCAGAGAACGAGATTGCGCTCCAGCGTTCCAAATTGATGATCGAATGGTGCGCAGATGTTCTTGATTCAGGGTCGCTGGGGACGGCGGAAAGTTCAATGACCAAGGTGGCGGTGTCAGAAGATCTTTTCCGGATCGCTGACCGCTGCGTCCAGGTAATGGGCGGGTTGGGGGTATCCGGAGATACAATCGTCGAGCAGATCTTTCGCGAAGTTCGCGCCTTCAGAATCTACGATGGACCCACCGAGGTGCACAAGTGGTCTTTGGCAAAACGCATCAAACGAAACTTCGCGGGCCAGGACCAATCATGAGCAGAACCACGAAAAAGAGAGCTGCGGGAACAAACGTAGAGAATTGCCCAGCCGACATTTCAGCAATAGCCGACTGGATGGAAAGCAATATCGGCGTCAGTACTGCGCGAATAGAGGTTAAGAAGTTTGCAGGTGGACAATCAAACCCGACCTTTAAGGTTGATTGCGAAGGGGGGGCCTTTGTTCTGCGAACAAAGCCCCAAGGTCCAACACTAAAGGGCGCACATGCTGTTGATCGTGAGGCTCGAGTCCAAAAGGCTTTGCGGACTACCGGATTCCCCGTACCTGAAATCTACGGTTTTTGCGATGATGAATCATTAATCGGCTCACCATTCTATATGATGGAAATGGTTGAAGGACGCATTTTCTGGGACGCCTGCTTGCCGGAAATTGATCCTAGCTTGAGGGCTTCATATTACAGCGAACTCGTGCAAGTTCTTGCTCGACTACACACCGTGGACTTCGAGCAGATCGGTTTGAACGACTACGGCCCGACCGGTGCCTATGTTGCTCGACAGCTGTTTCGTTGGGTGAGCCAGTACAAGGATGACGAGGTCGCAGGTCGTAATGAACACATGGATCGTTTGGCCGACTGGCTACCCTTCAATGTTCCAGACGACGACGAGACGTGCCTAATTCATGGTGATTTCAGGCTCGACAATGTAATTTTCCACCCAACCGAGTGCCGCATTCTGTCAGTGCTTGATTGGGAGCTTTCTACATTGGGGAATCCAATCGCGGATTTCGCCTATCATCTGATGATGTATCGTTTGCCTTCAAGCCTGGTTGCTGGTTTGCGGGGTGTAGATCTCAAAGCCAATTCCCTTCCATCCGAGCGGGATTATGTGGCTCAATACAAAATGATCTCGCAACGCAAATCCTTGCCCCACCTTGACTACTACGTGACATTCAATCTGTTTCGTTTTGCAGCAATCGTTCACGGAATAAAGGGACGTGCAATTCGCGGAAATGCAACATCAGACCAAGCATCCAGGCTCATTGGTCTCCTTCCGGAAATCGCCAGAATTGCATGCGAGCAAATTGATTTAGCCTGATGGGTGATCAAATCGAACAGTTAGGCGTCCAAAGTCAGGATTTGGCTGGCGAGAGCATTCTTATTACGGGCGCATCATCTGGGCTTGGAGCACATTTCGCCAAGTGCTTGGGAATGCGAGGGGCCAACGTTGCTCTAGCTGCCCGAAGTGGTGCACGATTGGCGAAACTAGAAGGTGAATTGTCAGCTCTAGGGATACGCGCGTGCTGTGTGGAAATGAACGTTGCCAACGCCAAATCGGTAGCAGATGGCTTTCGAGCCGTTCAAAAAGAGATTGGACCCTTAACTGGGACTGTTGCCAATGCAGGTGTAAACATCGAGGGATCTGTTTTGCAGCTCTCTGAAGCTGAAATTGCAATGCTCCTGTCCGTAAACGTTCAAGGTGCGCTCCTTACCGCGCGCGAATCCGCGCGCCAAATGATCGAAAATCTCTCCTCCCGACCGCATAATGGCAAAATCGTACTAGTATCATCAATTACAGCCAATCAGGTATCCAAAGGTATTGCGCTCTACAGCGCCTCGAAGGCAGCTGTTCAGCAGCTAGGACGATGTCTTGCTGCAGATTGGTCAAGGAAGGAAATCAACGTAAACGTCGTTTGCCCTGGTTATATTGAAACGCCTCTCAATCGCGATTGGTTCAAGACCTGCCGAGGTCAAATGCACGTAAACTCATGGCCAAGACGTCAATTGATGGCGGCTGAGGATTTGGATGGGATTATGTGCTATCTAATGTCACCAGCGAGCGACAAAACTACCGGCGGAGTTTTTACGGTTGATGACGGACAATCGCTAGCATAATTTCCATGTATGCAAAGGCATCTGTCAAAGGATCCGATCAGTCATTCAGACCAATGCCACTGGCCAAAAACGATCTATCAATTTCGGCAATAGACGTGACGCCTAGTAATGCCATGTCTCTACGAACAGCATCATTCATTATCGACATGGCCCGCTGAACGCCGTTCAAGCCGTCCGCAGCCAAGCCATAAAGGTAGGGGCGAGCAAAACTCACTGCGTTTGCACCTAATGCTATCGCCTTTAGTATATCCGTGCCTCGCCTAATCCCGCCGTCAACAATCAGTTCAAGGTCATCTCCAACCGTTTGAACGATTTCGGGCAATGCTTCAATTGGGGCGATAGAGTGATCCAGCTGGCGCCCGCCGTGGTTGGAAATCATCGCCGCGTCGAACCCCAAACTAGCTGCATTCTTGGCGTCGTCCGCGCGGACAATGCCCTTAATTACTGAGGGGCCATTCCACTCACCGAGAAGCCATTCAGCATCCCTCCAGTTGAAACCTGCGTGCAATTGCTGCGCTACAAATTCGTTTAGGCTGGTCGCAGCGGTCTTCGTCGAAAGATTTGCATATCTGATCGCAGGCTTCGTCAAATAATCCCAAGTCCAAAAAGGGGCTTTCAAAGCCTCGATG
>Ga0316202_10001343_pt1 | contig 19509 bp, 14 predicted proteins | sample 3monrhotite_MG_FD_204934 | JGI IMG/M metagenome (GOLD analysis project Ga0316202, IMG submission 204934) | Microbial mat bacterial communities from mineral coupon in-situ incubated in ocean water Damariscotta River, Maine, United States -... | ecosystem: Environmental > Aquatic > Marine >... | reverse complement strand
ACTGAGTGAGAAGCTCAGTCGCCGTAAACCTAAGGTTTCCTGGGGCAGGTAATTCCGCCCAGGGTTAGCCGGACCCTAAGGCGAGGCCGAAAGGCGTAGTCGATGGAAGACGGGTTAACATTCCCGTGCTAGCTTGGATTGAGCGATGAAGGGACAGGGTTCCAAAGATCTACCCACGACTGGTTGTGGGGTTAAGCCTGAGGATGGTTCGTAGGAAAGTCCGCGAACGGAATTCCAGGGGTGATGACGAGGACGTATGAGCCGAAGTGATCAGCGGAACCTTCAAGAAAAGCTTCTAAGTGTTTGAGATCCAGGCTATCCGTACTAAAACCGACACAGGTAGGTGAGGAGAGTATCCTAAGGCGCTCGAGAGAACCATCGTTAAGGAACTCGGCAAAATGGCCCCGTAACTTCGGGATAAGGGGTACTCATGTTGGTGGAGAAATTCACTTTCGAAGTCAGCGTGAGTCACAGCAAAGCGGCTCGTCCAACTGTTTATCAAAAACACAGCACTGTGCTAAGGCTTAAAGCCTACGTATACAGTGCGACGCTTGCCCGCTGCCGGTAGGTTAAGGGGAAGGGTTCGACCTTCGGGTCAAAGCTCATAACCGAAGCCCCGGTGAAGGGCGGCCGTAACTATGACGGTCCTAAGGTAGCGAAATTCCTTGTCGGGTAAGTTCCGACCCGCATGAACAGCGTAATGAGATGAGCACTGTCTCAACGATGGACTCGGCGAAACTGAATTCGAGGTGAAGATGCCTCGTACCCGCGGGTAGGCGGAAAGACCCTATGAACCTTTACTGTAGTATATTATTGGGCTTTGTTATGTCCTGTGTAGAATAGGTGGGAGGCTTTGAACGCGACGCGCTAGCGTTGCGGGAGCCGTTAGTGAAATACCACTCTTTTCATAATAGAGCTCTAACCGGGTGCCGTGAACCGGGCCTGGAACAGTGGTATGTGGGCAGTTTGACTGGGGCGGTCTCCTCCTAAAGAGTAACGGAGGAGCGCAATGGTACACTCAGCACGGTTGGCAATCGTGCGAAGAGCGCAAAGGTAAAAGTGTGCTTGACTGCGAGTCTTACACGACAAGCAGATGCGAAAGCAGGCCTTAGTGATCCGGTAGTTGCGTGTGGAAGCGCTATCGCTCAACGGATAAAAGGTACTCTAGGGATAACAGGCTTATCTCCCCCAAGAGTCCATATCGACGGGGAGGTTTGGCACCTCGATGTCGGCCCGTCGCATCCTGGGGCTGAAGAAGGTCCCAAGGGTTTGGCTGTTCGCCAATTAAAGCGGCACGCGAGCTGGGTTCAGACCGACGTGAGTCAGGTCGGTCCCTACCTTCCGTGGGTGTAGGAAATTTGAGGGGTTCTCTCCCTAGTACGAGAGGATTGGGAGGGACGGACCTCTGGTGTTCCTGTTGTCACGCCAGTGGCATCGCAGGGTAGCTACGTCCGGTGTGGATAAGCGCTGAAAGCATATAAGCGCGAAGCCAGTCCCAAAACTAGATTTCCCTGGACTTCGGTCCCTAAAGAGTCCTGGAAGACTACCAGGTTGATAGGCTGGATGTGTAAGCACAGTGATGTGTTCAGCTAACCAGTACTAATCGCTCGTGAGGCTTAGGCTCAGGTCTAATCTTTATATTTAATTAAGTGTCACGGCGCTCTTGAGAGCGCTCGGCGCTAGCTTTGTTCTCTGAACTAGTTCAGATTGAACTCGCTATTCTCAAATGGAGTATTGCGCTTCAAAGCGCCCCTTAGGGGGTGCTTTGGAGAAACTGCAATGGAGTAAGCTCAAGAAATTTTCCGAGTGACCACACCTGCAGGGCCACACCTGAATCCATTCCGAACTCAGAAGTTAAGCCTGCCGGGCCGATGGTACTGTTTCAAGCGGGAGAGTAGGTCGTCGCTCGGTTATGAAGGGCTCGTAGGGTAAATACCCTGCGAGCCCTTCACCCTTTGGTTCTCAGAACACCGGTCGGATCATGAACTGGTCTGCGTTTCGCCAGCGAGAGCTGCCCTTCCTCGAGGAAGCTAGCTACCTCGACTACGCCCTGCGCGGCCTCGTGACCCAGAGTTCACTCGAGGCCTGCGAGCTCGCTTTGGCCGCTTGCGCTCGGGGCCGGGAGGCCCGCCCGCAGCAAGCGCTCGCTCTCGAGAGGCTCAGGGCCTCGCTCCTAGGTCTGGTCGGCTGGGGAGACGGGCAGGTCGGCTTCACCGCCAATACCACCACCGCCATAGCCCTCCTGGCAGGCAGCATTCCTTGGCGCCCAGGGGATCGGATCGTGGTCCACGCAGACGAAGTGCTGGGCAACCGATTGCCATGGCGTGCGGTCTCGAAACGATTCGGGCTCGAGCTCGTCGAGCTCCCGTCTCGGGAGGGGCGACTGGAGCTCGAGGACCTGGCTGAGGCTTGCCAGGAGCCGGTGGCTTGGGCGAGCTTGGCGGCGGTGTCGTTGGGGAGTGGAGACATCAGGCCTCTTACTGAGGTCCGAGAGATCGTTCACTCAGCTGGCGGTCGACTCTGTGTAGACGCTGCCCAAGGAATCGGTTGTGTGCCAGTTGGCGCGGCAGACGCCATCGTGGGCTCTGGCCGGAAGTGGCTCTGCGGCCCGCCAGAGGTTGGGTTTCTCCTCATGCGCGACGCCGCAGCGGAGTCCCTCATTCCCCTGAGCGCTGGCGCATGTTCGGGCACAGGAGCCCGCGCCTTAGAAGGAGGAGTTCCTCCCCTCGTCCCAGCGATCGGGTTGCTGGCCAGCCTCGAGGTCCTGGGGGAGTTCGGCTGGGAAGAGCTACAGGCCGGAGTGCAGGAGCGTTCTCGTCGAGTCCTCGAGCTGGGCCAAGCCGCGGGCTGGAAGCCTTGCTACCCCCATAAGCTGGATCGACAAGGCCCCCTCGTTCACTTCGCGTTGCCAGAAGGATCCCCCCCTGACCTGGAGGCTCAGCTGGAGGCTCGCAAGATCTTCGCGCGGGTGTTGCCAGATCAGGGGACGCTTCGCGTCTCCCCTCACGCCTGGACGACCGAGGCAGAGATCCAAGCGCTCTTCGCTGCCCTCGCGGACATTGGATAGCGCAGCACAGAGGCTGTCAGCCCAAAGGCGCGAGCTTTGCCAGGCGAGCACGGGCCTGCGCTAGGGCCAACTGAGATTCAAAAAGCAACTCCGCTGGGTCCGAGGCGGCTCGCTCGAGCCGCTCGGCCAGGGCTGAGAGCTGCCAGCCGCAATCGAGGGCGAGGTCTTGGGCCTCAGCGCTGACGGGGGCGTAGAGATCGCCAATCAACACGGACTGCTCAACCGTCGCCCAAAGCTGAGCACAGAGCTCAGCATCAGCTGGGGCTGGAGCGAGGGAGTCGAGGAGGGAGGTCACAGGCGGGCAGGATACGTAGGTCGCGGCACAGAGTCGAGGGCCTATCTGACCAGGCCTCTCTCACCCGCAGCAGATTGGCTAGCCTTGAGGAACCCGAGGCGGCGAAGGAGTGGCTTGCTCAACGTCGGAGCCTAGGGGTGCGACCTCTGCAGGGGCAAGCTTTGCAGCCCCCTGGATCTGTCGGATCGCTGCCTTGATCTTGAGCTCGAGGAGGATCTTTCCTCGCTGACGCGTGGCCCGCGTCGGGTCGCCGTCGACGCCAGAGGTCTCGAAGTCGCTGCCGCCATTGGGGAGACGCTTCTCCCAGCGGACGCTGGTCTCGTCTACGTACATCAGCTCGGAGGTGTCCCGGATCCCAGCGTGCCCGCCGATCGCGGCTTCCGTCTCTCCCTGCTTCATGAGCCACTGGGTCTGGCCGTTCGCCGCGTAGTAGTCGCCGACGTGAATCACCTGGACGCCCTTTTGGCGCCACTCGGCGTTCAGACGCCCTGCCACTCGCTCCTGAGCGCCTTGGTTTCCCAGGCTGTCGCCGAGAAAGCAGATCGTGCGAAAGCCGTGGCGCTCGAGGCTCCTTGCCGTTTGTTCGAGGACTCGCTCGAAGGTCTCCTCGTCGAGGGTCAGGGTTCCGTGCTTGGCCATGTGACCCGTCGGCGGTTCGACGTCGCCCTCAGGCACATAGGCCATGACGGGCGCGACGAGGGTCTTCCCGAGCCGGCGCGCGACCTGCCCTGAGGTGTAGTTCACGATTCGGTTGTGCTTCCCCAGGGTCGCGTGCGGCCCGTTCTGCTCGGTTCCGCCGGTCGGAACGATCACGGTGGTCCAGCCCGCGGCAACGCGATCGCGGACTTCCGTCCAAGTCATCTCCTCGAGCTTTATCCGCGCGCGTTGGCCTTGGGAGTCGTGTCGCGACCCGAGGTAGGTCAGACCAAGTCCTGTCGCCAACACGGCGATCAGGAGCAGGCGGGTCGGTCGATTCATGACGAGCATCTCCCGCCAGCGGGCGGCGATCTTGCGGAAAGGGAGGAAATAGAGGCTGGAGACGTAGTGATATTCCTCGGACTCGCCTTCGAGGCCGAACTGGATCTCTTCGTTCTCCTCCGAGGCCGGAATGCAGGTCCCGGCCGCGCGGTCCCAGAACGAGAACAGGAACCCGAAGTTCTTGTCGTGGTGCCGCACCGCCAAGCTGTGGTGGATCTGGTGCATGGCCGGGCTCACGAAGACTCGCTCGAAGACCCCGAAGTCGAGCCACACGTGGCTGTGCCGGAGGTTGTATCCAACGACGTAGAACACGAAGAGGGCCACGTTCAACTGGAGGACCGTGATCATGGAGCCCGTCGTGGGCACCAAGGCCAACCACGCCCCCTGTGCGATCCCGACGCAAACCGCCGAAACACAAGCGTTCACGACGTCGTCCACGGGGTGGACTCGGAACACCGTCGCGGGGGTCAGGACCTCGGCTGAGTGGTGGACCTTGTGGAACTCCCAGAGCAGGGGCACTCGGTGCATCAGGTAGTGCCCAATGAAGAGCCCGAGGTCGATCATCACGATCGTGTAGAGGCTAAACACGAGGTCCAGAGCTAGGCCCGGCGGGATCCCCAAGACCGCGCCGCTGGCACCGATCTCGACTCCCTCGCGGACGGCCAAGAGCACCGCGCCCCCTCCGAGCATGAAGGGCAACACGATCAGCGGGTAAAGGAGCCGATTCACGATCGTGAAGGCGTAGTCCGTCTTCGCCGAGACGTGGCCGTAGATCTCTCGCGGAAAGAGCCAGCGGACGAAGCCGCGCAGCGAGTGTTCCTTGGAGCGCTCCCAGTAGACCCCCGCGGCCAGCACGATCGCGCTGAGGAGGTAGAGCCCAAACATTCGCTCGGTCGGCGCCGAGACGATCCCCGTCAGGCGCTCGGCCTGCTCACTGACGAAGTCCAAGGCGCTCCCGAAGTTCACCCGGAGAGCTTAGCCGCCGTGCCCCGCCGAGGCCCCTCCAGATACCCCCTGACTGCGATAAGCCGCGAAGGCCTCCAAGAGCTGCGCGGGCGTCGTGGCGGACTCTCGGCCGTGGCACACCAAGACGCGCTCGAAGTCCCAGCGAGCGATCCGCTGGACCGAGCGCCAGACGGCGGCGGGGTCTCTGACCAGCGAGCGGAAGTAGTTCGTGGGTCCAAAGCGCCCATAGCCCCGGATCGCGCGAAACAGGACTCGAGTCAGCAGAGGGTTGTCGGGTCCCACGTTGTGGGCGTAGTCCGTCAGCAAGAGTGTCCGCGTGGGACGGTGCAAGAAGGCGACCTCGTTCAGCCGCGGGACGCCCGCCGTGACCAGGTGGTCCAGCACCCCTCGCCAGGGCGAGTTCTCCGCGCTCACCCCGCCGCCTGACTCGTCGTCTCCGAGCTCCGCCTCGATCCTGAGCTCCGGCCGAAGCGCACCCATGCCAGGCGCTGTATAGAGCTGGGCCTCAGGAAAGGCCGCCAGGTAGTCCTCCAAGAAGCCAGCGTGCATCAAGCTCGGCGCGATCAGGAACCGGACCCTCCCCAGCTCCTCCAGGCCGCGCTGGAGCTCTCCCGAGAGAGGGTTCGGCGAGTGCAAGAGCAGGCCTCCGTCCTCAAGCCGAATCACGGTCATTCGCCGGGGAACTCGCAGCGGCCCCACGGTTCGTAGGTGACACCGTGAATCCCAGATCCCGGGTCCGAGGCTGCGCAACATGACTAACCTCCAGCCAGAGAAGCCTAAGCCTTGCTGTGCGTCTCCGAGATCGGCGCGTTCGTGCTAAAAGCGAAGGAATACGGGACCCAATGTGTGCTGGTGTGCGCCTCGGTCTTCAAAACCGCTGGGCCTGGCGAACAACCAGGTCGCTCGATTCGATTTCGAGTGGGTCCCGCCAACAAACTAAACGCTGCGAACCCCGGAGTGCCCGGGGTTCCGTCGTTTCTGGAGCTTGTCCCAGCTCGGCTTGCCATAGTCCGAAGTGAGCTTCGACGAAGACATGGCTGCAACTCGACGCGCTTGGGTTGAAGAGCCCGGCGATTCCGTGCGAAGGGAGGCCTACGCCCGAGCCCTGGAACGCTCGGGCTGGCCGGCCGAGACACTCTCGGTCCAGCGGATCGGACCTTGGCAACTGGAACGTGTCCTCCTCGGCTACACATTCAATGCTTTGGTGACCCACCAGGCCTCATTTAGCCCTGACGGGGAGCTGCTCGCGCGCTCGACCGGGGGTGGTCTCGAGCTCTGGGATCGCGATCAGCGCCAAGTCGCCCTGCCGAGCTATGTCCCTGTCGAAGGAGGGCCTCTGGATCTCGGGCTGAGAGGCGAGACGCTCCTGGAGATTCCCGATCTCCCCGACAGCTCTTCGTGGACAGGCGACGATCCGGCAAGGCTCTGGCGATTGACCACGGGAGAGCTAATCGCCGAACTAGGAGCCGGGACCTCCTGCCTAGCTGGAACTCACCTCTCCGAAGGACGAGGCTTGGTCACGGCTCACGGCGACGAGACCCTTCGCTGGTGGGGCCTGGACGGCGCTCTCTCGCGGGAGTTTCGCTTCCCTCTCGCGACGGACGCCCGAGTCCTAGTCCCCCTCCCAGCAGGCGGGTTTCTCTCGGGAGGCCCGAGGAGCTCCTCGGTGTTCGTGTGGTCAGCAGAGGGCGAGGTCGAACGCCAGCTCCCCGCGCCCGAGAGCAGCAGTGTTGGAATCACGGGAGTCACGACGATCGCAGTTGACGTCAAAAGAGGACGAGTCGTGATCGTCTACGGCGACGGCCTCTGCTCGCTTCGATCCTGGCCTGAGGGGGATGAACGAGGCGCTCGGGTCTTGGGGTCTCGGCCGAGAGAGGTCGCCCTCCTCCAAGACTGTCTCGTCGTCGCCTCTTGGGGGGATCCCAACGCGGCAGATCACTCCGCGGTCTTGAACCTCGAGACCAGCGACCTGGCGGACTTGGTTCAGGTTCACCCCAATGCGCCTCTGGCCCTGCACGAGGCGGCGTCCTGGGGAGTCGTGGGTCATGCCATGAGCACCCAGTCTTGGAAGGTCACAAATCCAGAGGAAGTCTCCGTAGAAGACTGCGAGTCGATCCGCTTCAACGCAGACGGAGAGCGCGCTCTCGTGATCGCCTTTGGGTGCCTCTCGCTCTGGCGCTTGGAAAGCGGCGAGTGCCAGGCGTCTCTTCCTACAATGCACAGCTTCCTAGCCCCGCGAGTGAGCCCTGGATTCTCGCGGGTGTTGATTCCCTGGTACCGGGGCTTGGGAGGCAGGGAGTCGCTCGTCTTGAACCTCGAGCTGGGTGAGACCCACACCTGGAACAAGGAACTTCATAACCCTGCCTTGAGCAGAGACTTCGTCGTCGACGTTTCGGACAAGGGGCTGGAGATTCGGAGGCTGGCCAGCGGTGAGGCGCTGTGGACAGCGTCCGTCGAGGACAGGCCAGAGGTGATGGCTTTTGTTGACGAGAGCCTCTTCGTCGCGAAGTTTCAAGGATCGCTCGGGCTGTGGAGTAGCGAGGCCCCTAGTCCAATCGCTCACGTAGCCTTGCCGTTGAGGGTGAGAACTGGACCTGCTCGGCATGGCGGTAGGCCTCGGTCGCTGTTGGTTGCTGGGCTCGCGCGCAGCGGTCTTTGGTGTCTCGCAGTCAGCGGAGGCGAGGCCGTAGGAGTCTTCAAGCTTCCAGAGCTGGAGCTTATGAGGGTTCTGGATCTGGAGCTTCCTGCGGATCAATCGGAGGAGCTGGAGGGGCTGGAGTGGATCGACGGGTTCCTCTGTATCCACCACAACCCAAGTCGGGGCTGGGAGGTCTGGGACGCCGAGCGCGGAGCCGTCGCTAAAGACCCTCCTCTCCACCTAGCAGCGCGCCACGAGTTCGCCTTCCCGGAGGGGGAGCAGACGATCGCAGCCCTAGGCTTCTCCGCCGACGGCAGTCGGGCGCTGGTCGCGACGGACCAAGGATCCCTCCTCTCCTATCGACGGGAGGTGCCCAACGAGCGCGCCTAGCGAAGCGAGAGGCTTGGCTCCGTCATGTGTCCGTCGCGGAGCAGTAGGACACCTAGGAAGGGCACCTGCCCCTCGGCCTGAGTCCGGAGGACGTAGTAGCCAGCCGGGAGTCGCTCGGAGTGGGAGTAGCCCCCGACCCGGAGGGTCGCAGTCACTCGCTTCGGGCCCCAGAGTTCGAGGGTGGTCTCGACCTTCAGCTTGTGGGTCAGGTTGAGGCCAGCGATCTTGTAGTAGTTGGAGTTCACCCTGGGCAGGGAGGATCGCAGCATGTGGTGCGGGCCCTGGAAGGTCTTGAGGAGGACCTGCCAGGCCTCCGCGTTGAGCTCGGTGATCGGCATGTAGAAGGGTTGGCCCTCGGGCTTCTTGAGCGCGAGGTGCGTGACCCAGGCCCGCTCGACCTTCGGGGGAAGGGAGCTCAGGGACTCTGCGAGAGACGCTAGGGCTTTGGGCTCGCTCGCCCCAGGAAAGCTGAACTGGAGAATGAAGGATCGTCTCCCCTTGACGAGCTCCAAGGTGGCGCCTGCTAGCTCTTCGCCGACGGCTTCCCGGCAGAGTCGCTCGAGCAAGGTCATGAAGTCGAGCGACTCGTCGACCATGAGGGGAGCGCTGGGCTTGATTCGCTTGCGCCGCTTCTCGAGCTCCTTGCGGAGCTTGGCGAGAGTGGCAGGGCTGCAGGCCCTGATCTTCTCCTTGACCTCGGCGAGCTGACGACGGAGGAGGGCCGTCGCTTCACGCTCCTCGGAGATCGCGGCCGCGATCGCCTTCGCGTGCGCGCGCGCGCTTCGATCCATGTGGTCCTGACCAAGCTCTCGACTGCTCTTGCCGCCGAGCTCGAAGGAGACATAGGCAGGCACGGCGACCAAGGCCACCAAGGCGAGGAGGCCGACGATTCCGCTCGAGTTGCTCATCGCGGGGCCTTCATGATCGCCTCGAAGGCAGCCTGACGTTTCTTTCGCGCCTCTCGCAGGCGGCCCTCGTCCGGCAAGGAATCTAGCTCTGCCCGCAGGCTCTCGAGCTCCTTGGGAGCCTCTCCCAGCTTCTCGAGGCTGGCTTCCTCCGCTGCGATCCCCTGGCGGAGCTCAGCTTGGACCCCGAGCTCGGCTGCGCGAGCGCGCTCGATCGCCTCAGGATCGATCTCTTGGTTCGATTCCACATACTGCTGGGTCTCAGCCGCGTCGCGGGCTCCGAGGATCCTGCCCGTCACGAAGGCCAGCGCCGAGACGATCACGGCCACCACGCCGACGACCGCCAGGAGGAGACGAGGCCTCGCCCGCAGGCGTGTCAGCGCGTCGAACCCCGTCGGCTCCTCGCAGAGCGGGCAGACCTCAGAGCTGAGGGAGACGAACTCGCTGCAGCTGCCACATGGGCCCATTGACTTGTTCACGTCGGCTTCAGACACATACACCTCCGAGCGCCGGCTCGTGTCCCACTAGCTTCGAACAAGGTCAGCGAAGCGCTGGAGGAGATCCGCGCCGACCGGAGCGTCGTGGCACTCCTCGAGGAGGGCCTGCGCGTCGCCGCCTTCTTCCTCGACCCGGGGAGTCCGCCAGTAGATCGAGAACTTCGTCTCGTCGCGACGCATTTCGGGGTGGTATTGGACCGACCAGGCTTTGGGTCCCCAGCGGAGGACCATGTTCTTCTCTCGCTCGGAGCGCCCCAGGAGCTGGGGCGGCGAGTCGGCAGGCAGCTCCACGATCGTGTCGTCATGGGACGAGTTGATCGCGTAGCGCTGGGGGAGCTGGCCAAAGAGAGGGTCAGCTGCCGCCTCGGGGGTCATTTGGACCTCGACGGTTCCGATCTCGACGACTTCGTTGCGCGCCACTCGGCCACCTTGGGCGACGCAGAAGAGCTGGTGCCCGAAGCAAACTCCGAGGGTCGGCACGCCTCCGGCGAGGACCCGACGAGCGGCGTCGAGGGCGCGCGGCAGCCAGGGGTGGGGCTCGGTGACCGAGGCCGGAGAGCCCATGAAGATCACGCCCGAGGCGTCTTCTGGGATCTCCTGGTCGGGATCTCGGAGGTCAACGACGCCCAAGGGCTCCGAGATCGCGCGTTGGAACCAGAGCGAGTATGTCCCGACGCGGGCCCGAGTCTCGAGGACGGGTTCGCCCAACTGCACCAACACGATCGGTCCACTCATGGCCCGACTATACGTTCCCCTGCCAACGCTTCAGAACACCGCAACTCGGGAAAGAGCGGGACTCCGGAAAGAAGCTCACCTCGGCGACGAGCCGAGGTGAACTTTGGAAGGAAGGAAGGATTCATGTCGGGACTGAGTCCCGAGGCGGCGGACGAAGCGATCTCCTGAAACGTCCTGCCGCGGTGTTGTTGAACTCCCTATTGCGAGCCCTGTGCCAGCGAGCAGGCGTCGCAAGTCCAAGCGCCACGTCAGGAATGGGTTCAATGAGACGAAGCGCTTCCAAATCTGGGTGGAACGAAGTGAACCCGACCGCCCCTCGACCCCACGCCAGGCGGGTTCACGGCGGCCAAGGGAAGACTCCACGGCGGCCAATTCCTTGCGCTTCCCGCTCCGCTCGGCGATACCTGAAGCGTGGACATTCCCTCCGAGAGCCCCAGCATGGGGAAAGAGCAGCTGATGCGCTTCGTGCGCACCCTTCGCCAGAGTGAGCGAGGGTGGCGCCTGGCGGCGGGCCGCAACGAGGACGCCCTCTCGGAGGAGCGAGCACGTCTCTCGCGCACTCGGGAGAGCAATCGGCGCCTGACCGAGAGCCTGGCCGAGGCGCACCAGCGGATCCGTCGCCTCGAACTCGAGCTGGAGCAGTCGCGAGCCCGCGCCACGGATCTCGAGCAGCGGGTGACTCAGAGCCTCCAGAACTCGGCTGATCTCGAGGCGCGCCTTCACGATCCCCGTCGAGACGAGGCGCTTCGAGTCATAGAACAGGAGCTAGAGGACCTGCGCCTCGAGCGCGACGAGCTGCGAGGCGTGGCCCGACGACGCGATCACTTCGACGAGGAGCGAGCCAGCCTTCGCCGCCAAGTCAGCGAGCTGACCTTGGCGTGGGAGAAGAGCCAAGAGCAGATCGCTCGCCGGGCAGGCCTCGAGGCGACCCTCAAGCGCCTCGAAGGAGAGCGGGGCATGGGCCGAGTCGTCGAGCTCGAGGCCACCGTGGTCGAGCTCGAAGAGCGCGCCGCTCTAGCGGAGGCCCGCGCCGAGCACGCTGAAGGTGTCTTGGACGAGGCCCGTGAGCGCGCCGTCAGCGCCCAAGAGCGGGTCATGACCCTCGAAGAAGACTTGGCCGAGGCGCAGAGCGCCTTTCGCAACGCCTGGCGCACGACGGGGGAAGAGCGCTCCGCCCGCGAGACCCTCCGCGAGGAGACCGAGATCCAGCTCGCCGCCGCCGAGGTCGAGGTTCGCGAAGCTCGCAGCGCGCGCATCCAAGCCGGACTCGAGGCGCGCGCCGCCGCCCGAGCCTTGGCCGAATCTCGCCAGGCCGAGGCCGCGTTCTTCGCTCGCGTCGAGGCCGAAGAGGCCGCTCAGCGCGGCGTGGACCAAGACGAGCGAGGCTTGCGCGTCGAGCGACTCGCGGCTCACAGGGCCCTCGAGCAAGGCCGACTCTCGATCGCCGCCCTGCGCGAGAAGCTCCTCGCCGCCCGCCGGGTCCAGAGCCTCTCCGCGCGCTTGGCCAACCTGGTCTGCCCTCCAGGGGCCGAGGACACGCGCAAGGATCGCGGCGACTACGCCTTGGTGCTCCAGCTGCGCGAGGCCCAGCGAGAGCTGCGTCGCGCCTGGACGTCGGTGGAGGAGGCCGAAGGGGAGCTCGAGGGCGTCGAGTCCGAGCTCGGCGAGCGAGCTCGCGGCGTGGAGCTCCTGCGTCAAGAGCGACGGCTTCGTCAGGCCCTCGAGCAGCAGCGCGACGCCCTGCTTGGGACCCTCGAGGAGCGCACGCTGGAGTCGGAGGCCCTCGAGCGTGAGCTGGGTGCGCTTCAGGTTCGCCTCGAGGACGTCGAACGCGACGCCGAGCGGAACCGCGAGGCCAAGGCGGCGCTCGTGCGCGAGCGCGAGGTCAGCCTGACCGCGCGCCGGCAGCGGGCCAAGGTCGTGACCGAGCTCCGCGAGCGCGACGCGCGCCTCAAGACCCTCGAGGCCGAGCACAGCCAGATCGAAGCCGAGCGAAACTCGCTCCTCGACACGCTGACCGAGGCTCAAGCTCGCGTCGACGCGCTCCGGACCGAGGCAGACCTCCGCCACGACCAAGCCCTGAGCGCGGCGTCGGGGACCGAGCGAATCCGCCGCGAGCAGGCGGCTCAGATCACGCAGGAACAACTCGAAGCCGCCGAGGCCGAGCGGGCTCGACTCGAGGCAGCCGAGCGCGCGACGCTCCAGGAGCTGGAGGAGGCAGAGGCCGAGAAGGCTCGCCTTGAAGAAGCGCTGGGCGTGGAGCCAGACTCCGCCTAGTCGGCTCGAAGAGCGCCGGGGGCACCGAGGCGCGAGAGCGGCTGGGCCCGCGTTCAACTGCGCCGCCCGCCGATCCCAGAGCGTCGCCCGAGCGGGAGGGCGGGCTTCGCGATCGAGAGTGCTGCGCCCCTTGATCCGAGAGTCCCGCCCGCCAACCCGAGACTGCCGCGCGCCGACCGGGGGCGGGCGCTTGGCGAACGCTCCCATGCTGTCAGCCAATGACAACGAGGGTTAGGGCCAGGCCTGCGCGTTGCGTGCTCTGGGCTAGAGCCCCAAGAGGGAGATTGGGCAAATCCTAGGCCGAGCCCCAACCATTGCAGCGTCGCCGGGGCCGCTCTCGACGTCTCCCCTTTTCGGCCAGCGTCTCCCTAAACCCCTGCGCCAGAAGCCTTCCAGCGCGCCCAGCCCGCGTGCGCCTTCCGCACCGCCCCCCGCTACGCTGAGAGTCGTCGCCCTTTCGACCCCGTGCTATTCTTCCCCCAGCTAAATCAACCCAGATTAGTGCGCTTTCAAAGGGAGACCCCCATGTCCGACGTTCGCCTGACGGATCTGGCCAAACAGAAGCTCGACGAATACCTCAGCGAGGAGCCCTCCAGCACCGTGGTGCGCATTCTGGTCGAGAACGACGGTCGCTTCGGCCTCTCGCTCGACGAGGCCGCCGACGACGACTTTGCCTTCGAGCTCGAGGGGATCGCGTGCGTGATCGAGGCGGCTCAAGAGCCCTGCCTCGAGGGCCTCCGGATCGACTACCTCGATCAAGGCGCTGCCAGCGGCTTTTCGCTGACCGGCGGCCGCCCTCCCAAGCCCAAGACCGTCCTCCGCCATGAGGACACGCCGAACCCCGACGCGCGGAAGTTCATCCTCGCCTTCTCCCTCGGCTCCGCGTCCAAGACCTGGACCGCCGAGGACGAGGACGCTCCCTCCCTCTTCAAGGAGGTCCTGGCCCTCGAGGGCGTCGAGTCGCTCTTCCAGCTCAGCACCTTCGTGACCGTGACCCGCACCAAGGGCACGCCCTGGCCCGACCTGACCGAGCAAGTGACGGCGATCCTGAGCCGCCTCGTCAAGCCGACGGGCAGCATGGACAAGAGCTACGGCGACGGCGACAGCCTCTTCGAGCGCGTGGGCCGGTTCATCATTACCGACGTCGCCCCCTTCCTTCAGCAGGACGGCGGCGACATTGACCTCCTCGCTATCGACGACGAGGGCTGGGTTTCGGTTCGCCTCGTCGGCGCCTGTGGCACCTGCCCGAGCTCCGTCGCGACCCTTCGCGGTGGCGTCGAGCGTCGCCTCAAGGAGAGCTTCCCGAACGAGATCCTGGGCCTCAAGCTCGAGGACCCGGCCGCGGTCTAGCTAGCGCGGCTTGTGAAAGGGGAGCGGCTCGACTCGGTTCGCCGTCCCCCACGCGGTCAAGAGGGCCAGCTTCGCCACCTTGGCGATCTTGTCGCACGAGACGTGCTCGATCGTGTCCTGCGGCGTGTGGTATTGCTCGTTGAGCCCGCCGAAGAAGTAGAGGATCGGGATTCGCTGGCGATAGAAGGCCGTGTGGTCGCTCCGCCCGAGGCGAAACGAGATCGGGTGCTTGAGGCGCAGCCCGACGTGGCGGTTCGCCTCTTGGTGAAGTCCATGGAGGACGTCGCTCGAGCGTGAGGCCACGGCCCAGATCAACCCCGGGTCGTTCCCCCCGATCATGTCGAAGTTGATCATGAGGCGCGTCCGGTCGAGAGGGAAGGGCGCGTGCTTGGCGTAGTAGTGGGAGCCGAGCTGCCCGATCTCCTCCCCGTCGAAGGCGACGAGGACGACGCTCCGGCGCGGCTTGCGAGCCGGCGAGAGCGAGCTAAGCGCGCGCGCGATCTCCAGGAGAGCGGAGATCCCCGAGGCGTTGTCGTTGGCGCCCGCGTGGAGTCCGTCCGCGTCCACGCCGAGGTGGTCCAGGTGAGCGCCGATCACGACAGCTTCCTGCCGCAGGTCCGGGTCCGAGCCGACCACCACGCCGATCACGTTTCGCAAGAAGCGCCCTGGACGAGCCACTCGCGCCCGGAGTCTCGCGACGTGGCCCACGGCCTGAGCGCCGCGCACGGGACGTCGGGTCCGACGCGCCTCGAAGCAAGCCTTGCTCAGGCGCGTGCTCGAGACGCCGCTCAGGCGCGTCGCGGCCTCCGGCGTCACGTTCACGACCGCGATCGAGACGTCGCTCGGGAAGGCGCCCTCGAGCGGGCGGAGCTCGCTCTCGAGGCCCAGGCTCCGCCGCCAGCCGGCGGGGTCCTCGACGACGAGGAGCGCAAGGGCGCCAGCCTTGGCCGCCGCTCGGGCCTTGGCGACCAAGAGCCCCTCCTTGCCGACCAAGGGGCTCAGCCAGCGGTTGGCCTCAGAACCCCAGGGAGCCCCAGCGAAGACCAGGGCCACCTTGCCCTTCAGGTCGCGCCCCCGGTAGGAGTCGAACCCGATCGCCGGCAGACTAAGTCCATAGCCGACGAGCTCGACGCGTCCCTCGATCGCGACTTGGGCCTTGCCCCCGCGCCGCGGGAGGTGCGTCAGGGCGAAGTCCGCCCCGCGCTCGAGGACGTGGAGGCTGTTGGCTGAGGTCACCACGCCCAATTGAGCCGTCGTGGCCCCGGGCGAGAGGGGGAAGGCTTGATAGAAGCTGCTCCCGCCGCCGCCGGGTCTCAGCCCAGCCCGGCGGAACTCGCGCGCGACGTAGCTAGCTCCCAAGAGCGCACCCTGCTCACCCGCTTCGCGCCCCTCGAGCTCGGGCGAGGTCAAGGACGTGACGTGCTTCAGCACGCGCTGACTGGTGATCCCAGCCAAGGCCGAGCGCAGCTCGAGGGGCAGGGGCTCGAGGGCCTCAGCGCTCGTCCTCTTGGCGCGGGGGGCCTCGCTTGGCGTCGGAGTAGCCCTCTCTTCGCTGGGGGGCGTGGGGCCCTTCTCGCGCGAGTCCTGCGCCAGGAGGGGCAGCGAGCACACGAGGAGGAGGGTCGAGCAGACGAGAGTCCGCGTGATCGAAGGCATGGCTTTGACCTCGGCCTCGAGTCCGACCTCTGCGTGGGTCGGGTCGAGGCCCGGGTTAGACGGGGAGTCTAGAGAGGGTGGCAGGTCGGCGGCGGTGGCGCCGCGCGGAAGGGTCAGCGTCGGGGCGCGAGCGTGTAGGTCGCGCCGGGCTCGAGGCGAGGTCCGAAGTGCAACACGTAGACCTCGCCAGTCACCGGGTGGGTCCGCGCGACCGTCCCCGGCCGCAGGCGCTTGCCCCCAGCAGGTCGCTTGCGCCGAAAGCGGGCCCGGACGCCCTTGGCTAGAGGAGGAGCCTGGAAGAAGTGGAGGGGCGCCAGGTTGCGGGTCTTGCTCTTCTTGCTGCGACGGACCATGCCCGCCGTGTAGCTGCGGGCGTAGGCGCGCATCCGGAAGTCGCGGGCCTCGCTCTTGGCCAGGCGACGCCGAGGGGCCTTGACCTTGAGCGCGCCGCCAGAGGCAGGGCGCAGCGCGAGGCCACGTCGCTTGGGACCTCGCGCGTCGAGGGCCAAGGGTCGCAGCTCGGGGTCTCCCAAGTAGAGGAAGCTCCAGGCCACGCGACGCGCCTCGCGCCGCTTCTTCTGCCCGCGCAAGACCTTCAGGTCGTCGACGAGGAGGAAGAAGCTCCGCGTGTCGCGGAGCGCTTCGCCGACCGTGGCGCCCTTCCAGAGCAAGCCCTGCACGAAGGCGTGAGCGAAGGCGCTCCCAGACGCGCTGTGGATTCGGGTCGTGCTTCCGATCACTCCGGCGGCGCCGAAGCGGAGCGCGATCTCCGAGAAGGCCAGGCTGTTGCAGCTCTGGAAGAACACGAGGGGAGCGCCGCGCAGGATCTGCGGGCGGACCTCAGGCTCCTCCTCCTCGAGGGAGGGGTCGTTCGGCTCCTCGAAGGGGATCTCGTCGCCGTCGTCGTCGGGCGAGTCGTCCCGTCCAGGTGCCTCCTGTCCGGCTGGCGGCGGCGCGTCGTCGGGCTCGTGAGGCTCGGGCCCAGGGGCCGGAGGCTCAGGGGCGAGGGCGGCCCAGAACCGATCGCGGACGAGGCGGTGGTGAATCGGCTCGTTCCAGTCAGGCTCGCTCTCCTCGGGGGGATCCTCTGGGTGCGGCTCTTGGGGAACAGGGCTGTCGAGGAACTCCTGGAGGGGGTCTCCGGTGCTGGGCGCCTGCTGCGGGAACAGGTAGGCGTCGTTCGAGTGTCCCTCGAAGACAACGAGCTGAGCGCGCAACAGCGCGGCCTGGGGGGCGCCGGTGTGGACAGGCTGGCCGAAGAAGCCGTCCACCGCGACCCGGTGGTTGGTGAGCTCATGGGCCGTGGTTCGAGCCACGACCTCGCAGAGGGGGAGGGGGGCGTGCTCCGGGCGCGGATTGGCAGCGACCCAGGCGCGGGGCGGCGCTCGCACGAGTCGGGACCGGGCGATGCTCCGCAGCAGGATTCGGCTCCCCAAGGGGAGCGAGGCCCAAGGGATTCGTCCGACTCCGAGCCCAGGGATCGTGTCGAGGGAGGGCGGGAGCGAAGCGGGCTCGACCCGGACCTCGAACTCGTCACCGTCTTGGCTGCCCGGCGAGGTTGCCAGGCGCCCATGGCTGACCTGGACCTCGTCCCCGAGGACGAGGAGCGAGCGCAGGGCAGGTCCGCAGGCCGAGGCGACCGTAGCGATCGCAGCCTCCGCTCGGGAGACCCCCGAGTCCTTCTCGGTGCGAGCGGTGGGCAGGAGGACGAGGGGCGCTCGCCGGGCGAGAGCGTAGAGGGGCCCCAACCAGGCGGGGCTGCCTTCTCCTGCTCGCGGGATCTCGGCGACAGAGAGCGCATAGACCGGGCCGGAGGCGCGGAGCCGCTTGGCGAGGTCGAGGGGCGCCTGCTCAGGCGTGAGGTGGCGGAGGGTGACCTTGGGACCCAGGAGCCTCGATGCCGGCGGCGCCGCCCCCACGAAGGTGGCGGACTTGGCCCCGAGGGTCGCGCAGGTCTGGCGGAGCTCCGGGCCACGCCCGGGCGTAAAGAGGAGGAGGGGGGAGCCTTCGGAGGCCGCGAGCGCCGAGGCCTGAAGGACAGCGGCCAGCTCTTTCGTGCGGGCAATGACGACCTTGGGGCTCTGCTTCCAGACCGTGGTCGCGAGGCGATAGCTGCCCGTCGCGGGGTCGCTGCCGAGGAGGTGGCGCTGAGTCAGCGCGCTGGGAGGCAGGACCAAGGTCGGGTCCTTGGCTCGCCCCAGAGTCAGGCAGACCTTGGGGTCGAGCTGGGCGACCTCCGCGTCGAGGCTGGAGTCGACCTCGGCCACGACCACCCAGGGCGTGCTGGGCCCGACGTGGGCCGAGGCCGGAACCGCTAGGGCCAGAAGCCAGGGGACGTTCTCGCACACCACGAGCGTCCCCTTCGGAGCGCTGGTTGCACCCGAGGGGCTCGAGGCGGGGGAAGCCGCGCTTGGCGCCGCGCTGGGAGCGGTCGGCGGGTCTCCACCCGTCCCCAGAAGCGCCGTGCAGGCGATCAGGGAGGTGCCGAGGAGGCCGAGGAAGAGGAACTTGCGTTGCGTCACCGTACGGCCTCCAGAGGCTTGGCTGCCGGACATGCAGCACGGGTCGCACCGACGCTAAGTGCTTTCTAAAACAGCGGACGGCTCTTCCTTTGGCTAACGAGCGTTGCCTGTGGCTGGGGGACGTTGCCACCCCTTAACAAGGGTTCAAGGGGCAACCATCGCCAGGATCGCGCTCGGGCACGCTCGAGGATGGGCGCTAAAGCAGGCGCCGTCGCCCAGGTCCCGTCCCGGCGATGTCAGAGGCCATCGTTAACCTCCTCAAACCTGCAGCCAGAGATGGAGGTGCCATGCAGAACCCCACCAAAACCGAAGACACCGTCGCGCGGCGTATCGTCATGCCTAAGCGCGTCTGGGAGCAATTGGTGCACCTGACGACGGCCCTAGAGGAGGCCCGGGACGTGGAAGTCTCGCCCCTCGACGTCGCAGTGATCGCCCTCGAGGCGGGACTCGACGAGATCCGTCGTGGGGTCTCGGGCAAGCAGACGCGCGCCAGCGCGGCTCGTTCGTCGAGCAAGAGCGGCTCGAACTCGCGCTCGCGCTCCGGCGGCTCCAAGCGCAAGAGCGGTTCGCACCGTCGCAAGCGCCCCCTCAAGCTCAGCGCCGAAGATCGGGCCCAGCTCGAAGCGCTCCTCCTCGACAGCCGCTCGGTGCGGGCTCGCCAGCGCGCGATCGCGCTCTGGATCGGTCACCACAAGCGCACGATCCACACCGAGTGGCTTCGTCAGCTGGCCCTCGACTACGACGCCTACAACGTGGCGAACTTCGCGCAGAACATGAAGAAGGATTCGACCTACTTCTTGGAGAAGCGCGACGCCCAAGACCAGCGCCTCGGCTGGAAGCTGACCCGCGCAGGTCAGCGTCACGTGGCGGCCGCCCTCGCGGCCACCATGGTCTCCGCCTAAGGCGAGCGCCTCTTCGTTGAGAGCCTCCCCGCGCCAGCTTGCTGGCGCGGGTCTTGGCGTTCCGGAATACCAAGCGTCGGAGGACCGCGCGCCCGCCGGCAAGAAGGGATGCCGTAGGTGCTCAGCGCCTAGCGCTGGCGCTTCGGCAACATCTCGTGATCGATCGGCGCTCCGTCGAGGCCGGACATGAGCCAGAGACCGGATGGTTGCGGACCTGCCTGCAGAACCCCCTGGAGAGCCGGAGAGCCGGAGAGCCGGAGAGCCGGCCAGCCGGAGAGCCGGCCAGCCGGAGAGCCGGCCAGCCGGAGAGCCGGAGAGCCGGAGAGCCGGA
>Ga0316202_10001341_pt1 | contig 19516 bp, 18 predicted proteins | sample 3monrhotite_MG_FD_204934 | JGI IMG/M metagenome (GOLD analysis project Ga0316202, IMG submission 204934) | Microbial mat bacterial communities from mineral coupon in-situ incubated in ocean water Damariscotta River, Maine, United States -... | ecosystem: Environmental > Aquatic > Marine >... | reverse complement strand
ATCAAACGCGCCTAACCTTGCAGTTGCGCAACCACCGATTGATCCTCCAGTGTTGATATATCCGATACAATCTCACGACCTGCCGCAATATCACGCAACAAACGGCGCATAATTTTACCCGAACGGGTTTTCGGCAAGTTATCAGCAAAACGAATCACATCTGGCTTGGCAATAGCACCAATCTCTTTCGTGACATGCGCACGAAGCTCTTGATCTAAACCTTCATAACTCGCCACCTTGAGCGTTACAAAAGCAAAAATACCCTCACCCTTGATCTCATCGGGGCGACCGACGACCGCCGCCTCCGCCACCGCAGGGTGCGACACCAGTGCTGATTCAATTTCCATCGTGCCCAAGCGATGTCCCGAAACATTCAGCACATCATCCACTCGCCCCATAATCCAGATGTAACCATCATCATCTTTGCGCGCACCATCCCCCGCAAAGTAATAGCCTTTATCGGCAAATTTCTTCCAATACGTTTCAATAAAACGCTGTGGATCCCCCCAAGTTCCGCGCAACATGGCAGGCCAAGGCTTTGTCAGCACCAAAAGTCCGCCACCTTCTGCCACATGCTCGCCCTCTGCATCCACCACTTCGGCAAACACACCCGGCAACGGCAGCGTCGCTGATCCTGGTTTGATGGGTGTAGCAAACGGCATCGGTGCAATCATGTGACCACCTGTTTCCGTCTGCCACCATGTATCCACAATCGGGCAACGCTCACCACCAATCACCGTGTGATACCAGATCCATGCTTCAGGATTGATGGGTTCACCCACCGTTCCCAACACCCGCAAGTTCGATAGGTCATAGGCGTTAGGAAAGGCATCACCCGCCTTGTTCAACGCCCGAATAGCTGTGGGGGCAGTGTAGAAAATAGTCACGCCATGCGTTTCACAGATATTCCACAAACGTCCCGCATCAGGATAGGTCGGCACCCCTTCATACATCACCGTTGTGCCACCATTGCAAAGCGGCCCATACACCGAATACGAATGACCTGTAATCCACCCCACATCGGCCGTACACCAAAAAACATCGGAATCCGCACGAAAATCAAAACTGTACTGCATGGTTAAATGCGCCCAGAGCAGATAGCCCGCTGTGCTGTGAACAATGCCTTTTGGTTTCCCCGTTGAGCCAGATGTATAAAGAATAAACAGCGGGTGCTCCGCATCCATTGGTTCAGCGGGGCAGTGTGTGGATTGCGCCGCCAAGCACGCACGCCATGCCACATCGCGCCCCTCTACCCAATGCACATCATTCTTACCGCGCTCCACCACCAACACATGCTCCACCGAATCACACCCTTCGGCTAAGGCTTCATCAACATGCGCTTTCAGTGGATAGACTGCACCCCGTCGCCAACCACCATCCGCCGTGACCACCACTTTCGCACCTGCATCTTCAATGCGATCGCGCAGAGCTTGCGAAGAAAAGGCACCAAACACCACCGAGTGCGTCGCACCCATGCGCGCACACGCCAACATCGCTACCGCAGCTTCGGGCACCATCGGCATATAAATAATCACACGATCGCCTTTCTCTACTCCCAACGCTCTCAAGCCATGGGTGGCTCGGCACACCTCATCCAACAGTTCCGCATAGGAGATATGGCGCACATCGCCAGGTTCACCCTCCCAGATAATTGCAGTGCGCGCACCCAAGCCCGCTTCCACATGACGATCCAGACAGTTTTCGCTTAAATTCAGCGAACCATCATCAAACCAGCGATAAAAGGGTGGGTTTGTCTCATCCAACACCTGTGTAAACGGCGTTTGCCACATCAAATGTTGGCGTGCCAGTGCGCCCCATGTGCCTGTAAAATCGGCTTCAAACCGCTCGCGCATCGCCTGCCAATCATCCAAAGATGCGAAAACAGCATCCGATTGCGGCGGCTGGAACAGCCGATTCTCTTCTAAAATGGACTCAATATTTTCTTGATTCATCACGCTTCCCTCACGCCAACTTCTGCTTTCGCAAAGGTGAAGGTACATGGAAAAAGGTCAAGCTTCGGCTATTGGCGGTATGTGGCGTGGCATTGGGTGCAGTATGTCATTGTGTTTTTCAGAGCACGAAGCGACTGCCCCACATCCTTGGTCAGCAGCGCATCACCCAAAGCATCGCCACTCTGATGAAATGCCAATCCCAGTTGGGTGAACTCGGCATTCCCGAACATATTGCACATCTTTTTCATCTCATCGGTTAGCCCCAGTTTGGCATGCGCAATCTCAGAGGCTTCTTCAAACTTGCCCGCATCAATCAAGCCGATGATGGCCGTCACCGCTTCCAGATGGGAGCGCATATTCGACAGTTGATGCTGCTTCATATGGGGCGGCAACCCAAGTGATACCCTCCCATCATCCACACTGCTCATCCTATGCTGATGCTGCATCGAATCCATCGCATGTTCCGCAGCATGACCTTGTACAATCGGGTTCATACCGACGAAAAGAAGCGATCCCAACAACAAACTTTTTAGCTTAATCGACATCATCGTCTCCTGTTTCTCTCTATGTAAGCGTCAATACATTCGCTGCGCCGAAAAATCCGCCAGCGCTTTGAGAAGCTTCAATAATTCAGGTGCTCCTGATTCAGGAAGCAGCGCTTTGGCGCGTTCCGCATAATCTTTAGCGCGCTGCATGGTATAGTCTGCACCGCCATGTTGCTGAACACGTGCGCGCACCCATTCACGATCATCCGTTTCATAGCCATCACGTTCAGAGATCTCCTCCACCCGCTGCGCCAATGCTGCATCCCGCTGCATCGCATAAATTAACGGCAGGGTGATTTTTCCCTCTTCCAGATCATGACCCACGGGTTTACCCGCCTCTTCCGCTTCCGCCAGATAATCGAGTGCATCATCCATCAACTGAAACGCCACACCCAGACACATGCCATACTCGGCCATCTTGCGCACTACTTCGCCATCCTGACCCGATACATGCGCGCCCACTTCAGCCGCTGCGGCAAACAGCACCGCAGTTTTGCGCTCAATCACCTCAAGACACTCTGCTTCTGTCATTGCCAAGTGGAAGGTGCGCGATAGCTGCAACACTTCACCCTCCGCCAAAGCGTTGGTGACATTCGACATCAAGCCCAACATCGCCATATCACCATCGGCGACCATCATCTGAAAGGCGCGGGAAAAGAGATAGTCGCCCACCAACACACTCGCTTGATTGCCCCACACACCATTGGCAGAAGGATTGCCACGCCGTTGATGTGATGAGTCCACCACATCATCATGCAGCAGTGATGCGGTATGAATAAACTCCACCACCACCGACATTGGAATATGGCGTTCACCATCATATTGAAAAAGCTTGGCAATCAAGAGGCAGAGCAGCGGACGAAGCCGTTTGCCGCCACTGCCCACAATGTAGTGCCCAATGGCTGGAATCATCACAATATCGGATTGCAAGTTCGCATGAATGCAGGCATTGACCTTCTGCATATCGGCTTGGCACAGGGCGATGGCTTGATGAAGGGGGGTGTCAGTTGCTGTTTTTACCATTCCGCCATCGTAAGCGGGGGCTTTTAAGCGTCAAGTTTCATTGCCTTTTCATCTTTGGTTACCTATTCTCTGCCGCATGCAGTGGCACCTATCCCGACATCGACCCATGAAAGCAGCGCTCAGCCGCTCGCTTTTGGTTCTTTTTGCGCTGCAACTTCTTCTCTCTACCTTCTGCATCTCCACTGCCAGTGCGATGCGCGCACCGATGATGGATCAGAGCCAACACTGCCAGAACATGATGCCTGCGCCGATGGTTCAACCCGCTGGCTCGGATTTTTTACACAACAACATGGCGAACCACCATCACGCATGCAGCCACTGCGATGCGCCTGATCTTGGCTTCTCCACGCAAGCGCCTGAAATCCCTGATCTTCAGCTACTTACTTGTGTGCTGACACTCATTCCTGAAACGGTCACCACACTCGCTTTCAACCGCATCCATCCTCTTGATGCCGATGCACCACCGCACAGCCCCTCTCTTCTTTACACCACCACCCGCCGCATTCTGATTTAAGTTCTCCGATCACTTTTTGTCGCATCGCCATGATGTGATCTAAATTGATGGTTGGAGGTTGCACGCATGCAACATGCCCCTTGGCTTTATCGCCTCGTTTTTCTCGCCTTATCCTTTCCACAGCTTGCCGCAGCGGGCGAACCCCTCACCCTTGCGCAAGCCATTGCCCAGACCGAAAGCAACAATCCCGCGCTGGCAGCTGAAGGCGAATATGCCCGCGCCATGCAAGCGGTGGCACCGCAAGTGGGCAGCTTGCCAGACCCCGTATTCTCGCTGAATGCGCTGAATCTTCCCACCAACAGCTTCTCTGGCACACAGGAGGCGATGAGCCAATTTCAACTCGGCATCTCCCAAGCGCTTCCTCTGCCCCACAAACGTGAACTACGCGCCGCCATTGCCGATCTCAATGCCGAAGCCGTCAGCTTGAACAGGGATGAGTTTCGCCTGCAATCCATCTACCTCGCAACCGCACTCTGGTGGAACATCTTCTACCTCGATCACGCCTTGGCGACGGTGAGTCGCAATCAACAGCTGCTGCGTCAACTGATTCAGGTGGCCGAAAGCAAATACAGCGTCGGGCAAGGGCTGCAACAAGATGTGCTATTGGCGCAAGTGGAGCTTTCCAAACTGCTGGATATGGCCATTCAACTCCAATCCGCCCGCCGCCAAGATAGGGTGCGCCTCAATGCACTGCGTCATGTTGAGGTTCACCAAGGCATTGACCTTCCCGCACAGGTGTCGGAACAGCTGGAGCCACTACCCGCTGAAGCCAAACTCATCATGCAAGCCCTTCATTCGCGTCCACTTTTGGCGCAAGCCCACACCCGAACCCGTATAGCACACGCACAGCATGAGCTGGCTGAACAAGACTTTTACCCCGATTTTGATCTGGGAGCCGCTTATGGCATTCGCCAAGGGAGCAATCGCGCCAATTTGGCGAGCATTCGATTGAGCATGAGCTTGCCCTTTTTCACCTCTGATAAGCAGAACCATCGGCTGCAACAGCGCAAGGCTGAAGTCGCCCAAGCCGAGTTTGCCTATGATGATGCCAAAGATCGGATTCAATCCGAATTGAGCCAAGCCATCATCGTGTATGAACAGGCGCGCGAACAGAGTCGCCTCTTCAAACTTGGCATCATTCCCCAAGCACAACAGACCGTCGCGGCCATGCGTGCTGCCTACCAAGTGAATGCCGTCGATTTCCTTAATCTCGTCCGCGCTCAAATCACCCTCTACAACTATGAAAATCAATATTGGAAAGCGGTGGCCGAAGCAAGGCAGAGCCTTGCCAAAGTAGAGCGCACCATCGGCGCAGCCATTGACCTACCCATCGCAACCAACATGCAGGAGTTATCCCATGAATAAAAAAATGATCCTTACCGCCCTACTGATGCTCACCCTCGGCGGAGTCATCGGCGCTGGCATCGCCTACTTTCTCCCCCAAAGAAACAACATGGACATGGCACAATCCACCCCAGCCTCATCTCCAGCGATTCTTTTCTACCGCAACCCGATGAACCCCAACATCACCTCACCCAGCCCCGCCAAAGATGAGATGGGCATGGATTATATTGCCGTTTATGCAGGCGGTGATCGCCCCGCTTCTGAACCTGTCGGAATGGTCAGCATCAATCCCAGCGTGGTGCAAAATATCGGCGTGCGCACCACCACAGCGCAGTTGAAAACGCTCACGCGCAACATTCGCACCGTCGGCCGCGTCACCTACGATGAAGAGCGCGTGGCGCGGCTTCACCCCAAATATGATGGTTGGATTGAGAAGATGTTTATCGACAAAACAGGTGATCAGGTCGAAAAAGGCAGCATGTTGATGTCGATCTACTCGCCGCAACTGGTCGCCACGCAAGAGGAGTATCTGCTGGCGCTCAACCATGCGGAGTTATTGAAAGAGAGTCCTTTTCCCGATATTCGCAATGGTGCGCTCAGCCTGCTCGAAGCCGCCAAAGAGCGATTGACGCTGCTGGATGTACCCGAACATCAGATCAAGAAGCTGCGTCAAACCCGACAGGTGATGAAGGGTCTCCATATTCACTCCCCTTTCGACGGCATCATCATCAACATCGGTGCGCGTGAAGGCAGCCGTATCACCCCCAATACCGAGCTGTATATGATTGCAGATCTCTCGCATGTCTGGGTCATTATCGATGTGTATGAAGATGATCTGCCGTGGGTGAGCAAAGGCGATACCGCCGAAATGCGCGTGGCGGGTATTCCTGGGCGCGTGTTTACAGGTCAAGTGACCTACATTTATCCCTATCTGGAGGCGAAAACCCGCACCATTAAAATGCGTGTGGAGTTCGACAATCCCCATCTCACCCTCAAACCCGACATGTTTGCCAAGGTGACAGTGAAAGCTGGCAAACAGATCCATGCGGTGGTGGTTCCCTCCGAAGCGATTGTTCGTACAGGTGAGCAGAATCAACTCTTTATTCAGCGCAGCTCAGGCGAATTTGAACCCCGCAACGTCGTGGTCGGTGTCGATTCGGAAGGTCAGGCACAGATTCTGCAAGGGGTGAAGGCTGGCGAAGTCGTGGTCACATCGGGGCAGTTTCTGATTGATTCGGAATCCAAGCTCAAAGAGGCCACCGCCAAAATGATCGCTGTACAACCGCCCACCCCCACTCCAGCCCATGATATGCAGATGGATACCATGAACATGGATGATATGCAGATGGATACGATGAGCATGGAAGGCATGCAATGATTCGCGCCCTCATTCATGTTTCCATGAAGAATACTTTTTTGGTACTGATTGCCGCCATTTTACTCGCCTTTGCAGGTGTGCAGACCATCAAAAAAGTGCCGCTGGATGCCATCCCCGATCTCTCCGATGTGCAGGTCATTGTGTTGACCAACTTTGCAGGGCAAGCCCCCCAAGTGGTGGAGGATCAAGTCACCTATCCGCTCACCACCGCCATGCTGGCTGTACCCAAGAGCAAGGTGGTACGCGGTTACTCCTTCTTCGGTTTCTCGATGGTGTATGTGATTTTTGAAGATGGCACCGACATGTATTGGGCGCGTACGCGAGTGCTTGAATCGCTCAACTATGCCGCAGATCGACTGCCTTCCAGCGTCTCCCCCAAGCTTGGCCCTGATGCCACAGGCGTGGGCTGGATTTATGAGTATGCGCTGGTGGATACGAGTGGGCAGCATGATTTGGCGCAACTGCGCTCCATTCAGGATTGGTATCTACGTTATCCCTTGCAAACGGTAAAAGGGGTGGCGGAAGTCGCCTCCATCGGCGGCTTTGTGAAGCAGTATCAAATTGAACTCAATCCCGAAGCGCTACAGGCGTATGATCTTTCACTCGCCACCATCAAACGCGCCATCCAACGCTCCAACAACGATGTGGGCGGGCGTTTGGTGGAGATGGGTGAAACCGAATACATGGTGCGCGGCTTAGGTTATATCAAAAGCCTGAAGGATCTGGAGCTGGTGCCGCTCGGCGTGGATAGCAACGGCACGCCGATTTTTCTCAAACAGGTCGCCAACATTCACCTCGGTCCTGAGTTGCGGCGAGGATTGAGTGAGCTCAATGGCGAAGGTGAAGTCGCTGGTGGTGTGGTCATCATGCGCTTTGGCGAGAATGCACTCAGCACCATTCAGGGTGTGCGCGCCAAATTGGAGAGTTTGAAAGCAGGATTGCCCGCAGGCGTGGAGATTGTGCCCGTCTATGATCGTGGCGGACTGATTGAGCGGGCAGTGGAAAATCTCACCCACAAGCTGCTGGAAGAGTCCATCGTGGTGGCGTTGATCTGCCTCATATTCTTGATGCACGCACGCAGCGCACTGGTCGCCATTATCACCTTGCCAATGGGCATATTACTCGCTTTTCTTGCCATGAGTTGGCAGGGGTTATCGGCCAATATTATGTCACTCGGTGGCATTGCCATCGCCATCGGAGCGATGATTGATGGTGCCATTGTGATGATTGAGAATGCTCACAAACACCTGGAGCAGGCGCAACACCACAAAGGCAACGCATCCCTGACGCAGGCTGAACGTGGGCAAGCCATGCTCTCTGCCGCCAAGGAGGTCGGGCCTGCCCTCTTTTTCTCGCTGTTGATTATCACCGTCTCATTTTTGCCTGTGTTCACCTTGCAAGCGCAAGAGGGGCGGCTCTTTGCGCCGCTCGCCTTCACCAAAACCTATGCCATGGCTGCCGCCGCACTGCTGGCAGTGACGCTTGTACCTGTGTTGATGGCGCTGTTCATTCGCGGCAAAATCCCCAGTGAAGAGCGCAACTGGCTCAACCTTGCGCTCAAGCGTGGGCATGCGCCCATACTCCAACTTGCGATGCGCTGGCGCATCATCACGCTGACATTGGCATTATCTCTACTTGCGGCAACCGCCTATCCCATCATGAAAACAGGCTCCGAGTTCATGCCTCCGCTGGATGAAGGAGATATTCTCTACATGCCGACCACCTACCCCGGCATCTCCATCACCAAGGCCAAAGAGCTGTTACAGCAGACGGATAAAATCCTGCGCACCTTTCCTGAAGTTGTCTCGGTGTTCGGCAAGGTCGGACGTGCCAACAGCGCCACCGATCCTGCACCTCTCTCCATGTTGGAGACGACCATCCGCCTGAAACCCAAAAGCGCATGGCCTGATCCGAGTAAAACCAGCAAGCAGCTTATGGCTGAGATGGATGCGGCGATTCACTTCCCTGGCGTGGCCAATGCTTGGACGTACCCGATCAAAACCCGCATCGACATGCTCTCCACAGGCATCAAAACACCGCTGGGCATCAAGGTTTCAGGTGCCGATTTGGCGACACTGGAAAAAGTGGCAGGAGAGATTGAGCGCGCACTCAAAACCCTCCCCGACACACTCTCCGCCTTTGCCGATAAAGCCGCAGGCGGTTACTACCTCGATTTCGACATTCAACGCGAAGCGGCAGCACGTTATGGGCTGACCATCGGCGATGTGCAAGATGTGATTCAATCGGCGATTGGTGGCATGAACATCAGCGAAACAGTGGAGGGATTGGAGCGCTACCCCATCAATCTGCGCTACCCACGCGAGCTGCGTGATAACCTTGAATCGTTGAAGCGTGTGCTCATTGCCACACCCACAGGGGCGCAGATTCCGCTCTCACTGGTGGCGGATCTCAATCTTCATCGCGGCCCACCCGCCATCAAAACCGAAAATGCCACCCCCAATGCGTGGATCTATGTGGATATGAAAACCTCCGACATCGGTGGTTATGTGGCCGAAGCCAAGCGATTGGTGGCGGAGAAGGTAAAATTACCAGCTGGCTACTCACTGGTCTGGTCGGGGCAGTTTGAATATATGGAGCGCGCCAATGCGCGGCTGAAGGTGGTCATTCCACTCACGTTGCTCACCATTTTTCTCCTCCTCTACTTCAACTTCAGGAACTTCACCGCCCCCATCGTCGTGATGCTCTCCATCCCCTTTGCGCTCATCGGTGGCTTTTGGCTGGTCTGGTATCTTGGCTACAACATGTCGGTGGCGGTGGCGGTCGGCTTTATCGCACTGGCGGGTGTTTCGGCAGAAATCGGCGTGCTGGTGATGACCTTTATTGATCAAGCAATCGCCGCTCTGCGCCTTGAAAAAGCCCGCCCGCTTACCGCAGAGGAGATTGCTCACGCGGTCACTTCAGGTACCACCCAACGCGTTCGTCCCATTGCCATGACGGCCACCGCCGTGGTGGCTGGGCTGGTGCCAATCATGTGGGGAAGTGGCACAGGTTCGGATGTGATGCAACGCATCGCTGCACCGATGATTGGCGGCATGTTGACCGCCACGCTCTTGAGTTTGTGGGTACTGCCCGTGATTTACGGCGCAGTGCTGCAATGGCAGGAAAAAAGAAAATCCCAAGGAGAAAGCAAATGAAAAAAATAGTCTTGATCACACTGCTTATGAGCCTGTTCACACTCAATGGCTGCATGCTTATGCACCCTTTGATGATGGGCGATGGTCATCACGCATCGACTTCCGAACATGAACCAAGCAACAACGACGAATAACAGACTGAAAACGGAGAACTTTCTATGAAAAAAACAGCAGTGATACTTGCCACACTCATGATCGGCTCACCCCTCGCTTGGGCGCATGAGCATGGTATGAACCACCCCGCCAGCGAGATGAAGCCTATGCCCAGCATGCAAGCCAGCAGCTTCATCGAGACAAAAGTGATCGATGGCTTTGATGTAACCTTTCATATCATGCCTGCTCCTCAAGGAAAAACAGCTGCAGGCAGTCACCACCTGATGGTCAAAGTGGAAAAGAATCAGGCGCTGGTTCCGCTCCAAGCCACCAACTCCAAAGTCACCTTCCCCGATGGCACCTCGGCATCCCACATGATGATGACGATGGGCGATTGGCAGATGGCGAGCTACACACTCAAGCAAACGGGTGAGTACAACGTGATGGTGCTATTCAAAACTTCCGATGGAAAGAAACATTTCGGTGGTGTGAGCTATTCCATCCAATAAACGCAGCGGTCGCACCCCCCACAAGCAAGGTGAGTGCGACCTCTCTTCAAGACATCCAACACAATCATCAAGGAGATCACAATGAATATGGATCCTGTCTGTGGCATGAAAGTGAATGATAACACACCCCATCACACTTCGTTTGAAGGAAAAACTTGGCACTTCTGTAGCGAAAAATGCCGACTCAAGTTTGAGGCTGCGCCAAAGAACTACATCAACCCCACTGCCGCTCCTCTGCTGACGACAAAAAACATGACATACACTTGCCCCATGCACCCAGAGGTGATCCGCAGTGAACCCGGCCCATGCCCCAAGTGCGGCATGGCACTGGAACCACTCACGACGACCAGCGATGATGGAAACCCAGAATTGGATGATATGAACAGACGCTTTAAGATCAGTGCAGCCCTTGCTACGCCTCTTTTTCTGCTCGCCATGATTGCCGATCTTGCGCCCTCCTTGCTTCCATCAGGGTTCACGATGGGAGCCATCCAATGGAGCGAATTTGCCTTGGCGACACCTGTGGTGCTGTGGGGCGGCTGGCCGTTTTTTGTACGCATGTTTCTCTCATTGAAAACTTGGCAATTGAACATGTTTACACTGGTGGGTCTCGGCGTTGGTGTGGCATGGAGCTACAGCATGGTTGCACTGCTTCTTCCGCAAATCTTTCCCGCTGCCATGCAGATGAAGGGAGGTTTCGTTGATCTCTATTTTGAAGCCGCCGCAGTGATTACCGCACTGGTGCTGCTCGGACAGGTGCTGGAGCTACGCGCACGCTCGCGCACCAATGAAGCGATCAAACTCCTGCTCGGCATGGCACCCAAAACAGCACGTCGTGTCGCACCCGATGGCAGCGAAAGTGATGTGCCGCTTGAAGATGTTCATGTGGGTGATCTGCTGCGCATCCGCCCTGGTGAGAAAGTGCCTGTCGATGGTCTTGTGACGGAGGGCGAAAGCAATGTCGATGAATCCATGGTGACGGGCGAACCCATTCCAGTCGAGAAAAGCGTTGGCGCAAAGTTGATTGGAGCCACCATGAATGCCAATGGTTCCATGTTGATGCGTGCCGAAAAGGTGGGGGCTGACACATTGCTATCGCAAATCGTGACCATGGTTGCCACTGCTCAGCGTTCACGGGCACCCATTCAAAATCTCGCCGATAGTGTGGCGGGCTATTTTGTTCCCATCGTAGTCACCGTTGCACTGGCCACTTTTACTGTCTGGTTTTTCATCGGCGCTGAACCCAGATTAGCCCATGCCGTGATCAATGCTGTCGCGGTGTTAATTATTGCCTGCCCGTGTGCTTTGGGGTTAGCCACACCCATCTCGATCATGGTCGGTACAGGTCGTGGAGCCTCTTCGGGCATTCTCATAAAAAATGCAGAGGCGTTGGAGATGATGGAGAAAGTCACCACGATTGTCGTCGATAAAACAGGCACGTTGACCGAGGGCAAACCCAAGCTGACCACCGTGCAGTCATTTGCTGCGATCAGCGAGGATGAGCTGCTTGCTCTTGCCGCCAGCATTGAGCGAGCCAGTGAACACCCTTTGGCTGAAGCCGTGATGAAGGCGGCAAAGGAAAAAGAGTTGCAGCTGAAGCCAGTGGATAATTTTGAGGCGGTCACAGGCAAGGGCATTCAAGCTTTGGTCGAGGATCAGAGCATCTTATTGGGCAATGCCAAACTGATGCAAGATCATCATATCGACATATCGGAGGTCACTGGCATCGTAGAATCGCATCAACATGGGGGTGAAACGGTGATGTATCTCGCCATCAATCAACTGTTGGCTGGCATGGTTGGTGTCTCCGATCCCATCAAAGCCTCAACACCTGAGGCCATCCAAGCACTGCATGCTGAAGGAATCGACGTGGTCATGCTCACTGGCGATAATCACTATACCGCAGCGGCTGTCGCCAAAAAACTTGGCATTGCTCACTTCGAGGCCGATGTGTTGCCCAACCAAAAGGCTGAGGTGGTCAAGCGGTTGCAGGGCGAGGGGAAAATCGTGGCGATGGCAGGGGATGGAATCAATGATGCGCCAGCCTTGGCGCAGGCACATGTCGGCATCGCGATGGGAACAGGTACCGATGTCGCAATGGAATCGGCAGGAATCACTTTGGTGAAAGGCGATCTGACGGGCATCGTACGTGCACGGCGGCTCTCCCATGCCACCATGAAAAACATTCGCCAAAATCTGTTCTTTGCCTTCATTTATAACTCAGCAGGCGTACCCATTGCAGCGGGCATTCTCTATCCCACGTTTGGTTTGCTGCTCTCACCCATCCTTGCAGCCGCTGCAATGAGCTTTAGTTCGGTCTCCGTGATTGCCAATGCCCTGCGCCTGCGCAATCTCAAGCTTTAACCATGGTCGATGTGACGGTTCAAAATCATGGAAAAATAGCAGGCGAATCAGCTGCTCCGCCAAAGCGGAAGCCAACACGCGAAAACTTATTGCGAACTTCAAATGGAACTGCCGAACTCATCCACATCATGAACCCAAAAAATGGGGCTTCTTGTGACCGGCTGGTAATGCGGTTAGTTATGGGGACATAATATATAACTCAACACTTTATCTCTCAGTTAAGTATTATGTCCCCGTAACTTTTCAGTCGCCTTTTACATTTGCCCATCAGGATGGATTATTAGGTGTGTTTGACGATGCTGAGAAGGTGATCCGATTGGTTGATGCTGTAAATAATAATGTACTTGTACGAGCAGCTTAACACCTTCGAGTTTAGCTCCATGCTTTGCATACGTGTGATTGAATAGGCATTATTGGCCGCATGACTTCCGCTCAAATTGAGTCCTTTCCAAACCTAGGTGCATCCGCTCCTATTGTTGAGGCTACTATTGCAATAGGTTCACTTGCCAAAGTGACATGGGATGAAGCTAGCCTTACAAAGGCCTTAGTTGAGAAGTTACCCGACTATCCGAAATTGCAGGCATTGAAGTCACTACAGCATGAAATAAAAATCGAAGAAAACCGACCAGCTGAGCAAAAGTTGCTCGATATGGGGTGGCAAGGGATTCGTTTTGAGTCCGATGATAATCACAGGGTTGTTCAGTGTTTGCGTGATAACTTTGTATTTAGTCAGTTACATCCTTACCAAAACTGGGATGTGTTTTTAGAAGAAGCATTGCGCCTGTGGGAAATTCATAAAGAAGTATACAGGTCAGAAGATGTTCAAAGGCTGGGCCTGAGGTTTATTAACCGGATAACACCTAGTCAGATGCAATTTGAATTGGATGACTATTATAAAGATGCGCCTAAGGCCCCAAGTGGACTGGGCTTTACATTTACCGGCTTTCTCCATCATGATGCTTTTAAAGTCCCTATGTCCGACTATAATGTTAATACCGTGAAGACAGTTCAAACCGAGGGTACCTTTGGATTGATCTATGATATTGATGTTTTTACTACGAATGTTCCTGATGAGAGTGTGATCGAAAAGAAACTTGTGGAAATGAGGCATATTAAAAACAAAGTGTTTTTTGGTGGTATTACAGAAAAGGCTATAAAGGAGCTTAGCTAATGTTTGCATACGCACCGCCCCCCGAGTTCCCATCGCTTGAATATCATCAACCGGTGACTTTTGGTGTGAGCCGGGAAGCTCAATTTATCAAGGAGAGCTTAGGCTCTATGTTTGTGAACAGGGCTAACACACAAGTGTTTGGCTCTGGTATCCGTTCCGCATTGATGGAGCTGGCTGAGATTCAGGATGAGTGCTCAATCGCTAACTGGGATGGTTATAATGCGTTGCCATTACAAACCAATAGTCTTGAATATGCTAAGAGGTTCTTAGCGTTTTTACCGATAGGCATAGAAGCACCTGCCGTATCGATTGAGCCTGATGGCGAAATTAGCTTTGAATGGTACAGGTCTGCATCACGAATATTGTCAGTAAGTTTTGGCTCCTCAGGTGAGATTCACTGTGCTGCTATTATAGGCGCACGTAGGTTCTCATTGAGTGAACCAATTGGTGATTCTTTACCTTCTTACATTGCTTCTTCAATTAGAGAGATTACCAGTCGTTCATAATGACTGATGAGGTAGCAGGGGGTGGGTTGCTGGCTAGGTATATCCTGACGAGAAGACATATACGTAGTAGCAATGATACTGTTAAGCCCGAAGCATTTATGCCTCATCCTTACATCGATTTGTCAGTGACGCGCCACAAAGGGATTACGGTAGATCAATTGTGGTCTCATGGCCGTTCAGTTGCTGAGCAGCAAAGTAAAACGCTTTATGGCCGCTCGGATATTGATTCTTCTGATGTAATGGCAAACAAGCTGACTGTGCAAAGTGACCCTACACCAGAGAACCCTAACCATGCGAATATACTTGGCTGGTCTGGGGTTAAGTCGGAACAAAAGCTGGTGGCTTTAGAACTGGCAAAAAAGGCCAGTAAAATCATCTATCCGTGATTGCCTATTTCAGGGCTTTGTCGCAGTAAGTCGCATGGTTTACGGGGGTTATATTGGGGGTTTTCTAGGATATACACTTAAACTTTCTCACTGCTGTCCGGTTAAGAGCCTGAGATCACAAAAGTAGGCCCGAGTTCCCAACGTTTATGGTAAATTTGTAGTTGTCGAGACAGCAAATTTCCAAGAGGAGAACTCAGGCCATGAAGCACGCTAACACGATATTCCATCAACTCATCAAACAAATTCCACGTCACCGTTTCGAGTCGGTGGTAAAGCGTCATAAAGGCGACCATCGCATCCGCTCGCTCAGTTGCTGGCAGCAATTCACGGTGTTGCTGTTCGCGCAGCTTGGTGGCTGTCGTTCACTTCGGGATGTTGTCGCTGCCTGGGACAGCCATGCCAAACGGCACTACCACGTTGGCGGCAGTAAGGTGAAACGGTCAACCCTTGCCGATGCCAACAGCAGCCGTCCGCATCAGATCTACCTTGAGCTATTTCACTGGCTGCTGGGCCAGACGCGGGAAAAAAGGTGACAGTATAGAATGGCACTAACTTAAGCGACTTTTTGTTCCAAGATAGTGGGTTTTCCATGCTCGATATGAGAAGATAAAAGGATGGAAACACACCCTTATCTTCCCAGCCTCCACCTTCCCAAAACACGTGGCAAAGCTCGCTCGGCCAAGGAGCGGCTGGCAGCAGAACTTGATCGGGCGAAGCAGAAATCGTTCAGTCAGCTTGGTGCATATTTCGGTAGATTTATCCCTGGCCACCTTCTCCATCCGAGTGAGTTCGGCGCATTAAGCCGTCGCAGGCTTTTCAGCAAGGAGAACACCTTCTGGTCGTTTTTCTGCCAGATTCTGGATGCGGATGGCGGCTGCCAGGAGGCAGTGCGCAAGCTTCCAGTTATGGGGACATAATATATAACTCAACACTTTATCTCTCGGTTAAGTATTATGTCCCCAGAACTCCGCACGATTGCATTGTTATAAATTATGATTGAAACTGCTCTGATAATTCATTGGCTACTGCTTCAATTTGTTTTGTTTTTTCAAACTTTGATTCTGTTAAATGTGAATGCAAATATTCTATTTCCATTGTGTCTTCATCGGTTACGATATAGTTATCTTTATCTTCTCTTTCTTCATGTAGTTTTTTTGAATGTTCAAATGCTTCTTTACGAGACATCTTTTCATTTACAACATAATGCGCAGCCTCATCGATGATACTTTGATATTTTTGCTCCGCAATTTCTTGCTCCTGTAGTTCAACCATTAAATTTGAACCAATACCCATACTATGCTCCTTATTTACAATTTATAACGCCGCGTTCACCGGCTTGTCCGGTGCAACGCTTTGTTATGCAAATTCTTCATCATCATCTTCTGACTTTGGTGATTCAAACAAATCACCACCATATGTCTCTTCAAAAGTTTCTTTTGATCGGCGCACATGCATTGGCCCTCTAGATGAGCTTTCTGTAACTGCTTCTAAAATCGCCCCTCTTGATTCAGGGTTAAATCCAATGAATGCAGACCAATCAACGACCAAGTCCTGATAAAGTCGAAACGGGAACCTCGTTTCATAAAATGTTCCATCTTTGCGTATTAGGGCAGCGCCAGACCGGTTCATAATGCTACCTCCACGGCCAGGAACTTCTTTTACTTCAATAATATCAGCCGCATCTAGAAGTTCTTCCCAACTACAATTTGAGAGAATCATATTGTGAAAGTCACGAATGTCTATTGACCTGAGAAAATCAATAAGACGCCTAAATCTAATTGCACCACTAGCGGTTTGACGCAAATCAGGCGTTTGAATTGAGCTCATTACCGCAGCTTTCAAATCAGCAATTTGACTTGCAAAATAGTCAATTCTTTTTCTCTCAGCCTCTTTATTTCTTTGCTCATGAAGTAAACGCTGAAATAGGGATGACCATTGAGAACTTATATAGTCATTAATGTCTTCTACTTTGGAGAATGCCGAAACGCTATTCCCTTCTGTTCTATGCCGCAAAAAATTAATGAATTCAAAAATGTACTTTGCCGTTTCTGGCTTCTCAATAGATGGGAATTTAATTTGATTAATAGCCCCGCTTGATTTATTAGCCTCATAAACCAAGTGGTCATGCATAACCCTATCATCCACAAACGTAAAAACAGGAATTCCATCTTCGATTGCTTTGCATATTTCTAACTGAGTTACGGATAGTTTCTCTTTGCTTTGTAAAATCTCAGAGCTCGCACTTTTTTCCTCTAGGCTTGCAAAATCAATTTCACCAAATGCCGTGGGAACCCCTTTACCACCAAATCTTGAGCCAATAATCAGAACCGCGACATCACAGCCTGAAATTTCTTGAATGCAGCTTTTATGGGTATGCTCTCTTGGATCATAAAGCACTTCCATGTAGTCACTCATGACAGGCTCATGCCCCAATTGTTTTATATAGCTCCTCACTTGAGACCTAACGATACTCAGGTCATAGCAAGTTGATGAAACAAATACTTTCAATTTCGCCATCTATTTTTCCTTTCGGGCATGTATTGCATAACGGCCAAGCTCAGCCGACGCGAAACCGCGCAGCGGTTGAGGGGTCGGCTGGAGCGCCTGGTTAGCTGCTGATGTTTTTATCACGATCAAGAACCCAACACCTTTGATTGTTTGTGAAACCAATATGCTCGTAATATGAATTAGCGGCGGGGGCAGAAATCAGAATCAACTTGCAGTTCGGGCCTAATTGTTCCTGAGTTTTGATTTGTAGTTTCTTTCCTATACCACTTCTTTGATATTTCATATGAACCGCCAAGTCAGAAAGGTAACAGGCATAATGAAAGTCTGTCATAGAACGCGCAATACCTATCAGTTCCTCACCGTACCAAGCGGTAACCATTAGATTGCTATTATTAACCATGCCTTCCATGCACTCACGATCTTCAATTGGTCTGCGCTCTCCAAGTGTTGATTCACGAAGCAAACTAATGAACTGATCGGTAGATACCGGAGCGTTAATTTTATATTCGATGCTCATGACTTCCCTTTAGCAGCTAACAAGCACGATATGAGTATTTGATTTTCCGCATATTATGCTCCTATAGGTGGACATTTTTTCCGCCATATTCCATATTAAGCCCAAAAGGTGGATAAGGAGGTACAATGCCCAGCTATTCGAATAAGGTCAATACAAAACCATTGTACCGCCAGAAGTTATGGGGACATAATATATAACTCAACACTTTATCTCTCAGTTAAGTATTATGCCCCCAGAACTCCAGTCAATCATGGCTGCCATTGGACCATACCGCGACCTGTTTTGATATAGGTGATGCCCGTACATGAAGCGGCAGTTCGCGTACCAAGAGTATGCTCATTTGGAAAGCCCTTCGGTTCATCATGGCATCCTCGGCTCAAACGAGTATTCTGTACTATTCGGTTCATATTTTTCAGAGGCACTAACCACATCCAAAACCTGATCCATGATCTCATGAGCATCCGATAGCGAGATTCCCGACTCAGAGGCCACGGCCAACATATCCGCTCGCGTGATGTCACGGCCTTTGCCTGCAACCGATGTTGAGTGTTCCCTAAGATGGACGGAACGGGTCAGATCATAGGCTGGAGCCATGCGCCATGTACCATTGTCATCCATCAGAAATGAGAAGTTTTTGGCATGATCATCTCTGTTTTCGATGGCAACGTTAAAGACCATCAGACGAAACATCATCAGTTCATCCTTTCGATTTCGAGTGAGCACGCGAGTGATACGCAGAAGCGCCTCATAATCCAGTGCAGGCTCCCTGAAATTGGCATCCACAAGGTTGCCAACGGTGTGAAAATGAACCCGCTTGTTGCCAATTCGGTCAAAGCGTTTTGTTCCAAAATATTGAACGCCATCGACATCAAACAGACGTGACTCCATCATCTTTAATCCAGCATCAATGGCCATTCGATAATGCGCGTACTCCATGTAGCCTGCTGTAGCGGCCTCTTTTTTCGCAGCAAATTTAATTAACCACGGTTCATACCCTTCAGGCAGGCTTGATTCTCCAGATATGATCTTGTCACCCTTAAGCCCAATCAATGCTTTCGGCCTTGCTCCTCCAGGGGAGCCACCAGCACGGGCCAGTATTGGCAGTATATCATCCGTCTCACCATCAAAAAATCGAATTGAATCCTCGGCAATTTTGCAAATATCAAACAGCTCTCGATTGTTGTCTTTGTGATCAATCGAAGGCTGGTAGCTCAATGCTCCCATGGCATTGTCACCAATGAAGGCCAGACGATCCAGAGGAGAGATTGTATCTCTCATGCCTATGCGCCGAAGCTCTTTGTCCATGAGCAGGACTCCCCAGCCATCGGGCAGAGAGTCATCGAAAACGCCGTGCAGATATTGTCTGAATCTTGCATCACTGCGCTGCAAGCCAGGCGCAAATTTCAATTTAAACGGCGATAGGTTCAGGCCGCTATCCATGAACTCGCCACTGTAATTGAACATGATCTCATTGCCATGTTGAATAAGGTTGCCAACAAGCATGTCTCTCGGTCTGTAGATGACATTCAATGACTTTTTCATTTGCTCCCC
>Ga0316202_10001340_pt1 | contig 19525 bp, 14 predicted proteins | sample 3monrhotite_MG_FD_204934 | JGI IMG/M metagenome (GOLD analysis project Ga0316202, IMG submission 204934) | Microbial mat bacterial communities from mineral coupon in-situ incubated in ocean water Damariscotta River, Maine, United States -... | ecosystem: Environmental > Aquatic > Marine >... | reverse complement strand
CGAGCCACGCGTTGTGCGCCTGCAGGTAGGTGACGCCGCGAATCACGACCAGATCGTCGAAGGGCTCGACCCACGGCGCCCAGTAGCTGACCCAGCCCCAGCCGAACCACGGCCGCTCCTGCGCGAGACCAATGACTGCGGACCAGATGTCGAGCCTGCCGGTGAGGTCGTCGCTGCGGCCCACGAGATCGAGCAGCGTGTCGCGCAGCAGCACTGCCACGGTCGCGACGGCCGCCATGATGGCGACCGCGGCCCCGTAGATCGCCAGGCGGGCTCGACCGGTGCGGCGGCGGGCGAGCAGCACCACACCGAGCACGAAGACCACTCCGACGCCGGCGATGAGAACGGTGGCCGAGCGCGTGAGCACGAGCACACCGAGCGCGATCGCGATCCAGCCGAGCGCCGCGGGTCGGCGCAGCGATGCCTCATGGCCGGGGTCGGTCTGCCGCAGCCTCCACTGCACGGCGAGCACGATGAGGGCCACGAGGGCCACGAAGGCGAGGAGGTTGGCGTTGCCGGTGATGCCCTGGATGCGCCCGCCCTCGAGCAGCGCATTGCGGGACCAGTTGAACGCTGCAGGGTATGGCTCCTCGTAGGAGGTCCAGAATGGCAGCAGCGGTTGCCGCACGAGCGTGGCCACGATGAGCTCGAAGATCAGCGAGAGGCCGAGTATCCAGCGCGTCGCCGCGCTCAGGGCACGCACGAGGTCGCCGAGCGTGAGCACCTGGGTCATGGTGATCGCCACGGCGCCCGTGATGACGGTGACGACCACGCCGATGGCGGACGCACCGGGATACGCCGACCACGCGATCGAGAGCGTCAGGAATCCGGCGACCGCCCCCAGTGCCACCGGCACGCGGCGTAGGTCGACTCGTTCGCGCACCGCCACGACGAGCCACGCCACGCCCAGCAGAGCCGTGAGTGCGCCCCAGCCGTACCAGCTGAGGCTGTACCGCCAGGCATCGCCCGCGAGCAGCGTGAAGAGGGTCAGGCCGGCGAGAGCCACTCGGCGCTCGCGGGGCCACGACATGGGCATCAGCCTAGCCGCGGCGACGCGCGAACCGGTGCGCGAGCAGCCGCTCGATCAGCGGAATCTCGGCGAGCGCACGATCGATGTCGCGGCGCAGCTGCGCCCTGTCGTGCCGAGCGTCGTGCCACTGCTGCACGGCACTCGAGCGGTGCCAGGCCTTCGCGTACTCCGCACCGGTCGTGACGACAGCCCCCCGCCCCAGCAGCCGCAGCGCCCAGTAGATGTCGCTCCACGAGCCTCCCGCATCCGTCGCGGGCAAGGGCGGAACACGATCGCTGCGCACAACGCTGCGGAAGAGCATCCCGAGCAGCGCAGGGTCGCCGTGCTCGATGTGCGCGACGCCCCTCGCGAGCCGCGTCAGCCGACATCGTGAGCCGAGCCCGGGGTCGGGGTCGAGAGATGCCGACATGCCGGGCTCCGACGCGGGCGAGGGCACGAGGCGCCCGCACGCGGCGATCGCGTCGCGGCGTGCATCCAGGGTGCGCTCCGCATCGCGCACCCAATCGAGCTCGATCGAGTCGTCGTGCGGCAACCACATGGCGAACGGCGTGCGCGGCCGCGCGATGAGCGCGTTGCAGTGCGCGACCCACCCGCGCGCGATCGGGCGTGAACCGAGGAAACTCACCGAGGAGACGGCCGCGAAGCGCTGCCGCAGAGTCGCCAAGGAGTCGTCGGCCTCGTCGACGTCGGAGACGATGATGCGGCAGTGCGCGTGCAGCCTCTCGATGTTCGCCGCCACCACCGGCAGCCAGCGCTCAGAGTGGTGCAGGGGAACCAGCACGGTCGTGCGCATCACGATGCGAACTCCGGGGCGGGGGCGCCCAGGAGGGGGAGGACGGCCGACACGGCCTGCGTCGCGGCGCGCGGCGCTGTCGAGAACTTGAGGCTGCGCGGCAGCACTACCCGACCCACCACGCGAGAGCCGAACCCTCGGCGATCATGAAGACCCGAGCGTGGAGAGTCGATGTCGGCGGCCCCGTCGCCCACGATCAGGCCGGCGCGCAGTGCGATCGGTTCGACGCCGTGGTCGACGAGCCCCAGCTCGGCGAGCGCGTCGCACTGCCTTTGGGACGAGTCGTGCGCGCTGCCGCGCACGGTGGCCTGCGCGAGGGCGGCGAGCGCCCGCGACGAGGGGTGAGCGCGGTGCTCGTGCGCGCGCCTCGCCTCGGGGTACCAGGAGACGTAGACCGAGTCGGCGCGGGGCACGACATCACCGTACGGGCCGACCACGAGCGTGACGGTGCGCTCCCCTGCTCCTGCCGGAAGAATCGCTGCCGACTTGACTCGCAGATTGCGCCGTCGCGCGCGAACGCCCTGCACGCCGAACCCCTGCCACGCCCAGCGAGCGTCAACCATCGCCGCTGCTGTGAGCGGCGCACTCTCGTCGCCGTCGAGATGAACGCGAACCCCGCTCTCCCGCTGGTCGACAGCGGTCACGCGGCTGCCGGAGATCACGCGCACCGCCGGTGCCCTCCTCTCGATCGCGTCCACGACGATCGCGCGCAGCCGATCCGGGTCGACTGCCCTCTCCGCCGTGGCGAACACGGGGAGGCCCGTGGGGTCCGCCTGGGCCCGTCCGGCGGCGATGCGATCGAGATCGAGGCCGAGGTACGGCGGGCGGCCGAGCCGCGAGTGCTCGTCGTCGAGCGAGCGGTACACGGCCGCGAGCTCCTCCGCCGATGCGAGGGAGTCGGGCATGACGAGGTAGTCGAAGGGGTCGCTCGTGAGCGCGGGCCAGTCGACGCGCCGCCCCACCGCACGCTCGACGAGCGGGCCGAAGTCGAGGGCTGCGCGCAGCATCGACTGCCGAGAGTCCGGGCTGCCGAGGGAGTAGACGAGCCCCAGGTGAACCTTGCCCTCGCCGGCGGCGCTCGCACCCCGCCAGAGCTCGCGCCCGGCGTCGACGAGCGTCACGGCACGGCCGCACTCGGCGAGGAGAAGGCTGGTGAGGCAGCCCAGGATGCCCCCTCCGGCGACGACGACGTGCTGCCGGGGATCGCCGTCTCGAGCGTTCGGCGTGGCATCCCGCTGCATGGCGCCAGCCTACTGACGCCGCGGCACGAGCCTCCGTGCGCGCCGCGGCGGCACCACTCAGGGCAATAACGTAGGGGCATGGACTTCACGTGGGTGCGCGGGTCGAGCACCGCGACGTGCACGCCATGCGGACGGATGCACGAGTCTGAGCACGTCTTCGAGTGGGAGAGCACGATCGGCACGCCCATGCTCGGCACGCGATGCCCGCAGTGCGGGGCGATCACCGTTCACGGTGGCGAGCAGCAGTTCGAGCCAGACGACAGCTTCGTCGACGGCTACCTGCAGTCGGAGGGCGGCATCGATGCGGTGCTCGCGAACCTCTACCGGGTCGATGCGCCCGCACGGTGCCGATTTCTCGACGTGGGCGCGAACTACGGCTTCGCCGTGCGGTACGCGCGCGACGTGCTCGGCTGGGACGCGGTCGGCATCGAGCCCTCGTACGCGGGTCGCCGCGGCGCGCAGGAGCTCGGAGTCGAGATCATCGACCAGTACGTCACTGCCGAGACCCAGCTCGACGGGCCCTTCGACGTTATCCTGGCATCCGAGGTCATCGAGCACGTCGCCGACCCGAGCGCCTTCGTCTCGGCACTGCGGCGACACCTCGCGCCCGGTGGCATCATCGTGCTCACGACGCCGGCCGCGGAGGTCGTCGCACCGGCGACCGCCGAGCAGGGCATCCAGGCCATCGGCCCCGGTGGGCATCTGTTCCTCTTCACCGCCGCGTCGCTCGAGGGCTTCCTGCACCGCCACGGGTTCGGCTCCGTCACGGTCGTTCGCGACGGCCAGTCGCTGTACGCGACCGCCGGGGTCGAGCCCGGTCTCGCCCTGCGCGCCGGCTCGACCGGCCCCGCGCCCGAGCAGGTGGTGAGCTTTCTGAGGGCGCTCATCGACGACCCGGGCTCGCCCCCGGCGCTGCGGTCGGCGATGACGGTGCGGCATCATCGCGCCCTCGTGAACCTGGGTCAGGATGCGCCCGAGGCCGAGCGCGCCGCGGTCGAGGGCGTCCGCAACGTGCACGGGCTCGATCTGGGCGACCCCGAGCGGTTGGCGCGTCGGCTCCCGAGCCTGCACGAGGTGCCCCTGCTGATCGCCCCCGCCGCATTCGCGAGCGGCATGCGCCGCATCGTGCATCGCCAGGACTGGGAGGGCGCCGTCGCCTACTTCGATCTCGCGCTCGCCGCGGTCGAGGAGAAGCGCCGCCGTTCGCACCCGCACGACGGCGATACGCGCATCATCGCTGCGCAGTCGCGCGCCCATCGCCTGCTCGCTCTCCTGCACACTGACCCCCCTGCGGCGATGCGCGAGTGGAGGCGGCAACGCGTGAGTGGAGAGCTGCCTGATCCATCGGTATGGGCTGTGCGTCTGTTCGTCGAGGCCGCGGCGCTCGACCTCCGGTCCCTCTTCGACGACGACGTGGACGTCGTGGCAGAGGCGATCGTGCACCTCGGTGCCGACGGAGGCGCCGACCACGCGACCGCGGCGATCAACGCGGCGCACCTGCTGTGCCGCTCGGCGGTCGCTCAGGGCGACCGATGGTGCGCCACGCAGTGGGCGTCTGTCGCCGAGCAGATGCTCGTGGCTCGCAGCGACGTGATCTCCGTCGAGTGGAGCGAGTCGATGTCGGCGCTGCTCGCGAGCACGCGCGCTGAGCTTGAGCCGCTGCGAGCGGAGCCCGTACCGTCGCTCGTCCCCATGCCGGGGCCTGAGCACGAGGCCATTCTGTGGTCGAACGCGGCCGAGCAGACGGTCGACGGCGCTGTCTCCGTCGTCATGGCGCTCTACCAGGGCGAGCGCTACGTGCGCGCTGCGCTCGAATCCATCGCGGCCCAGTCGAGCCCGCCTCTCGAGGTCATCGTGGTCGACGATGGCTCGGTCGACGAGTCGGTGAGAATCCTCAACAGCGTGATCCTCCCGTGCGAGGTGCGCGTCATCCGCCAGGGGAACGCCGGTCAGTCCGCTGCCCGCAATACGGGCATACGTGCCGCGCGGGGCGAGTTCATCGCGTTCCTGGATCAGGACGACCTCTGGGCGCCCGAGCACCTCGAGACCCTGTGCCGCGCTATGAGCGCCGATGCGAGGTGCGCGTGGGTCTACAGCGATTTCGACCTGATCGACGAGGACGGTGGCACGCTCGTGACCTCCTATCTCGCCGAGACCGCCGTCGACGTCGACCGTCGAACGATCGAGCAGCTCGTGAGAGCCGACATCATGGCCCTGCCCTCGGCGAGCCTTCTCCGTCGCGACGCGCTCCTCGACGTGCGCGGCTTCGACCGGCGCCTCTCCGGCTACGAGGACGACGAACTGTTCCTGCGGCTGTATCGCGCGGGATGGCGCTCCGCGCTGTGCCGCGGCTCACGCATCCGGTATCGCACGCACCCGACGGGCGCATCGTCATCGGTGGCCTTCCTCCGCAGCCGCCTCGTCTTCCTGCAGCTGCTCGTCGAGCGCTTCCCACCGGCGATCGGGGGTGCAGGGGCGGCAGAGGCGGCCGCCGGTCGCCTGATCCGCTCGACGACGACGGAGTACTTCACTGCCCTGATTGCCGCCGACGACTGGCTCGCGAAGACCACGGCGTGGGCTCTCGGTCGCATGCTGCCGATCGCGGTCGATGCGGCTCCGTCGCACCGGTGGAGGTTGATCGTGATGCGGAGGCCACGACTGTTCCGCAGCACTCTCCGCGTGCTCGCCGTGCTGCCCCGCGCAGCACGGCGACGGTTGCTGCCGCCCACGGCGTACCGCACGAGCGAGATGCTCGGCACGCGTCGGGTGGCCGCGCAGTCCATCGAATGGGGGCCGCGCCCTCGATGGATGAGGCGGCGACCAGCTCAGTAGGTGCCAGCCCGCGTGCTGGGGCACGGTGCCGGGGCCTCAGCGTGGCAGAGTGGGGGTATGCGTCGCGCCCTCATCACCGGTGTCACCGGTCAGGACGGCCACTACCTGAGCGGGCTCCTGCACGACAAGGGCTACGAGGTGTTCGGGCTCGTGCGAGGGCAGAGCAACCCCAAGATCGAGATGATGCAGCGCGAGCTGCCCTTCGTGCGCGTGCTCACCGGCGACCTCCTGGACTTCTCGAGCCTGCTGCGCGCCCTCGAGGCCTCGCAGCCCGATGAGGTCTACAACCTGGGGGCGATCTCCTATGTCGCGTACTCATGGGAGAACGCCGCATTGACCACCGACGTCACCGCCAAGGGTGTGCTGACGATGCTCGAAGCCGTGAGACTCTACGGCGGCACGGGAGCACGACCCGTGCGGTTCTACCAGGCGTCGAGCTCAGAGATGTTCGGCAAGGTGCAGGACGTGCCGCAGACGGAGTCCACCTTGCTGTGGCCGCGGTCGCCCTACGGGGTCGCGAAGGCCTTCGGCCACCACATGACGATCAACTACCGCGAGTCGTACGGCATGCACGCCTCGAGCGGCATGCTCTTCAACCACGAGTCGCCCATGCGCTCGCCCGAGTTCGTGACGCGCAAGATCAGCCGCGCTGTCGCCCGCATCGCGATGGGCAGGCAGAGCACCCTGACGCTCGGCAACCTGGACGCGCAGCGCGACTGGGGGTATGCCGGCGACTACGTCGACGCGATGTGGCGCATGCTGCAGCAGGATCAGCCGGACGACTACGTCGTGGCCACGGGCGAGACCCACTCGGTGCGCGAGTACCTCGACCTCGCCTTCGCGCACGTGGGCATCGACGACTGGGCGCCCCTCGTGCAGCACGACGAGGCCCTCCTCCGGCCCGCGGAGGTCGACCAGCTCGTCGGCGACGCGAGCAAGGCCCGGCGCGTGCTGGGCTGGTCACCGACCATCGACTTCGCGGCACTCGTCTCTCTCATGGTCGACGCCGACCTCGCCCGCGAGCGAGGCGAGGCGATGACGCCGTGACTCGCGTGGCGCTCGTCACGGGCATCGCCGGGCAGACGGGAAGCTACCTCGCCGAGAACCTCGTCGCCCACGGGTGGAAGGTCCACGGGCTCGTGCGCCCCGGCGACGAGAGCCTGCGCGACCTGGGCCTGACCCTCGACGCCGACCTGCACGACCAGGATCTCGTCGACGCGGCAGGCGTGGCCTCGCTCGTCGAGCGGCTCGAGCCCGACACGATCTTCCACCTCGGCGGCCTCACGGCCGTGGGGGCATCGTGGGCGAACCCTCGCGAATACGCCGTCGTGACGGGGGCCTCCACCGCGACGATCCTCGACTCGGCGCAGCGGCTCGCCGATCGGGTCGGCCGAGAGGTGGGCGTCGTGCACGCCTCGAGTGCGGAGATCTTCGGTGACGCTCCCGCACCGCAGGACGAGTCGACGCCCATCGCGCCGACCAACCCCTACGGGGCCGCGAAGGCTCTCGGTCACCACCTCGTGCAGGCGTACCGGCACCGCGGCGTGCGCGCCTCGAACGCCATCCTCTTCAACCACGAGTCGCCCCGGCGCCCGCCCACGTTCGTCACGCGCAAGATCACCCAAGGGGTGGCGAGCATCGTCGACGGTCGTGCCGACACGCTCGTGCTCGGCGCTCTCGACGCCCGGCGGGATTGGGGCTGGGCCCCCGACTACGCCGACGCGCTGCGGCGCTGCGCGGATGTGGCCGACGACCTCGTCATCGCGACGGGCGAGAGCCACAGCATCCGTGACTTCGTGGAGGCAGCCTTCGCGCACGTCGGCATCGATGACGGGAGCCGGTACGTGCGCCACGATGATGCGCTGCTGCGGCCTGCCGACATCGCCGAGCTGAGAGGCAACCCGCAGCGTGCCGGCACAGCGATCGGGTGGCAGCCGACCGTGCGCTTCGAGGAGGTCGTCGCGCGCATGGTCGACGCCGACCGAACGCCCTCGGCGCCGAGGAGGCCCTGATCACCACGCCAGACCGCACTCCCGAGTTGACCATCGCCCATCTGACCCCCACCTCGTTCTCGTCGAGCTCGGTACTCGGCGGCGGCGAACGCTACGTCGCCAACGTCGCGCGTGCCGTCGCGCGTGCCGCCACGGCCGATCACGTGCCCGTCGACCAGCGCATCGTCTCGCTGGGTGGCGAACGATCCTCCGTCATCGTCGAGGGCATCAGGCTGGAGACCCTCCCGAACGACACGCAGCGCCCGGGGCCGATGAACGCGATCTCGCACCACCTGCGCGAGGCGCTTGTCGGTGCGGATGTCGTGCACGTGCACCAGTCGCTCACCGTCTTCGGTGCCTATGCCACCGCGACCGCCGCGTCCATGGGAATTCCCGTCGTGCTGACCGACCTCGGCGGCGGGGCGGACGAGAACATGCTCGCCGGTCGCGGGATGGATCTCGCAGCCGCCGTCGTCTCGATCTCGGCCTACGCCGGTGCGCTCATCGGCTCCTCGATCATGGGCCGTCACGAGGTCATCCTCGGGCCGGTCGATACCGAGACGTTCCACCCGCAGCAGGCGGACGGACTGCGAGGCGAGGGGATTCTCTGCGTCGGCCGCATCCTGCCCCACAAGGGGGTCGACCGCATCGTGCGGGCGCTGCCCCCTCAACTCTCGCTCACCATCATCGGGCAGCCGTACGACCAGCCGTACCTCGACCTTGTGAAAGGTCTTGCACGCGGCAAGGACGTCACCTTCGTGCACGATGCCGACGACGAGATGGTGAGGCGCCACTACTCGACGTCCGCCCTTCTCGTGCAGGCGTCCACGACGCTCGACGCCTACGGTCGACGCGTCGAGAAGCCGGAACTGCTCGGCTTCACGCCGCTGGAGGCGATGGCCTGCGGGGCCCCTGTGCTGCTCGCCAAGACCGCCTCGCTGCCCGAGCTCATTGCGGGAACGGACGCGGGTCGACTCTTCCGAGACGACGAGGAGCTCGCGCAGGCGTTGCGCGAGTGGGCGCAGGGCACCTGGCGACCCGGGCTGTCGAGCGCGGACGTGCGCGAGCATGTCGTGCGCACCTTCGGTCTCGAGGTGGCAGGTCGTCGCCTCCTCGAGGTCTACCAGGGGGTGCTCGACTGATGCGCATTCTCGTGGTGAGCAACCTGTACCCGCCCATGCACATCGGCGGCTACGAGATGGGCTGCCGCACCCTCGTCGACGCTCTGCGCGCGCGCGGCCACGACGTGCGCGTTCTCACCTCGCCCTCGACCAGGCTGGCCGATCAGCCTCAGCCTCACGTTGTGCGCACGTTGCAGATGACCGCGCACACCCCGGCCGCGATGCGGGCTCGGCGATCGGTCGAGCCCGGTGCGACCGTGCTCGCCCGCGCCTCCCACCCGACGAACACCGCGACGATGCTGCAGCACATCGAGGAGTTCGAGCCGCACTGCGTCTATCTCTTCAACGTCTTCGGCATCGGAGGGCTCGCACTCATGGATGCGCTGCAGGTTCTCGACTACCCGTGGGCGCTCCACCTCATGGATCGCGTGCCCGTCGAGGTGAGCACCGACCTCAACCCCGACGTGCTGGCGCTCTTCGGCGCGCACGATGGCACGCTCTACGACGGGGCGAGCATCATCTCGATGAGTCGCCGTCTGCTGGGCGAGGTTGAGCAGCTGTGCGGCTACTCGGTCGCGCAGGGCGCCGTGTATGTGCCAGGGTGGTCGACCGCGTCGCTCGAGCTGCCCGAGCGTGACTACGCCCCCGCGGGCCGCGTCCGCTTCGTTGCGGCCGGTCGTGTGCATGCGAACAAGGGCACCGGGCTCATCCTGGAGGCCGCCGCACTCATGCGGGAGAGAGCGGGCATCGACTTCTCGCTCGAGATCTACGGTGACGGCGATCTGCCCTGGGCGGTCGATCTGGCGCACTCGCTCGGGCTCGACGACCTCGTCCGCTTCGGCGGCTGGCGCTCGCAGGCCGAGCTGCAGCAGATCTATCGCCGGTCCGACTCCTTCCTCTTCCCCACGTGGGAGCGGGAGCCATTCGGGTTCGCCCCCGTCGAGGCGGCCGCCGAGGGCTGCGTGCCGATCATCACGGGCGGAGCCGGCGTGACCGAGCGCATGGTCGATGGTGTCCACTGCGTGCTCATCGACCGCACCGTGGAGTCTCTTGCCGACGCTATGCAGAGGGTGTGCGGGGGCGGTGTCGACCTCGCCGCCATGGGGGAGGCCGGCATGATGCTGTGCCGCGAAGACCTGCACCTCGACACCTGCGTGTCCACCGTCGAAGAGGTACTCGCCTCCACGGCCCATCGGCGTGCTCGCCCTGAGCGCCTCGATTGGCGCACGTACGCGCTCATGGCGCTCAAGCACAACCTCGCCCAGCAGCTACAGGAGAGTTGACCCATGCCACGATCCCTCGCCGCGCTCGCCCAGTCGGGAGTCTCACGCACCCGCTGGCGGTTCCTCACCAATCCGGTTCGCCGCCTCATCTTCTTCCTCGCGCGGCCGTACTTCGCGGCGCTCCTGCGCGAGATTCATCGCACGTCGGCATCGAGCGGGGCGCGGGCCGAGGCTCCGCGAGGTGTCGATCAGAAGCTCATCGACACTCTCGTGGCGCAGCAGCATGCTCTCAGCGACCGCCTCGCGACGGTCGAGGCGCAGCGCGTCACGCGAGCTCGCGAAGAGGACGAGCGGGCGCGTGAGCGGGAGCAGGCTGCGCAGGAGCGCGCGCGCGAGCTGTCGAGGCTCGAGGGCCCAGCGTCCTACTCCCAAGCAGGCGAGGACAGGATCTGCGCCTACATCCTCGGCCGTATCGGAGTCGCCCCCGGCGCCGTGCGGTACCTGGATGTCGGGGCGGCGCTGCCCGTCGGCGACAACAACACCTTCCTCTTCTACGAGGCTGGCGGGCGAGGTGTGCTCGTCGAGGCGGACCCCGAGTATGTCGATCAGTACGCGCGCGAACGTCCTCGCGACACGGTACTTCAGGGGGCCGTCGTACCCGCGGTGCTCGCCGCGAGCGAGAGCATCCGCTTCCACCGCACGGTCGACCGCGGTTGGTCGACCGTGCTCGATGAGCGCGCGACGCTCGCTCGGCAACTGGGCAAGGACGGCCCCGGCGGCGAGACGCTCACGGTGCCGACGCTCGCTCTCGGCCGCATCATCGAGGAGCACTTCTCCACCACGGGTCTCGATCTGCTCTCGGTGGACATCGAGGGTCTCGATGCGGCCGTCCTCGACGAGATCGACTTCTCTGCCGCGGCGCCACAGGTCGTCGTGGTCGAGAACCCCTTCGACACCGAGACGAACCGATTCACCGAGAGCGACCTGCCCGCGCTCCGGGCAGCGGGCTACACGCGCTACGCGAGCACGCACATCAACGCGATCTGGATCTCGCCACGAGTCGCCGCCCGACTCACGTTCTGAACTCCCACCACGCGCACTCACTCAGGAGGCAGCATCATGAACCGTCGCCGCACACTCGTCACCGGCGGTGCCGGATTCGTCGGCTCTCACCTGTGCGAGGCGCTCCTCGCGCGCGGCCACGACGTGCTGTGCGTCGACAATTTCTACACGGGCGAGCGCGATTCGATCGCGCACCTGCTTGAGAACCCGAACTTCGAGCTGCTGCGCCACGACATCACACTGCCCCTGCATGTCGAGGTCGACGAAATCTACAACCTCGCGTGCCCTGCGTCTCCCGTGCACTACCAGCGGGATCCGGTCCAGACGACGAAGACCTCCGTCCTCGGCGCGATCAACATGCTCGGCCTCGCCAAGCGGCTGAAGGCTCCGATCCTCCAGGCCTCCACGTCAGAGGTCTACGGCGATCCCGAGGTGCACCCGCAGTCTGAGGAGTACTGGGGTCGGGTGAATCCCATCGGGGTGCGCAGCTGCTACGACGAGGGCAAGCGCTGCGCCGAGACTCTCTTCTTCGACTACCACCGGCAGCACGGGCTCGCGATCAAGGTGCTGCGCATCTTCAACACCTACGGGCCTCGCATGCACGTGCTCGACGGCCGCGTCGTGAGCAACTTCATCGTGCAGGCGCTCAAGGGCGAACCGCTCACCATCTACGGCGACGGCTCTCAGACGCGCAGCTTCTGCTACATATCAGACCTCGTCGAGGGCATGATCGCGATGATGGAGGCGGGAGACCACGTCGTGGGCCCCATCAACATGGGCAACCCCCACGAGAGCACGATGCTCGACCTCGCGCGCGCCGTGATCGCCCTGACGGGCGGCGACTCCGAGCTGGTCTTCCTCCCGCTCCCCGCCGACGACCCGCAGCAGCGTCGACCCGACATCACCGTCGCGCAGCGCGAGCTGGGGTGGGAGCCGCGCGTGCCGTTGGAGAACGGGCTGCGCGACACCGTGCACTACTTCCGCGACGTCGGGCGCGCTGCAGGCTGGTTGCCGGCCGACCGGTAGGCGGGCGCTCGGGCTCAGGAGCGTCGACGGGCGAGACCGCGCAGTCGCCGCAGCGGCGCCGTGACCCGCCACGACAGAGACCCCTGCAGCGCCTCGAGCTCGCGCCGAGCTCGGTCGCGATCGCGGGTGACGCGCTCGAGCTTCTGCTCGACCGCCTCGTGCTGCGGGCGAGGCACCGTCGTGCGCTCGGCGTACGCCGCCAGTTCGAGCACCGACGCTGTCGCGCTCGAGAGCGTGCCCGTGAGCACATGCTCGGGCACGGCGTCGGAGGCCTTCGCCGGCGGCATGCCGGCCTTCCTCAGCAGGCGCGGCCCGCGCTCGCGCACATAGCCGTTGAGGATCGTCGGCGTGGAGGCGGAGCGATCGTGACGGATGCGCGCCGTCGGCGCGAGGCCGATCATGTGCCCGGCCGCGCGCACCGCCGAGCACAGCAGCACGTCGACCCATCCCACGGGGAAGGCGCGAAGGTCGGTGCCGCCGACCTCGTCCCACACCGCGGAGCGCACGAGCATGCCGCGGCTGGGTACGTAGTCGAGGTGCGGAATCGCGCCGATCTCATCGAGCGGAGTGTCTCGCCTCGGCTCCCAGTGGTGCATGGCCCCGTCGGCTGCGAGCACGCCGCCCCAACTCGCACGCCGGGCGTACGGAACCGTCGGGGAGGAGTCGTTCTCCCGCTCGGTGCGCACGACGATGGGTGAGACGAGCGCTTGCCGGGGGGAGGCATCGAGCACGGCGACGAGCTCGCGCAGGCAGTGCTCCTGGGGGTACGAATCGTCCTGCACGAGCCAGATGAACTCGGCGTCCGTCGCGGCCCGGCCCACGTGCAGCCCGCCGCCCCAGCCGAGATTGATGCCGGTCGAGATCACTCGCGTGCGAGCATCCCACCCCGTCGTCTCGGAGAGCGGGGCGCCATTGACCACGACGACGACCTCCAGATCGACCTCGGGGCTCTGCGCCCACACCGCCTCCACGGCGGCGGCGAGACGGGGTACGTCGGTGCCGAGAGTGGGGATGACCGCGGCGACCCGGGGCATCCGCAGTCAGAACTTCGGCAGGTGCGAGCTGACATCCACCGGAATGTCGGGGCTGTCCCACGGCAGGAGCAGCCGGTCGGGCGACTCGTGGTGGTAGACCTCGGTGGGGAAGTTCACGAGGTGGGCGTCGACCGAGCCCACGTTGACCGATAGGTGCCACACGTACGGCGGCATCGTCACCTGCCGCACACCGCGGTCGGAGAGCACGAGCTTCATGCTGACCCCGTGCGTCGGGGAGTCTTCGCGGGCGTCGTAGAGGAAGAGCAGCACCTCACCGGAGATGATCGTGTAGCGGTCGGCCTTGCGCTCGTGCAGGCCCCAGCCCTTCATCTGGTGGGGGCGGACCGAGAACTGGTAGGCGTAGACGACGGGCTCATCCCAGTAGTCGCCGACGCCCTCGAACATCTCGAAGACCGTGCCGCGGTGGTCGACGTGGTGGGGTGTCGAGCGCACCTTGACGCCGTCGATCGTCGTCGCGACGGGTTTGCCTTCGGGGGTCACGGTCTGCTCGTCGCGGATTCCAGACGAGAGTGAGGGGTCGTTGCTCATGAGCGCTCCAAGTCGGGTGGGCCAGTCGAGCAACACTCTATGACGCGGGCGCGTTGCGGCGCGAGAACCGGCTGCATCGCTGCGGTCGAGCGCGCGTGCGCACGCTCGCTCGAGCGGATGCGCTCACACGGCGCTTGCTCAGAGGCCTAGACGAAGGCGCCCATGCCGGTTATCGCCCGGCCGACGATGAGGCTGTTCATCTCGCGCGTTCCCTCGTAGCTGTAGAGCGCTTCAGCGTCGGCGTGGAAGCGAGCCACGTCGTAGTCGAGCACGATGCCGTTGCCGCCGAGAGCCTCACGGCACAGGCCGACCGTCTCGCGCATCGCGGTCGTCGCGAACGCCTTCGCGAGGGAGGCGTGCTCGTCGCGCTGCACGCCGTCGTCGAGCATCTGCGACACGCGCGTGCACAGCGCGATGCCCGCCGTGATGTTGGCGAGGCTGCGGCTCAGGAGGTCTTGCACGAGCTGGTGGCGGGCGATGGGCTTGCCGAACTGCTCGCGCGTCGTCGCGTACTCGACGGCGGCCTCGTAGGCGCCGATAGCCGTGCCGACGGAGGCCCACGCGACTTCGGCGCGGGTGAGGCGCAACACGGCGGCCGTGTCGCGGAACGAGTTCGCGTTCTGCAGGCGGTGCGACTCGGGCACGCGCACGTCGGTCAGCTCGATGTCGGCATTCTGCACGATGCGCAGCGACTGCTTGCGCTCGATCTTTGTCGCCGAGTAGCCGGGCGTGTTCGTCGGCACGATGAAGCCCTTGACCTGGCCGTCCTCCGTGCTCTTGGCCCAGATGATCGTGATGTCGCTCCACGTGGCGTTGCCGATCCACCGCTTGGAGCCGTTGAGCACCCACTCCTCGCCCTCGCGCGTAGCGGTCGTGCGCAGACCCTGAGCCGAGTCGCTGCCCGAGAGCGGCTCGGTCAGACCGAACGCACCCACCACGTCACCGGTCTTGAGCTTCGGCAGCCACTCCGCGCGCTGCTCGGGTGAACCGGCGACACCGATCGAGCCCATCGCGAGGCCGTTCTGCACGCCCACGTAGGTGGCGACGCTCGCGTCGACGCGCGCCATCTCGAGAGCCGTCCAGCCGCCGTACACGGCGCTGAAGTCGCCCGCCTTCGTCTCCTCCCAGAGGTTGCCGAACACCTGCTGCTCGTGCAGGCCGGGCAGAATCTGCCGAGGGAACTCCGCGCGCTCCCAGTAGTCGTTGACGAGCGGCTTCACCTCCGCCTCGAGGAAGGTGCGCAGGCGCACGAGGGCGTCTCTCTCGTGGTCGGCGAGCAGTGCTTCGAATCCGTAGAAGTCGCTGGCAAGCGTGGGGAAGGTCATGGGCTGAGGCTACGCCCGGCGGCCGGGCGGATACTCGGCTGTTGTCGAGGCGCTCCACGGCCGGTGCGCACCCGCCCCTGCCGCTTGTCGGGTGCGCACGAACCGGCGCACGAGCGGATGCCGCGGGCTTCGCTAGCGTGGAGTCGACAACCGGGAGGCCGCATCGTGCTACTGCGCATCGAGAACACTCCGCGCTCCTACGCGTGGGGGTCGACGACCGCGATCGCCGAGCTGCTCGGCACCACCCCGAGCGGAGAGCCAGAGGCCGAGCTGTGGCTCGGCGACCACCCCGGCGCGCCCGCGCGCATCGTCGAGGGCGCCGAGGAGCCAGATCTCGCGGCGCACCTGCAGGCCCGCGGCCACAAGCTCTCCTTCCTGCTCAAGGTGCTCGCCGCGGCCGAGCCGCTCTCCCTGCAGGCGCACCCGACGATCGCGCAGGCGCGCGCAGGTTTCGCTCGAGAGAACAAGGCGGGCATCGCCCTCGACGACCCGACGCGCAACTACAAGGACGAGCTGCACAAGCCCGAGCTCATCTACGCGCTCAGCGACCCCTTCATCGCGCTCGCCGGCTTTCGCAGCCTCGACGCGGTTCGCGCAGAATTGCACAGCGCCCACATCGCGATCGTCCACGGCGACGACGAGGAGCTCGAGGAGCGCACCGACCTCGGCCCCGTGCTGAACAAGCTCTCGAGCGACTCGGCCCTGCCCGACATCGTGCGCTGGATCATCGACGGCGGCGAGCACATCGCCGAGCTCGTCGCGGCCGCCACGCGCACCGCCGCGCACCTCGACGGCACCGCAGACGACACGCAGAGCTGGGCGACCGTGCGGCGCCTGGCCCATCACTACCCGGGCGACCCGGGCATCCTGCTCTCCCTCCTCATGCACACGGTCGTGCTGCGGCCGGGCGAGGCGCTCTACCTGCCCACCGGCAACATTCACTCCTACCAGCGCGGCCTCGCGATCGAGGTCATGGCATCGAGCGACAACGTGCTACGGGGCGGCCTCACCCCCAAGCACGTCGACGTGCCCGAGCTCATGGCCGTGCTCGACGCTCGACCCGTGCCGGAACCCCGCATCGACCCGGTCGATGTCGCCCCCGGCGTGCGGCGCTTCACGCCCGACGTCGTCGATTTCGCCCTCACCGTCATCGACTCGGGAGCCGCCGCAGGCGGCGTGACCCTGGATGCCCGGGGCCCGACCATCGCGCTGTGCCTCGAGGGCAGCGCCACCCTGCAGGGGTCGCTCGTGCTCGAGCGCGGGCAGGCGGCGTACTGCGACGACGCGGCCCTGAGCATCCAGGGCACGGGCCGCGTCGTAATCGCCACCGGCCAGCACCCCCGGGCCTGACCGCGAGATCAGCACCGCGTCGCGCGCGTCAGTTACTCTGAAGGCGACGCACCGGGGGGTGAGCGGTCATGGGGGCTATGAAGATTGCAGGGGTAGCGCTGCTCGTCGGCGCGCTCACCAGCGGTGCGCTCGCGGGAGGATCGCTCGACACGGCAGCGGTCGCCGTGACCGAAACCGAACCGACGCCGGTCGCGACGCAGGAGGCCGCGCCGACGGCGGCCAGCAGCGCTGACCGACTCGCCGGAGCCGACCGCTACGCCACGGCTGTGGCCGTCTCGCAGGAGACCTTCGAGCCCGGCGTGCCCATCGTCTTTCTCGCGAGCGGCGTCGACTACCCCGACGCGCTCTCGGCAGCGCCTCTCGCCGCCGCGCTCGGCGGGCCGCTGCTGCTCACGGGCTCGCGCTCTCTGCCGAGCGTCGTCGCGGCCGAACTCACACGTCTTGCGCCCGCCGAGGTCGTCATCGTCGGCGGCACGGCGGTCGTGACGTCGTCGGTCGCGACGCAGGTCACGCGCCTCGGGCTCGACGTGCGCCGAGTGGCGGGCGCCGACCGCTACGCGACCTCCCGCGCGCTCGTGACGGCCTTCGCGCCGCCCAGCGACACGGTGTACCTCGCGACCGGCCGCAACTACCCAGACGCGCTCGCCGCCGCGGCCGCCGCTGGGGCGGCAGGAGCGCCCGTGCTGCTCGTCAACGGAGCATCGTCGTCGCTCGACTCGGCCACGACGCAGCTCATCGCCTCGCGCAGCGTGACGACCGCCTACATCGCCGGAGGTGCGAGCGTCATCTCGAGCGGGATCGAGCTCAGCCTCGCCGTCGACACGGTGCAGCGTCTCGCGGGGCCCGACCGCTACGCGACCGCGGTCGCCATCAACGCACACGCCTTCCCGACGACCGAACGCGCCTTCGTTGCCACGGGGGCCGGATACGCCGACGCGCTCTCGGGCGCGGTGCTCGCCGGCATCGAGAACGCACCGCTCTTCCTTTCCGGGCCCACCTGCCTGCCGCGTGCGGCGCGCGAGGCGATGCTCGACCGGCTCGACGCGGCCCGCATCACCCTCTTCGGCGGCACCGCCGTGCTGTCCTCGCGCGTCGCCTCCCTCGTGGCGTGCAGCACCGTGGCCGACGATCGGGCGACGAGCAATGCCGAGCTGAAGGCGGCCCTCGAGCAGCGCCTACGCACCCTGCCCGGCACCTACTCCGTGAGTGTGCGCGAAGTCGAGGGCCTGCAGACATCGGTGAGCATCCGTGGCACCCGGCGGCAGGAGCCCGTGAGCGTCATCAAGCTCTTCGTCGCCTACGCCGTGCTCGACCGCGTGGATCGCGACCTGCTTTCGCTGAGCACTCCGACAAGGTCAGGGGTGAGCGTGCAGAACTGCCTGCGTGCGATGATCCACGTCTCTGACAATTACTGCCACTGGGATCTGGTCGACCTCGTCGGCAAGCAGAACCTCAACAATCAGTTCTGGGCCGACGGCTACCTGCGCACCGTCTACGACGGCTACAGCGGCAGCGGCGTCTACTACCCGGCAAAGGTCTCCACGACCGACGACCTCGCTCTCCTCCTGAGCCGCCTCGAGGGGGGAGAGTTGCTGAGCCCCGCGAGCACCGAACTCTTCATCGAGCTGCTGGAGACGCAGCTGTGGCGCTCCAAGCTGCCCGCGGGCGTCGAAGCCGGCACCCCTGTCGCCAACAAGACCGGTTCGGCATGGTCGGCGGCGGGATGGTTCCAGTCGGACGCGGGTATCGTCACCGCCCCGGCGGGCTCCTACGCGATCGCCGTGCTCGGTAGCGAGGGCGCCACCGTGGCGGGGGTGCGCGAACTCGGGCGCGTCGCCTACGAGCACTTCAACGGCCCGATCGGCACGCGGGCCTCCTACAGCGACCTCAATGCGGTCACGACGGGGTCCACGCCGTACTACCGCTACGCGAGCACGAGCGATCAGCTCGGCACCCTCCCCTCCGGCCGCCGCATCGAGGTCTACGCGAGCGCACGCACCTGGTACCAGGTCGTGCACAACGGCAGCTACGTGTGGGTGCGCTCCTCGTCGCTGCGCAACTACTACGACTACCCGCGACGATAGAGGCATGCCGCCATCGCGTCGACCGGGCATCGCGCCCATCGTCCTCGCGCTCACCGTGACCGCCGTGCTGGCTCTCGGCTCGTGCGCTAGCGGCGCGCCGCCCCCGGTGTCGGACGTTCAGGCGCAGAGCGGGGAAGAGAACCCAGGGTCGCCGCTCGAGGTTGCCGTACGTGAGCGGCTCGTCACGCTCTCGGGCGACTACGCGGTAGCGGTGCGAGAACTCACGGGCGAGCAGCGTCAGCTGAGCATCCGTGGCGCAGAGCCTCGGGAGCCGGCCAGTGTCATCAAGCTGTTCGCCGCCTACGCGGCGCTCGATCGCGTCGACCGGGGCGCCCTCTCCCTCGACGACGCCGTGCGCTCCGGGGTGAGTGTCGACGATTGCCTGCGCGCCATGATCGTGATCTCAGACAACAACTGCCACTGGGAGCTCGTCGACCTGCTCGGCGAGCAGAGCCTGCGTGCGCAGTTCGCCCGAGAGGGCTACCCGACGACCACGTACCCCGACGGCTATGGCGACGACGCCGCAAACCCGGCCAAGCTCACGAGCGCGGATGACCTCGCCCTGCTGCTGGCGCGGTTGCACGCGGGGGAGCTGCTGAGCGCCGAATCGAGCTCCCTGCTGCTCGACCTCATGGCCACCCAGATCTACCGGCAACGGGCGCCCTCCGGTGTGCCGGTGAACGCCGCAGTCGTCGACAAGCCGGGTCTGCTCGCCGTGGACGATGGGCTCGTGAACACCGACGCGGCCATCGTCTCGACCGACGACGGCACCTACGTGATCACCATCATGGGGCAGGGCGGCACGACGAATTGGGCCCTCGCCGAGATCACTCGCACCGTGCACGAGAGCCTCTACGGCCCGGT
>Ga0316202_10001339_pt1 | contig 19543 bp, 16 predicted proteins | sample 3monrhotite_MG_FD_204934 | JGI IMG/M metagenome (GOLD analysis project Ga0316202, IMG submission 204934) | Microbial mat bacterial communities from mineral coupon in-situ incubated in ocean water Damariscotta River, Maine, United States -... | ecosystem: Environmental > Aquatic > Marine >... | reverse complement strand
TCACATTGATTGCCGTGGCCCTTTTGGGAGCCGTGGACGATTGGTTTAACATCAAAGGATGGGGTAAGAGCAAAGGAATCAACATTAAACCCAAGTTCTTCTTAATGACGGTCTTCGCCATTTTAGGCTCACTATGGTTCTACTTTAAACTGGGATACAACCAAATACATATTCCAGGAATTGGAGATTTCACGATTGGACTCTGGTACATTCCCCTTTTCATTTTCATTATCAATGCAAGCGCCAATGCAGTGAACTTAACTGATGGTCTTGATGGTTTAGCGGGAGGCCTCCTAATTATCGCCTTTGGGGCCTACGGGGTCATTGCCTACGTCCAAGGCCTACTTATACTTGCAGCGCTCTGTGGCGTGATTGTAGGGGCCACACTGGCCTTCCTTTGGTTCAACATTCCCCCTGCCCGATTCTATATGGGTGACACCGGTTCCATTGCCTTAGGCGCCACACTGGGAGTCATGGCCATGATCACCGATACCGTGCTCGTACTGCCTTTCATCGCTTTCATTTTTGTGATTGAAACCCTTTCAGTAATTATTCAACTCACATCAAAAAAACTATTTAAAAAGAAGGTCTTCCACATCGCCCCTATTCATCATCACTTTGAACACATCGGTTGGCCCGAGTCTCAAGTTGTGATGCGTTTCTGGATTGTAGGAGGACTCGTCGCTACGCTTGGACTCATCCTCGCACTGATTGGAATGGGAGAATTTTAAATAATCAAAATGTCAAAAAAACATTTCGACGAATGTAATCACATATGGAAGTTTCATATTGATTCAGATAAATCTGGCCCACCTGGTCAAAAACCATGGTGTAGCTTCTTCTGGTGCAATATATGTGAAAACCAAATAACGTTACTAGAAAAGTGTGCATTAGATAGAGTAAGCGCTCAAAGCAAATCTCTAAATGTACAAGAAAAACACACTAAAAATGGCATGATCGCAAATTTCATATCAGCATTTTTGATGATCATAGCAGTTCTTGCTCTTCTATGGGGACAAGGAGTTCTCCTCCCTTAAGTTTAATACGTTCTTTTGAAGGTATTCTAAGCTTACTTGAGCTTGGTTTGTCGAAGACAATCAAGTAAGCGAAGCATAGCGACAGAGCCGCTGGAGCGAGGGAGCGTGCCTTCAAACAATAGTATTAACTACATCGAAGATAAGGTAAGCGGCAGTCAATGAAAGTAAGCCCATCAACAACCATCGGAAGTATGGGAAGATTTGTCGTAAGAAAATTCCACCTCCAAAGAGATAGAGAATCGCTGAGTAACGGAAAACAGCAAAGTCTGAGTCTAACATGAATGATCGGAATGATTCAGGACTGGCGTAAGTCAAACTGAGTGTATTCATGATTCCTTGAGCTGTGATGAGAAGGACCAATCCAATACAAAGCTGAAGTATTTGTTCGAGTCGCTCCTTAACAGGTCTCATTTTCTTATGATCAAAAGCAATGAGTCCTTTCACACTGAATACGAAAACAAGAACAAAGAAGAGGAATCCATACAGTCCTAGCCATTGATATGACGCATCAGAAAGAAATTGAAAACCATTGGCTTCTGCGAAAAAAGCAAGTTGTACCGTTCGTCCTCCCACATACAAAATCGTCAGCCAGAAAAGTGAATCTCCAATGTAACGTATTTGCTTCCAAGCACTAGAAAGAATAACCAAAAGACCTGAGACAATAAATCCTGCAGCCCCAAGTATTCCCGTGAATCCGAAATCATTTCCAAATAGAATAGCCCAAAAACTTGATGCCGATTCAGAAACTTCAAGTGTTGAAAAGTAATACTCAATGATTCCTGCCTGAGAACTAAAACTCACATTCATTTCTAGAATCAAACTCGTAAGAATATAAGCACTAGAAACAATCAAGAAACCTAAAGCCAAACGGAATAATGAATCTATTCGTGCTTTCTTAAACTTCAATCGTTTCCATTTAAAAGGAAGCTTAAGGTGTTTTTTATTATCTTTAGCAATAAGCCCCCCTTGCCAAGCAAGAAGGATCAGACTAATCAAACCAGAGGCAGTGATTAACTGGCTTAAAACAGCGTTCAGTAATTCTTTAGTCATTTTCAGGAGTTAGGAAGCGTGGATCCACAGTGGGCTCCTGCACCTCCTCAACGACATCGATATCTGCAATCACCTCATCTTGGGAAGATTCCTCAAGGGCGGTTTCTACGGCTTCGAACTGTTCAGTGAGTTCAGGCGTGAGCACTGTGTCGTCCTTGAGTTTAGCATAGAGTTCATATTGCATGTCCACATCGTAGTCCGTGTTTGTAAAGAATTCAGTCAAACGACTGAGTGCACGCTCTCTTAGACTGAGAACCATAACACTCAACTCCTGAGTAATCTGAGCATCAACATCAATCATTTCTGAGAATTCTGGCATGGCTGCAATCACTCGAAGCATTTGAAGGTCTTTCATTTTTTGCTCAAGTAGATTTGAAATCAAAACTTCTCGATCTTCAAGAGATACATTTTCAAGCTCCATCAAAATTGACATTGATTCCTCCTTATAAGACTCCAGGTAATATAAAGCTTGTTCTAAATCCCCAAGCTCAATGAGTCCAGGCACGCGATCTAACTTTTGAGAAGCTGATAGCATTCGAACGTCATTTTTATCACTAGCACTCTCAGCCACAAGTGCTGATGTTTCTTCCAGTTGATCCTCAAGAAGTTGTGTTCCTGCATCCACCTCCAGCTTGGCTAAGAGTTCTTTTTGAGCTTCTTCCACATGCTCTTCCACAGAATCTAAGCCAGAAAGCTCAATACTCTTCTCCACGGCATCTTGATAAGCCACAAGTGCTTCTTCTGCTTCTTCTGTCTTTCCTTGTTCAATAAGAATTTGTGCTTCATTCAATCGAAGCTCCATGTGTTGAGCCACTAAATCCTGCTTAGCTCCCTCTGTAAACGTGATGTTTTCTTGTACGGTTTCACGCCATGACTTCAAGAAGTAAAGAGGGTGATCTGGAAGAATACTCACACTTGCTAATGTCGCTTCATCGTATTGTTCATCCAGTTGAGCCACATAAGTTTTCCCATAACTCTCATTAAACTCCCACCAGACATCATCCGATAGATTGTCTGGCAATTCCTCAACCAAAACTTCATCAGTAATAGTAAGCTGACTTCCCTTCCCCAGTGAACCTTCATATTTAACCTCACCTTCCGTATGCAAAGCCACTAAGTTTTCAGAGACCTGCACTATAGATTCATCACCAGTAATATTCACATCAAAACTAGATCGTTGTGATGCCACGACCTCTCCATCAGGAAAACTAAGTTTAACTTCAGAGTCAGAAACAGGATTAACAACCTGTGTCCATACTCTTCCTTCTTCTAATTCAATATGAATTTGATCCGTTGATTTTAAAAGAATTTCTGTCCGAGGCCCCATTGTCAGTCGTGTGTCATCCACAAGTTGAACATGAGCCATCGCTCCAATTCCAGTCATAACCTCATCGCCCTCTTGTAGCAGAGCCACCTCATCCACAGGAATTCCATTGACCAAGACATCACCTTGAACCACCTCAAGTAGATTTACGGCAGATGCCTGCACTCCAGAAGTAATACTAAAGACAGGTACGGTAAAGAAAGCAACAAAAACAGAAAGAGTCATCGTTGCCCATAAACGCCGATTCATAAAGAAAGGAAGTCGATTTCTATCTGGAAGTTGATCCAATAATCGTTCTTTCATCATCACCTGCTGAAGCCGATTCGATTCAACGGGATCTTCTCGTAAAGTTTTAACAACCGATTGAAATGGACTCACTCCTCGATCAATAAGACGTGCTTCCAATCGATTCCAGACCCGTTTCTTGGCCTGCTCGATATCGTGATCCGACAATAATGGTGAAAATGGATCCATTAAAGTTCAAAAGTTAAATTCTTTTCTGCAAAAATTTGCTTCAGTTGTTTGAGTGCTCGAAATTGCATCACACGAACATTTCCTTCACGTTGACGCATGATTTCTGCAATTTCTTGATTAGATAGTCCAATCAAAAATTTCAAAGTAATGAGTTGTCGATACGGCTCATTCAATTGATTCACCGCTTCTCGAACCTGATTTGCTTGAAGCTTTTGTTCCGCTATTCGCTTGGGAGCTGCCTCTAAAGATTCATCTTTAATCCGAGGATCAATAGGCAAAATCTTCTTATGCGCACGCCGATAATCAATAATCGCATTATGAGTGATTCGGAAAAGCCATGAACTGAATTTCACGTCTCGTTTCTCATATGAGTCGAGCTTAGTCCAAGTCTTAATGAATACATTTTCCACTAAATCTTCTACATCATGTTGTGGAACACGAAAAAAAACATAACGATACAACTTCCCAAAGAAGTGGTCGTAGAGATGGCCAAAGGCGGTTTTATCCCCCTCTTTTGCGGCCTCAACATAAGCGTCAATTTCCTGTTCCGTCAGTGGCATAAATGGCGTGGTTGTCTGCGCATAGCATACACTAAAATAGAACGTAGCCGGGCCACGAACATTACAGAAACGGACTAGACGTTACGCATCAGATATTCTGCAAGCATATCTTTATGCACTGTTTCCGATCCTAAACCTTCAATTTGAACAATTAAATGTGGGTCTCCCACTCGAGATTTCAGACTCAAAAATCTTCCATCAAATAAGGGGATTTTCAAACTTGAGACAAGATTCTCATAATAACTCACACCCTCACTCAGACTAGATGCAGCAATCAGATTGGTAGACAAGAGATCATTAAACCATTCCTTATCCCATCTAAAACTCCCCAAGTTTGTCACACAAAAAGGCTCATCACTCAATAGCCCTAAGCGTCGAATTTCAGACTCAGGATCCAGCTCAATAACAGAATTCACTTCTTGGCCCACATTATCCAATTCCAAACTTGACCTTAAAACCTCACTCAATTGCTCCCAAGATTTAGACATTTCCAGTTCGTTCACAAAAATAGAGTCCGGCATGAATCTTGAATGCATTCCTTGATTCAGAAGGTTCACAGATATTTCACCAGTCGTTTTGAATTCAATAAAAAATTTTGTCTGATTTGGAAAATTTATCTGAGGGCCACCTCCAAAGCTCATCATTTCTCCACGTACAAGCTCCCTAGGATTTTTCCCGATAATATCTACAAGTAACCTCCCATTTATGAAAATAACTTCAAAAAGAAATCCTCCATCTTTAGCCTCAAAATGAATTCGTCTATCTGCCCCCTTACCATCCAAAACTATGCCTTTAACTTCATTACGACTAAGAGGCCATTCTAAGTGAATGCGATCATTGGACTCAGGACTCGGAAACCTTATAACTTCTGGCATAATTTACTAGCTAAGTTGAGAGGTCGCCGCCTTAACCTGCTCCGATCCTCCAATGAAAATTGGACAGCGCTGAACCAGTGATTCAATTTTAAGATCCAAGAGTCGGCTACTTCCTGTACTGGCTGAACCGCCGGCTTGCTCCATGATGAAAGCCATTGGCCCACATTCGTAAAGCAGTCGAAGTTTTCCATCCGGATTATCTGGTGTACCAGGATACATAAAGATTCCACTTCCCTTTTTTAGAATGTGATTAAGGTCAGGGACCATTCCTCCTGAATAACGAAGTGTGTATCCATCTTCCACATAGGACTGAATCAAATTGTAGTAATCTGGTCGAACCGAGCAGCATCGAAGATTTCCAGGTGCAAAATATTTTTTATCATTCGTGAGCTTCACTCCATCCGTTGTGAGCTCCCATTGATCATTCTTAAAGGTAAACTCAAGTGTTCCTTTACCAAAAGTCAGCATCAAAGTGGTATGAGGACCATAGACCCCATAAAGAGCTGCGACTTGATCACCCGTTGTTCGGCCGAGCACGTCGTTTCCTTCATAAATACCAATAATGGTTCCTACGGCAAAGTTCACATCAAGCAAACTAGATCCATCAAGAGGGTCATAATAAACACTGAACTTACCATCCTCACGAACTGTCTCAAGATGATCAAGTTCTTCACTTGAAAAAGCGCCTACAAAAGGACAGGTTTTCAAATGAGCTTGAAGAATTTCTTCAGCTCGAACGTCCATGGCCGCTTGCTCTTCCCCAAAGGAATTTTGAGTCCCAACCTTACCCGTGCTTGTTGTAGTGATGGCTGAGGCAATTTCACGAACCGAATCAGCGAGCTCCACAAGGAGCTCAGCCAATTCTACAGAAGCGCCTCTGTCAGTGAGTTCTTTAAACATCAAGAGCGGGGTCATACTCACCACGCGCTGCGAGTCCATTCATTCTTGCTCGGTGTACTAATTTATTTTGAGCCGCTTCAATGGCGGTTTGATCCGCTGCCCACGCTTCAAGCGTTGGACCTTGAATGGCACGTCCGTAAGAGAAACTAAGAGGCCAAGGGAATCCTCCTTTCTTATTCATAAGATCAAGGTGAATCGTTGAGTCCTTAGCCGACTGTCCTCCAGAAAGGAAAACCACTCCAGCTAAGTTTTCAGGAACCGCTTCTATCAATCCTTTGATTGTCATTTCTGCAACTGTTTCAGCATCAGCTTGTTCAGCCGCATCTTTCCCCGGAAGAATCATGCTGGTCTTGAGAATCAATCCATCAAGAGCCACTCCTTGTTCTTCTAGTTGTTCAAAGAGAACCTTCCACGCTTGAACGCTCACTTCGTAACATCGTTCGATGCTGTGATCTCCTTCAAGGAGAATTTCTGGTTCAACCATTGGTACAATATTGGCTTCCTGACACAATGCTGCGTAACGCGCGAGTCCATGAGCATTAGCCATAAGACACGCCGCACTTGGCATGTTTTCTCCGATTGTGATTACTGATCGCCACTTAGCGAATCGAGCTCCCAATTCAAAGTACTCAGCCAAACGGTCTCGAAGACCATCAAGTCCTTCCGTAACTTTTTCACCTTCATGAAGTGCCAAAGCTTTGGCACCCGTATCTACTTTAATTCCAGGAATAATTCCTTTCCCAGAAAGTACTTGAGGGAAAGTCATTGATTCATCCGTAGATTGACGGAGTGTTTCGTCGTACATAATGTAGCCCGAAACCGCTTCCTCAATTCCAGGAGCAGTGATTAGAAGCCCACGGTAAGCCCGTCGACTTTCTTCATTACATTCCACACCAAGCGCTTCAAAACGCTTTGTACATGTACCATGACTTTCATCAATGGCTAAAACACCCTTCCCAGGAGCCACCATGGCTTGAGCGGTTGCTTGTAACATTTGGAGATCCATCTCGATTTGGTTATTGTTGTGCCGATTGTATCGGTCAGACAATTAAAATTCAAATCAAGTAGCCTAGGCACGACTGTAACCGAAGCCAGTCATGTTTCGTTCTGTACGAAGGGCGTATTGTTGTGCATCTGTTACTGCGAATCCAGAAGCGTGAGTTTCAGGATTATCTGTATCCGCCCCACTTGGAACAACACGAGGATCAAGACTATTGTCAACAATCAACGCTTTCCACAATGGATGAGATTCCAATTCTGGACCACGACTCAAAGCCACAAATGTTTTGACTGCCTCTTCAGGAGTCATCCCCTCTAATTTTGACTCATCAATAAACTCTGCAAATTTAAGTAAACCTTTCATCGTATTCGACTGTCGGCTCAAATCAGGAAGTCTATCGTCTCCATAGAAACAAAGATCACCATCAAGAACGAGCTGTTCACCTCCCCCCATATTCATTTTATTTAGTCCATCTTGAACGGCGGTATTTCGTGATGCATAGGGCCCTGCATGAAAATCGGCTCCAATATATAGAGCTTCATTCTTGCTCAAGTCACCAGGCTTGCTCAAATCATTGGATTCCATGATAGGCACCAAGTAATACTTAAGAATAAAGGCTTCCGCAACGGATCGCTTCAAGAGTCCAGCAACAGCCGGGTTTTCATTGTAGAATAGAGAACGAGCCAATAAATCCCTATCAAGACTGCCATCTTCCTTAACCAATGCACTCCATTCAGGATGTCGTTTGATTTCATCAATATCTGCACTGGCTGCAACCAAAACATTATCAATATTAATTTGGTAACGTCCTAAGGTACTTGGTTCCTTTCTGAGTTTATCGACTGAAAATTCAACCGGATCATCGATCTCCTCTTCCATAACAAACTCAAGCAAGCTCGCTAAAGCTTTTTGAGCCATCGGTGGAACGGCATCACCCGACCAATCACTTTCAATTTTGTCCGCTAAATTATTAGCCCACACATATAAATCATGTTCAGACTTACATTCCTTAAGTAAGGTTTCTTGATCTTCAATAAATTTCTGAAGGGGTGGATAGGCTCCCAGAGCAAAACGAACTCCATCAACTTTCCTTCCATACTTATTTTCAAAATTCATAACAATTTCCTCACCACTCTTTTCAGTTTCTCGATAGAACGAACCTTCCTGCAATTGTAAAGTCATTAGAAGCGCTGCATTGTCACGAGTCAACTCAAGTCCCATGTAAGTCATGGTTTCAATAAGTTGTTTTGCTCGCTGTTCAGCAAATTCATCTACAGGAACTTCTGCTCGAGCTGCTGCAGCCTTAAATTCAGACCGTCGACTGAGCGTACGTTCAATGTGCTTCTTAAACACGGGAGGATAAATCACCTCAGGCAATTGAATCATTTCTGGTTCTGAATCAGCCAATGATGGCTTAGGTTCTGGATTTTCTGGTTCTGGTTCTGGCTCCTCAGCTACATAACGCCAATGAACTCCATCAGCCTCAAGAAGTGAGAACCCATAATCAGCTGAATGTTCAGACATCCACGTCATTGCCTCATCAGACATATTTAAATCCATCCCAGGATTCATAACACTTTGATGGTCTGAATAGTTAGGCAACTGCATCTTTTCAAGAGCTGCACCAAGGTCATAACCATTGGTTGTCAAAACCTTCAATAACTTTGAAAGCTGATAACCACCTGCTTCATACCCACGAGTCAATGTGATGTCTTGCCCTGTATCAGCTAAACAGTCTGAAACCATGGTTTTATAAGCCTCATGTACATGTTTAGGAAGAATTTGATTCGTACCCCCCTCAACATCTACAAAACTTACGCGATCATCACCATTATCAATCAACTCTCCAACTTTCCCAAAATCTTCGGGAGTAAGCGCCATCAGACGCTCTAAAAATAGTTTATCTTCAGGCTTAATTCTTCCTTCAATCTCAGCAATTTTAACCATCTTTTGAATGTCTCCTCCTTCACTAGATTTCACTTGATCAAGATAAGCATCAGTAATCTCAGCAATACGATTGATTGTTGAATGATGAGCCCTTTCAATTTTCCCATCTTCAGCAAATAATGGAATTTCTGTTGGGTTTAAGTAACCCGTAACTCTATCATGCAGCTCTTCAGCCATCACCACAGAGATCCCCCCTTCATCTGCAATTTCATGAATCACATAATGGAGATGACTACCATGCCCTTCTTTACGAGCATTGATACCTGTATTTCCTCCTCGTCCAAGAGGGGAACCCGCTTCTAAAATATCTCCAGGTTTCACATCTACCGATGATAGATGCAAATACTGGTGGTATTCATTCGTTGCAGGATTGTAAATAATCACACCGTTCCCAGAAACAGGAGAAAGCCCTCCACTCACGAACTCATCACGAGTGTCGCCTCCTTCCCAATCATCAGAGGTCGCTACTACAACTCCAGCCACAGTAGTTCGAATTTCAGGACCCACTTCTACTCCATCAATAATTCTTGAGTCAGCCTCAGTAAAGAATATATCAATCGCATCTGAATGGTTTTCATGCAAACTTTCCTTTGGAGGAAGTAAGGCCTCCACCCCTGATGGGAAGAGCCCTCCACGAACCGTCATATCTAAATTTGGAGTGAATACATGTGAATATTCGCTCAAAACCTTGAGATGTAGGTCCTTGTACTTTTGAGCCGTCTCTAGATTTTCAAATTGAGCAAGATAGGCCTTTGCGTAAGGTGACTCATCGTCTTTAAACCGCTCTCCTACCGTTGAGAACGTGGAATCAATAAATGAATCAGAATAGAACATGGCCATCATATAATCTTCATCTGGAACCAATAGTTCTTTTACTTCATCAGGCATGATTCTCCCAGAGATAACCCCCTGTTGAAGAATCACTAAGTTTTTAACAATGCTTTCTTCATCTAATGAAGCAATGTTTTTATAGTTCATCGCTTCCTTTGTTTCTGCAATTAGTTCTGGAGTAATCACGACTTCCATAAGTGTGGCTCGACGCTTCTCTGCACGTTCTTCAGCTTCTTTTTTCTCTGCTTCCTTCGCTTCAGCAATGGCTTGTTCTTCCAAAAAGGCTGAATCAGCAATGATTGATTCCGTTCCTTTTAACAAAGTGATATGACCTTCTTTTATTGAAAGCTTCAGCTTTCGTGGGTCATCTGGGTTAAAGCCTGGAGACAACTCCACTAAACGCTTCACAAGAAGCATGGCATCAAATACAGGACGTTGACTACCACATGCTTCTGCATGCTGAGCCAAAACCTTACTAAGATCCATAGGCTTTGTTGAGTGAGACCATTCAAAATCTTTTGCCATCAGCTGATCAACAGTCAAAAGACCTAATTTTGTTCGATAATCCTCCCCCTCTTCCAGATCTGCTTCACTTCTTACAATCTCCTCTACTTTGTTCAAGTAGAAGTCATTTTTTTCTGAGGATTGCTTATAGTCTTCCGAAAATGCAGCCCAATCTTCGTGATGTCCTGGCATACTATTATGTTTATAAATCTTCGAATTATATCATATATCTAAAGTTTCCTCAAGTTCCTATATAAGACCTGAACCGTGCAATGGATCTTTGCGCCAAGAATGTATTTGTGGTGTAGTAGCAAGATTAACAAATCCATGGATCCAGAAGATCGTCTCAGATCTAACAGAGAATAAACAAAAGGCCTACATTTCTGCAGACCTTTTGCGATTTCCCCTTAACCCCTTAATGGGTATCATAAGTAATTTTGTGAAACGCCTAGATGCCTAATTAACGGCAACGGCGCTGACTGGAATCACGTAGTAAATATCTTCACTACTCGCTTTAACCATATGGCTAGTGGCTTCTTGAATAGAGTTCATTGATTGAGCTCGGAGAATGAGCGTATCCGTGATTTCAAGATCCGTAACAAGTTCTTGTCGTGTCGATTCAAGAGAGTTCAACTGGTATCCCTTTGTTGCCTTAGTGTTAAGAACGGTAAGAGTGATCACACTCATTCCAAGAATAGCTAGAAGCATCAAGGCTCCAAGTGAAGCGAGGCTCACTTCTTCATTTTTTAGAAAAAGAGCTTTCAAGTTATCAACGGCGTGCAGGGCAGTATCCATAGTTCGGTTAAAGTTTTTCGGCGACTCTCAGCAATGCGCTTCGAGCTCGTGGGTTAGTAGAGACCTCTTCAGCAGAGGCTTTGATCGGTTTTTTACTCGGGAGGGAAAGGGTCTTCGAAACAAGAACTCTCGATCCAAATGGGTCATCTGGATCGCGAAGGTCAGTGGATTTAGCCTTGAAGATGTGTTTGGTAATACGATCTTCAAGAGAATGGTAACTAAGCACGACCACGCGTCCATGAGGAGCTAAACACTCAACCGCTTGATCAAGACCAAGCTCCAGAGCACTGAGTTCCTCGTTCACCGCGATTCTTAATGCTTGAAAGATTAAGGTAGCGCGATGCTTACCCGGTTTACCTCGCCCAAGGACTTTCACGACATAGTCGGCAAATTCCTTGGTTCGAGTAAACGTTCGCGTTTGACGGTCCATCACTATGGCCTTAGCCAGCTTTCGCGAGGCACGCTCTTCTCCATATTTGAAGAAGATGTCTGCGAGTTCCTTCTCTGGAGTGGTGCGTAGAAGGTCCGCCGCAGTAGGGCCGGATGTCGCATCAAATCGCATGTCCAGCGGGCCATCCTTTAGAAAGGAGAAGCCACGCTCGGGATCATCAATATGTGGGGATGAGAGTCCTAGATCAAATAAAATCGCATTGACCTGCGAAACCCCTTCCCTCCTGAGCCGATCTTTCAAAGAAGCAAATGAATCATGGAAGATTCTAAAGTTATCACCGATTTTGCTGAGGCGTTCTTTAGCAACAACAATGTTTCGTTCATCAAGGTCAAAGGCATAAAGCATCCCTGTTGGCCCAATGGCCTTAAGGATATGAGACGAATGACCTCCTAGTCCCAAATTACAATCAACCACGACAGAGCCGGGCTTGAGATTGAGAAACTGCAAGCATTCCGCCAGCATGACGGGCTCATGGTTGAGCTGATCAGGCGAACACTTTTCTTGCACAGGACTTGGATAAATAATTTGAACGAACGCGGGGAGTAATCCCAAGCTAAGGGGTGTATCAGGTGTCGTCAAGAATTTACTTTTATTATTCACATTTGGTGTATACATATTTTGAACAATTAGAGCGGTTAACCACCCATGCCAAACCTGTTAAAAGCTGGATAAAAAATGAATTCAAAAATACTTGCAAAAGCCGCATTGAGTTGTGCAACTATTTTATACACCAAGCCCTTGTTGTGCCCATTTTCACCTCCAACCCACAAGATCTCGTGGTGAGTCCACACTCACTACACAATATATGTAAATCACAGTGACTTTTAAAGAACCATGTCATAGGCTGAAGACATGTTAGAACTTCTACCACCCGAAATTCAGGTCTTCCTTATATCCATGCTTCCTGCGCTGGAGCTACGTTTTTCCATTCCCTATGGGATGGCAGCCCTTGGGATGACCCGATGGACAGCCTTAGGAATTTCCCTTTTTGGAAACATACTGATCGCCGTTTTTCTTTTGTGGATGCTCGATCCAGTGACACTTTTCCTACGAAAACACATCCCAGGCATGAAGAAGTTCACAGACTGGCTTTTCCATCGAACTCGAAACAAGCACAATAAAAGAGTCTCTGAATTGGGACACCTTGCTCTCTTTGTCTTTGTAGCCATTCCTCTTCCAGGAAGTGGAGCATGGTCAGGAGCACTCGTTGCCTACCTATTCGCTGTTAAGAAAAAAACCGCCCTACTCTGGATCAGCCTAGGTCTCATTGTCGCCGGTGTACTTGTTGCCTTTGGAACGGCAGGAGTTATGAAAGCAGTAGAGCTTTTGATAGGCGCTTGACTAAAAGTTCAAATCAACTGGCCCCTTCCGAATGACTTTTAAGTCTTCCCCCTCCACTTTCACAATAGTCGATGGAGGTGTTGGACCAATTTGCCCACTATCTAAAATATAATCAGGAATCAAACCTTGATCTAAAACGGTTTGTACCGTGTAGGCCTGAGGCTCACCATGCTTATTTGCACTGGTGGTTGTTAACGGACCACCAAAGGCCTCTACAAGCTCACGAGCTTTCTTGTTCGATGAAACCCGAATTCCAATACTATCAACACCAAAATTGATCCACTTGGGCACTAAATCTGTTCGAGGAACAATAATCGTCAATGGTCCCGGCCAATGCTCCATCGCTAAAAAAATAGCCTTCTCATTAAACTTTCCATACTCTTGTGCCTCCTCTAAATCACGCACCAAAATACTCACAGGCTTATCTAAAGACATCCCCTTCAAACGATAAAGTTTCGTGACTGCCCCCTTATTGAAAATATCCACAGCAAGCCCGTAACAGGTCTCAGTTGGATGCAAAACCACTCCTCCTCGGAGCAAATCTTGGACAGCAGTTTGAACTTTAGTAGTCATTGCTCACATCTTGGCGCATTCAAAGCTAAATATAAAGAGAGAACGACCAACGCTTGTCTTTTTCTGCTTTTGTGTTATAATTGCTAGATTAACCAAAACAAAAATGTCCAAAAAATTGCTCGCATTCGCCCTTTTAGGGCTCATAACCCTTTCATCAGGATCTTCGGCAATGGCCGCCTCCAGTGAAAGTATCGACCCCACTGCCGTTGAATTTGAACTCACAGTAGATGGCGTTACTAAAGAAGTAACCCTATCTAAACTGGGAGTCAGTGCCACAGAAGAAGAGGAAGAAGATCGATTTGCCTTCATAATGTCATGGTTTGGACAAGCCAGCATCTTGGATGGACTCCTTAGTAGAGAAGCAGATTATGAATTCAGTTGGAGCGAACTTCGAAGTGAAGACGCACTTAGAAACATATATGATTTAGACCGCCCTAAAAGTGCTCGATTCATTCAATCCGATGGCGTTTTAAACATTGAAAGTGAAGTTGAAGGAGTGGAATTTGACATTACATCCCTACTTGAAGAAGTTACCTCTGACTACCCTCGACTTGATGAGTATGAAATTGAAACAACTGAAGCTGAACTTACGCATGCTGACGAACTGATTGATCATTTTGGACAAGTTCAATCAATCCTAGAAAACGGATTCAACATTACTGTGAATGACGAGAGCCACAGCTTCCCTGCTCAACTTAAGGACATCGTAGTTCTTCGAGAAGGAGGAGACGTTAGCCTCGACTTAAATACTCCATTTATGGAGTATGTTTTAAATACGCTAGACGAGCTAACCTACTCAGAAGCCAGTGATCTTGTGATTGCCGAGGCCCCTGAAGGACTAGGGAAAGCCAGTCTTGAAGGAGTCGTGAGTAATGGACAAAATCTTGATATTGAACTCACTGAGAAACTTATTTCAGGAGCTATGAGAAGTGGTGATGCCGATGCAACGGGTGTGGTGAACGTAGATCAAGGGGACGTGATCAATGAATCAGGACTCGACCTTGGGAACCTAGATCATCTTTCAATGGGAATATCAGACTTCTCGACTTCTCCCTCTGGACGTGACTTCAACGTTCGTAAAGCCCTCAATGAGCATTACAACGGAATGGTTATTCCTGCAGGAGAAAGCTTCCACTTTAATGACTTCCTTGGACCCGTAACCTATTCAGCTGGATGGGCTGGTTCTTACGCCATCTTCAATGGGAATGAACTTAAAACCGTTCCTGGAGGCGGAGTTTGCCAGGTCTCAACCACCATCTACCGAGCCGCATTGAATGCCGGTCTCGATATTGAACAACAACGAAACCACAGCCTTTACGTTCATTACTACGAAGCCTATGGTGACGGTCAAGATTCAACCATTTACCCTGGTGTTCAAGATTTAGTCTTTAAAAACAATACAGACGCCCCAATCCTAATTGAGGCCTATGCTGATGGAACAGATGCCATTGTTAACTTCTATGGAACCAGCGATGGACGAAGCGTAGAACTCAATGGACCTTTCACTCAAAGTAATCAAACTGACGAGGTGATTGCAGGAACGGGTGGACTTGGATACAACCAAATCGCTTGGCAGCAAGTGATCACTTGGCCTGATGGACGCACCGAAGAAGACTGGAGAATTTCTAGCTACAACGGTGGAGTGACCCAATACTAGGCACAAATCTTACAATCTTTCAGTTTCACATCTAGAAGCCAAACAATAAAAACCATCAGTGAAACGCTGATGGTTTTTAGCATCACATTATAAGTAGTGAAAAAACCAAGACTCACTGAAAGTCCAAAAAGTGAAATAACCGGCAAAGTACAGAGAGTACAAAAGACAGTAAAGAACCCCATAATTCCGCCTACCGTACCGCCCGCCGCCATTCGAAAACGGAAAGCTCGTCGCTTATGCAAGAGCCACAATCCAAAAAACATCAACGCGGTGAACACACTCATGATCCCACTAAAAAGTACATTTCCAGGTGTAAGGCTCGCCCCAATGAGACAAGCTCTCTCGTTCAAACCTGGTAGACTCATCATTGCCCACAAGTAAGGGACAAAAAATACCGACGCCAAAACCGTGGTCCAAAATACCCAAAGTGGGCTATTTCCAATCTGTGAGAGGCCGTAGCGTTCTTTCATAAAAATAGGTTACCATAGACATTGTTTTTAGCAATGTACCCCTTTATACTTGCGGCGATTTTACGCTTAACACTCGGCAAATGCGCGTCGCCATTAATGGTTTTGGACGGATCGGACGGTCTGTTTTCCGTGCCAATCTACTCGACCCTCGTCTTGATATTGTGGCTATCAACGATGTAGGAGACCAAGCTCAGTCTGCCCACCTTCTTAAATACGACACCAATTATGGTGTTCTTCCTTTCGATGTTGAAAGTGGAGATGGGAAGCTCAAAGTTGATGGGAAAGAATACACTCTTCTCAGCAATCGAAATCCAGAAGAACTCCCATGGGATGAACTCGGGATTGATTTAGTTCTTGAATGTACGGGCGTATTCCGTACTCGAGAAAAAGCCGGTCTTCATTTGAAGGCAGGTGCCAAAAAAGTAATGATCTCTGCTCCTGCAAAGGATGAAGTGGATCTTACCGCTGTTTATGGAGTAAACCATACGGATTACAACCCAGAAACAGATCACATCATTTCAAACGCCAGTTGTACTACCAATTGTTTGGCCCCTCTTATGAAAGTGATCAACAATGCATTTGGAATTCAAAATGGTTTATTAACAACCATTCATTCCTACACCACAACTCAGAACATTCTCGACAATTCACATAAGGATTGGCGACGAGCTCGAACGGCAGGTTCAAATATGATCCCTACCTCAACGGGTGCTACAAAGGCACTTGGACTCGTGATGCCTGAGCTCGATGGGAAACTCAACGGTATGGCCATTCGTGTGCCTCTCCCTGTGGTTTCACTCGTTGATGTGGTTCTCAACCTTAAAAAGGATGTGACGGTAGAAGAAGTGAATGCTGCTGTTAAAGCTGCTTCTGAAGGAGACATGAAAGATATTCTTGGATACAGTGACCTCCCTCTTGTTTCAAGTGACTACAAGGAAGATCCTCATTCAAGTATTTTTGATGCCCTCAGTACGCAAGTGATTGACGGGAAAACCGTTAAACTTCTAACCTGGTATGATAACGAATGGGGATACTCCAGTCGTTGTATTGACCTGGCTATGTACATGGCTGCACAAGGTTAATAACTCTGCAGGCCTATTGACAAAAACAATAGATCATGTTATTATTACATGATGCTTCTCATTTAAAAACTAACCCCACGTCAAATGAAGAAGAAAGATAAAAAGAAATTAGTTATCGCTCTCGTGGTACTAGCTGGTGTGATCCTCGCGGGTCTCGGCATCTGGAACTACGCAGTAAGCGATGGTAACTTCCTTCGATTCAACCAAAAGATGAATCTCCCTGATGTAGCCCCTATTGAGTCTGCACCACCGAGTGACATTGTTCCTGTTGAATTACCAAGTGAAGCGTTCCAAGACTCAGGAATGGACGGATTCCAAGATTCTGGAATGGACGGATTCAAATAGACTCTATTCAATAAAATTACAAGCTCGTGCGGCATCATCAAGATCTGCACGGGCTTTTATTAATGTTTCAGTGTCTCTACCCAAACGCTCAAGCACTAGTCTCTGTTCATCCAAGGCTTGAGATCCATATTTATACATATTTTTCATTGTATCCCCACCATAACCAGGCATGTCAGCAGCCAGATAAACTAGAAGTAAACATACATTTCCAATCGACAACAACGACTTCTCCCAATTATAAAGGTCTCCCTCACGGATACATCGCTTTTTCAGTTTAACAAGATCATTGTAAAGGCCCACAGCCGTCATCATCATCTCTTGACTCAACTTCTCTTTTTCTGAGGTGCTCTGCGCTCTTCTATAACTAAGAAAGCTCTTGTATACATTTCTCCAATCGATGAGCAATGCTCCATACACAGCATCATGAGCCTGTTTAAAATCTGGAACTTGAAGCTCATCATAACCATCCAGTGCCTCAACAAAATCTGCTCGAGCACTTTCACTTTCACCAAAATTCATTCTACAACCACCTGAAAGTCGTTTAATGGTTGGCTTAAGCTCTTCATAAACATCCAATGTTTCCAATGCCTCTTGATTCGCTGCAAGGAAAGATTGAATTTCCTCAAACTCTCCTCTTAAAGAATCACGATTAATTGAACTCATCTCCGTCACTCGATTTACAATCTCAAGACTTGAATACACCGCTGACAACTGAACTGCCTTAATAATTAAAGCGTGAGCAAGACCCTCATTTCTTTGATTTAATGTTGGGACCATATTCATAAAATTGATGAGACCACGATAAGCCCCCACTTCACCATGAAGCGCTATGGTCCGAGGAATAAGATCTTCTTTCAATCCCTCCTTCAAATGTACGGGAACATCCACGGCTTGAATATTCCGATTTGTAGTTTTCCGAGCGATCAAACGAGAAATCCCATTAAAGGCTCGTGCTCTATCCATTCCAGACACTCCTCTATAACCAATGAAGTATTCAAATATTTGATTGGCTAGTTCATGGTCACGTGCCTCCTCACTCTGAAGCATGACCTGAGCCATAGTCAGATAGAAATTAATTCGAGTTGAGTTCAAGCCTTGAGGTATACAAATACGTCCACTCCTGGATGTCTTCCCAATAAAGTCCCAATAAACCTGTCGTGCATCTGCCAATTGATGTCGTCGGAAACGTCGTAAGGCCAATGACCCACCAAGAACCTCCATTCGACGAACTTTATCAGGGCCATCGTGTTTTTCATCCTCAAGAAGATGCGCGTATTCTGCTTCCACCCGATTCACATCAGTTGGCGTAAATTCAGCAGTGAGAGAAACAAGCTTGTTTTCAATCAACCAGCTTGAAATAAATCCGCTATTGAAGTCATAACTATGAAGCTCCATCGCTGATGCCGATTGATTAGAATCAGCAATTTCATAAGTGTCTAATTCTTGGTCATGAGTCACCCAACCAATATCACAAAGACGATTCAACTCTTGCTTGAAACGTTTTTTTGTAATCCCATTCAAGGTCTCACTTTCTAGCTCAAAGAGCTTATCAAGTGGCATTTCCACACCAATCTTCGCAATCAATCCATAAAGCCCTCGAGCTGCTGTTGATAGCTTTTTATCTTCAGCAAAAGCAGCCAACGCACTTGGTGCCGCTGAACTAGCAATCATCTTAGGATCAAAATCAATTCTTAAGATTTTATCTTCATTATATGTAATACGCATGGCTTTCGACAAAGTATGAACCACAAAACGCGCCTTCAAAGGCTGACTGAGCTTCAGCTTTTCAATGGCTTGTTCTACCATCTCAACGAGTCCTGTTCTCTTGTAATCCACGCCATTCATTTGGAGCATCAATTTTGCTGCACTACCTGGTGTCATTGGATGAAGATGCAAAGGCTTTCCTTCCCCATCAACCCAAAGCATAAAACAGTTTCTTCCTTTCATTAACTCAATCGTTTCTCTCAATAAGTCATCTTGTGTTGCATCTGACTGCCCCATTGGATCCACAGCGAGTGCGTAACCGTCTAAAGCAGAAATATTATTGGCTAAGAAGGTTCGGTACAAAGGCACCACTTCAGATTCATTTTCTAGTTTTGCGTATTCTTGAGGCATAAATTGCTGAAGAATTCCTCGGATCACACTTCCCTCTACAGGAGTGATATAAACCGCTTTCAGATTAGTTTCATTCTCCTGATTGGCTTTATTGAATTCACTCACCATATGACGAGCTACGGCAGACCCCCCATACCCACGACCCTCCAGATCATCTACAGGAGGTAACAAAGATATACTCCCAAGGTTTTCAGGGTTTTCTGCACAGGCCC
>Ga0316202_10001338_pt1 | contig 19551 bp, 16 predicted proteins | sample 3monrhotite_MG_FD_204934 | JGI IMG/M metagenome (GOLD analysis project Ga0316202, IMG submission 204934) | Microbial mat bacterial communities from mineral coupon in-situ incubated in ocean water Damariscotta River, Maine, United States -... | ecosystem: Environmental > Aquatic > Marine >... | reverse complement strand
TAAAATTCAATGGGAAGATAAACATGTCAAATAAATTCAAATTAAAAAGCCTTGTGGTTGCGATGGGGATGACTTGTGTTGCAATGCCAAGCTTCGCACAAGACAATGAAGCAACAAAAGAAAGTGCCGCTAAAGATGCCGAAGTCATCGTTGTGGTAGGTACACGTGCTGCGCCTCGCTCTGTTGCAGACTCGCCAGTGCCTGTTGACGTTATCTCTGGAGATGAACTCGCCGCTAATGGCACCTCAGACATGGCGAATCTACTACGAACAGTAACGCCTTCTTATAATGTTAATGCGCAATCCATTTCTGATGGCGCAACCATTGTTCGACCCGCTAACTTACGTGGTTTATCTCCAGATTCCACACTAATTCTTGTGAATGGTAAACGTCGCCATAAAGGCTCTATTATCGCCTTTTCTGGTGGTGGTATTGCCGATGGTGCCCAAAGCCCTGATGTGTCAACTATTCCTGCAATTGCATTAAAACAAGTGGAAGTATTGCGTGATGGTGCTTCGGCACAATATGGCTCAGATGCCGTTGCCGGTGTCATTAACTTTGTCCTTAAAGACAACGACTCTGGTGGTCAAGTGGCACTGAAGATGGGCCAATTTTCAGAAGGCGATGGCGAACAAGTAACGTTGTCTGCCAATATTGGCTTGGGTTTAAGTGATAAAGGCTTTGCGAATGTGAGTTTTGAAGTAAATCAACAAGACCCAACAAGTCGAAGCACGCAACGAAGTGATGCTCAAGCACTTATCGATGCGGGTAACACGAATGTTAGAACACCTGCAGCACAAGTGTGGGGAAGTCCTAAAATTTCAGATGATTTTAAACTCTTTTTAAATTCAGGCATTGAATTAGACAATGGCGGTGACGCTTATTTGTTTGGTAATTGGTCTGAAAAAACAGTCGAGGGTGGGTTTTTCTTCCGTAACCCAAATACACGTGGCGGTATATTTAAAGGACCAACACTTGAAGATGGTACACCAACACTACTTACGGCTGATTTAACACCTGGCGCAACAGATAATTCGGCTTGTCCTATCGTGCCTATTATTAATAATGCACCTGATGCCGATGCACTAGCGTCTCTATCGGGCGCTAACTGTTATGCACATAACCTGCGCTTCCCTGGTGGTTTTACACCCTTTTTTGGTGGTAATGTGACCGATTTGTCCTTAGTGATGGGAACTAAAGGCGAATTTAGTGATGGTACTATGTATGACATTAGTGCGGGTGTCGGTGAGCACTCAACTGAATTTCACATGAGTAATACCCTTAACTCGTCAATGGGACCTGATAGTCCAACAGTATTTACACCGGGTGCTTATGCCCAACTCGAAAAATCGATGAATGCTGATTTCTCTAAAGATATTGAATCGGTAAAGGCTTTTGAATCGGTTGTTGTTTCTTATGGTTTCGAGTTAAGACAAGAGTCATTTACTATTACCGCTGGCGATGAGCCTTCTTGGAAGGTAGGTCCTTTAGTTGACCAAGGATTTAGTATTGGTTCAAATGGTTTTCCTGGATTTAAACCTGCGGATGCGGGAACCTCATCACGGGTGAGTAAAGCGGTATATATTGATACTGAAATGCAAGTTTCAGAGGCGCTTCTTGTCGAAGTGGCCGGAAGATATGAAGATTTCAGTGATTTCGGCTCTTCTTTTAACTGGAAGCTAGCAGGCATGTATGAAGTCAATGATGCTTTTAAATTACGCGCTTCTGTTAGTACTGGTTTCCGTGCGCCAACAATTGGTCAAAACAATGTGCGTGCGGTACAAACGCAATTTGAAGAGGGTGTATTAGTTGATATTGCAACCTTACCACCAACGAATCCGGTTTCAGCTAAATTTGGTGGTGTTGAACTTAAACCTGAAGAGTCATTAAGTTACGCTTTTGGTAGTGTATACCAAGATGGTGATTTCTTCTTAACAGCCGATTATTTTCATATTGAAGTAACTGACCGTATTACTCAAACGTCTTCAATTGCGTTATCTGATGAAGATAGAGCGCAGTTGAAAGCACTCGGTGTTACGGATGCAATTGGTTTATCTAAAGTTAAATTTTTTACTAATGACTTTGATACAACAACGCAAGGTTTAGATATTGTCGGTAACTACTCGAATGAAGTGTTCGGTGGTGAAATGAAATATTCTCTGGCTTATAACTGGACACAAACCAGCGTAGATAAGTTTGGTGCAAATGTGAATCAAACTAAAATCAATCGCTTAGAAAAAGCATTACCCGAGCATAAAGGTTCATTGACAGTTAACTATTTAGCCGATGACTGGAGCTTAATGGTTCGAGCTAACTACTACGGTACGTGGTATCAATATTCTCCGGATGTTAAAGGTAATGCAACGGCGTTACTTGATGCTGAGTTTAATTATCAAGTCAGTGAGCAAGTAGACCTTTCATTAGGGGTTAACAACTTAACGGATGATAATGGTCCGATAGATCAATCACACTCTAGTGGTCGTACTTATTCATCAACCTCACCATACGGTTTTAATGGTCGCTTTGTTTATGCGAAAGTAGCTTATAACTTTTAAAGCGACTTAAGGGTAAATTAAAAACAAAAAACCAACATCTCGGTGTTGGTTTTTTATTAGAAATTATTTAATCACTTTTTCCAGTTCTTTGATCATGTAGTTATAGAAATTTTGTACCATATCAGACATTGGTTTGATATTGGGAGTGATCACTTCAAGGGATTCATAAATTACTTTTTCAAATGGAATTATTCTTATATTTTCCAGATTAAACATTTCAAAAAAATTCAATTTATTAAGTGAATCAATGATGGCTACTCCCATACCGTTATTAACAAAAGATAACGCTTGTAGCGTCATGTTAACCTCAATAATTGGATTGAAATTGGTACCATTTTTTGAATAAAATTTTGTTAACGCTTTTGTCGTCTCATGTTCTGGATCAAGACTTATCCATGGAGTGTCGCCCAAATCATTTGCCGTTATTTTACTCAATTTAGCCATAGGGTGATCACAATGCACTGCACAATAACAAGTCATATTCATGATCTTAGAGTTATATCTTGTTGTAGATCCTGATTTGTCCATCAAACCTATATGGTATTGCCCGGTAGAGACAACCTCTCTAATCGTATAAGAACTTAATACATGTAAATCCACTTTGATTTTTGGATTTTCTTTCATGTACTGAGATATAATTTTTGGCAAAAAATTATATGATGGCCCCAAAATACTACAAATTTTTAATTTTCCTGATTTATGATGTTTGGCATTTTTAACATTATCTTCTAATCGTTTAAAATTTTGTAATAAAAGCAAAACTTCTTCATGTAAATAGTAAGCTTCGTCTGTTGGGCACAAATGGCCATTTTTTCGAATAAACAGCTTGTAACCAATTTCGTCTTCTAAAGCAGATAATGTTTTACTTGCTGCCGGCTGACTAACATAAACCCTTTCCGCGGCTAAAGTAATGCTTCCTGTAATAAAAACTTCATGGAACATTCGTAATCTCTTAATATCCATAGAATAACCAAAAGTAATAAATGTATGATAATAATTCAATATGATTATGTGTACTTTGTTATTAGAATACAAGTATTAGCTTTAGGTAAAACATAATACTAAACACTTCATCGTTGTTCTCAAAAACATCTAAGTAGATAACTATTCTACGATTACAGTTTAGCTTTTAGATTAAAGACACAGCTAAAAAATCAATAATTATAATAGAGGTTAAAGAAAAATTTATGGAAAATTACGGTATATTATCGTTAGTCCCGCCAGTATTGAGCATTTTTCTTGCGGTCTTTACTCGCAATGTTATTGTAGCGCTCTGCGCAGGAACCTTCGTCGGTTCATTAATTATTACACAATACAATCCTTTTTTTGCTGTTGTTAACTTGATGGAACAACACGTCTTTGTTCAAATAGCAAACAGTTCAAATAACCAAATACTGGTTGTTATGTTATGCATTGGCGGGTTTGTTCAGCTTATAGAGCGATCAGGTGGTGCATCTGCATTTTCTACAATTATTGTAAAATACATATCAGATCCTAAACGTGGTCAACTGGCTGCTTGGACTGCTGGTCTGATCATTTTTTTCACCGATTCTGGCAACTCCTTAATTGTTGGCCCGCTGTTTAGACCGATATTTAAAAAGCTAAATATATGTAAAGAAAAACTTGCTTATATTATTGATACCACCGCATCCCCTGTCAGCATATTAGTCCCTTTTATTGCTTGGGGTGTTTATATTATGAGTTTGATTGGAAATTCTTATGCCGAACTTGGCCTAACTGAACAACCATACGAGGTATTATTAAGCGTTTGGCCTTATCAGTTTTATGCCATTTTATCCTTGCTAGCTATTCCTATGCTACTGTCTACTGGCAAGGATATTGGACCAATGGCAAAGGCACAAGCCAAATATAACCAATCAATTAGCAAGCGCCTAGATCACGAAGACATTATTGTAGATGGTGAATTAGTAAACCCTAATTCGACATTAGCTACTTTTATTATTCCTTTGGTTGTGATGTTGATTTCTTTAGCGATATTTATCTCCTATTTTGCTTACACAGAAGGTGTTCGTAGTATTCATGTCAATTCTGGCATATGCCTCTCGTACGTTTTTGCATCGTTATCATGCGCGTACATAATGCGTAAGCAGAACAAAACCCCTTATCAAAAATCTTTAAACCATTTTATTCGTGGTATGGAAAAATTGATTTCTGTTTGCTTTATTCTTGTCTTAGCTTGGGCATTAAGTTCTATTTGTAAGGAGCTAAATACCGGTATTTATTTAGCTTCACTCATAGGTGATTCAATTTCGCCAAGCTTCTTTCCGGCATTGGTGTTCTTAATTGGCGCTTTAATGTCGTTTGCTACCGGCTCTTCTTATGGAACATTTGCCATTTTAATGATTAGTGTTATACCTGTGGCACACTCATTGGATGCATCATTGACACTAACAATTGCTGCGGTACTAAGTGGGGGGTTATTTGGCGATCATACGTCACCCATATCAGATACCACCGTCGTTGCATCAATGGGGGCTGACTGCAAACACATAGATCACGTTTCAACTCAATTTTATTATGCATCCTTTGTTGGTTTAATGACATTAATAGCATTTATTATTTCTGGTTTCTATCAATCTTCATTCGTTATCTTACTAATGATTTTACTGCAATTTATTCTTATTACTAGTGTGATGAAACGATTTGGTAAGGAAAGCGTCACCGATAAAAGCAACATCATAGATACTCCCTTAACCCCTTAAGAAGCTTAGCTTTAAAGTATTCACTAAGAGATAAATATATGCAAAATACAAATGGAAAATTTAACATTGGACAAGATGTCGATAATAAAATTGTTGTTATTGGTGCAGGCATTATAGGCGTGACCTCTGCACTTAACTTGCTCCGAGAAGGTTATCAAGTCACTTTGCTAGATCGAGATAAACCTGGAGAAACCTGTTCTTTTGGAAATGCTGGATTATTAGCATTGTCGTCTTTTGAACCGAATGTTGGGATTGACGCGCTAATGAGTTCGCCAAAGTGGTTGCTGGATCCCAAAGGTCCTTTGAGCATAAATTGGCGTTATTTTCCCAAGTTATTACCTTGGCTATTAGCCTTTGTTCAAGCATGTTTTAGCAAAAAAATTAAAAGTAATGCGCAGGCATTGCATGGTTTAACGAGTTCATCACTAGAGCTTTATCAACAATTGGCAGAAACCGCAGGATGCCAGAATTTAGTTAAAAAATCAGATTACCTACAAGTTTACCGAACAAAACCTGAATTTAACAAAGCAGAATCGGGTATGCAGACTCGTCGAAATGAAGGTTATAAAATCGATGTGCTCGATGCTAAAGCAATTAAGCAACTTGAGCCAGCACTTTCAGAGCAGTTTATTTATGCTCATCAAATTCACGATCATGGATATATAGCTGATCCAGGAGAATTACTCACCTGCCTTCACAAGCAATTTCTGATTGAAGGTGGTCTATTCGAACAAGCAAACGTTACAGATATAAAAGCAAACGCCCATAGCTGTCAGCTTATTACCGATAATAAAATTTACCATTGTGCCCAAATGGTCTTAGCAACTGGCGCTTTTTCTAAACGTTTAGCTAAACATATAGGAGACAATATTCCATTAGAAACAGAGCGTGGTTACCATGAAACTTGCCACTCCCCTGCAATTACTATTGTTCATCCAATAATGGACGGTGACCGAAAATTTATGGCGACACCTATGAATATGGGAATTCGCTTTGCGGGAACAACTGAACTTGCCGGGTTAGATGCGCCAATAAACCCTGAACGGGTCAAGGCACTTAAACTAAATGCTAAAGACATGTTCGAAGGAATTGATATAGCGGATTCATCAACATGGATGGGCTTTAGGTCTACCTTACCAGATAGTCTGCCGGTGATATGCTGCTCTACTACTTTTCCTAATATTATTTATGCTTTCGGGCACCAACACTTAGGGCTAACTTGTGCACCAAAAACAGGACAACTGGTTGCTGATTTAGTTTGTGGTCGTACGCCATCAATTGATATAACAGCTTTTGATATTAAACGATTTAAGTGAAATAGCGTTATCAAACATTGCTACACATCAGTGCCTTGTTTAATGTAGAAAAAATAATAAATACTACATTTACAACAACCCAATAGAGACTTAATTAATGTCAATAACACGTATTGAAACAAAAAAACGAATGAGCCGAATAGTTATACACAACAATACTATCTATCTTTGTGGACAGGTTGCAGAAGATTATAGTTCCGATATAAAGGAACAAACTCGTACCATGCTTGCTAAGGTTGATACTTTATTAGCACAATCGAATAGCAATAGAGAAAGCATCTTATCTGCAACGATATACATAAAAGATATGCAGCTATTTAAGTCGATGAATGAGATTTGGGACAACTGGGTTCCAGAAGGATTTGCTCCTGCAAGAGCTTGTGTAGAAGCGTCTATGGCAAGCCCCGAAATTTTAGTGGAAATATCTATTGTCGCAGCGGTAGTTAAATAAATTTATTTCAATATTAACTAACGTATTGCTACTGAAACTGCCTGCTCTAATAGAGCCAGTTTCAGTTATAAAAGCCAAAATTGTGGTAATGCATACATTATAAACGCAAACGATAACGGCCTTTATTATCTGGCTTACCTATAAAAGGCAATAGATCATGTAATTTTTTAGGGAAGTTATTTCCTGGAATTAAGTAACCATCGCCCGAAACCCGCCCTTTGTCTCGCAGGTATGCTAAAAATGATAATCCCAGATTATTTTTAGCATCTATTTCTAATGCTAAAGCACCTTTTTCGCAACTAACATTTGCCTTTAGTGTACCTAACTCAACCGTTTGTTCGAATGCGTTTAAAGCCGCTTTTGACCAAGTGATTTTACCTTGCGCATTAGCACATAATGGTTTTCCAACAACATAAGAATCAAGTGTAAGTATTACCATGCCAAAAGCGGTGGTATCAATAGGTAACGTTAATTCTTTAGCAATATCATTGGCGGCTATTGAAATGCTTGCGTGGCTTATTTCAGGCATCGTCAATAATCCACTTAAGGTTAAATTGCCTTGCGGCCCATCAACCAACTTATCTCCAAATTTAATATTAATACTTGGTGTTAAAAGAAATAAAGAAGACAAACTTAAGTCAGTACTTACTTTATTGATCTTTACCCGACTCTGGCGACTTTGTTCAATCGTTATTTGTGCAAATTCAGCGTTCCAAATTGTTCCTGATGGATTTGATAAAGTGATCCCCTTAGGTAAATCTATCCAAGCTAATGCGACATTGATCGGAAGCGTTAAAATAACAAAAACACTATAAAAAACAAAAAACAAGCCACTTGCAAGTAAGTACTTTTTCATTAATTTTTTCCTAATTGCAATCTTCTTACCTGCACTACACCTATATCTTCAGCACTATTTATGTCTAACGCTTTGACTAACAGTCCTTCTTGTTCTACTAATTGGTCAATCCAAGTCAATAATTGATCAAAAGGCACTTTATCAACCCATATTTGCAAATCATCCCCTTGAGGTTGCATACGAGTTACCGTAATATTTTTTTGTCTGGAAGTACGATTAACAATACTCGTAATACTAGCTCCAACACGCTTAGTTGTTTTACTTACTTGCTGATATTTATGAGTTTTATTTTGAACCCAAGTAAGTAGCTCTTGACGACGTTCTAACTTTTTAGCCGCTTTTATTAAATTTGTATTTAATGGTTGCCATAGCAATGAATAAAATAGAAAAACAACAACAACAACTGACATTACTGCCACTAAGATTTGTTCTCGACTATTTAACTGTAGCCATTTTTGTTTATACGTCTCTATAAAGCTTATCATTTTAATTAGCCCTTAATGCTAAATGAACCAGAAACCTGCTCACCTTGGTTGTTTAAAGAACCTTGATTTACTGTCAGTTTTGCTTTTTCTAATTCATTTTTAAATTTTTCAAAATACTGGTAACCACTCGCTGTTGCTTGAATACGAAATTCTTGACGCTTACTATCAAATTTTAGCGAATCAGGTTTTAATTGTGGTACGACAACAAAAGCTGGGCGTATTTTTTCAAACATGGCTAAAAAGCCACCTTGGTTCGAGTTTGAACCAAATTCAGCTAATTTCCGTTTTAACTGAGAGCGTACTGTAGACACTTTAACCCGTTTACTTTGCGGAAATGCTTTTTTATAAACATTCACAATCTCGTTTTCAACTTGCTGTTGCTGTGCATTAAGTTGGCTGAGTTTTGCCCCTTTCAAACCAAGTGTTAATAATAATGCAACGACAGCCAAGCTTGCAGCAGACAACCAAGTAACCATGACCGGAGATTTAGTTTGTTTCACTTGATATTCGCCTTGCAGCAAATTAAATTTTTGTTCCTTTACTTGTGAAGCTAATATGGCTAATGGTAATTCTTCAGGCATCGAATTTAAGCTAAAATATTCTGATTGTAATGACGAATAATGATTAATAATCTGAGAATTATATTCTTCACCTTCTTCTAGATTAGTCGTCTGCTCAGACAAATTTTTACCTAATTGTGACCAAATAGGTAAATCGACCACCATGCCTTGCCATGCTGACTGACGTATAAGCACTTGCTCACCTAATTGAACAGCTGTCCAACCCTGTTTACTTTCAGGTAACGCCAATACATCAGGAATCATTACTTTACAATGAATACTTGCTTCACTAAGCCATGCTTGCCACTGTTTAAGTTGACGGCGTTCAACAACCGCAATAAAACAGTTATTTCCATGTGAATCACTTTTAATGTTCGTGTAAGCAAAAAACAATTGCTCTACATCTTGCGCTAATTCATCTTCAAGCATATACGGAGCCGCAGCTCTGATCGCTCGCTGTGAGTTACCCGGTACTTTTAATTTTTTTAAGGCAACATCAGCAGCACTAACAAATACAACAACATGCCGTACTTTAGCTTTCTCGGTTAATTGTATTAAATTTGCGGCTGTTTTTAACTCACCACTAGCAATAATTTCATTACTTTTCTCATTCCACACTAGCCAATGAATAACATCGCAAGCTTGGCTACCCAAACGTATATATAAAGTTTCTGTCATTGTTACTGACCTATTCTTATTTTATTATTCATAATCAAGCGGTGCTTTACTTTTGTGTTAAAGCCAAAATTATTTATTCTTTTCCTAAACGGCGACCAATCACTTCAATTTTATTATTATCAACAACTTGTAATATTGAATTTAATGAAAAATAGCTTTCACTAAAACTAGCGCTCGCTTTTAGTTTAAAGTATTCACTATCAACAACAAGCCATTGTTTTTTATCTGTTGATATTTTTGCTTTTGCCAACGCAGGAGCATTAAAAAAATCGTCAACGCTTTTAAAACCTTTCTCTTCTCGCGCTGATAATACTTGTTCTGCTTCTTCTAAGGGAATATCTAAAATAGCATGTAATAATAATGCGTGTTCCACAGAAATTGTATTAATATTTAACTTGTACAGATCAGAATTTGGGATAACACAAACATAATCGCGTAAGGCTTGAATAACAGGTACGGTAAAATGCTGAACCACTCGTAATTCATCCACACTAGCCAAAAAATTATTTGCAGGTAAATAAGCAAATTCTTTCGCCGCATAATCGTTGTCTTCTGCACCACCAGCACTGGCAATAGCATCATCTTCATCTAACCAATCGCTTAACGCATCAGCCATATATTCCGCTTCAAATTGACTCACCCCTTCAATATCTAAACCTGTAATTAATTCAATTAATGCCGCTTTTGCCGGTGCTACTTCTTTACCTGTTGATTGACGGTTATTAAACTGCTTTTTATTTCCTTGCTCATTACTTGATTGCTTGTTATTTGACTGCTTTCCGGTATTTTTTTGATTATTCTTACTTGCATTTGGATCGGCTCTTAAAGCATTTAAATTAAAACAAGCCTGTAAATCGAAAATTTCACCCGTTATTGTACCGTTATCAACAGGAAATGATGTTTCGCCTTGCGCCCAAGGTTGGCTTAAATTAGTGGTGTTTGGTTCATCTTTAAAAATATCTAATAGCACGCGTTTGGTAAACGCTTCAGCCCCCATTGCATACCAATAGGCTTGTTCATTTAAAACAATATTAGTCGTACGTTGCATTTGTAATAGTAACCGCGCATTCATTTGTGTTGCTAATATTGCCGCTAAAGCAACAATGAGCATAACAGTGATCAAAGCAACACCACGTACTTTTTTATTTAGCATAACGATCACGTTTTAACCTTCAATTTTGGAGGGTCGCCAGCGACTAAAAATTCACGTCGTATATTACCAAAATCGTCTAGTTCAATATCAATCGCAATAGCCATAGGAATAGCGTCTGTTGCTAAATTTTTCTGCCATTTATCGCCGTTAAAATACTCAAATTCAATATTTTTAACGTGGGTGAGTAACGGCCTTATTTTAGGCTCTTGACCAACAACTGCATCGACAAAGTTAAAATATAAACGTTCTAAAGTAGTATCAGTTACACGGTAAGCCACTGATTGCATATCACCGCGAGGCATAATCAAACTAGGGTTTCGCCACCCCGCACGAACAAAAGCAATGGATTGTGAGCCGGTGCTGAAATTTTGCTGCTCGGTGTGAATAAAACCTTTAAGGGGCTTTTCGCCATCGACACGTACACTGCGTCTGGATATTTGTAAAAAGTCTCGCTCCATCAGTAAAAAGGCACGTTGAATCTCATTGAGACGTTCGATCCTTTTTTGCGAATGTTCTGAACTGGTTAAGACTGTATTAAAAATGGTAAAACTGGCAAGACTGATTAACGAAAATATAGCGATGGCAATCAACACTTCCAGTAATGTAAAACCTTGTTGACGAATATTTTGTCGTAATAAACGGCATAGAATATCTTGTGAAGATTTGACGCGGTTCATGGCTCACTCTTTGAAACATAAGTCATCATTAATGCCAGTGCACTTTTATCTTTTTCGTTAGCACGCACTTCCACTACAATAGCGCGCATATTTTTGTCAGTGGTTTTAATCACCTTTTGCTGCCAAAACCATTCATGCCCAGCAATATCACTCTTACCTGTCTTATTATTTTTTGGTGGCCATGATTGATCTAACGAGGCTTCAACTAGCTGATTTGATACTACCCATGAAGCGATCATTTTTTTTTCTAACTGACTGAGTGTTCTTAAGTTAGTATCGGCACTACCGAGTAAAGCAACGCCGGCAATTGCAAATATAGCCATCGCTAACATTACTTCAATTAGAGTAAATCCTTGAATGAAATATTTAACTTGTCGATTATTCATTTACCGTACCTGAAAAACCTAGCGCTTCAATGGTTAACGGCGTGCTGTATAAACCAGTAACACGATAGACTTTAGAAACATCAAAATCAAGATCGATAGCAACATCTTCTTGAAAACTAAATGTTAAGCTAAAGGCTGAAATATCCCCCCCCGAAAGTAAATAAACCTGTGGAATACGCTTTTTGCTTTTAGCAGAATCACGCTGATTGCGAGAATTTCTCTGGCCTTTGTTATTTTGTCTGTTCGCTTTATTATTGTCTATGCCGTCCACGTTATTATTTTCATCATCAAGTGTAAAATCGTCTTCCTTTTTCTGTTTTTCAACAAAGGCAGATGTGTCGAATAATAGGGGTTCTTCTATGGGTAAATCATCCAGCGACAATTTAATTTCAAGCCCTTCAGGCAATTTATAAAGAGCTAGCATATCTTGATCGACAAGTTCAGACCAACGCACACCGTCATAACCTAAAAATTCATAACTGTTTTCAGTTAGCACTAAACCTAACTCTATATTGTTAAGTAAACCGTACTCGGCTGCTAAATCAAAGATACTGGCAAAACGTTCACTCTCAATTTTGAGTCTATCTTCAGGTCGGTTGCTATTAAAATTAAACTGCACTAACGACGCCATAATACCCACGACTAAAATTACCATCATAATTTCAATGAGAGTAAAGCCAACTGATTTTTGTCGTGATTTTTTAGGTAATATAAACATCATCAAAATTTAGGTGTAAGGCTAATAATTATTGATAATCACCTAAGTTCCAGTTACCAATATCGTCTTCAGTACCCGCTTCTCCATCAGGCCCCATTGAAAAAACATCAAATTTACCATGCTCACCGGGATTTAATAATTGGTATTCATTGCCCCACGGATCTTGTGGTAAACGCTTAATGTAACCGTCTTCTTGGAACCGTCGTGGTAAAGGCTCAATATCTGTTTGAGTAACCAATGCTTCTAAACCTTGTTCGCTTGAAGGAAAATTATAATTATCCATTTTGTACATGGTTAACGACGTTTCTAGCGCATTGATATCAGATACCGCTTTTTTTACATTGGCTTTTTCTTGACTGCCTAATAAATTAGGCACTACCATACTTGCTAAAATACCTAAAATAACGATAACCACCATAACTTCTAGCAGGGTAAAACCTTGTTGTTTATTAATTTTGATACTCATACGACTAACCTCCTACCAAGGTATTTAATTGTAAAATTGGTTGTAATATTGCCATAACAATGAATAAAACCACGCCTGCCATGCTCACCATTAAGGCAGGCTCAAATGCTTTAATTGAAATATTCATTAACGCTTCAAATTCTCTATCTTGATTGTCTGCGGCTCTGCCAAGCATGTGTTCAAGCTGACCACTTTTTTCGCCACTGGCGATCATGTGTAGCATCATTGGTGGAAATAATTTTGTTTGTTCAAGCGAGACTCGTAAACTTGTACCTTCGCGAACTTTGTCGGTAGCTTCTTTTACTTTTTGTTTAATATATAAATTATCAAGCACTTCACCCGCAATTTTCATACTTTCTAACAACGGTACAGCACTAGCGGTTAAAATACTTAAGGTACGAGCAAAACGAGCAGTACTAATGCCACGAGCAACTTTACCGATAGCTGGCAGCGAAATAATTTTTTTGTGGTAAGCTAATTCGAAGTTTGGCTTTCTTCTTAATTGACCAAAAATAAAAATAATAGCAACAATAAATAGCACGACAACTAAACCATAAACACGTAAAAAATCGCTACTAGCAATTAAAAATTTCGTGGTTGCTGGTAAGTTTGCGCCCATATGATCAAATTGGGCGACAATTTTCGGTACGACCATTGTTAAGAGTATCGAGATAACACCAACGGCCACTACGGTCATAATGACCGGATAAACCATTGCTTGCACTATTTGTGAACGCATTTGTTGACGCTGTTCAGTGTAATCCGCTAAGCGATTAAGTACTTTATCTAAATGACCAGATTTTTCGCCTGCCGCAACCATTGCACGATATAAATGGTTAAATATATTGGGATATTCAGCCATACTTTCCGCTAAACCATACCCTTCAGTTACTTTAGAACGCACTGCCATAATCATACTTTTTAATGCATTTTGTTCACATTGTTCAGCTACCGCCATTAATGACTCTTCTAACGGTAAACCTGATTCAACTAATGTGGCTAGTTGACGTGTGATTAGTGCTAACTCGGCAGCCGACACTTTTTTTCGCCCGCCATTTTGGTTATTACCACTAACCATTTTAGATTTTTTATTTAAGCATGGACTGACCGATATTGGCATTAAGCCTTGTTCGCGTAATAAACCACGTACTTGTCTTGGTGTGTCACCTTCGATCACCCCTTTTTTAGTTTTTCCTTTAGCATCAACTGCTTGGTAATCATATGCAGCCATTAGTCTTCTCTTGTTACGCGTAGTACTTCTTCTAAGGTAGTAACGCCTGAGAGTACCTTGTCAAAACCATCATGACGAATACTTGGGCTATTTTTACGCACGTATTTGTCAATAGCTTGTTCACCTTTACCATTGTGAATAAGCTCTCGTACTTTTTCATCAACAGTTAACAATTCGTGAATACCTGTTCGGCCTTTATAACCTTTAAAATTGCATTCGTTACAACCTATTGCTCGATAAATTGGCTGGGTGTGTGCCTCTGTTAGCGATAATAGTTTTGCTTCTTCTGGACTAGGAACATGACTTTCTCGACAATGAGGACAGAGTGTACGCACTAATCGTTGTGCTAATACCCCTAATAAACTTGACGATAATAAAAATGCTTCTACGCCCATATCTTCCATACGGGTAATTGCACCAGCAGCCGTATTCGTATGTAAAGTAGATAAAACTAAGTGACCTGTTAAACTGGCTTGTACTGCTATTTCAGCCGTTTCTAAATCACGAATTTCGCCAACCATCACTACATCAGGATCTTGCCGTAATATTGCACGTAAACCTCGGGCAAAAGTCATATCAACTTTAGTGTTTACTTGAGTTTGACCAATACCTTCAATAGCAAATTCGATGGGGTCTTCAACGGTTAATATATTGCGCTCGTGGCAATCTATTTGTGTTAGCCCTGCGTACAAGGTGGTACTTTTACCTGAACCAGTAGGGCCAGTAACTAAAATAATGCCATGGGGCTTTTCAATCAAATTTGCAAATTTGTCGCGATTTGCTTCTGTCATTCCTAAGTCTTTTAGATCTAAACGCGCAGCATTTTTATCTAATAAACGTAATACAACTCGTTCACCATGGCTTGAGGGCATTGTTGAAACCCGCACATCGACTGCACGCCCACCTATTCTTAAAGAAATACGACCATCTTGTGGAATGCGTTTTTCAGCAATATCAAGTTTTGCCATAACTTTGATACGAGAAACCAACAAAGAAGCTAATTTACGATTGGGTTTTAGTACTTCCCTTAATATGCCATCAACTCGAAAGCGAATTTTCAGTGAATTCTCAAACGTTTCTATATGAATATCAGATGCACCTTCTTTGATACCTTCGCTAAGCATCGCATTAATTAATTTAATGATCGGCGCATCATCTTCATTTTCAAGTAAATCTTCGGTTTCAGTTATTTCATCGGCAAGAGAATATAAATCAACTTCATTACCAATATTTTCCATCAGTTGTTGCGCTTCAGAAGAGTCGCGTTGATAAGAGATGGTGAGTAATAACTCAAACTCATCGGCAGTATGATATTCAATGGTAAAAGGAGCTTTTAGTACCCGACGAACTTCTAAAACAATGTCAGGGCTAACATTTGACAAGCAATGCAAGACATAACTTTTGACTTTGTCTTCAGTTTCTCTACGATTAACTATAGAATTTTCACTCTGAGCATTTTCAATAATAGTCACTAGCACGCTATGGCGTTTAGCAAAACCAAAAGGTAAGATAAACTCGCCAGCTAAATCACTATCTTGTGAAGCAGGAGCCTCAGCATTTAACGCATTTTCTTGTTCTGCTGACGCTTCAGTAGATGATTGTTCAATACTATCGCTCATTATTCTTTATCTTGCTCAGCTGAATTTTGCTTCGTTTTTGTTTCTTTAGACAGTTTCTTCTTATATTCGCTAAAGCTCGGCGGTAATTGTAAAGAGTTATCCCATTCTTTTAATAATGGCATCTTATTGTTGTCCATTAACGATAAACCAATTTCGCGTTGGCGTTTTTCTTCTTGACGAATAGCATGATATTTTTGTTCGCTTAATTCGTTCATCGCTTTGCCATCACGTACTATGGTTGCTCTTAAAAATACCATTAAATTACGCTTACGCTTAGTGTTACTGGTCGATTTAAATAAATGACCAATAATAGGAAGATCACCGAGTAGTGGTACTTTTTGCACGCTTTCTTGTACGTCTTCATCAATTAAGCCACCTAATACAACGGTGCCACCATCATCAGCCATTACGGTAGTTTTTATTTCACGTTTACTAATTGAAATATCTACTCCGGTAGAACCACTAACTGAGGAAACTTCTTGTTCGATGGTTAACTGCACCGCTGAACCATCATTTATTTGTGGTGTTACTTTTAATTTAATACCCACTTCTTGACGATCAACCGTTTGAAAAGGATTGCTATTATTAGTCCCCGTTGCTGAACCTGTAATTATTGGCACTTCAGAGCCAACTAAAAACGACGCTTCAACATTATCTAAGGTGGTAATACTCGGTGTCGCCAATATATTTGAATTGGTATCGCTACTCACCGCTTGCACTATTGCGCCCCAGTCGTTTTTCATCACACCATACATAATACCGTTTACAGCACCTAACGCACTGGCAATCAAGCTATAATCACCTTTGGTCTTGTTGCCGTTTGGATTGACGGTAATATTGCCATTCACATCGGTTACCGTACTGCCTGGTGTACCAGGAGTAGAGCGTGCTGCTTCTAAACCTGCACCAACACTAGAAATAGACGCGGGACCATTATTAAATTGGGTAAAACCTCCATTTTTATTTGCCCATTGTACGCCTAAGCTAACACCGTCTGATTCAAATACTTCAACTATAATAGCTTCAATTAGCACTTGAGCACGGCGTACATCAAGTTGGCGTATTATCCTTTCTAATGAACGTAGCATTTCAGGTTTCGCGGTAATCACCAATGCATTGGTTGCTTCATGCGCTTCAATACTAATATTTTTATTGCTGTTTCGATTAGACGTTTTACTTTTACTTTTACCACCCGCTTCAATTGACTTACTAACGCCTTGTAAAACCTTAACTAAATCTTCAGCTTTGGCATATTCAAGATAGAACACTCGGGTATTACCATTATTTTCTAATTCATTATCTAAGCGTTTTATTAGTCCTTCGACTCGTTTTCTAGCTTGTGATTCACCACTAATAATAACGCTATTGGTGCGTTCATCTGCAACAATTTTTGGAATTAAAAACGTCGGTGTACCAGATTTACCATTTTTTGATTTATTCATCGCGTCAACAATTCGTACCATTTCAGACGCAGTAGCATATTTTAATTTGATAATTTGTACATCGTGATCGCCAGCTTTGTCTACACGCTCAATAATTTTAACTAATCTATTTACTACTGCTGCTGTACCGGTAAGCATAATAACATTGGCGGGGTCATAATTAACGACGTTACCGCCACCAGCTTGATCAGAAAGCTGACGTAACAAAGGTGTTAGTTCTCGCACGGTAACATTTTTCACTTCAACAACGCGGGTAACCATTTCATCGCCAACACCAGGGTTTTCATCTCCAACAACAGGAATAGATGAGGTTTTTGCATCTTTATTACGAATAACTTTAATAACATTGTTATCCATTTTTACTGCTGCATAGCCGTAAACTTCAAGTACATTTAAAAAAAACTGATAATACTGTTTTTCACTAAGCAGATCATAACTACGCACATTAACTTTACCGCGTACGTTAGGATCAACAATGATTGTTTTTTTCAAATTTTTACCAACAATATTGATAAATTCGGTAATTTCTGTGCCTTTAAAATTAGGAGAATACTGCGTTGCCATTACAGATACGCTAGATAATGTAAACATGACTGGTAGCGCTACAGTTACACAGACCAATGCTCGTTTCATTGCACTTTTTATCAGTACGGCGCTTAAGGTATTACGCAAATTCGTCATATATGGATTTCGCTTTAAATAATTATTCATTGTTATACACAGATCTAATTGGTTGTGTTTATTTATTAATACTAAATAGTATTTCCATGATCTCGCCATGACGATCAACAGTTAATGAAACTTCAGTATCTTCTCTTAATGCTTTTAATGCTTGCGCAGCTTGCGCAGGATCAGATAACTCAAAGCCATTCATTTGCGTTGCAATATCACCAGATTTAAGCCCTGATGCTTTAAAAAATTCTAGATCTCTACCCGGTATTAAACGATAACCCACTGTTTTTCCTGCCACCCTTTGTGGTGATATCTTTAAGTAATCAGTTATTTTCCCTGGATTATCAGCCAAGTTTTTTTTCAACTCAGCCATTTTTTCTGTTAATACTTTATTTTTTCGTTGATCAAGCTGGTGTTTATCACGTTGTTTCGGCGAATCCATAATCGCCCGCGATTTTAATTTAGTTGCTTTAATTTGGCTGGTTGCCATTTTTTGATATTTAAAACCATCTAACATTAATGTTTCTAAACGACCCGCTTGTTTTACTAACACACGATCACTCAGCACTTGTTCTAACGTTGCTCGGGTACCGATAATTATATCACCAATACCGTACGTTTCTTGTTTTCCTGCATTTTCAATGATAGCAGCGCCAACTTTGGCATGATCGCTGGCAACAACACCATTTAAAGTTAATTTTAAACGCGTTTCCGGTGCATCTTTTACTTCGACTACTTGCTCTTCATTTTTTTGGTTATGCTTACCGAATAAATTAAGTGCTTGTAAGCTAGCAAGATCAACTTGATATAATAATGTTTGTTTGTGATCTACAAATCCTTTGTTGATCACACTTTGAGATGTTTTAGGGGTGAATAACCACGTTAATTGCGCACACAAATAGGCAACATAAGCGAGTAGTAATATACTAATAGCTTGAGCGATTTTCTTTTGTGGAAGCTTAGAAAAGCTTTCTAATAATGTAGTCAATTGATCAGACAATAGCATTTTATAATTATTTCTGTGTCTATTATTCTGCTTTCTATCTATTCACGCTAAAACGATAATAAGGTAAAATCAGAGTATTGTTGATATAAGCACTCGATAATACTTGACCATTAGCCAAGCAACAAGCAATCAAACAACATTTTTACTATAATTTACATTTAAATGCTATTAACACTAAAATAACAATTAAATATAAGTCATTTGATAATGGAACAATAATTTTCCATGTAATAATTTTTACACATTTAAAGCCAATATTTATTGAAGGAATAACATGACTAAAGCTCAAGTTGAAAACTCTTCAACACGTTTAGATAAATGGTTATGGGCTGCACGCTTTTATAAAACTCGTGCGATAGCTAAGCAAATGATTGATGGAGGTAAAGTTTTTTACAATGGCCAACGCACTAAATCAGGAAAAACGGTTATTATTGGCGACACGATTAAAATGAGGCAAGGCTTTGATGAAAAGGAAGTGAACATTATTGCCTTAGCAGATAAACGTCGTGATGCTAATTTTGCCAAAACCTTATATCAAGAAACCAGTAGTAGTACTG